>Ga0075421_100000649_pt1 | contig 37422 bp, 27 predicted proteins | sample SoiMetdeltSBSDD5_FD_75292 | JGI IMG/M metagenome (GOLD analysis project Ga0075421, IMG submission 75292) | Bulk soil microbial communities from a Populus tree surrounding site in Tennessee, USA - Soil MetaG P. deltoides SBSDD5 | ecosystem: Environmental > Terrestrial > Soil > Tree plantation... | reverse complement strand
GCCGCGATCGTCTTCAAGTCCTTTCTCCCCGAATTTGATTTTTTTACGGTTGGAGCGCAGGACCATGTTTTCGACTCCGCTTCCTGGTGGAAAACGAACGGACAGCGGAGCGTTCTCTTCTCGGAATACTGGAAAATATTCGGTACTTTACTAATACGTCTGGCGCCTTGGCCCACCCCTGGAGTGTAAGTCAGATAAGTCCGAGCTTGACCTCGCCGAAGGGCGGCAATCTTCTCCGAAAATCCGGACATCGAAAAGTTCGATAATCGGACGAAGGGACGGACAAGCGAATGAGCAGGAGCGCTTACGAGAAATGAGCAGTTCGCTCGCTTTGTAAGACCAGCCATTGCTGAAAGGATCGATATTCCGTGGCCATGCGAGGCGCGTCTGCTCCTAAAAAATGAAGCATCTCGGCGCCGCTTGGCTCGTCGGGGTGATCGATAACCATCAGATCATTATGTATATCTCGGAATCGGTTTATGAACTCCCGATTTTCGGACGCCGTATCACCATGAAGCTCGATGATAAGATCGCAATGACGAATGCTTGATATGACCTGCGGTGTAAACAGGTCCAGTTCCCCGCCATCGATATCGCAGAAAATGAAAGCTTTTCTATTCCGCGTCAGGTTAATTAAGGTATCCCCATCGCACCATTTGCGAATAGAAATCCGGTCGGCGACCCCATTGGCCTTTGCCATCTCGCGGCAAATCTTTCTCTCGCCTGGGTTGCAATCGAACGTTACAACCGGTCTTGCGGTCATTCTCGCCAAGCCGACAGCGTAGTACCCTTCGGCGGTTCCGATGTCGATAATGATCTCTGCGTGATTTGCGGCATCCAAAAAGGGATGGAGTTGTCGCTCGTAGGTGCCTAAGAGAGTGGGGGTTGCGTGACGTGTCAATATCGCTCTGTGAGAGTATTTCAGGCCTTTGAACGGACCAGATTGAACCGTATAATTGAATCTGCTCGCAGCTTCTTGGGCAAGGGAAAACGCGCCGACGCTGCTCAGCCAAAGATTCGAGCGCCTTCGCGCGACGTACGTATGAATCGCTCTGTATGCTGGCGCAGGAAGGGTCGATTTCAGCACCGTTCCGATTAACTTCTGGTATGGTGGCACCGACAGAAGCATAGCACACCTCACGTGGAGCCTTCAGCTCCAGTACGTACTATGGGCCCGTTTCATCGCTCACTTTGGCGTACGGTGCGCGAACGATTCTGTCCGGATTGTTTGGGGCCTTTTCACGGGCCGGTGGCTGCGGTCCCGGCATTCCTTTAAATCCCGCCGCAGCCTGAAGGATAGATTAGATGGAGCAAAGTCGGTCCCCGTCAGTAGTTTCAGCTTACTACTGGAAAAGATAAGCCGCTGTTTCACCAGGCGCAAGAGTTATCGCCTCCCCTGAAGTCTTAGGAATAATCGTGTTAGCGTAACTGGTCGGGCTGACACGATAACGGGTGATTGTTCCCCCATATGCGTAAGGTGTAAAGTCGATATTCAATGTTTGGGGAACTTCGGAAAAGCTCGAGATCATGAGGAGCCTGCCATTATTACCCTCTTTGGCCCCGGTAAAGACGAGCGGACCTAACTGTGGCGACGAAATGTTCGGCTGCAGGATATAGGCTTCGAGGTCTTTGATAAAATTGAACGCATTTGACATTGCCATCCACTTCTTAGGCTGAACCGAAGGACTTATCATAACATTGATATTGGTTCCAATGGCAGCAGGCGCAACGACGTTAGCTGCCGTCGTAGCGGTTTGATATCCGTAGACTCGCACTCCGGACATTCCAGCCTCCGCAGCTAGGAGTATACTCGCCGTCAATGTTTCGGGGCGATAGGGAGAATACTCTAGCTTGTCCATTCCCGCCTTGAAGGAATCACCTGGTGTTTGCTTGCGATAGATTGCCGGTCCACCGGACACTAGCAGAAGTTTCGGCTGGCTGCGTTGAATATAGGGCAGCCGGCCCATCGCGGCCGCTTTCATGTCGTGCAGTAAGCCATACATCGATGAACCGTAATCATACGGCTGAGAACGCTGTGACGGGAAGAGGGAAGCGAAGTCCGAGACAGTAGGGTCTCCCATCCAACGCTGAACGGTTTCATTATCCGAGTCTCCCAGCACCGGCCACGCAAGCGCCGGCCTGTTCGGCACCTCATTTGCAACGTTCAGGATCGTACGGACGATATTGTTGTCCCAGGCTGGAAAGAAACCGATATCCACAGTCAAAGATGGATCGGTCGACGGCGTTACCGTCGCGTCGGCAACACTGATCGTATTAAATACAAAGGTTGTGCTATTCAGCACAGTCACGCGATAAGGGCGGTTTAGCTTGGGATTGCTGGCATTCTTGATCTTAATGATCTGATCACTTTTCAACCCATGGTTTGACCAGGTCGCAGTCGCGGTATTGGACGCGATCGAAATCCTCGTTAGGCCATCAACACCAATTCTTTTTCCAAGAAAAGCGAAATGAAACCAATCGGCAGGGTTCAAAATAACGATTTCCAAATTCGGATCATTGGCGACACTATAAACACCGTTTGGCACGTTTTGTGTTGTAAATGTCCAGCCTACGACTGCATTTGTATTGAAAGGGTACCCGTCTTGGATCATGCCAAACGAGACGAACGTCCCTGATCCCGCCGAGGTAATAGCTAGACTTCTGCCCGCCAATGCGTCCGCAAGAGTCGTTGCTACGCGCAATGTATGAGGATCAACAACGATCAGGTAGTACGTTATACCCTCACTCAATCCGCCGGGTAGAGAAAACGGGTACGAGGATGCCCACCGGGGATGGCTGAAACGCGCAGGAATGCCATTCTGAGTGACCCCATGATTTTCAACCGTAATTTTACTCGTCGACGGATCCGCGGTAATTTGAGTCCACTGCCGCCCTGCTATCGCCGTATGCGGCCCGTTGAGGGCGTTTACGGACGACCCTCGAATTTGGAACATCTCTCCGGCGCGTTGTGCGTTGTAACGATAGTGTACGATCCCGACACCGGTGCACGGAACACTAGGACAACCAAACACTTCAACTTTTGTAAACGGCCCGCTGGCATTCACTTTGCCGGCCGGCTTCGGGTAATTGCCGAACACAAGATTAGTTTCATCGACCATGTCTGCGCCTAGGAAAACCTTTGAATCCCGGAGCGTCGTCAACATCGTTTGAAAGGCCGTCTGGGTCCACGGGATATTGAGGAAATCATGAATTTGTGGCACATTCCGGAATATAACATCTCCAGTCGCGAACAGAGCCATATTCCACTTTTGCGCTGTCGGGATGTCGGTGCGGAGCACGGTGCTTGCAAAGCCCTCATACCATGCGGCGTAATCTGCCGTAGGTGTCATTTCAGCGGTGAAGCGGCATGTAAGGCAATAGAAGCCACCATCCACGGTGTTCACACCCGCGTTTTGTAACGCGGTCCCCACGGTAGAATCTCGACTGATTTCGGCGGCATCGAGGAAGAAAAGGGTACGCATGAATAGTGACTGGCCCGGAACATAGCTGTTAGAAATCGTGCTGGTGCGGCTAAAATGCCGGAAGTCCTTTACCGCAGCGACCACCACCATCGTTTTGGACACTAGAGGGCCACGAGCGAGGCGGACATAAGTCATTCCTTCCCCAACACCGGTAACAGTTCCATCCGCGCCGACTGTGGCGACACCTGGGTTATCAACCGTAAAGGTTACGCCCGAAGTGGTTGGAAGATCCTGCGTGCCATCTGTATAGGCGACATAAGGATTGAGGGAGCTCCGCTGCCCCAAGGTCAGATACATATCCTGCCACTGAGAGCGAATGGCCATGGGTGTATGGCCGTTATCGAATTTCACGAACTTTGTTAGGGAGGCAGTCGCATCCCACATGACATAGGAATTTTTTGTACCGTCCGGAACCGCTGCCGTACAGAACAGTTCGTGTGTTCCGTTCGGAAAGCGGGTGGTATCGAGAACCGTACCGTAAGATGAATCTGAAGTAGAGGGAGGATTATAACTTCGAAGATTCAACTGTGCGTCAAGATCAGAATCATAAGTTGGAAGAGTTATGCCATCAATGGCGCAATTGTGGCGAATCTCGGGCAGATTGCTATCGACAGCTGATACCCACGCGATCGAGCCGCTTTGAGTCGCGGATAGATCGAATCCGCTGAATCGTACGGAGTAGGGAGCGGTGGCGGCAACGCGAATCGTTTTCGGAGCACTGATTCCCAGTACGGTTCCATCCGCACTCTTAGCTATTGCTGTTAGGGTTTTGTACCCATTGTAAAGGTAATGTACCCCGTAGTTGTAACTGTAAGGAGGGGTCAAGACCGGAGCGATGGGACTGCTAAGTTCATATAATGGCTTTCCATCCAATTGATACTCTACGCTAGCGACGGCTGAGGGATCCGATACTTGTGCAGATAATGCAAGATATCCGGTTACTACAGCGCCGTCCTGAACGCCCAGAGTGATCGTGATCGGTGGCTTAGGCGCGCTCGAACCCCCGTTTCCGACCAGTACGTCGACTTTTGCAGTCGTCTGGTTCCCCGCCGCGTCCCGGGCTTTTGCCGAAATCGCATGCCAACCATTGGAAAGCGGCAGAGTGTTCCAATTGATTGCATAGGGCGGCGTGGTGATCTCTGCGCCTAGAGCAACACCATCCGCTAGAAACTGCACACCAACCACTCCTACGTCGTCACTAGCTGCGACGGTGACCGTTACGCTCCCGCTGACTGACGTCAGGGCTGTGGGCGCGGTAAAGCTGATCACCGGCGGGCTGGCGTCGGCAGGCGATGGGGACGGTTGTGCATCGTTATTAACTACGACGTCGTTTTTGGCGGTGGCGACGTTTCCTGTGGCATCCCGTGCAATTGCCGAAATCGCATGCCAACCATTGGAAAGCGGCAGAGTATTCCAATTGATTGAATAGGGCGGCGTCGTGACCTCTGCGCCTAGGGCGACGCCATCAACCAGGAACCGCACACCAGCTACTGTAGAATTGCCGACCACGGTGTTGACAGCGACCGTTCCGCTAACCGACGTCAAAGCGATAGGCGCCGAAATACTGATGGTGGGCGGAGTCGAACTCGACGTTGTCACCGGTACACTAACCGCGGCGGAAGCCAAACGGGTCGGATCGGCGACACTGGTCGCTGTGACGGTCACCGTTTGAGCCGTCGTATTCGTGGCTGGCATCGTATACACGCAGGTGTTGCCGCTTGGCGCTATTGTTCCAACATTCGGACTCATCTTCCAGGTCACCGACGTGTTGGTCGTTCCTGCCACCGACGCTGTAAACTGTTGCGTCTTAACAGTCGTGGACAGGGTCGCCGTAGTCGGCGTGATGCCGACGGAAACACTCGGAGCCGACAGCGTCAGGCTGACCGCGGCGGACGCGAAACGCGTCGCATTGGCCACGCTTGTTGCCGTCACCGTCACTGTCTGCGCCAAGGTGATTGAACTTGGCGCTGTGTAGACCGCGGTATTCCCATTCGGGATGAGTGTGCCTACGCTCGGACTGATTTTCCAGCTAACAGCCGTGTTGCTTCCTCCACTGACCGTGGCCGTGAACTGCTGCGTCTTGGAAGCGGACAGGCTCGCCGCCGTCGGAGTGATGTTGACGGAAATAGTCGGCGGCGCCGTCACCGGCGTGGTCAAACTGACGGCGCTAGAGGCGACTCTGACCGGCGCCGCGGCGCTGGTCGCGGTCACCGTCACTGTCTGAGGCAGGCTGATCGACGACGGCGCCGTGTAGACTGCGGTGTTCCCATTCGGAGTAAGCGTCCCAACATTTGGACTCATCGACCAGGTCACCGCCGTGTTGCTCGTTCCAGTGACATTGGCTGTGAACTGCTGCGTTTGCGACGCCGCTAGCGTGGCGCTAGCCGGCGCCATGCTGATCGCGACATCAGCGGTCTCCGCCAGATCGATCGCATTGAGCTGGACGTGGCCCACCACCGAAGTCAACTGGATCGACATCACGCCGTCTGTCACGGTCACCGGGAAGGACCGGTCGACCGCGATATTGGCTCCCCCGGCCAGCGCAAAAACGTCGAACATGGAAGCCACCAGGTTTCCGTTGATCATGATGTTGAATTGGCGTTGCCCAGCGGCCGTGGCGGAAAAATCGGCGAACTTAAGTGTCACTGTGTATGTACTGTTCGGAACCGTCAGCTTATAAAGCAGTGTTGACGGGCTGCGTCGCTGCGTCTGGTACAAAACGGGAGTGGACGTCTTCGAAATCGGGTCCTTGGAGCTGAAAGAGGGCGCATTATAAAAGGGTTTATCAACAGCCCATGTCTGGCCGAGCGAATCAACATAGGCTGGGCCGCCCACGTTTAGCAGGACTCGTTGCCCTGCGGCGTAGGCATTGGAGGATCCCGCCGCTAGTCCCAACATCATGGCGAGCGCGAACCACACTGTGGATTTACAATCGGATAGCATATGACCCTGTCTAGTTCTTGATAGCATCTAGTCCTGTAACTCCTATACCCACATGGTACGTTTGGTGGGGGTCGCTAGACATTATCGATTAGCCGTATATCCCTCTTTTGTTATCCTTAGGCGTATATGACGGAGTATTGGGAAGACGTAAGGCCTGGAACGCACCTTAGAGCTGGCCAAACGATAGTTTCGTGGATTTCAGTAGCCCTAATATTTCTAATGGTTTAACCTTAGGTGGATTTGGCATAAGTAACGGAACGCATGGGCAATTGACACTTTGCGCCACTCCCGCTAGGCCCGAAAGGTAAGCAATCCCCATTAGCGGCGCGTTCCGGAAAGGGTTCCGCAAGGAGTGCCCAGGATCAGGATGGACGTTAGAATTCACGAAGATTTCAGTGATCGCCAAAAGATCCAAGGCTCGACAGACCGTAGCTTTGGCATCGTGTTCACCGTCTTCTTTACATTTGTGGGGCTGTGGCCTTTACGCGGGGGAGGTCCTGTCCGCTGGTGGGCTGTGGCTATAGCGGCTCCTTTTCTGATCACCGCGCTGGCGTGCCCGGCTGTTTTGCGCCCTTTGAATGCGGCCTGGATGAAATTGTCCCTGCTTCTCGCCAAAGTGGTCAATCCTATCGTCATGGGATTGCTGTTCTTTGTCGCCGTCACGCCCATCGCCTTGCTGATGCGGCTCTTTGGCAAAGACCCCTTACGTCTGAGTTTCGACGCCAGAGCTGCCAGCTACTGGATTCAACGGCAGCCGCCGGGACCGCCCCCGGAAACGATGTCCAATCAGTTTTAAGGAGTAAAGAGTGTCATTCGCAAAGGAATTCTGGGTATTCTTGAGAGCTCGTAAGAAGTTCTGGCTGTTTCCGATTCTGGTCCTGATGGTCCTTTTCGGAACAATGCTCGTGCTGGCGCAAGGCAGCGCAGTAGCGCCCTTCATCTACACGTTGTTCTAACCCGGCGATGCGTTTTCTAGGGATTTCGGCCTACTACCACGACAGCGCTGCCGCGCTCATTCGCGACGGAGAGATTGTCGCGGCGGCGCAGGAGGAGCGCTTCTCGCGCAAAAAACATGACTCCCGCTTCCCCGTGAATGCCGTCCGGTATTGTCTTGCCGAAGAAGGGATCACGCTCGATCAGGTCGACTTTGTCGCATTCTATGACAAGCCCTTCCTGAAGTTTGAGCGGCTCCTCGAGACCTACGTCGCTTTTGCGCCGAAGGGACTGCGGTCGTTTCAAATGGCGCTTCCTCTCTGGCTGCGGGAGAAGTTGTTTCAGAAGAAGCTCCTCCACGACGAGCTGAAGAAATTCGGACCCGAGTTTGATTGGGAGAGCCGCCTGCTCTTCACCGAGCATCATCAAAGCCACGCCGCCAGCGCATTCTTCCCCTCGCCGTTTGAGGACGCGGTCGTGCTCACCATGGACGGCGTCGGAGAGTGGGCCACCACTTCAGTCGCAATGGGGTCGGGAAACAAGCTCGAGATCATTAAGGAAATCCACTTTCCTCACTCTCTGGGCTTGTTGTATTCCGCCTTCACGTATTACACCGGCTTCGTCGTGAATTCCGGCGAATACAAGCTGATGGGCCTCGCGCCCTACGGACGGCCCAAATACGTCCAGTTGATCCTGGACAACCTGATCGATCTGAAGCCCGACGGCTCATTCCGGCTAAATCAGAAATTCTTCAATTACTGCGCCGGGCTGACCATGACCAACGGCAAATTCGACGAGCTGTTCAACGGACCGGCCCGCAAGCTGAGTGAGCCGCTGACGCAGCATCATATGGACCTCGCCGCATCGGTCCAGGTAGTGCTCGAAGAAGCCGTTCTGCGCATGACGCGTTCGCTGGCGGCGGAAACGGGCTCGCGGAACCTATGTCTGGCTGGAGGCGTCGCCCTCAACTGCGTCGCCAATGGAAAGATCCTCCGCGACGGCCACTTTGAGCGCATCTGGATCCAGCCCGCCGCCGGAGACGCTGGCGGAGCTCTCGGAGCTGCGCTGGCCGGATATCATCTCTACAAGCAACAACCCCGCAAGCCCGCTGATGGCTGCGATCGAATGAGAGGATCCTACCTCGGCCCTTCCTTCTCGATGCAGGAAATCGAGCGCCAATTGATCCAAGCGGGGGCCAAGTTTACCGTCCTCAACGATTGTGAATTGGTGAGCGCCTCGGTGGCGGCCCTTGAAGAAGAAAAGGCGTTGGGATGGTTTCAGGGAAGGATGGAGTTTGGTCCCCGTGCGCTTGGCGGCCGATCCATTCTGGGCGATGCCCGCTCTCCCGCCATGCAAGCTGTCTTGAATCTTAAGGTGAAGTATAGGGAATCGTTCCGCCCGTTTGCTCCGTCGGTGCTACGCGAGCGCGTCTCGGAGTGGTTCGATCTCGACGAGGACAGTCCCTACATGCTGCTGGTCGCCGATGTCGTGGAAAATCGCCGAAAACAGATGACTCCCGAGCAGGAAGCGTTGTTTGGAATCGAAAAGCTGAATGTGCCCCGCAGCGACATTCCCGCAGTCACTCATGTCGACTACTCCGCCCGGATTCAGACCGTCCACGCCGAAACCAACCCGCGCTACTACGCCCTATTGAAAGTGTTTGAACAGCGCACCGGCTGCCCTGTCATCGTCAATACCAGCTTCAATGTCCGCGGAGAGCCCATTGTTTGCACCCCCCAGGACGCGTTCCGGTGTTTCATGGGAACCGAAATCGAAGCGCTTGCCGTAGGAAATTGTTACCTTCGCAAGGAGGATCAGGATTCGAGTCTCAAGCGGGATTACAGGAACGCCTTTGTCCCCGATTAGAATCCAGCACGCCCAAAAGGATAGTACTAGAGGTTCTAAAGCTTTAGTGTTGTTGACAGATGTCAAAAGATCGGTCAGTCTAGAATATCTGACACCTGTGGGCTACCAAACCGCTGAAGGACATGGAATAAGCATGCAGGGAGAAAAGCACTGCGCCCGAGATCACGCGACGTCTCACCACTGGTTTGCCGTTCGCGTCCGCTCGAATTGTGAGCGCATCACCGCTATCCATCTGCGTGACCGGGGCTACGAGGAGTTCGCGCCCTGCTATCAGACCGACCGCCAATGGTCCGATCGAAAAAAGTCTATCGACAAGTTTCTTTTCCCCGGCTACGTTTTTTCCCGCTTCGATGTCGAACATCGCTTACCCGTCATTACCGCCCCGGGGGTGGTCGGATTGGTTAGCTTCGGCAAAATCCCGTGTCCCATTCCCGATCAGGAAATAGAGAACATTCGCTCGATGATCCAAAGCGGCCTTCCGGTAACGCCCTGGCCTTTTCTCGAGCTTGGCCAGCGCGTGGTGATCGAGCGTGGACCGCTGGCTGGCGTCGAGGGCATTCTCGAACAGGTGAAGGGTAGATTCCGGCTGGTGGTAGCGATTAGCCTGCTCCAGCGATCGGTCTCGACCGAGATCGACCGCGACTGTGTTCGTCCGATCAGAAAGCTAACTTCGCGAGAGATCGTAGGACAACAAATATCCGCTGGTATCAGGACAGCTTGAGAAGGTGAAATGTTTCAGATCGCAAAGTATCAGACCCTCGTCGCTCTTGCACTTCTGGCAATCCTGAGTTCTCCCGCATCGAGCCAGCAGCCACAGACTCCTCCAGCCGCCGGAGCCAAGCCGCCGCAGGCTGGTGCGCCTCAGGACGCAAATGCTCCGGCGCCTCCAAGAGAATTGCCGGCCGATTCGCTCCGCCCGAACTATGTGTTAGGCGCCAACGATCAGATCCTCATACGGGTGCCGCAGGCCGAAGAAATCAACGACCGGCCCTTCCGTATCGACGCTGAGGGCTTTATCAATCTGCCGTTGGTCGGGCGTGTCCGGGCGGGCGGAATGACCGTTCAGGAATTGGAAGTGGATCTTATAAAACGCCTTCGCGAATTCATCAACCAGCCCCAGGTGTTTATTAGCATGGTTCAATTCCGGAGCGACCCGGTCTTCTTTGTCGGTGTCTTTCGGGTTCCGGGAATCTACCCTCTGCAAGGCCGCCGCACGCTCCTCGAGATGTTGGCCAGTATCGGCGGTCTCCAGCCGAATGCCAGCCGCCGTATCAAAGTGACCCGGCGAGCGGAATACGGTGTTATTCCACTCTCTAGCGCGATTGTGGATCCCGACAAAAAGGTCAGCACTGTCGAGATCGGCATCGCGAGCCTGAGGGACAACCCGAACCCGGCCGAGGACATTATTTTGGAACCGTACGATGTAATCTCAGTCGAGCGCGCCGAACAGATTTACGTAAATGGCGAAGTTGGCAGGATTGGCGGCATCGAAGTTGGAGAACGGGATTCGGTCTCCGTTTCACAAGTTTTGACGATGTCCGGCGGCTTTGCCAAAGAGGCCAACCGCACGACAGTCCGCGTTTTGCGGCCTATCTTGAACACGAACAGGCGGGCTGTCATCGACGTAAATGTCAAGCGGGTACTCGAAGGGAAAGATAACGATTTTCCTTTGCTACCGAACGATCTGCTTTACGTCCAGCATTCCAAGCTTAAGGCCTTCTGGACAACAGCGGGAGCTGTGCTGATCCCGATCATCCCCTACCTGATCTTCGTCGGTACCCGTTAGGTGCGAAAAAACGCGGCGGAATCGGTGGCAGTGACCATTCATGAAAACATTTGACAAGAGAGGTTTGCCCACCCGGACTTTGATGGCGCAGGCGCTCGTTTTATTGCTGGCCTTGCCGCCATACTCGTTCCCGCAGCAGCCTCCAACAACTCCAACGCCTCCTCCGCAGGCCCAGATTAGGCCGATGGGGCAGCTACCCATCGTGAAGAATTTGAAAGTGTCTGCTCTAGTTGGAGCCGACGGGATGAACGATTTGGAGCGCCATGTGATGTCGCCCCTCGTCGTTCAAGTCCTCGATCAGGATGACAGACCGGTCGAAGCCGCCGAAGTCGTATTCCGGTTTCCCCTGGAAGGACCCGGAGCCAGCTTCGCCGATGGAAAGACTTCGCGAACAGTGAGAACCAATGGGCAGGGCCAGGCCGCGGCCCTCGGTTGGATGGCGAATGATCAAGTGGGCGCGTTTGAGGTAAAGGTGACCGCCACGTACGCCAGTCAAATGGGCGATGCTACTATTCCGATGTTGAACGTGACCAGGATTGTGGAAGAGCCGAAGAAGGCGTCCAAAAATGGGGGCTGGTGGACACCCACCAAGGTTAAGCTCATTATCGCCGCCGGCGCGGTTGCCGCTGTCGCTGCGATTGTTATTGTCAAGACCACGGGCGGCTCCGGCACGCCCACGGTCACTATCTCCCCAGGTGCTCCGACCGTCGGGGGCCCGCGCTGATGTCTCGGTTCCTGTGGCTTCCAGCAATCTCCTTTCTGGCGACTCTCCTCCCCGCCCAGCAATCCGTTCTGAACGGGCCCGTCGAGGGATACGCATTCGATGCTCCTACGCGCAGCTTTCGGGCCGTGATCGGGTTCCCGGGTTCTGCCGCGCTCGGCCCATCTATTGCCGAGGGCTTTGATTTCGGCTCCGTCGCCCCGCGCAAAGACTACGCGCTCGCATTCAAAGAGAATCAGTGCACGTTCATTTCGGGCTTCGATTCGGGCAATGTGACCGAAGTGGCGATTCCAGGAGCTTTCGCGCAGCCCGACGGAGTGGCTTGGTCGACTGATGGATCACTCGCAGTCTTGTTTTCGCGTTCCGGCGCATGGCTTCAGAAGCTGGCGATTTCCAGCAGCCGAAATTTTAGCGCGCCGGTCGACTTATCTGTCTTGGGACCCTCACTATCAGCGATTACCATCGACGCCCAAGGTAGACAAGTGGCCGTTGGAATCGCCGGCGAAACCGGCGGCGCGTTTCTGCTGACTGATTCCGACGCGCTCGTGCCCCTTCTGCCAGGTTCAAAACCGGTCTCGCTCGCATTCTCAACCGATGGAAGCAAGCTCTTTGTACTGGATGGCGGCGCGTTTCAGCTAACCGAGCTGCGGCTTGCCGATTCGACCTCCCAGGCTTTCTCGCTGGATGGGCTAACAGATCCCGTCGCTGTCAAATCGTATCGCGATGGCGCAAATCGGCAGGTCTTGCTAGTAGCAAGTCGCGGCGACTATTTGCTCCGAGCCTACGACGCGGCCAGCCGCGAAGTGTTAACCGAGATCACGTTGGACTTCCAGGCGCGTTCGATTGAGGATTTCGGCCGCAGCAGCTTCCTGCTGGCGCCCCGTTCCAAGGACGGCGAGCCTATTTGGCTCTTCACCAGCGCTCCGAGACAGGCTGTCTATTTTGTGCCCGCGACGCCCCTCACTTCGGGAGGAGCTCGATAGATGCGTCCGTCCCGATTGCTTCGCCGTTCTCGTCTTGCCTGCTTCTTGCTTGCCGGTTTGGCGTCCGCCCAGCAGTTTCCTTTTCAACTGAATTTATCGCAGGACGATAGCATATTCGCCGTTCCAAACGGCGCCGCTCTGACTTTCTCCAGTCCGGTCGGGCAGCCGAAGACCGCTCGCATCACTGCCATCTACAGAGGCCGCGGTCAGACGACTATTACACAGGGGCCCGATGTGTTCGGCTCCGCCGCATTCACCGCGGTCTTCCCCTCGTCACTGCCGTTGATTTTGAATCCCGGCGAGAGCTTCGCTGTCGATATTCAATTTCGACCAATCAGCACAGCCGTAACCACTGCCCAATTTAGTCTTGGCTTCACCGATACCGTGCCTGGTACAGGAACGAACGCGCCTCCAACGGTATCGATTGGTACGATCAACCTTACTCTCCAGGGGACGGCGCCCTCTTTCGTTTTGAGTTACATCCTGCAGGCCGATCTGAACGTGATCCCCCTACAGTCAGGCGGGTCGATCGTGTTCCCCGCGACCCAGCTCAACGCAACCTCGCAAGCCACGTTGAATATTTCCAACCGGGGCAGCGGATCAGGCCAGATCACCGACGTTGTACTCACCGGAAGTCCCGCGTTCCGTCTAATCGGCCTGCCTCTTTTTCCAGTTACCGTTAGCGCTGCCGAGAGCCTGCAGCTTGCGATCCGCTATCAGCCGACCCAGGTAGCCTCCGATAGCGCCCAAATCCAGGTCACATTCGATTCGGGCGCCAGGTTTACGATTTTGCTCCAGGGCAGCGGCGTATCGACGTTGTTTGTTTATGAATTGCTCCAACCGGATGCGACTGTGCCCGTCCAGCCGGGTGAGACGATATCTCTTCCCGGTACAAATCTCGGGGAGACCAGCAGCCTTGCGATCCGCGTTCGCAGCACCGCAGCGGTGGCGACTCAGGTAAACTCGCTGAGCGTGATCGGTGCAGGATTTCAGATTATCGATGGCCCACTGCTTCCCCAAATCCTCGCGCCCAATTCCAGTTTCACGTTCACCGTGGTATTCACCCCGACGCAGCCCGGACCTGTGAACGCACGCCTGATAGTTGGCCCTGACATATTCAACCTGGCCGGACAGGGCCTGGGTCCCAGGCTGGTCTTTTCCTACAACTCGGGCAGCTCGATTATCACGGTGCCGACAGGGGCCACGCCTGGTTCAATTGTCTTCAGTCCTGTGACGATCACCCGGTCATCACAACTGGATCTGACGGTCAGGAATACGGGAACCCTCGCAGCGACCGTATCCAACATCGGCATCGGCGAGCCAAGAAGCCCCTTTTCACTTTCCGGACTGCCGCCTTTGCCCGTCGTCATCGCGCCGAACACCGAGCTCCGCTTTCCAATCACTTTCACCCCGGCTGCCAGTGGATTCGCGAGCGGAACCCTCCGCTTTGATTCGCTCGTAATCGGCTTGACAGGCTCCGGAACTGCGCCGCCGCCGCTCCCCAGCTACACCATACAGGGTCCGGGTGGACAGATTGAGCCGCTGTCGCAACCAGGCGTGAGTCTCAAACTTTCCAGTCCCTACTCCGGGGCGCTTGCCGGCGTGTTGACGATGAGCTTCTCCGGTGACCTCCTCGTCGACCCGGCGGTACAGTTCGCTACCGGTGGCCGTACGGTCCCGTTCGTCATCCCGGCGAACTCAACCGACGCCGTCTTCGCCGGGCAGGGAACACAGATCCGGCTCCAGACAGGTACCGTTGCCAACACAGTCATTCTGACTCCATCATTCGCAACACAGGCAGGTGGAGTGGACCTGACTCCCGATCCGCCGGTGTCCCAGCAGTTCGTGGTTGCAGCAAGTGCTCCGACCCTCCTTGCCGTTCAAGCAACCACCAGGACGACGAACGGCTTTACGTTGGTTGTCCAGGGCTTCTCTACGACGCGCTCGATCACGAACCTAAGCGTCCAATTTACGCCGTCAGCGGGCTTCAACGTTCCAACGACGCAATTCACGATCGACCTGCGGCAAGATTCCAGGGTGTGGTTTCAGAGCGGTAGCTCGCAGCCGTTTGGCGGCCAGTTCGTAGTCGCCGTACCCTTCAATTTCCAGGGAACGGTCCCCACCGGCCAGTCCGCAGTGGATAGTATTGCGTCTGTTTCGGTGACCGTCAGCAACGAGCGCGGCAGTTCGCAATCGTTGCAGACTGCACTTCGATGACCCTAACCTGACCTCGCCACAATCTGCGGCGCTCCAGACCATACCAGTACGTAACAGGATCGCAAAAGTCTATATTACCTGCCATAATATTCTGTCCGCCATTTCGAGGCATTATGAGTATCGGCAATACGATTCGCGCCCTGCTTCCGCAAAGTGCGCACGATAGTCTTTTCAAGTTATCTTCCGCCAGGGTTGATGACAGCTTAAGGCACCGCTATGCGTCCGGTCTCTCGATGTGGTGGAGCCTTGAGAATATGCGGCGGTGCGGTTTTAATCCAGCAACTGTAATTGACATCGGCGCTTTCATTGGCGACTGGACGCAGCGAGCACGGAAAATATGGCCCGCCGCGACGTTCTTGATGATTGAGCCTCAACCCAACAAACAAGAACGCCTGCGCGCGTTGTGCAATGAATCCGTCTTCCTTGAGTCTGTACTGCTGGGCTCCGCGCCTGCGCCCGCGGTTCCTTATCACATGGATGACCTTGGCGGATCGTCGGTGCTGGAGCAATTCCAGGACAAATGCCCCGGCAAGGCGACACTGCCGATGACAACGCTGGACGCCCTGGTCGCCGGACGCAATCTTGCGGGTCCAATCCTGCTTAAGGCCGACGTGCAGGGTTACGAACTGGAGGTACTGCGCGGCGCAACCGAGACCCTGCGAAGCGTCGAGGCGATTCTCCTGGAAGTGGCCTTATTGCCGTATAACATCGGAGCCCCGCTATTCGCCGACGTGGTCGCCTTTATGAATGAACGCAAATTCCCGATGTACGATCTATGCTCTTTTCATCGACGACAGAGCGACAGCGCCGCGTTTCAGGCGGATGTTGTGTTCGTACGCGAGGACAGCGCCTTACGATCAGAGAAACCATTTTTTTGTCATAATGGAAACGGTTGATCGTCATTACATCTGAACGTCTGCCGCCCCGCCGCACGCGCAAATCGAGAATGAAAGACCCGCTTCAGTAGGCCGTCGCCTTGAACGTCTGAACAGCAGGTGTCACCGATCCTCCGGAAAGATTGCATAAACGAACCTCGATCGTGTTCGCGGCGCTTACCCGCATCATCCCGATCACTCCTGCTTCGAGCGTGGATGGCCAGCCGGCAGCGACGGCGCTTCCGGCCGTCACGCCATTCAACGTGAATGTTCGCGTAGCGCAGGCTGCGTTCGCGATAGCGGTAAACGTCAGCGAAGCGCTCCCCGATACACCGCCGCCATTACCGGTTTCGATCACAAAGCTATCCACCGGGTTTCCACGCGCCCCCAACCGGTAGGGAACGCCGGCCAGGCAATCTTTCGTAGTCAAATTCACCAAAACGCCGCTGACAACTCTCTTAAGCGCAATAGGCCCCAAGCTGTCGATATTGAGCGTGGGAGAGACGCCGCAGTCCACATCGGGAATCAAGTTCACGATCTGATTCTGGGTATACACTGTCAAAGAAGGGGTCATCGAACAGTTGTAGGCCGTTCCGCTGGCGCCGTTGGGCTTGCAACTCAAGTGCGTCCCCGATTGCGCCGTGGATTGGCTAAGCACGACGGCGGTATCAACGGCGATGTTCCGGCTTCCATTTGAAATTGTCACGCAGCTCATACCGGCGCCGCAGTTTACGCCGCCCTGAACGGTCCAGGTGTTAGCGGCGGTACAAGCGTAGATGTTTGTCCCCGCTGCGGCGGTTGTCTTGAAAAATGTCTGACCGATCGAGCAGACACCCGGAAGGTCAGCGCCTGTCAGGAACGGCGTCGTCGCCGACGTGATCCGGGCCTGTTTTGGCTGATCGACTTGAGTTTGTCCGTGAATATAACTGACCGCGAGAAGGGCGCCGATGGCCACGAGTCGAAAAACGTACATATATTCCATAATATTTCCGCCGCGCTTTGTGCCTCGATTTGACAGTAGCAAGCAGGAGGCAGCTGCGGGCTCCGGGGAATTTCGCAGACCTTGCAAACAAAGGGGAAAAAATCTGAAGGGCCGAGTGATCGCGTTATTTGCTGCTCGGTTTCAGCCGAGTTTGGCCACGATTTCTCTGATCTTGTCGGCGATCTCTTTCGGCGGCTTCTTCGACAGGCCAATAGTCAACTGAGCCTTCGCTTCGGCTTGCTTGCCCTGCTGCATCAGCGCCACTCCAAGGTGATACCGGAGCACTGCGACTTCCGGATGTTTCCGGATCAGGCCATTAAAGATCTGAACTGCGCTGTCGTTCAGCCCTTTCCTGGTGTAAACCCACCCGAGTGTGTCCGCGACTTCCGGACTATTGGGAGCCTTCCTCTGCGCTTTCTCGGCGATCTCCTGCGCGTAATCCAGTTCCGTTCCCGTTTCCGCCAGCGCAAAAGCCAAATTGTTCAAAGCGCTGATGTCTTCCGGAGCGAGCGAGAGTTGATGCTTTAGATTCGGGATGGCATCGCGATACTGGCCCGAGGCGCTCTCCAGGTAGGCGATCATGGCAACGATCTTGGCATCATTCGGCGCCAGCTCTTTGGCTCTCTTGTAGCTAGCGAGCGCGCTGTTGATATCGCCTTTCAAACGATATACGTCGCCTAACGACGCGTAAGCGTCTGTCGACTTAGGATCGTTCGATCGCAGCCATTCATACTGTTGAATGGCCAAGTCTAGCTTCCCCGCTTGCGTAGCCGTGGCCGCCAACAGAAGATGAACCGGCCGCGAATCAGGATTCCTTTTGAGCTCCTCATCGAGTAGCTTGAGGCCCTTATCAAGCTGCTTCTGCTGGCCGTAGATTTGAATCAGCCCCTCAACCGCGCGCAAATCCGGCTGACCCGGTTTGTAAAATTTTAGATACCGGGCCTCGGCGTCGCTATATCGCTTTTCAGCCGTATCGAGGACGGCTAGGTGCAGATTAATGTTGGGGGAGTCTGGATAATCTCTGAGAAGCGCATTGAACTCCGCTCGCGCCCGGCTGTAGGACTTGCTTCCAAGCAGCGCGGCCGCGTGCCAGAATCTCGCGTCTCGATGTGTCGGATCCAGAGCCAAAACCTCACCGGATACCCGGAGCGCTTCATCGTAATTTCCAGCTTTTTGAGCTAATTCAGCCAACGTTATACGAGGCAGGAGAAACCTGGGGCTCAGCTTGGCGCTCTCGAGAATCTGCGCGTGAGCCAGCTTTGAATTTCCCTGAGCTAAATACGCAAGTCCCAAGTGATAACGCGCTGTCTCGTCATTCTGATGCTTTGCCAGAATCGAATTGAATTCGGCCACCGCTAATTCAAGCTTCTTCGGGTCGTTACCGGTCCGTAGCAGGATGGCCCGGGCCAATTGTGAGTCCGTGTCCTCTGAGTTCCACTTCAAGACTTCGGTAAGCTCCGCAATTGCCTCGTCTTGCCGCCCCTTTTCGCTCAAAGCTTTAGCCAGCCGCTTACGCGTGGGGATGGGCTCCTTCGGGTTCGCAGCCAGTCCCGCCTTGTACTCGCGGATCGCGTCATCCCACCTTCCGTTGTTGGCATAGAACTCGCCTACGATCATATTGCCGCGCGGGAAGTCCTTGGAATTATTCAAAATTCCCTGGAGTGCCTGGGACATCGCCGCCTCACGCTGACCCCGTAAATAAAAAGACGCAAGCTGCAGCACGGGCTGCGGGTCCTTGGGCATGTTTGCGACTTTTGTTCGGAGAAGCGCCTCCGCTTCCTCTAACCGCTTGGCTTGCGTATAGTGTTGCAAAAGCGCGTCATAGCAAGCTCCCAGGTCCTTCTGTTTTTCGACGCATTTACGGGCCAGGGCTTCGCCTTCCGCGGTTTGATTCAATCGAAACAAAACCTGCACCATCGGCAGGACAACTTTTGGTTCCATTGGCTTGACCGCGTCTGCCCTTTTGAAAAGCGCCAATGACTCTTCGAACTTCCCATCCAGAGCCGACAGCGCGCCTTGAAGCCTCAGTCCATGAAAGGAATTTGCATCTTTCTTTAGGAAATACTCAGCTGCGTCGCCGAGCTGATTATACAACGTTCTAGGCCTTTTGGGATCAGCGGTATAGCTGTTCAAAACAAGATCGGCCAGATCGATCCTGATTTCGTCTCGAGCAGGCGCCAGTTCAACCGCCGCCAGTAACTCTTTATATGCTGCCTGCGCATTGCCTTGCTTCTGCTCGATAAGGCCAAGCCGGTAACGGGCCTCCGCGGAACGCGGATCCTTTTTGATCCCATTACGGTAATTGATAGCCGCATCCGCATACTTGCCTTCTGAATAGAATTGATTACCTTTGTCGATGTAGTATTGTGGACCCCGAGAGCACCCGAGCTGGCACAGACTGGCCAGTATTCCCAGAGAGATTCCACCTCTTAGCGACTTCCATAACGTTGAGAACATCATAGATTACAAACGTCGACGACCACGAGGGGCATTGAGCTGTCCAGATTGTAAGACATTAGCTCTATCGGCGTAAAGAGCGTTTCCTGCCAGGTGGCAGAATCCCCTTCATTCGCCAAAACTAGTACCTAGTACTACTGGCTCATGGTGCCACTTTACTCTAAGGCAATTCTCCTATATGATCAACATTGTCTCAGTGGATAACTGGGTAAGCATTTCGGCAGGAAGACAACAATTTTTCAGGAGGAATAGCGACGAAAATGTTTAAATCTAAGTTTTTAAGCGTAGCATTATTCGGTTCGTTGGCGCTCGTGGCGCTCGCGCCTGCTAGCTACGCAACGGTATTAGCACCCGGCGGCACCGTGGCTGTATACAGCGACTTTGCGGCTGGCACTTTTGGGGCGGTCGTAGCCGATACCGGCATTCAAGCCGTCACCGGAGTGGATGCCCTTAACGCTGTAACATTTACGGGTTTCTTCCGGCAGATAGTGGTCACTGACACTGTCACTGGTTTCCTCGATTTCCTGTATCAGGTCCAGCGATCGGGTGGCCCCGATGCAATCGGCAGAGTCACGACGACCAACTACACACCGGCTATCACAGACGTCGGGATTTGCTCAGCCTGCGCGGATCTTATTGCGCCGGTCGGTCCCACGAAATTTGCTCCGGAGTCCATCGGGCGCAGCGGCAGTGGTAACGTCGTTGAGTTCCAGTTTGACCCTTCGGCCGTAATTACCGGCAACAATGAGTCCTTTGTCCTGGTCATCAGGACGAATTTGCCGGCCTACATCCCTGGAAGCACCTCCATCATCGATGGTGGAATCGATAACGTAAACTCTTTCGCGCCGTCCGCGGTGCCGGAGCCGGTTTCTGCCGGACTTCTGCTCGGTACCCTTTTCGGAGCCGGCCTGTTTGTAGCGCGTCGCTTTCGAGTTGTCCAAAGCTAGTAAAGTTTCTCTGTAGTCTCCTTGCTGACGAGGTGGATGTGACTCATCCACCTCGTTATTTTTTTGCAACGAATCCCCGTCGGCTAGTACCATCCACCGATTTAGTTCTCTGCTGGTAAGCTTGGTACCTCTAGAGCATTTATTTATCAACATAATCGTGCTAACTTGTGGCTTACGATATTCATTGCGGAGACCTTATGCGCATTACTGTGATCGGGACGGGATATGTAGGTTTGGTTACAGGAGTATGCCTCTCCTACCTAGGCCACCGCGTCACTTGCGTCGATATTGATGCCGATAAAGTCGCCCGATTAGAACGTGGCGAGCTCCCCATCTACGAGCCTGGCCTTGCCGAGCTGTTAGGATTGGCCGGCGCCCGCGGTGGCATTGATTTCCGTACCGAGCTCGAGCCCGCCGTAGCCGAAAGTGACGTCGTCTTTATCGCCGTTGGCACGCCGCCCTTACCCAGCGGCGAGTCGAACCTCGCCTATCTCGAATCCGCCGCACGCGGTATCGGCGCCGCCATGGACTCATCGCGACGGCGCGTTGTGGTAAACAAATCAACCGTGCCGGTCGGTTGCGGCAATCTGGTTGAGGCCCTCATTCGAGAAGGTGTGCGCACTCCGGGCATTCGTTTTAATGTCGCCAGCAATCCGGAATTCTTGCGCGAAGGCTGCGCCATCACCGACTCCCTCTATCCGGAGCGAATCGTGCTGGGCGCCGAAGAGGATGAGACCCTCGCGGTAATGCGCGAATTGTACAACCCGCTGATCGAGCAACGCTTCGATCCCCCAGCCTTCCTGCCCCGGCCGGCGGACCGGTCTCGCGTCCCCGTCGTCGAAACCACGCTGACCAGCGCCGAGACGATCAAGTACGCAGCCAACGCCTTCCTTGCCATGAAGATCGGCTTCGCCAATGAGATCGCCAACATCTGTGAACGTGTGGGCGCCGACGGCACCCAGGTATTGGCCGGCGTGGGACTTGATTCGCGCGTTGGGGCGAAATTTTTGAACGCTGGAATCGGATGGGGCGGCAGTTGTTTCGGGAAGGACGTGCAATCCCTCCTGCATACCGCTTCCGAGTACGGCTATCAGGCGCGACTACTTGAGGCGACTTTGGCCGTGAACCGCGCCCAGCGCCAGCTCGTGATTCAAAAGCTCCAAGAAAAGCTATTTATCTTGAAAGGACGCACCATCGCTCTGCTCGGCCTCTCGTTCAAACCTGGAACCGACGATCTCCGGGACGCCCCCAGTTTGCAGATTGCCGAACGATTGGTACAAATGGGCGCGCGTGTCAGCGTTTACGATCCGATCGCGATGGAGGTCTGCCGGCAGCAGCATCCTACGCTGCCCGTTCAGTACTGCCCTTCTGCCCTCGCAGCCGTCGCAGGCGCACACGCGGTCGTGCTGATCACGGAATGGGACGAATTTCGTAGCCTCGATTTGGCCGAAGTGGCTAGGCTCGCCGCCCGCCCCATTTTTATCGATGGCCGCAACTTCTTCTCGCCCGAAGCAGCTTCCCGGGCCGGCCTCGATTACAGCGGCATCGGTCGGGTGCCGCTAAAGCCGCGTCGAGAGATCGCGGACCATTCGTCGGCGCCTCCCGCCCTGCGGTCGTATCCGCCGCTCTCGGTTGTTTAAGAACAAGATTTCTAAATTACGGTTGATAATCATAAATGCCTATGACTGCAAAGCGCGCACTCATTACCGGAATTACCGGCCAGGATGGTTCCTACCTGGCCGAACTGCTGCTGGAGAAAGGATACGACGTCCATGGTGTCGTCCGTCGCGTGGCGCTGGAGGATCCTGAGCACCGCCTCTCCCGCATCCACCCCATCCGTTCACAGCTCACGCTGCACGCCGCCTCGCTCGAGAGCTACGCCAGCATCCATCAGGTTGTTGCCAAGGTACAGCCGCATGAGTGCTACCATCTCGCTGCGCAGAGCTTCGTCAGCTATTCGTTCGACGACGAATTCTCGACGCTCAACACAAACATCAACGGTACGCACTACCTGCTCGCCGCCGTCAAGAACCTGGCCCCGGAGTGCCGCTTCTACTTCGCCGGATCGAGCGAGATGTTCGGCAAAGTCGACGAAGTGCCGCAGAGCGAGATGACCCGCTTCCATCCCCGCTCGACGTACGGAATCAGTAAAGTGGCCGGCTTCGAGCTCACCAGGAATTATCGCGAAGCTTATCAAATGCACGCCAGCAACGGCATCTTGTTCAATCACGAATCGCCGCGCCGCGGATTCGAGTTCGTGACCCGCAAGATTACCTCTGGAGTCGCGCGCATTTTAGCCGGTAAAGCCGATACTTTGGCGCTCGGAAACCTGGAAGCCAAGCGCGACTGGGGCCACGCCCGGGAGTACGTGCACGCGATGTGGCTGATGCTGCAGCAGTCCGAGCCGGACGATTACGTCGTTGCCACCGGCGAGACAAACTCGGTCCGCGATTTCGTCGACTTGGCCTTCTCGCACGTCGGACTCGACTACCGCAAGCACGTCGTCCTCGATCAGGACTTGTTCCGGCCAGCCGAGGTAAATATACTGCTAGGCGACTGCGTTAAAGCGCAATCCAAACTTGGTTGGAAGAATCGTATCGGCTTTGAAGATCTCGTGCGTGAGATGGTTGAAGCGGATTGCCTCGCGCAGGGCGTAGGCTCCTTCCAGCACGCCGGGGCACCGAAGTAACCGCGCGAAAAATCCGGCGACCTACTGGGAGAGCAGAGACTGTTGCAAATACGAGCAGGAGTCCAGTCCCCGTAATCCTCGTTTTCGCAGCCGCTTTCCCAGTACCCGCGCAAGATTTACAGGCCTTTAACGGAAGCTCCGCTCCCCAGCAGACCTCGACGAGATCGGCGAGCTCCTCGCCATATCCCATGCCGCCACACTGCTCGCAGATACCTTCTGGAATGTACCTGATCATATTCACGTCGTTGTACGACAGGCCTGTCTTTCCGGGGCGTAGAAGACTTTTCCAGCAACCTCCGATGCGGTGGGCAGGCGATTTCGCCTGCCCGTGAGGCGCTCCTGGATTCGTCAGCTCGACGGAAAAAATTACGCTGCGCCGAAAGGTTTATCAGTCTTAGCCAGGGACTCAACCTTCAAAGTATCGCCTTGTGGCGTACCCGTGACGGTCACTCGCATATTCTTTAGATTCTTCTTCTTTTCCTTGTCTGACCCGGCCTGCGACGTGACCTGGCCGTTGCCGGACTCGTCAAGCTTGTAAAAATTGCCATCGTCTGTCAGTACTGCAAACGCCGTCGTCTTGTCGTTAGCGCGACAGTGCTTTAGAACCTCTCGCTGCTTGTCATAGACCGACCTGTTCTCTTTGCTTGAAGACGTCGAACTTGCCGTGCTCTCCTTCGACTCAGTCGCACTCGCGCTGGACAAGATGCTTGCCTGTGAGCACTCTGCGTTCACAATGGTCGCGGTAAACGTGCGTGAATACGCCGTTCCAGTACTACTCGAACTACGATCGGCGCTGGCGCCGCGGGCCGGTTGTGTTTGAGACGGCTGAGCCTGTGCCGGAGAAGGTGGATTCGCCTGCGACTGCGCGAAAATCATCGCAGAAAGCGTCATAGTGATGACAACATATTTGAGAAGTCTCATGAGTGTTGTTTCTCCTGTGCCTTTGATTTTGGCAATACCGGGTAATCCGGTACGAGGTCCGCTGCAATTACCCCGCCATGCGCAATGTTAAAATCGGGTGAAGATACGAGAGCACGTCATTTACCAATTGGGTTGTGAATTTGTAACACACTACTTGCGCTTACGCGTTAGAAGGCCTAAAATCAGGCTACCTGGGGAGGTTTTGAGAATGTGCTCTAAACGTTCTGGTCTTGTTAGATTACCGTTATTAGCGTTGTTCTGCGGCTGCCTGTCAGCGCAGATTACGGCGGACCTGAAGGGTACCGTCACCGATCCCGCCGGCGCGTCTATCCCGAGCGCAAAAGTCACAGTGACCAGCACCGAAACCGGCGAAAGCCGCGTCGTACCCGCCGATGAGGAAGGACGCTTCGCAGCGAACCAACTGAAGATCGGCGCCTATCAGGTCAAGGCCGAAGCAGCCGGATTCCGCGCCACGGTCACGGACGCCGTATTACGAAGCGGCGAGACGACCACGGTCGCCTTCAAGATGGAAGTCGGGCAGGTAACCGAATCGATAATGGTCACCGACGCCGTCAGCGCGCTCGATACCACCAACGCCCAAATCCAAGTATCTTTCGAGGCCGCCCAGGTGTCGGAACTACCAGTTGCTCGCAATGCGCTGCTATTCGCCGCATCCTCCCCAGGCGTGATTCCAGTCACCGCGAATAATCCCTTTCTCGGGGCCGGAAGTTATAACGCCAATGGCGGCCGCGGCCGCGGCAATAACATCACCGTCGACAACATCACAGCGTCGGATATCTCCAACACCGGCAACGGCGGTAACCAGATCGGACCGTTGAATTTCTCCGCGATCAAAGAAGTCAAGGTCATCACCAACAATTTCAGCGCCGAGTACGGACGCAACGCCAGCTCGCAGTTGCAATTCATCACTAAGTCCGGCACAAACGAATTTCATGGCGAGGCGTGGGAATTTCTCAAGAACAGCGAATTTAATGCGCGCGACTTTTTCGATCGATCCGGCGGACCCGCCGTCACCCGGCGGAACCAATTTGGTTACGTGCTCGGCGGACCCATCGTACGCAACAAGACGCACTTCTTCACATCCTACGAAGGTCTCCAATTGCGCGGCTCGGGCGCAGTGCGTGTCGCCAATGTGCCGACTCCCGCGCAGATCGCGGCCGTAACCGACCCGACCTCCAAAAAGCTGCTGGATCAGTATCAACTTCCGGCTGCGACCACAATCGGGCCACAGAACGGGCAGGTCCCGCAGTCTGCGAACAATTTTACGAAGGCCCCGCTGCAGCTCTCATTCCGCATTGATCACCAATTCTCCGACAGCGATTCCATCAATGGACGATACAGTCAATTTAGTTCCGAACAGGGCAGCACGGGAAACACGTTCATCAACACGAACCTTGCTAACTTTGGAGCCACGTCTAAGAACAAGCCGCGCCAGGCGAATATTGCCGAAACACACCTGTTTTCTCCGACCGTCGTGAATGAATTCCGTTTCGGCTACGGCCGCAGCTCGCCAGTCTTCGCCATCGACTCCACTGTGCCCCTGGGACCTCGCGTTCAGTTTTCCAACGCGCAGATCGACCGGTTCGGCGCCTGGGACGGACTTCCCCAAGGCCGCATTCAGAACACGTTCCAATACACCGACACGCTCTCCTGGGTACGCGGCGCACACAATCTCAAGTTCGGCGCCGACCTCTATCGTTATCAACTGAACAGCTTTCTCGATTCCTCCGTGCGCGGCCTCTTCACGTTCGCCGATTGGACCGCCTTCGCCGCCGGCCAGCCCAATAATTACACGCAATTATTCGGCAGCACTCTTCGCGGCAATCGCGTCTGGAACCATCACTACTTCGTCCAGGACGACTGGAAAGTGAATCGGAACCTCACGCTAAACATCGGTTTCCGCGCCGAGGTAACGCATGGAACAACCGAGGTAAATGGCATCATCTCGAACCTGGACTTAGGCTGCCGTGAGTCCCTCGGCGCCGCCGGAACCGGTCCCTTTGGATGCTTTGTTGTCGGCAAGCCGTCGAATGACCGGCAGACGAACTGGGGACCGCGCTTCGGATTTGCCTGGAGCCCGGGCTCGAGTGGCAAGACGGTTATCCGCGGCGGATACGGAATCGCCTATGATTTTCTGTTTCTAAACCCCATCACCAACCAGCGGTCCCTTCCGCCGTTTATCGCGAACGGCACACTCTCGGGAGTCGCCAGCTTTACCGGCGCAAACAGCTACGCCAGCTTAGTTGCCGGTACCTCCGCTTTGCAGGCGCAGACAGCCACACAGGTTGGCGTGCTCAACCCGACTCTGCGGAACTTCGGCAACGTCAACCCAGCCATCGACGTTAATCTCCGCAACCCGATGGTTCAGCAATGGAGCTTGGGATTGCAGCGGGAAATGTTCAAAAATCTCGTATTAAAAGCCACCTACGTCGGCACCAAAGGCGACCATCTGCAACGCAGCCAGCCGCGGAATCTGATCCTCGGTCCCCCTCCTGCGACCAGCCTGGCCGACGAAACTGCTCGCCTGTCGAGCTTTCTGGCGGCCAATGCGGCTCAGAACGGCAATGCGACGACGCCAAGTAACCGCATTGATCCGCGGTTCAACAATGTCAGCCTTCTCGAAAGCTCGGCCAGCTCCAACTACCACGCCTTTGAGTTTCTTGCGCTGAAAAGCTTTGCGCACGGCTTCTATACGCAGGTCGGCTACACCTTCGGAAAATCGATCGACAACGGTTCCGATCCACTGGGTGTTCTTATTAACGACGCCGCGCTTGCGCAGAACCCCCGAAATCTCCGCGACGAGCGAGCCGTCTCCCAGTTCGATGTGAATCAGCGGCTTGTTATTTCTCACCACTGGGAGCCTACCTGGGGCAGCGGTATTTCGAATCCCATCCTGCGTCAGTTGGTAAGAGGATGGGGCTTCGGAGGCATTACCAGTTTCCGGTCTGGATTTCCCGTCACTTTCGAAGCTGGCGGCCGTCGCACCATAACCCCATCGAGTCTCACAGGGAGTGGCACCGCTCAGCCCGTTCGCCCCAACGCGGTTGGACCCTTCGCGTTCAATCCGATTCCTTCGGGCGCGGCAGGCTCGCCCAACGCTTTGAACACCGATCCGATTCAACCCATCTCGACGTACGCCCAGAGCCTTGGTTTGTCTCAACCTCTACTCGGTAACTTCGGCACGCTGGGCCGCAATACGCACCGCTTGAATGGCGAGAAGAATTTCGATTGGACCGTCTCCAAGAATTTCATCATCACCGAGCGGATCCGATTGCAGGTTCGGGGCGAGTTCTACAATATTTTCAACAACGTCGCTTTCCAGGACGTCAGTCGTAACATAACCTCGGTGACGTTCGGGCAATACACAACCGTCACGCAGGACTCTCGCAATATCCAGCTCGGCGCGCGCGTCGTATTCTAATGTCCCGGTAGGACTGCCTCCGACTGTCGCATAATCTTAAGTGAACGACAGAAGGAGGCAGTCCCATGGCCGAAAACACGCCACAGAATTACGCCAATCACACCAGGTTTGATCCGCCGTTCCATTTCTTCGTGGTTCCGGTTTTTGCGATCACAGTTGCCATTACGATATGGAACCTCATTCAGGGCCCGTTCAGTTTCGGCGGCGTCTGGATGGTGATCGTGTCGCTCGCCGCGTTCGTCGCCGTGTTCAAGCTTCGTGCGTACCCGCTCAAAGCCCAGGATCGCGTCATCCGATTAGAAGAGCGCATGCGCTGTGCAACACTGCTCTCAGAGCCCCTGCGATCCAGGATCGGCGAGTTGACCGAAGGCCAGTTTGTCGCCCTGCGCTTTGCATCCGACACGGAGCTCGCCCCGCTGATCGAGAGGACCCTGGCCGGCAAGCTGCCCAACAAGGAAATCAAGAAAGCCGTCGCCAACTGGCGGCCCGATTACTTCCGCGTTTGACGCCCCCCAACCCACAACAGAGCCGGCGATCCAGAGTAGCGGAAGTCTGCCGCCCGACTCTGACCTACTGCATGGAGACCGAAGTACACGTCTTTGCGCTGTCAGTGGCGGCGAGTGTGCTCTTGTCGGCCTTCCCCTTCCTGATCGTCATGATGTCGCTGTGCCGTTACGTTCTGCGCTGGCCCGCCGGCGTCCAGGTCCTCAACCTGGCGCTCTCCGATTTCTTCCCCGGCGACATGGGCGAGTTCATCAGCCGGAATCTGCAAGCGGTAGTCGAGAGCCGCGGTCCATTCCAGGTGACGTCGGTGTTCTTGCTGTTGCTAACCGCCAACGGCGTATTCGAGCCGCTGGAAGTCGCTCTCAATCGCGCCTGGGGTGTCGAGCAGAACCGCAGCTATCTCCGGAATCAGCTAGTGAGCCTCGGCCTCATTTTCCTCTGCGGCTCCCTCACCATGCTGTCGTTCGTTCTGACCGCGATCAACCGGGACTTTGTCGCCAATTGGATTCCGGTGCCCACCTTCCTCGCAATGCTAATTTTCAAACTTGCCGCGATCCCGATCTCGATCCTCGCGTTGGCCTTCATGTACTGGCTGCTGCCGAACCGCAAGGTTCCTCCAGCCCGCATCATCCCCGTCTCGATCTTGGTCGGCTTGGCGCTAGAGCTGCTGAAGTACATCAACCTGCTGACCTGGCCGCTGCTAAAAGCAAAGCTGCAGCGCGAGTACGGCCCTTTCTATATCTCCGTCACAATTGTGCTCTGGAGTTTCCTATCCGCGATGATCATCCTCGCCGGCGCGGAATGGTCAGCCCGCAGAAAACCCGGCAGTGGACTTCCCTAACAGCAACCGGCGGTTAGTTTGGCCACGCGGGTGTAGTTGTGGATAAACACGAGTAACCAGCCGACGATAAAGATCCACGGCAGGAGCCGGTGCGCGCGAAGGAGGCCACGCAGAGACTTTTTTTCCGCGCGATGACCGATTACGGGCGGTCCAGAGTAGCCTACGCTATGCGGATCCCACCATTTGAATAAATCGATAAATGCCTTGCTTGAGAGCCGCAACTCCAGCCAACAGGAAAATGCTACCAGGGCTCCCATTCCACAAAAAATGCCAACCAGGTTTCTTGCGTCCTGTTTGTCCCATGCGAAGCCCAAACCGGCCATGAGGAGACCTTGGAGAGTTACCAGCCAAGTGATCCGATAGTTGATCAAGTTGTTTTCGTGCTCAATCATCGAGCGAACGACTCTCGCATGCTCGTCTGCGATCTGGTCAGGCTCCATCAAATTATTCCGTGGTCTAATCTCGCCCTACGCTCGTGAATGCTCGCGTGAGCTAGGAAAATTAGACCACATCTTGGGACCGATGTTGGCATGTTCCGCGACGGATCTCATTCGTGACGCAGCGCCCGAATCGGATCCACCCGCGAAGCCCTAAGCGCCGGAATGTATCCAGCCAAGAGCGCGACTGCGATCAACGCGATAGTAGCTGCCGCCATGGTCGCCGGATCGTTGGGCGTTAGCCCATACAGTTGCGTCTGCACGTATCGACTCAAAGCAAACGTAGCCGGCAGTCCGATCGCAACCCCAATCGCGATGAGCGTTAGCGCCTCCCTCATCACCATCCAAACCACGTCCTTGCTGAACGCCCCCAGCGCGATGCGAATCCCGATCTCCCGCGTGCGCCGCGCCACCGTGTAGGCAATCACACCGTAAAGACCCACGATCGCGAGCAGCGTCGCAATAACGCCAAACACCGCCGATAGCATTGCAATCATCCGCTCGGTCACCAGCGACCGGTCGATCTGCTCCTCCACCGTCCGCATGTCGAAAACGGGAAGGCTGCTGTCCAGGCGCTTCACTGTCTCTCGAATAGCTTGGGCAAGCTGGTTCGGCTCGAGCTCCGTGCGGACATACGCGCTGAAGCCGCCTCCAAACTGTCCTTGCAGGTAAGGAAGAAAAACCTGCCGCGGAATCTGGTCCCGCAAATTGCGGTACATCGTATTCCTCGAAACGCCGATAATCTCAATGTCAGTCTTGGTTCCGGGATCAATGCCGAGTCCGAAACGCCGTCCGATGGCGGCGGCAGCGCTGCCGAAGTAATATTCTGCGAACTTCTCGTTGACGATGGCGTATTTCGGTGGACCGGTTACCTCCGCCTCCAGTCGATTGAATTTTTCGCGCCCGCCCGGTGTGCTCAGGTCAAACTCCACGCCGATGAGCGGGCGCTCGTCAGATGGCGCAAACTCGCGCCCTGCCAGCAGCGGAATGTCCATCGTGGCGAAGTAACCGGGACTCACTTCGTTCCGCCACGGCTCCATGTCTTCACCCTGTTTGGACTGGTAGCCGGCTACCGTGACACTGCCGCTCGACCAATCGCCGTCGAGCAGCCGCACGCGCGAGAGCGCCGCCGACCGGATTCCTGGCAACTGCGCTAGAGTCTGCTGCAAGTTCTTAAAAAAATTTCGCGCGTTCTGCTTCGAATACCCATTAAGGGATGGATTGATTGCGAACGAGAGAAGTCTCGACGTGCGGAACCCCGGATCGAGCGAGCGCAGCTTCTGCAGACTGCGAATAAACAGTCCGGCGCCGATCAGCAGCAGCAGCGAAAGAGATACTTGAGCGATAACGAGCCCTTTGCGGAAACGGATCGCTCCAGCGCTGGTCACCGACCCGGCTTGATCCTTCAGTGTGCCGGACAGGTCGGTCCCCGAGCTCTGAAGCGCCGGCGCCAGTCCGAAGATCACACCCGTCAGAGCCGAGATCAAGAAGGTGAAGCCGAAAACACGAAGATCCGGCGATGCGTCGATCGCAATCGGTGACGATCCCTGCGGCAGAACACCCAGCAGATATTTGTCGAGCCAGAAGGCGAGAACGGCTCCAGCCAGTCCACCGATGACTGCAAGCAGAATACTTTCGCTAAGTAGCTGGCCGATGATGCGGCTCCGCCGCGCCCCCAGCGCGAGCCTTATCGTAAGCTCCTTTCGCCGGACCGTAGCGCGAGCCAACAGCAGATTCGCGACATTGGCGCAAGCGATCAGCAGCACCAGTCCGACAATTGACATCAGCACAATCAGCGGCGTCGCAAACCGCTCCCGAAACTGCGGTCGTCCTTGCGCGCCTGGCAGGACATCGAGGGTTGACGCCAGAAAGCGGTCTTTCGTGTATTGGCTCGCATTCCGAAACGCCGCCTCGCGCACCTCCATGTTTTTGACCGCCTGGAAAATGGGTTGCAGCGACGCCTTAGCCTGTTCGCCGCTCACGCCGGGCTTAAGCCGTCCAAAGACCTGCAGCCAACGCGTTCGCCGGTTCTCAAGGTCGTCCCATCCCGGCGTCATCTGTTTCTTCATCGTGATCGGAACAACGACCTGCGGGCTGGAGCCGAGGTCGACGCCATAAAATCCCGCCTGTGCCACACCGATGACAGTCATCGGGTACCCGTTCAAGCGGATCGTCTGGCCGACAATTTTTCTGTCACCGCCAAATCGAGTCTGCCAGTAGTCGTAGTTCAACACGGCGACCGGAGCGGCTCCTCCCAGACGATCATCCTCCGGCGAAATCAGTCTTCCAACCGCGGCTTCTACGCCGAGGACCTGATAGTAATTGCCAGAGACAAGCTCACCCTGGACACGCTCGGTCTCACCCGTATGGCTCATGCTGAGCGACGTTCCGAAGCGGCCAAGGAGACCGCTGAAAACCTTGTTTTGGTCTCGAAAGTCGCGGTACATCAGATAAGAAAACGAATTCATGCCCCAGTTGTTGCCATAGTGAGATCCATGTGAGGTCAGCAGGACAAGTCGGTCCGGATCCTGTACCGGCAGGGCGCGCAGCAGGACCTGATCGACCAGGCTGAAGATGGCAGTGTTAGCCCCGATGCCGAAAGCTAGCGACAGTCCCGCAACGGCGGTAAAAACCGGCGCCTTCACGAAAGTGCGGAGTGCAAAGCGGAGATCGGCCAGCAAGTGATTCATCCTTCTAATCAGACGAGCGAGGCGGTGGACGGTTAGGACTGTGATCTACTGAAAAGATGAGGACGCTTCCGGCGCTTCTTCTCCTTTTCCAGATGACACCGACCTTTGCCCAGATACCCGATCTCCCTGCACTCGAGCGCATGATCGCCCGATTCGCGCCCGTCGAGCTGCGGGCCGACACCTCCAAGCTCTCCGCGCTGGACAAGCAGGCGCTCGAAAAATTGATGGCGGCCGCGCATCTAATCGACGATTTATTTCTGACGCAATACTGGAGCGGCAATCACGCCCTCTACGGCAAGCTGCAGAAGGACACGACGCCCCTCGGAAAAGCGCGCCTCCGTTATTTCTGGATCAACAAAGGACCTTGGTCAGCTCTCGACGACCATAAAGCTTTCCTTCCAGCTGTCCCCACGCGCAAGCCGCTAGGCGCGAACTTCTATCCCGAGGACATGACCAAAGCCCAATTCGAGGATTGGGTGAAAACACTTTCGAAGGAGCAGAAAGAGCAAGCCGAAGGCTTCTTCACTGTGATCCGAAAGAGTGGTGACCGGCTTCAGCCGGTCAAGTTCAGCCAGGAATATACCGCCGATTTGAAAAAGCTCGCCACGTTACTCCGCGAAGCCGCCGCCCTCACCCCCAACGCCACACTGAAAAATTTCCTGAGCCTGCGCGCCGAAGCATTCCTCTCGAACGATTACTTCGCCAGCGACGTCGCCTGGATGGATCTCGATGCCCCACTCGACATCACCATCGGCCCCTACGAAACCTACAACGACGAATTGTTCGGCTACAAAGCCTCCTACGAAGCCTATATCAACATCCGGGACGACGGCGAATCCGCCAAGGTGCGTTTCTTCTCCGATCACCTGCAGGAGATCGAAAACAATCTCCCGATCAATCCCAAGTACCGCAATCCGAAAATCGGCGCGCAGGCTCCGATTCGAGTCGTAAACCAGATCATCGCCACCGGTGACGGCGCCCATGGCGTCAAGACCGCCGCCTACAACCTCCCGAATGATGAGCGAGTCATCCGGCAAAAAGGCAGCAAGCGCGTAATGCTCAAAAATGTCCAGGAAGCCAAATTCAACAAAATCCTTCTTCCCATTGCCAACCGCGTGCTGCCCTCCGCCTCTCGCGCAGATGTAAGCTTCGACTCCTTCTTCACCCACATCCTCGCGCACGAGCTCGCGCACGGCATCGGCCCGCACCAGCTGCGAATCGGTGACCGCGACACTACGCCGCGCCAGGAATTAAAGGACCTCTACAGCGCGATCGAAGAAGCGAAAGCAGACGTCGGCGGCCTGTTCATGCTGCAATACATGTTCGACAAAAAGCTGCTCCCAGGCGGAGCCGAGGCAGAGAGGAAGCTGTACACGAGCTTCCTGGCCTCTTCATTCCGCACCCTCCGGTTCGGATTGCATGAGGCCCATGGGAAGGGCATGGCGCTGCAGTTCAACTATCTGCGGGAGAAGGCAGCCTTCGTCAAAGCAGCGGACGGCACTTTTGCCGTCGATTTTTCCAAGATCAAAGCCGCGGTACGGGACTTGAATCGCGATCTCCTGACGATCGAGGCTACAGGCGATTACGCGCAGGCGAAGGCAATGCTGGATCAATTCGCCCGGCTGACGCCCGAGTTGGAGCTTGCCATCGGGAAACTGGATGCCATCCCCACTGACATTGATCCTATGCCGCTGGCCGCCGACCGACATCTCGCGACGAAAACACGCGTCGTGCTTCTAAAGCACGATTGAGCCGAAAAAAGAGTGCTGAAATTATCAACTGCGGACGCCTGGCTTGACCGAAGTACGATTCGCACTGATCGTTGCGCCCACGCTTACCAAGCGAATATAATCCTATTTATCGTGGCTGCGGCGGATTACCTCCAGCCCACTTGATGATTCTCTCGACGAACATCTTTCGTTCGTTTGACGACGCGTATCGAGCTTCATTTTCATGCCGCTCGAAGTGCTCGCGTGTGTAGCGGATCAGCTTTTCAAAACAGGAGATCAGCCTGGACGGGTCAAGCCCCGCCTGAACCATAGTGACAACCGCAACGGCGTCACTAAACAGCTCCAGCTCTTGCAGCCGGTCAAAGTCCGTACGTTTCCGGGCTTCTTCGAAGTCCAACCAGACATACTCGTGCCCCGCTTCATGGGCCAGTGAGGCTTGTAGCTCTTCAGCGGTCAACAGGCTCAGGGCGGTTTGGGATACCAGGATGATGCTCCGGGCGTGGAGCCCTACAAACGCGTCTGGAACGTCGATCACCTTAATCACATAAATCGAATCGCGCTCGTGCAGGCGAAAGATCTGCTGCGCTCCCGCTAATTTCCGCCACGCCGCGTCGTCGAGGCTGAGGATCTGACCTTCAGGAGGCAGAGTGGCCAGCGCACCCTCAATAAACTTGCCCGAAACCGGAGCAAGTCTAGACCGGCCCAGATTCGCCCAAAAGGTGTTAGCATCGGTCCGTAGCAGCGTCGCCAGAGCGATCGACGGGGTGCTGGCTCTGTGCAACGGATCTGAACAGCAAGAGACTGCAAATACCAGCTAGAAGTTGAGCGGTCATGGACCGACCCTACGCCCCCGTCGATAGCTGAGTCTTTTGCGTTCGAGCAGGATCTGCTTGGAAACGGGAAAGTGGCATTCTAAGGAAACGCTAAGCGATTCATTAGTAGAGGTAACGTGGCGCGGGAAAGCGGGTTATACGAGTTCGGCTCATATCGCCTGGACCTGGCGAAGAGGCTCTTGACGCGGGCGGGGGAGAGCGTTGCGCTCGCCCCGAAGACCTACGAACTTCTGCTGCTGCTCGTCCAAAGCAAGGGGAGAGCGCTCTCAAAACAGGAACTGATGAGCGCTCTCTGGCCAGATACGTTTGTCGAGAAGCCAATCTACCCTTCCAGATTAATGCCTTGCGAAAAGCGCTCGGCGACCAAGGCAACGACTGGGTCGAGACGGTGCCGCGCCATGGATATCGATTTGCAGCTTCGGTAACGTCGGTCGGGAACGAAGAACCGGCGTCAGCGGTCTCCGAAGGCATGCCACTGCGCTCGACGACGCAGTGGCGACACGCCATCCCTTGGGTTCTTCTGGGGATTTCAACCCTTGCATTGTTGATTTTGGCTGTGTCGCACTTTCGTGAGGTGGCGCCTCGCACACAGCCGCTCAGGTTCGCTGTTGCTCTTCCAGAGTCGACAGTGGTCAGTGACCTTAGCCTCTCACCGGACGGTCGCTATCTGGCCATTTCCGCCGTGGTCGCAGGCAAACGTTCGCTGTGGATGCGACCCCTCGCTTCCCAGGACGCGCATCCGCTGCCCGGCGCCGAAGACGGTCGATTCCCATTCTGGTCTCCTGACGGCCGGCTCATCGGCTTTTTCGCCAACGGTAAGTTGAAGAAGATCGCCCTGGCCGGGGGCCCGGCGCAACCTATATGCGACGCCCAATCCGTCCGCGGCGGCGCGTGGAACCGGGATGGCGTGATTGTATTCGCGCCGAGTTCCGGTAGTCCGCTGTACCGAGTCAATGCCAGTGGGGGAGTCCCGACCCCTGTCACTTCCGGTCCAAGCGATCGCTATCCGATATTTCTCCCCGACGGCAACCATTTTGCCTATGCGTCAATGGATGGAAAGAAGCCCGGAATCTACATTGGTTCTCTAGACTCGGAAAACCCGCTATACCTCTTGCCGGATCTCTCTAACCTCGCCTATGCGCCGTCCGCGCAACACGAAAGCGGTTACCTGTTGTTCATCCGGGCACGTACGTTGATGGCGCAGCCGATCGACACAAAACGAATTCGCACTGATGGTGATGCGATTCCGGTGGCCGAACACGTAAAGAGGATCACCGACCTGCAGAATTTTCCGTTCTCGGCTGCGGCGAATGGCATCCTGACCTGGGTCGATGCCGGGCGCTTCTGATGATTCGCAATTGCTATGGTTTGACCGGCAGGGAAGGCAGCTAGGCCCGGTGGACCAGCCTACTGTTCAAACTGGTATTGCGCTATCGCCCGATTCCAAGCGTGTCGCCGTCACGCGGCTCACTCACGGAGTGGACAGCATCTGGCTGCTGGAGACTGCTGGAGGCGGTTCGACGCGGTTCACGCCTAATCGCGGGGGCACTGGTTTCCCGGTGTGGTCGCCAGACGGTGGCCGCATCGCATTCACGGCGACTTTGGGGGTGAACCGGGATCCCTCTGTCGCTCAAGACGCCGCCATTTACCAAAAACCTTCTTCTGGCGCTGGTATGGAAGAGTTGCTCGTGAATGCCCCTTTCGCCCGTTCGGAAGATTGGTCGTCCGACGGCAGGCTGCTCGCCTATACCGCATTCGAGGCCGGGGAACAGAAGACGCGGCTCGATCTTTGGCTGTTAGCGCTGGATCAGGACAGGAAGCCCGTTCCCTTTATTCACGGTCCCGCCTCCGAATCGAGCGGCCGATTCTCTCCCGGTGACGACTGGATGGCTTACGTTTCGGATGAGACCGGAAAGGCGGAGGTATACGTTCAGCGCGTTCCCGATCTATTAACTGGCTCCCGTGTTGCGCAGGAGCGAACTGTGAAACAACAGGTCTCTGTGAATGGAGGACAACACCCCTGTTGGCGTCCCGACGGGCTCGAGCTATTTTACATCGCAGCTGACGGGAAGCTCATGGCGGTCCAGGTCAATATAGGATCTGCTTTCGCCGCTACTCCGCCCCACGCGGTTTTCCAGGCCAGGATTCCGGCGCTCGCAACTCCGCGGCTCTACGCAGTCAGCGCCAATGGTCAGCGTTTTCTGATAAATACCCAAGTTAACCAAACTCCAACGGCATCGGTCATCGCTTTGGTGCACTGGCAGGCTGGGATCAACCGATGACTCTATATTTATGAAAACATGGATCTTATTATTTTCTTACAATTTCATTCCGAAAGGGCTTGCTCTAGTAGTACTCTTCTGCTATTCTGGCTGAAGCTTCAGTAGTTGAGCCCGCCGGTTCGGCAATTTCCCAATCCCTTTCCAAGGGGTTGCGTTGTCTGAAAGTAGGTGGTAAGCTTGACCCAGAAGCGAATTTGAAGTTTGTAAGGAATGGTAACAAAACTCGGCGCGAGCCTTCGCGACGGGCGGAATACGGCCTTCCTGTTGTTCTTTAAGACTTCCGAAATCTAAACGGGTTGTAGCTTGTGCGAATCGCCAGCTTTGCCCGTTAAACAAGTTTCGAGGCCTGTAGCAAACGGTCCTTTTCTGTAATGGAGATATGCCGTGGGCTGCACAGATCTTTGAAAATCTGGTTGGACGCAATTATTTACTTCGTCAGAACTCTGGGTTTTAACCGGGCGAGATTCTAAAAGTCTCACAATTTCAAACGAGAGTTTGATCCCGGCTCAGAATCAACGCTGGCGGCGCGCCTAACACATGCAAGTCGAACGAGAAAGCAGGGGCAACTCTGTGAGTAAAGTGGCGTACGGGTGAGTAACACGTGGATCATCTACCTCTTTGTGGGGGATAACCCTGGGAAACCGGAGCTAATACCGCATAAGTCCGAGAGGAGAAAGCGTCTTTGTGAAAGCAAAGCCGCGCAGAGAGAGGAGTCCGCGGCCGATTAGTTAGTTGGCAGGGTAAAGGCCTACCAAGACAAAGATCGGTAGCCGGCCTGAGAGGGCACACGGCCACACTGGCACTGAAACACGGGCCAGACTCCTACGGGAGGCAGCAGTGGGGAATCTTGCACAATGGGGG
>Ga0075421_100000647_pt1 | contig 37472 bp, 32 predicted proteins | sample SoiMetdeltSBSDD5_FD_75292 | JGI IMG/M metagenome (GOLD analysis project Ga0075421, IMG submission 75292) | Bulk soil microbial communities from a Populus tree surrounding site in Tennessee, USA - Soil MetaG P. deltoides SBSDD5 | ecosystem: Environmental > Terrestrial > Soil > Tree plantation... | reverse complement strand
GCGCGCGGGTTGCGCACCCTGGGACTTCATCTATTGCTCCGTCCGGATGTTCGCCTCGCGAATGACGCGTCCCCACCGCGCCGTCTCCTCCCGCACGAATGTCGCGAATTCCGCCGGCGTGCCGGTCTTCGCGTCGAGCTCGACTTTCGAGAGCTGGGCTTTCGTTTCCGCGGACGTCATGAATCGCACGACGTCGCCATTCACACGCTCGACGATATCGGGCTTCACGCCGGCCGGCGCGAACAAGCCGTACCATGTGATCACCACGAGCCCGGGCATGCCGGCTTCGGCGCTCGTGGGGATTTTCGGCAGTGCCGAGACGCGCTGGGGCGCAAGCACCGCCAGGCCGCGAAGCTTGCCCGCCGTGATATGCGGAATCGTCGCCGGCACCGTCGAGACCACGACGTCCACTTCGCCGCTCAACATGGCCGTCATCGCGATCGCAACGCCTTTATAAGGCACGTGCGTCATCCTCACCTTCGCGAGCGAGCAGAACAGCTCGCTTGCAAGGTGGTTCGATCCTCCCACGCCGCTGGACGCGTAGTTGAGCTTGCCCGGGCTCGCGCGCGCGAGCTTCGCGAGCTCCTGCAGCGTTTTCGCGGGCACCGAAGGATGGACGATCATGATGTTCGGCACCGCGGCGAGCGGCGCCACCGGCACGAGATCGCGCGTCGGATCGTAACCGAGCTTCTTGAAGAGATTCGGACTGATCGCGATCGACGGGCTCGTGAGGAGCAGCGTGTAACCGTCGGGCGGCGCTTTCGCGACGATCTCCGCGGCGACGTTCCCGGCAGCGCCCGGTTTGAAATCGGGCACGACCGCCTGCTTCCACGTTTCGCGCAGCTTTTCCGAAACGAGCAAGCCGAGGATCTGCGACGCGCCGGTCGGGAACGCGACAACCAGACGCACACTATGGTCGGGGTATTTCTGCGCACCGGCGGGTGATGTGACGGCGAGCAGAGCGACCGACAAAAGCACAAAAGGCAATCGTGCGGCTATCATTCTTCCTCCCTGGCATAGTGTAACGGAGGAGTAATGAAGCGCTTCGTCCTGCTTGTAGCGGCCCTCGTGTACACCGCTGCTGCAATGGCACAGCAGTCCTATCCCAATCGTCCGTTGCGCATCGTCATTCCGTGGCCGCCGGGTCAGGCGACGGACCTTGCCGGACGCCTTCTTGCACTGAAGCTCACGGAGCAGCTCGGACAGCAGGTGGTCCCGGACAATCGGCCGGGCGCGGGCGGCGCGATCGGCACCGACGTCGCCGCAAAGGCGACGCCGGACGGCTATACGTTGCTGGCTGCTTCCTCCGGTCCCGTCACGATCAGTCCACTTCTGCAGAAAGTCCCGTACGATGCCACGCGCGATCTCGCGCCCGTGGCGAACGTGGGGCTCTCGCCCTACATCCTCGTGACGAATCCCAAGTTTCCTGCGGCGAACGCGCGCGAGTTCGTCACGATGATCAAGGGGAGCCCGGGCAAGTATCGCTTCGCTTCGTCGGGCACGGGCGCGACCGCCCACCTCGTTGCAGAGATGTTCAACGCTGCGACAGGACTGCAGGTCACGCACGTGCCGTACAAAGGGAGCGCGCCTGCGCTGACCGACGTCATCGGCGGCGACATCACGTACGCCATCGAGACAGTGGCCGCGACGATGCCGCACGTGAGAGCGGGACGTCTCAAAGCCTATGGCATATCGCTCACGCGTACCAGCGCGCTCGCACCCGGCATCGAGCCGCTCGCGACGGCTGCGAATATCCCGGGCTTCGATGTTGCCGCGTGGATCGGCGTCATGGTGCCGTCGGGGACGCCGAAACCCGTCATCGACCGGCTCGCTCGCGCGATCGACAGCGCGTTGCAAACGGCGGATTTCCGGGAGAAGCTCGCCGCCGCCGGTCTCGAGCTCGACTACCGCCGCACCGACGATTTCGCACGGTATCTGAAGGACCAGCACGTGCGGTTCAGCGACATCATCAGGAAGAACAACATCAAGATCGAGTAGCGCGGCCGAACGCACGAGCTTGAGCAAGCAGGCGCTCGGGCCCGCGTTGTCATCGCGGCAGGTGCTTCACGACGTCTTCGAGCGTCGCGCGCACCTTCGGATCCGTTTCCGTTTTCGCCTGACGCCGGTACGTCTCCGCAGCTTTTTTTCGGTCCGGCGCGAACCGGTATGCCGTCAGGATCAACTTCACGGCCTCGGCGTGCTGCCCACGCTTTGCATAAACGAAGCCGAGCGAGCCCCACGTGCTCGCACGCTGGGGTCCAATTTCGAGTGCCGCGAGCAGCGCGGACTCCGCCTCATCGATGCGTCCGGCTTTGAGCAGCGCGTAGCCGAGGTTTTCCCGGATTTCCGGGTCGCCCGAGTCAGCCTGGTTCGCGGCTTCGAATAAGGGAACGGCGTCGGCATATCGTCCCTTTCGCACGTGCGTCAGCGCCTTCGCGTTGAAATCCCGAGCTCGCGCGCGGTCCCCTCGCGTGGCACGCTGGCTTCCGAGCTTTTTCACGAGAGCCTGAACCTCCGCGTCATTGCCCGCGATCGCCGCCTCTACGATCGCATTCGGCTGCGCGGGCGGCTTTTCGGTCTTTTCCGCCGGGGCAGTGGGTGGCGCCGCAGCGGCGATGGGCGCAGGCGGTGACGCGACTTCGGGCGTGGGCTCTGCAGCCGGCGCCGGGCTCGTGACCACAGGCGGGGACGTGGCGGGAGCAACGGCTGCAGTCGGCGGTGGGGCTGGCGGTGCAAGTGGCGGTTCTGCCGTCGCCGCAGGCGCCGCGCTCGGCGCAGCAACCGGCGCAACAGGACGCTCGCTCGTCCCTGAATCCGGCCACAACACGGTGACGAACAGCACGACGCCGATGATGACCAGCACGCCGGCTGCGATCAAAGGGAACGCTTCGCTGAGCGCGCTACCTTTCCCGTGCATGCCCGTGCAGCGGCTTACCGCAACCTGTGAAGATTTTCAGTTTCACGGCGCGAGAGCATGTGTGCTGCCGCGCGCCGTGTCAATCGAGGCGAAGCGCGAGACCCCGGCGCGAATGTCCTCGCGTAATCGGCCTGCGGTGTGGGCGCGCGTATAATCGTTCCCACATCCCGATACCAACAACCGTCGCTTCTCGCGCGGGCAAGCCACGGCGACGGAAGACCTTCATGATCGAAATCACCGAACGTTTTGATGTTCCGTGCGCGTCTCCGCGGCTCGTGTGGGACCTGTTGTCGGACCCGCACGCCGTCGTCGGCTGCATCCCGGGCGCAACCCTGGGTGAGAAACACGAGGATGGCTCGTTCGACGGCAGTCTTGCCGTCAAGTTCGGACCGGCGAAAGTGACATTCCGCGCGCGAATCGAGCTCGAGCTCGATCACGCCGCGATGGTCGGGCGCGTCACTTCGCGCGGCAAGGACAACCAGGGCGGGACGCGGTTTCGCGCGGCGATGACGTTCAAAGTGCTCGAGCAATCCGAGCCGGCCGGTACGACGGTGGTTATCGATGGCGAGAACGAGATCTCGGGCAAGCTCGCAGGATTGGTCGAATCGGGTGCCAAGTTCGTGATCAAGCGCATGTCCGCGGACTTCGCAACGAACCTTGCTGCACGCTGCAGCGGCACCCAGCCGGCCGCGCCGCCGGAACCGTAAGCCTTACGCTCATACGCGTTCCTGAGCGAACGCGGCCATTTCCTTCAGGTCTTCGAGCCTCGGCGAACGCGCGATGTACGCAACATTGCCCATCGCCCGGCTGAACACGCCGGGGATTCGGATCGTATCCACCATGTATTGCCCGTAACGCTGCACGATCTCCTCGTGCGTGTGGCGATAGTGGATCCGCGCCTTACGCCCGATGTATATCGAATGGTAGGGGCGCCGCCACTCGTATTCGGGCCGTCTGCCGAGCACGACGTTCGCCCACTCGCGATATACGTCGCCATCGTTCGCGTAGTTGAACATATCGGTCGTCGGCCATCCCGGCGGGCGGGCGTTCAGCTCGAGCGCGAGGAGTTTTCCTTCGGCGGTGCAGAAAAACTCGAAATGAAAAAAGCTCTCGCGCAAGCCGAATGCCTCCACGGCGGCAAGGCCTGCAGGAACGACGTCGTCGTACAGGTCTCGTAACGTGTAGTAGTAGATGTGATCGTCTTCGGCGACGGTTTCCATGATGTTGCGGCTGTATTCGAGCGACATGCACAGCACGACGCTGCCGTCATGGTCCGCAAGACCGTCGAAGGTAACGATCTCCCCATCGACGAATGCTTCCATGAAGTAGTCGACAGGGGGTTTGTGCTGAAAGAAATCGCGAACCTCGCTGTCGTTCGCAATCTTGTACGTGCCCGTGGCGCCTACGCCTATGTCCGGCTTTGCGATCACGGGGTAGCCGACTTCGCGGATGAACGCCTGTGCTTCCTCGATTGTGGACACGACACGGCCCGGCGCAACGCCGATGCCCGCGGCCACGAACTTTCGCTTCATCAGCGATTTGCGTTTGACGATCTCCGTGTCGGCTATCTTGCGCCCGAATACATGGAAGTTTTCGCGCAGATACGCTTCGAGCTCGAGCCAGTGCTCGTTATGTGATGCGATACGGTCGACCTTGCCGAAGCGGTGCGTGAAGTATCCGACGGCGCGCAGCGCCTGGTCGTAATCTTCGAGCCTCTCGACGCGATAGTAGTCGGTGAGCGCCTCCTTCAGCTCGGGTCGTAATTGCTCGTAAGGCTCTTCGGCAATGCCGAGCACGTTGGCGCCGAGACGCCGCAGATGCAGGCAGAAAAGGTAATAACTCGGCGGAAAATGCGGCGAGATGAAAACCACGTTCATGCCAGCGTTCTCCTGTCATGTCGTGATGCGCGGTCGTTTCGCAGGGACCGACTTGCGGTCGTATCGGGGGCACGCCGCTTGCGGTGTGCCGCATATGCTAGGACGTTAGGAGCGGCGAGGGGAGACGGGAGCGTGGGCGTCGTCCGCCGCCGGCCTTCGAAGAAAGGCGTGGTAGCGGCAGTCAGGGGCAGGGTGATCCGCCGATGGGTGAACCCTCACTCGGGCCGTATGGGCCCTGATGTTCAATCCGGCTTGATTCCAGCCGTGCGGATCACCTTCTTCCACCGTTCGTTATCCGCCCGCATGTAGCGGGCAAGATCCTCGGGAGTGCCGGGGGCCGGATCTGCGCCGATAGCGATGAGCTTCTGTGCAACGTCGGTTTCACTGAGGATTTTGACGATTGCAGCGTTCACCTGTTTGACGACCGTCGGCGATGTCTTTGCCGGCGCAAAAAGCGCGTTCCAGTTGGAATATTCGAATCCCGGATAGCCGGATTCGGCGACGGTCGGGATGTCCGGCGCGGAAGCGGACCGCTTCGATGTGCTTACTGCGACCGCGCGAAGCCGTCCGGCTTTGACGTGCGGCAGCACGGACGGAATACTCACCCACAGCAACTGCACCTGGCCGGCCATGAGATCGGTCACCGCGGGCGCGCCGCCTTTGTACGGAACATGCACCGCGTCCATGCCGGTCGTCAGCTTCAGAAGCTCGAGTCCGAGGTGAGTTGCGGTGCCGGTGCCGGCGGATGCGAAATTGAGCTGACCGGGCTTTGATTTCGCGAGCGCGACGAGCTCTTTCACATTCTTTGCCGCGATCGACGGATGCGCGACAAGGATCTGTGGGTTGTTGACCAGCATGCCGACGGGGGCAAAATCGCGAAACGGATCGTACGAGAGCTTCGGCTGCAGCGCGGGATTGATGGTCATGCCCCCCGCCGTGCCGACGAGAAACGAGTAACCGTCGGGCGCGGCCCGCGCGACGATTTCCGTGCCGACGATGCCGCCCGCGCCGCCGCGGTTGTCGAGAATCATGGGATGTCCCCAGAGATCCGTCAGTCGCTGTCCGATGAGCCGCACGATGGTATCCGTCGGCCCGCCGGGCGGGAACGTGACGACGAAGCGCACAGGCTTCGTGGGATATGCGTCGGCAGCCGAAGATGTATACGGAAGCGCCGCGACAACGAGTGCGAGCAGAAAACGAATGGCATGCATGGTGGCGATACGATTTGCCGGCGAATTATGGCATGCAAAGCGTTTCCGTCGAACCTCGGCACCTCCTCGATATCGAAAGCCGGACCCGCTTCGAAGTTACCTCGCTACGTCGAGCGCCGGCGCAACCGGGCAATCCCCAGCAGGGCGATGGCGACGATACCGAGTGTCGCCGGCTCCGGCACCGCGAGACGCGCGAAGCCGCGGTCGATATCGAAGCTCGCAGAAGCGAAGTCGCCGTTCGGAAGGTCGAATGAGAACGTTCCGCCCGGGAAGAGTCCGATGCCGTTCGGAACGAAATCGAACTGCGTCGGCACGCCGGTGCCGGTCAGAAAATCCGTGGCCGAAATGAAGCGCAGTGAAAGGCTTTCCGAGAAATCGATGCCGAACCGCTGAAAGTCGAATTGCAGCTGGTCCGTGTTATCGATGACGTCGATCGACTGGATGCCCGGCGCCGTCGGAAACGTGCCGAAGGTGTACGTCCGACCATTGATCGTGACGGCGAAGTCGAGAAACTGCGTCGAGAAGGTGGGATCCTGATATACGACATGGTTCGCGCTGATCGGCGTGCCCGGCGGGACTCGGGTCGTGTCGTAGCGGAACGTTCCGTCGATGCGCTCGCCGTCGAGATCGAGGCCCGCGCCGAAAAATCCCGACGGTCCACCGCCGAAGTCGAATCCGGCGAAGATCTGACCGCTGAAGCCGCCGGTTACGATCGCGGCGCCCGCAGGCGCCGAGCAGATAGCGATGACGAGTATGGCGATGAAACGTGTAACGCGCGACATGCCTTCCTCCCGCTCGTTGTTTGAACGTGCCAGCATGGTAAAACAAAACTTGCGACCCTAGGAAGATCGGGCTGCAACGCGAGCAGTTGCTGGTTCACGCCGCGCAGCACCGGGAGCGCCGAAGTATGCGCTCATTCGCTTTTGATGCCCCCCGCCTTGATGACCCGCGACGGTCACAGTGCTCCACGACCCATCACTCGACGACCTTGTCGGCCTGAACCAGCACTGATCGCGGTACGGTCAAGCCGAGCTGCTTTGCAGTTCTCACATTCACGACCAGCTCGAACTTCGTCGGCTGTTCGACGGGAATGTCCGCGGGCCTGGCGCCTTTCAAAATCCGGTCGACGTAGCGAGCGCCGTCCCGCCCCTCGATGCTGTAGCTGGGCCCGTAAGCCATCATGCAGCCGTTTTCCGCGTAGTCGCCTCGAGCGCATACCGTCGGCAATCCATTGACGATCGCGAGCTCCGCGATGAGCTTCTGGTTGGAGTTCGCCAGCGGATTCAGTGTGATCCAGACAGCGTGGCTGCCGGCGTTTACTGCTTCCTTGAATGCAGCCCTGTAGTTGTCGACGCTGCTCACTTCCATCGAATAGAGCTGCAGACCCATATCGCGCGCCGGTTGCTGGCTGTCGTGCCACTGTGGCACGGAGCCCGGGGCCTTCGGATCCCAAAGCACTGCAAGCCGCGACAACTTGGGAACGGCCTCTTTCAGAAGCTGCATCCGTTTTGCCGTCAGCACCGCGGCCACATTGGTGATTCCGGTGCTGTTCCCCCCGGGTCGTGCCAGGCTTTCGGCCAGCCCCGCAGCAATGGGATCGGTCACGCCCATGAAAACGATGGGAATCGTCGACGTCGTCTTCTTCGCAGCGAGCGCTGCATTCGTCGTGACAGCGACGAGTACATCGATCTTGAGAGTCACCAACTCGGCCGCGAGGGCGGGAAGCCGGTCGAATCCCCGGGCCTCGTGCCGGTACTCCACGATGATGTTCTGCCCCTCGATGTAACCGAGGTCGCGAAGGCCCTTGCGAAATGCGTCCAGCCGAGGCGCGTCAGCGGTGGCAGTGACGGCTGCGAGATAGCCGATTCGGGGTATCTTTCTTGGCTGCTGTGCGTCGACGCCATTGCTGACGGCGAACAGCAATGCGCAGATAAACCAATGCCGGATCCTGCCCATGCGGGTCCTCTCGAGCTCGTCGCCGCGAGCTCTCCCGTCAGACGTGCGGTGGACTCGCTGCTTGCTCGATTTTGGTCTTTGAGCCCGCCGCCAGCAACTGGCGCTGGTTGCTAGTCCGCCGGTCGAGTCCGGCCGGCACTCAAGTGCACGAGCAGCGCCAGGAGCGTGGCCGTCATCGCTACGCCGCAGACGGCGAGCCAGCCGAACTGCGCGAATGCGAGGCTCGCGAGAAACGCCCCGGCTGCATTTCCGCTCCACACGTGTAGTCCGAACAGCGTGTTCGCACGCGCCCGCGAATCCGGCACCGCCGAATTGATGAGTGTCTGATTGGCGACCATCGCGGCGCGAAGGCCGATGTCGAGCAACATCGCACCAATGACGATCGCTGCAATCGACCATGCACCAAAGCTCATCGCGACCCATGCGAGGAGCATCGAGCAGATGCCGGTCAGCACGACGGGTCTCAATCCGACGCGGTCCGTCCAGCGCCCGGCGGGTCGCGCGACCAGTATGCCCGTGGCACCCGGAATGCCCATGAGCCCGGCCGTGCTGGGTCCCGCGCGGTGAAGCACGGCAAGCATCGGGGCGGCCACGCCCCAGAATCCGCCGTAGCAGATGCCGAACATGAACTGGATCGCGGCCGCGCGCCGGATGCCGCCATGCCCGCGCCAGAGCGCCCAGAGCGAGCGCAAGAGCTCAACATACGGCGCTTGAGTTGTCGGCCGCGTGTTCGGAAGCCGCAGCCACAGAACCGGAATGATCATTACGAGCATGACGGCCGACAGCATGTAGCTGTAGCGCCAGCCGAAGTGGCTGGCGACGAGCCCGCCGACGATGCGCGCGAAGAGGATCCCGCTGAACATCGCCGTGAGTTGTGTACCGAGCGCCCGGCCGCGATGATTCGGCTGCGCAACTTCCGCGGTAATCGCAATGAAGTGCTGCAGGAGAGACGAGCAGATGCCCGTTACCAGGCTTCCTGCGGCGAGGACAGCGATAGACGGTGCGACGGCCATCGACGCCTGCGCAAGCGTCAGGACAACGATTTTCGAAAGTACCAGTGCGCGCTTGTCGAGCCGATCGCCGAGCGGAACGAACAAAGCGATGCCGAGAAGCAGTCCGCCGAAGGAAAGCGTCGGTATCCAGCCTGTCGTGGCGGCGTCCGTCCTGAAATCCGCAGCGATCGCCGCCAGCATCGGCGTCTGGTAGTGAATGCCCCCGGCCACGATGAAGGCCGAGACGATGAGGAGCGCGATGAGGTTGCGATACTCGGTGGCGGATGAAGGCAGGTTCGGCAACGTGAACAATCGTATTAAAGTGTCGGGGCGATTATAGTCACCACAACGGGGAGGAAATCGATGGACAGGATCGCGCTGATTGCGCTCGGGTCACTCGCTGCGCTGGCGCTTCATACGCCGCTTGCGCCAGCGCAGGATTTTCCGGCGAGGACCGTGAGATTGATCGTGCCTTTTCCGCCGGGCGGGGCCGTGGACATTCTCGCGCGTTCGATTTCGACACCCATGAGCAAATCGCTCGGCCAGAGCGTGATCGTCGAGAACCGTCCGGGTGCTAATACGGTGATCGGCGCGGAGCTCGTTGCACGCGCGCCTGCCGACGGTCACACGATTCTGCTGATGGCGCCGAGCTTCACCATCAATCAGTTCGTGCGCTCGAAGCTGCCTTACGACACGGTGAAGGATTTCACCGGCGTCACGCTGATCGCGTCGGGTGCGCTTCTCATCGCAGTTCATCCGTCACTGCCGGCGAAGAATACGAAAGAACTGATCGCGCTCGCCCGCTCGAATCCCGGCAAGCTCACTTATGCGACCGCCAGCGTGATCGGCGGCCAGCGGCTCGCGGCGGAGCTTTTCAAGGATGTCGCGAAAATCGACATCGTGAACGTGCCGTACAACGGCGGTGCCCCGGCCACGATGGCGGTCGTCGGCGGACACACGAGCATGCTGGTGACGAACATCATCGAAGCCGCGCCGCAGGTGATCGCCGGCAAGCTGCGCGGCATAGCGGTCACTACGACAAAACGCTCCGAAGTCCTGCCGGAAGTGCCGACCGTCGCCGAAGCGGGTTACGGCGGGTTCGACGCAGGCAACTGGTTCGGCGCCGTCGTGCGCACCGGCACGCCGAAGCAGGCGATCGATCGCCTGAACGCCGAGATCGCGCGCGGGCTCGAGCTTCCCGACGTGCGCGATACACTGCTCAAGCAGGGGCTCACGCCGGCGCCGATGAGCCCGGACGCGTTTGCCGCGTTCCTGCGGAAGGAGATGGAGCGCACCGGGCGCATCGTGAAAATGCTGAACCTGAAGATGGATTAGTGCGACCGCCGGACGTTGCGGCCCTCGGCACGAGTCTGGCTGTGCTTGCATGACGCTCCTGACGGAGGTGCTCTATGCGGTTCATCATTGCAAGTGTTCTGGCGCTGGCGGGCTGCGCGTCGACGCCGTCGGGCGATGTCACGTCTGCGCAGGCGTCCTGGGAACGTGCGGCTTATGAAGACGTGGTCCGAAGCTGGGGCGCACCGGTGCGCAGCACCAAACTGCCCGACGGACGTGACGCGCATACCTGGGTATCCGAAAGCATCGCTTCGCGGCCGTCGTTCTGGCCGTCGATCGGCATTTTCGGCGGCAGTGGCGGCGGGGTCGGCTTCGGCACGGGCGTCACGATGGGGCCGGGCGGCGGCGAGTTGCAGCGCTGCGAGCGCACGCTGATCGTGCAGAACGGGCGTGTCGTCGATCAGACGTGGCACGGCCCCGCGGATTACTGCAGCAGCTTCCGCCGAGGCTGATCGCCGGGCTTTCCTCGGCCGACAGTAGAATACGCGCTCGGCCTCGCTCCACCGACGGCTCGTACAACAACCGAGGAAAGAACATGATCGCTTGTAAACCGCTGCTGCGCGCGAGTTTCGCCGCGCTGCTGACTGCTTCGAGCGCGGCGAGCTACACTGGGCTCGCGTCCGCTCAAAATTATCCGACGAAGCCGGTGCGCCTGATCGTGCCGTTCCCGCCGGGCGGCAGCAACGACATCGTCGGCCGCCTCATGGCCGAGGAGCTCAGCCAGCGCCTGGGGAAGCAGGTCGTCGTCGACAATCGCGGCGGCGCGGGCGGCGTGCTCGGAAGCGAGATTGCAGCGAATTCCGAGCCGGATGGTCACACGCTGCTGATCATTTCGGTTGCGTATGCATTCAACCCGGCGCTGTACCAACTGCGTTTCGACCCGGATAAGGCGTTCGCGCCGATTGCGATGATCGGCACCGGTCCCAACGCGCTCACGGTGAATCCCAAGCTTCCGGCGAACTCGGTGAAAGAGCTGATCGCTCTGGCGAAAGCAAAACCGGGACAGCTCAACTATGCGTCTGCCGGCGTCGGCACTTTCCAGCACCTGGGCAGCGAGCTTCTGAGGATCATGGCCGGGATCAACATCGTGCACATACCCTTCAAAGGCGGCGGTCCTGCGATGGCCGACGTCATTGCGGGCAACACGCAGATTTGCATCGGGTCGCTGATACAGGTGATACCCCATATCGACTCGAAGCGCCTGAAGCTCCTCGGGATCGGCGGAGCCAGTCGCGCGAAGGTCTACCCGAACGTTCCGACGATCGCGGAGGCCGGCGTTCCGGGTTACGACGCGAGCAACTGGTGGGGCATCCTTGCGCCCGCGAAGACGCCGCCCGCCATCGTGAAGCGCCTGCAAACGGAAGTGAGCGGCATTCTGGCGAGGCCCGATCTCCAGAAGAAACTCGAAGGACAGGGCGCGGAAACCGTGAATCGCGCCGGCGCAGAGTTCGGTAAATTCATCCGAACGGAGACCGCGAAGTGGACGCGCGTGGTGAAGGAAGCGGGCATCAAAGCCGAGTGACGTGCGCCACGAAATCGCCACGGAACTTGCCGGCTCGCGATGACATCGTTTGAGGAGGTCGTCTGGCAGTTCTCTTATTTCTGCACGTGATTTCGGATGTGATCTGGGTCGGCGGGATGTTCCTCGCCTACGTGGCGGTGCGTCCCGCCGCGGTCGAGGTGCTGGATCCGCCGCAGCGTCTGAAGCTCTGGACCGGCATCTTCCGCCGATTTTTCCCATGGGTGTGGGCCGCGGCAGGATTGATACTCGCCACCGGGTTCATCCTGATGGGCCGTTTCGGCGCGGTACCGCTCTACGTGATCGCAATGGCCGTGATCGGCGTCGTCATGAGCGCGATTTTCATGCACATCTATTTCGCGCCGTTCGGAAGGCTCAAGCGCGCCGTCGCTCTCGAAGACTGGAAGGCTGGCGGCACGGCGCTCAATCAGATCCGCATTCTGGTGGGCGTAAATCTCGCCCTCGGACTCACCAATGTCACGATCGCGGTGCTCGGCCGCGCACTTTAGCCCGAGCGATAAGTCTCACCAACAATCGAGGAGATCATGGGTTTCAGAATCAATGTCGGCATCGCCGCGGCTCTCGCCTGCGCGTTTACTGGCGCAGCGGCGCAACAATACCCTGCGAAACCGATCCGTTTCATCGTTCCCTACGTGCCCGGCGGCGGCACGGACACACTCGCCCGCCTGGTCGGTCAGAAGCTTTCCGAAGGACTCGGACAATCCGTCGTCATCGATAACCGTCCCGGCGCGGGTGGCGTCATCGGCACCGAAATCGTGGCGAAGTCGCCGCCTGATGGCTACACGCTGATGCTCGCTTCAGCTTCGCCCATCACGGTCGCGCCCCATCTTCACAAGCAGCTTCCTTACAGCCCCCTCAAGGATTTCGCGCCGATCACGCTCATTACGATCGTGCCGGCCGTTCTCGCCGTCCATCCGACGCTCCCTGTGAAGTCAGTGAAGGAGCTCGTCGCGCTGGCAAAATCGAAACCGGGGCAGCTTACGTTTTCTTCGTCGGGTAACGGTGGCACGGGCCACGTATCCGGTGAGATGCTCAAGATGATGGCGGGCGTGGACATGCTGCACGTGCCGTACAAAGGCACGGGCCCGGCGACCACTGCTGTCCTTTCCGGCGAAGTGTCGCTCACGTTCGGCAACATGATCAGCGTGCTGCCGCACGTGAAATCGGGAAAACTCCGCGCGCTCGCCGTCACGACGGCGAAACGCTCGCCCGTACTCGCGAATGTTCCGACCGTCGCCGAAACTCTGCCCGGTTATCTGTCAGGTCCGTGGTACGGCGTGCTCGCGCCTGCTGGAACGCCAGGCGCCATCGTGTCGCGGCTCAATCAGGAGATCGTGCGCATCCTGCGCTCGCCGGAAGTCGGTGAGAATCTGCGCAGCGAAGGCGCCGATCCCATAGGGAGCTCGCCGGCTGAATTTGCAGCGCATCTGAAGTCCGAGACCGAGCGTATGGGCAAGGTCGTGCGGCAGTCGAAGATGAAAGTGGATTAGCTTCAGGTATTCCGTCGATAGCGCTGCCGGGGTACGCGCAGCACTTCGTGGGGATCGCGCTTCCGCCAGTTGTCTTTCGAAAAGATCTCCACCTCGTAAAAGCCGGAGTAGCCTGCGCGCGCTAACTCGGAAAGTGCGGCATCCCCGGTTGCTTACCTTCAGGCAGCGGCGTGCGCGCCACGTTGAGCAGCATGGCGAGCAGCGCGTAATAACCCGCGATCGCCAACAGATCGACGAGGTTCTGCTCGCCGAACTGCTTTACGGCGCGCTCATATGTCGCGTCGGACACACTCTTGTTCCGGAGCGCTTCCGTAAGCGTGTCGTAGACGATCTCTTCGTCCTGTGCCATGCCGGTGGGGCGCCGGCCTTCCGCGATCGCCTGCGCGATCTCCGGTTTCAGCCCGGCTTTCAGCGCGAGCGGGTGGTGCGCGTTCCACTCGTAGACCTGCGTCCAGTGCCGCGCGGCAACGAGTGTTGCCATTTCGGCGATGCGCCGGTCCAGCTGGCAACGGAAGCGCAGATACTCGCCGACTTTCTGCAGCGGGGTCATGAGCTCGGGACTGCGCAGGAGCACGTTGAACGGACCGCGCACTTCGCCCCTCGGTCCTGACGAAAGCTCGGCCGCCGCCTGGCGCTGCGCGTCAGTCATGCTCTCAGGCGCTATGCGCCCCATGCGCTCGCGTTTCGCGTTGTCGGTCATGTCCCCGCTCCTCTGGTCGCGTTATCGAAGGCTGCCCAGTGTAATCGCTCGACTGAAGCGCGCCAACCTGGGGCGCGCTGCACGAAAACTGCGCTCGACGTGCGATCGCATGGGGTTTGGCTACAATGAATGCGCACGCGTGCCCACAAACGCGACGTCATCGCCGCGTGTCTTCTAACCGGGGAGCAGGATCATGGTGAGTCTCATGCGCTCGATTGCCACGTTCGCCGCTGCAGCCGTTTTCGCTGCCGTATTTCCCTCAACCGGCGCGAACGCGCAACAGAAAGTTCTGAAGTTCATCGCGCAGGCCGATCTGCGGATTCTCGATCCCATCAGCACGACGGCGTACATCACGCGGAATCACGGCTACATGGTGTACGACACGCTTTTTGCGATGGACGAGAAGTTCCAGATCAGGCCGCAGATGGTGGACAAATACGAGGTGAGCAAGGATCAGCTCACCCACACGTTCACGCTGCGGGACGGCCTCAAGTTCCACGACGGCGCGCCGGTACGCTCGGCCGATTGCATCGCTTCCGTCGATCGCTGGTCGAAACGCGACGCCCTGGGACAGAAGCTCGCCGAAGCGACCGCTTCCTGGAGCGCGGTGAACGACAGGACGTTCACGCTCAAGCTGAAGAAACCGTTTCCACTCGTGCTCGACGCGCTCGGCAAGCCGTCTTCGAACGTGCCCTTCATCATGCCGGAGCGCATCGCGAAAACGGATCCCTTCAAGAACATCGACGATCCCACCGGCTCCGGTCCGTTCCGCATGCTCAAAGCCGAATGGGTGCCCGGCAACAAAGTCGTTTACGTAAAGAACGCCGATTACGTGCCGCGCAAAGAGCCGCCGTCGTGGGCATCGGGCGGCAAGGTCGTGAAAGTGGACCGCGTCGAGTGGCTGTACATCCCCGACTCGGCGACTGCCGCCGCGGCATTGAACGCGGGCGAAGCCGACTGGTGGGAACAGCTGCCGCCGGATCTCATCCCGGTGCTGGCGCGTAACAAGAGCGTCATCGTGAAGAACATCGATCCGCTCGGGTCGATGGGCATGATCCGCTTCAACTTCCTCCACCCGCCGTTCAACAACGAAAAAATGCGCCAGGCGCTGCTCTACGTCGTGAACCAGCGCGATTACGTGCTCGGCATCGCAGGCGATCCGAAGAACGGCCAGCCGTGCCTTTCGTATTTCACGTGCGGCACGCCGCTCGCCTCGGAGACGGGGGCCGATCCGCTGAAGGGCCAGCGCAATTTCGATCGTGCACGCCAGCTCGTGAAAGAGGCCGGCTACAAAGGCGAGCGCGTCGTCATCATCGACGCGACGGATCAGCCGATCGTCCACGCGCAATCGCTGCTGACGCTCGAGCTTCTGAAAAAGCTCGGGATCAAGGCCGAGATCCAGGCGGGCGATTGGGGGACGCTGATCACGCGGCGCGCAGTGAAGGAGCCGCCGGAAAAAGGCGGCTGGAATATCTTCCACACGTGGCTGGTCGGCCCGGACATGGTGAATCCGGCAGTGAATTTCCCGCTGCGCGGTACGGGCGAGAAAGCGTGGTTCGGCTGGCCCACCGACAGCAAGCTCGAGGAGCTGCGCGAAGCGTGGTTCAACGCAGGCGACGCAGCCGCATCGAAGAAGGCTGCCGATGCCGTGCAGCGCCGCGCGTTCGAGTTCGTGCCTTTCGTGCCGACGGGGCAGTTCATTCTGCCCACGGCATACCGGTCGAACATCTCCGGCGTGATCATCGCGCCGATGGCGTTCCTGTGGAATGTCGAGAAGAAGTAGCCTCGCACGGCGATGCCGGCGCGGTGAACCACGCTAGTCGAAGGGTGAGCGCGATCAAAGCGCGTTAGCGGTGTTCGCATACGTCATTCGGCGCCTCGGTGCGACGCTCGTCGTCATGACGGTCGTCGCCTTCGTCGTTTTTCTGCTGCTCTATCTCACGCCCGGCGATCCGGCCGCGATACTGGCCGGGGACGCGGCGACCGGCGACGACATCAAGCGCATACGCGAGAAGCTCGGTCTCGACGAGCCCTTTCTCGTGCGTTTCGCCGGCTGGCTCTGGGCGCTTTTGCACGGCGATCTCGGCACTTCGATTTTCACGAACCTGCCGGTGACGCGACTCATCGAGCAGCGCATCGAGCCTACGCTCTCGCTCACGTTGCTGACGCTCACGATCGCGCTCGTGGTTGCGATTCCCCTCGGGATCCTCGCGGCCGCGAAAGCGGGCACTTGGATCGACCGCGCGGTCATGGCTTTCTCGGTCGTGGGCTTTTCGGTTCCGGTGTTCGTGATCGCCTACGCGCTCATCCTCGTGTTTTCGATCGAGCTCGACTGGCTGCCTGTCCAGGGGTATCGAAGCTTCAGCGAAGGTTTCTGGGAGTGGCTGCGACACCTTATCCTGCCCAGCACGGCGCTCGGCACCGTTTACATCGCGCTCATCGCGCGCATCACGCGCGCGAGCATGCTCGACGTGCTGGCCCAGGATTACATACGCACGGCACAGGCGAAAGGACTCGACACCGGATCGATCCTTGTCGGGCATGCGCTCAAGAACGCGGCGGTCCCCATCATGACGATCGTCGGCATAGGGATCGCGCTGCTCATCGGAGGGGCGATCGTAACCGAGACCGTGTTCGCGATTCCGGGGATCGGGCGCCTCACGGTGGATGCGATCCTGAGGCGCGACTATCCGATCATCCAGGGCGTGGTCCTGCTCTTCTCCGGGGCGTACGTGCTCATCAATCTCGCGGTCGATCTGAGCTATATGTTTTTCGATCCGCGGATACGCTACTGATGGCCGACATCGCGATTGCCGCGCCGCGTTCGGTCTCGCCCACGTGGCGCCGCTTCAAGGATGCGTTCCGCCGTCATCCCACCGCAATCGTGGGCGGGATCGTGCTGCTCGTGATGATCGCAATCGCCATATTTGCGCCGTGGCTCGGCACGATCGACCCGCAGGCCGTGTCGCCGATCCGGCGCTTGCGGCAGCCTTCGGCCGACTACTGGTTCGGGACCGACATGCTGGGACGCGATGTGTACAGCCGCGTGGTGTTCGGCGCACGGGTCTCGCTATCCATCGGTATCGCAGTCGCGATCCTGAGCATCGCGGTCGGCCTTGCGATCGGGCTGGTCACGGGCTTCGTGCGCTGGGCCGACGCGATCGTGATGCGTGTCATGGACGGGCTCATGTCGATCCCGCCCGTGCTGCTCGCGATCGCGCTGATGGCTTTGACGAAAGCGAGCATCGAGAACGTGGTGGCGGCGATCGCGCTCGCCGAGGTGCCGCGCGTCGTGCGGCTGGTGAGGAGTCTCGTGCTGACGCTACGCGAGGAGCCCTACGTGGAAGCGGCGGTCGCGGCGGGCACGAGCCTGCCGCGCATCCTGGTGCGGCACATCCTGCCGAACACCATGGCGCCGCTGCTGGTGCAGGGCACCTACGTGTGCGCTTCAGCGATGATCACCGAGGCGATTCTTTCGTTCATCGGCGCCGGCACGCCGCCGAACATCCCGAGCTGGGGCAATATCATGGCCGAGGCGCGAAGCCTGTTTCAGATCGCCGGCTATCTCATTCTCTTCCCGGGTCTGTGTCTTTCGCTGACGGTGCTCGCGGTGAACATGCTGGGCGACGGCATGCGCGACGCGCTCGACCCGCGGCTCGCGCGGCGGATGTGATACCAGTCGAAGCATGAACGGCGCTTCACTTCTCGAAGTCGAGAACCTCAGGACGCACTTCTACACGCGCGACGGCGTGGTGCGCGCAGTGGATGGCGTGTCGTTCTCTGTGCTCCCTGGCGACACGCTTGCCATTGTCGGGGAATCCGGGTGCGGGAAAAGCGTTACTGCTCTTTCGATTCTGCGCCTCATCGCGTCGCCTCCGGGTCGCATCGTCGACGGTCGGGTTCTATTCGGCGGCCGGGACCTGATGAAGCTTTCGGAACGCGAAATGCGTCGTGTTCGCGGGAACGAAATCTCGATGGTTTTCCAGGAGCCGATGACGTCGCTCAATCCCGTGCTCACGATCGGGCGGCAGATCTCGGAATCGCTGACGCTGCACCGCGGGTTCACCCGGGCGCAGGCGATAGATCGCGCGATCGAAATGCTGCGGCTCGTGAACATTCCGGAGCCCCAGCGGCGGGTGCACGCGTACCCGCACCAGCTCTCGGGCGGTATGCGGCAGCGGGTGATGATCGCGATGGCGCTTGCGTGCGATCCGCGCCTGCTCATCGCGGACGAGCCGACGACCGCTCTCGACGTGACGATCCAGGCGCAAATACTCGAGCTCATGCGCAAGCTCAAGGACACCACGGGCGCGGCGATCGTGCTCATCACGCACGATCTGGGCGTCGTAGCTGAAATGGCGCAGCGCGTGGTCGTCATGTATGCCGGCCGAAAAGTCGAGGAGGCTCCGGTACAGGCGCTGTTTTCGAATCCGCGGCATCCCTACACGCGCGGACTTCTGAATTCGGTCCCGAGATTGACCGAAGCGGGTGCGCCGGGAAGAAAGCGGCTCGCGGAAATCGCCGGCATGGTGCCTTCGTTGCGAGACGAGCTGGTGGGCTGCGCATTCGCAGCCCGCTGCGGGTACGCGAGCGCGCGCTGCCGCGGCGAGTACCCGCCGCTCGAAGAAAAGGCGCCGGGCCATCTGGCGGCGTGCTGGGAGTCCGCGCGCGTAGCGGCGGAGCTCGTGTGAAGGTGAGCATGGATTCTGGCGTAGACCAGGCTGACGAGCCGCTTCTGGCGGTTCGTCATCTCACGAAGCACTACCCCGTACGCAGAGGGGTGTTCTCGCGCGTGAGCGGCTACGTGCACGCGGTCGACGACGTGAGCTTCTCCATCGTCCCTGGAGAGACGCTGGGGCTCGTGGGTGAGTCCGGCTGCGGCAAGTCGACGACAGGTAAAGCGATCCTCAAGCTCACCGATGCGACCGCCGGCTCGATCGAGTGGCGTGGCCAGCGTCTGAACGATCTCGGGGCGCGCGAGATGCGGCCGATTCGCCGCGAGCTACAGGCCGTTTTCCAGGACCCTTACGCGTCATTGAACCCCCGGATGCGCGCGATCGATATCGTCGCCGAACCGATCCGCAACTTCGAGGACACGAGCGCAGGCGACGTGCGCGAACGTGTCGCCGAACTGTTCGCGAAAGTGGGTTTACGGGCCGATCAGATGGTGAAGTACCCCTACGAGTTTTCGGGCGGTCAGCGCCAGCGCCTGGGTATCGCACGTGCGCTCGCGCCCAACCCGAAGCTCATCGTGTGCGATGAACCGGTGTCCGCGCTGGACGTTTCCGTCCAGGCGCAGGTCATCAATCTGCTGATGGACCTCCAGGACGAGCTTGGGCTGTCGTACCTGTTCATCGCGCACGATCTGGCCGTGGTCGAGCACATCAGTCACCGGGTCGCCGTGATGTACCTCGGCAAAATCGTGGAGCTCACCGACAAGCGATCGCTTTTCAGCACCCCCCAGCATCCCTACACGGAAGCGCTGCTCGCGGCGGTGCCGGTACCCGATCCAACGTTCAAACGCAGCCGTGCGATCGTCCCCGGTGACGTGCCCAGCCCGATCGAGCCGCCCTCCGGGTGCCGTTTTCACACGCGCTGTCCTTATGCTTTCGAGCGCTGCCGGATAGAGGAGCCCATGATGCGCGAAGTTAAACCGCAACATTTTGCCGCGTGCCATCTGCGATGAGTGCCGTCCGAACCATCGCGCGCGTGGCGCTGTGCTGCACGGCAGCCGCAGTGCTGCCGCATGCATACGCGCAGGCCGCTTCGACAGGCCCAGGACAGGGCTACCCTGTAAAACCGATCCGGCTGATCGTCCCGAACGCGCCGGGCGGCGGAACGGACACGGTGGCGCGCGCGATCTCGGAGAAGCTCAGCCCGGCTCTGGGTCAGCAGATCATCGTCGACAATCGCGGCGGCGCGGGCGGGCGCATCGCGGCCGAGCTCGTCGCGCGGGGGCCGAAGGACGGTTACACACTTCTCCTCGGCAGCGCCGCCACGCTCATCACCGGACCGGCGCTCGACCGCGACCGCAATTACGATCCCCTGAAGGACTTCGCCCCGATATCGCTCGCCGGGACGACGGCTTACATGCTGGTCGCGCATCCGAGCCTCGCAGCAAAAACGGTGAGCGATCTCATCGCGCTCGCGAAGGCGAAGCCGGGCCGTATCGCGTATGCGAGCACCGGCCAGGGCGGCCCGGGTCACCTCGGCGCCGAGCTTTTCCAGGCGATGGCGCAGGTGAAGCTCACGCACGTGCCGTACAAAGGCGGCGCGCCCGCCATGCTCTCGCTTCTGCAAGGCGAGACGCAGGTGATGGTGAGCAACTTCGTGACAGCGCTGCCGCCCGTGCGCGCGAATCGCGTGCGGGCGTTGGGCGTAACCAGCCTGAAACGAACTTCTCTCGCGCCGGACATTCCGACGATAGACGAAGCGGGACTTCGCGGTTTCGAGCTCCAGCAGATGTATTCTCTCGTCGCTCCCGCCGGCACGCCCGCACACGTCGTGCAGCGTCTCAATCGTGAAATGGCGCAGCGACTGCCTGCGGACGATGTGAAGCAGCGTTTCGCGAACGAAGGGGTCGAGGTCGCGGTTTCGACGCCGGCGGAGCTCGGCAAGCTCACCGCCGCAGAGCTCGCGAAGTGGAGCCGCGTGATTCGCGAGGCGGGAATCAAAACAACGGAGTAATTCGACGAAGGAATCGGCCATGAACAAAACCAAAGCGCGCCGCATGCGCGAGCTGCTGCAGGAAGGCATCGTCGTGTCACCGGGCGTCTACGACGGCTACAGCGCGCGGCTCGTCGAAAAAATGGGCTTCCAGGCGTGCTCGACCACCGGCGCGGGCGTTGCGAACTCGAGACTCAGCCAACCCGACGTCGGCATCATGACGCTCACGGAAAACGCGGAAGCGTGCTCACGCTTCGCCAACACCATTTCGATTCCCATGATGGCCGATGCGGACACCGGCTACGGGAACGCCATCACCGTTTACCACGCCGTGCAGTATTTCGAGCAGGCCGGCGTCGTCGGCATCAATATCGAAGACCAGGTCTGGCCCAAGCGCTGCGGACACATGCGCGGCAAAGCCGTGATCGACGCGCACGAGATGGCCAAGAAAATCGAAGCCGCGGTGAAAGCCAGGAAGGACCCGGATTTCATCATCAACGCGCGCACCGATGCGATCGCCGTGGAAGGCATCGAAGGCGCAATCGGGCGAGCGAAACTCTATCTCGAGGCAGGCGCCGACATGGTCTATCCCGATGCGATCGCTTCCGAGGATCAGATCAGGCGTTTCTGCGATGCCGTCGCGCCGGGCTACGTCAGTATCAGCATGGGTTTCGGCATCCGCTCGCGGCCGACGACACCGACGCTTTCGGTAAAGCATCTCGCCAGGCTCGGCGTGCGCAGGGTCTCTTTTTCACGACTGCTCGCGGGTGCTGCGCTCATGGGCATGAAAAAGGCGCTCGAAGTGTTTACGGACAGCGTGAAGACCGGCGAGGCGCACGAGCGGCCCGATCTCGTCGTGGGCATGGACGAGATCACCGACCTCATGGGTTACGCACTCATCAACCAGCTCGAGAACGACTTCTCGACCGAAGAAGATCTGAGAGCGCGCTACAAAGGCGAGCGGCCGGACCTCGTCGTACGCGGGGGGCACTCTTAGTGATGGGCGTCGCTGCTCGCGCCGTCTGCACGGCGCGGCGTGTGCTGGCGCGCGATAGCCGCGATCTCCCAGGCAGGAGCCGGGCGGCCCAGCAGGAAGCCCTGCATTTCGTCGCACCCGTTCTCGGCGAGAAATGCGACCTGGCTTTCGTGCTCGACGCCTTCGGCAACGACCTTGAGTCCGAGGCTGTGAGCCATGGTGATGATCGCTTTCGCCACGGAAGCGTCGTGCTCGTTGTGCGGCAGACCCGTGACGAACGAGCTGTCGATCTTCAGCGCATCGATGGGTAAACGCTTGAGGTCGCTCAGTCCCGCGCGCCCGGTGCCGAAATCGTCGATCGTTATCGTGACGCCGAGCGCCTTCAGCTTCTCGAGCGAGGCGGCGATATCGCCGTCCTGAACGGCGGTTGCCTCGGTGAGCTCGAGCTCGAGAAGACTTCCGTTGACCGAATGCTCGCGTAATGCCGCCTCGACGACCGCCGCGATGTTGCGCTGGCTGAATTGCTTGGCGGAAACATTCACCGACACCGGCAGCAGCTCGATGCCCGCGCGCTGCCATTCCGCAATCTGCCTGCAGGCGCTTTGAAACACCCAGTCGCCGACCGGTCTGATGAGGCCGGACGACTCGAGCGCCGGCAGGAACTCGAGCGGCGCCACGAGCGCGCCGTCGGCACCTCTCCAGCGCAGCAGCGCTTCACATCCCGTAAGGCGACCGGTGCTGATGTCCTTTTTGGGCTGGAAGTGCAGCACGAACTCGCCGGCGTCCACCGCGCGGCGCAGCCGTCGATCGAGATCCAGCTCCTCGAGAGCGCGGTCGTTCATGGCGGACGTGTATGCCTTCACGCCGTTTCTGCCGGAATCCTTCACGAGGAACATCGCCGTGTCCGCGTTCTTCACGAGCGTCTGAGCGTCGGCCGCCGCCGGTGAAGAGATCGCGACGCCGATGCTCGCAGTCACGCGTATTTCGTGGCCGTCCAGCTGAAAAGGCTCGGACAGCAGCGCGAGGGCTTTCTGGGCGACGAGGGCCGCGTGCTCGGGCTTCTCGACGTGCGGCAGGATGACGCCGAACTCGTCGCCCCCGAGGCGCGCAACGGTATCTTCCGTGCGCACGGCTTGCGTGAGGCATGCGGCCACGCGCTGCAGGAGCCTGTCGCCGACGAGATGTCCGAACGTGTCGTTGACGTCTTTGAAGCGATCGATATCGACGAAGACTACTCCTACCACGTGCAGGCCGCGTCGCGCGAGGTTCAGAGCCTGGCCTAGACGGTCGAAAAACAGCGTTCGGTTCGGCAGGCCTGTAAGGCCGTCGAAATGCGCCTGGTGCTGCAGCCGCGCTTCCAGGTTGCGCCGCTCGGTGATGTCCTCGATCGTGCCCGCGACCCGGTAGACGTCGCCGGCGCCGTTCTTCACGGGATATCCGCGTAAGTGCACCCACCGCGTACTGCCATCCGGTCGCACGACGCGGTATTGCACATCGAGCGCGTCCGTTGCCATTTTGCGATGGGCACGAAGCACGTAGGCCCGGTCCTCGGGATGGAGGGTCTTCCTCCAGGCCCGCGGAATGTGCCGCGTCGGAGGCAGCGGGCTCCCATGTATGCGCTCGCATGCAGGACTTGCGTAGATCAACCGGCGCTTCTTCGTGTCCGTAATCCAGAATCCTTCGGGAATGTGATCTGCAAGCTGGCGGAACTGCTGCTCGCTCTCCTGCAGCGCACGCTCCGCCTCGCGCAGCTTGTCACGCTCCCGCCGAAAGCTATTCAAGAAAATGATAATGATGCCGGTAAGTCCGACGTACAGCCCGAGGCTCACGGCGAGATACTCGGGACTGCCGCCGGAGAACGGGTGATCCCGGATGAGAAGCTCGATGGCCGGGTAGCCGGCGACCGCGATCATGAGCGCGGGGCCCGTACCGCAATACCACGTTGCGAGCAGGATCGCGATGAACACCGTCGGATGAGACAGGGTGTTGCCGAGACCTGCGCTGAGGGCGATGCGTAGGGCGACGGCAAAGGCGAGAAAGCCGAACGCTATCGCGTAACGCGCGAGCGGCCCGGAAGGCGGTGACTTGGCGAGCGCATCGGGTATGAGGTAACGCCTGCGCATGGGCGATCAGAGGCTGAAAAACAAATCTGTTCGCTGCTTCAAGGAAAGCCCTGACCGCCGCTCCGGCGCTGTTTCGCGGAAGTCGCAACGCTACTGGCGTCGCAGTCCCGCGGGCTTGATCGAGGTCAACACAGTGGCCGTGTCACATCGTGCAATACCGTCGTGATCTGTTCACGATCAATGGGAAAGCGCGATTGTCCGGGTAAGCCGGACAAAATTTGAGACTGTGCAATTGGCGGGCCGCCTCGCACGCTGGACCTTCCGTCGCACACGCGCCAGGGCTGCGAGGGGCTACGACCGTTTCGTCCGGCCCGGCGGTGTCAACGCCGGGCGCTGTGCATCCGCTGCGGCGCGGTGGCGGCGGCGGCTTCCTGCATGAGCGCGGCGCAGTCGCTGTCCTGTGCCCCACCGAAGTCGATCAACGGGATGAGCGCCCCCAGGCCGCCGGTGACCCACCCCAGCGCAACCGCGGCCGCGCCGCGCCCCGCAGCGCGCGGTATGTCGGGCCCGACCTTGGGGTTCTTGAAGGTGCCCTTGATGTTGATGGGTCCGCGCAGCGCGACGAGGCTGAAGCCCTTCGACTTGGACACGAGCTTGAGATCCAGCGACTCGTCGGCGAAATTGACGCCGCCCGTGCCGGTGATCACTGCCTTGCCCGTGTCGAGCACCAGCGTTTGCACGTTGAACTCGCCTTGCACGCCTTTGAGGTGTGTCACCATGCAGCGCACCGGCAGCTGCCGGTCGCCCGTCAGCAGCACCGGGATCGCATTCGCGACGTCGAGGTTCATGAGACGTACGAGCAGCTCGCTCACCGACCCGCCTTCCATCATGACCGCGGAGTCGCCGCTCGCCTGCGCGAGCATTGCCGCCACTGAATTGCCGGTGGTGTCGGCCTTGATGCGGCCGGTGATTACACCGGCGTTTGCCTGACTCAACTTGAAGCCGGGGAAAAGTTTCTCGAGCCGCAGTTTCTTCACCGCGATGTCCGCCCGCGTCCTGATCACCTGCTGACGCGCATCCATGCGGATCTGCGACACGAGATTGCCGCCGGCCACGCCGAAGTTGAGCGGCTCGAGCGTGAGCACGCCGTCGTTCAGCTTGAGCGTCGCCGTAATTTTTTCGAGCGGCAGCTTCTCCGTAACGACGCGGTCCCCGCGAAACTTCACGTTCGCGTTTGCGACGCGCAGCTTCTCGAGACTGAAAGGCTCCTGTGGCAGCACGCGGTCGGGCGGCGGAGGTTTCGGGCTCGGCTTCGCGTTTCCGCGGTCCGCGCCGACGAATCCGCCGAGGTCTTTCATGTCGAGGTTGCGTGACACGAGATCGGCGGTGATGAGCTGCGGCTTCTGACCGCGGTCGACGGCGAAATCGCCGGAGAGATCGCTGTTACCCACGCGGCCTGCGAAGCGCCTGAACTTCCACACGTCGCCGGTATGGTTCAGATGGCCGCTCAGCCGGTACGGCGGGGTCGGCGGCAACGGCACGCCGACGATCGGAAAAAGCTGAGCGAGATCGGCGCCTTCGAGATGGAAATTCAAGTCTTCGCCTTTGAGTTGCAGCGGATCGATGAGCGTGCCGTCGACACGCGCTCTCGTCGAACCGACGACGGCTCTCATGCGGATCGGATACGGACGGTCGGCCGAAGAAAGCGCGAGGACACTGCCGACGACGCCGTCCACCGCTCCCTGCATGCCTTTGATCGTGCCGCGCCCCGCGACTTTGAGCATGCCGGCATCCTTCTGATCTGCCGGAACGGTCGAGACCTCGGTGGCGAAATCGGTCTTGATCGTGGGGTCGCGATAAGTGATGCGGGCGCGCTCCAACGTGAGTGCGCCGACCGCCGGCGGCTCGCGCGGGTCGTTCTTCTTCTCGTTGTCGAACGTCCAGTTTGCGTTGCCGTCGGCATTGCGTTCGAGAACGACGCGCGCGTCGGTGAGATTCAGCTCCGGCAGAACGATGCGCCCGCGCCACAGCGCCAATGGATCGACGGTGAAATCGAGACGGCCGATCTCCGCCATCGACGCTTCCTTCGCCCACGGTGCGTTTCCGAGCACCAGCCCGTCCACCGTGATGCGCGGCGTACGGGCGAGTCGCACATGCAGGTCACCGTTGATCGCAAACGTCCGGCCGGTCGCCTGCTCCACGCGCTTGGCGATAGGCCCCCGCAACATGTTCCATTCGAATATGTATATGCCTGCTGCGACGAGCGCAACGAACACGGATAGAGAGACCAGCCATCGCTTCTTCGCGCGAGTCATGAGTGTCGCCTAGGGGCTACAAGTGAACGATTGCTGCGGCGAACCTGTCACTTGGACCGCCGACGGGCCGCCCGCGTTCGTCTATTGATAACGCGAGCGCATCCGCATATCGTCCGATCTGAACACCGAAGCAGCTGCTATGCCCGATACATACACGCGTCGCCGGCCCGAACTTGTCGAAATCGCTGCCTGGGCGCTGATGGCCACCGCGCTGGTGCTCGTGCTGCGTCTGCACTTGCTGTCGGCGCTCTTCGCGGGTCTGCTCGTGTTCGAGCTGGTGCACATCATCGCGCCGAAGCTGCAGCGGCGGCTTTCGGGGCGCGGACCGCAGATGGTCGCAGTCGCAATCCTGTCCGCTGTGATCATCGGGCTGATCGGCGCACTGGCGGTGGGTACGATCGCATTCATGCGAAGCGAAGCGGGAAGCTTTCCCGCGCTGCTGAGCAAGATGGCTGAGATCATCGAAAGCGCGCGGGCTGCGTTGCCGCCGTGGCTGGTGCAGTACCTGCCGGATGAGGAAGCCGACTTGCGCGCGTCTTCGACTGAATGGCTGCGCGAGCATGCGGCAGAGCTGCGCCTCATGGGCGCGGAAACGCTCCGCGTCTCCGTCCATATGCTCATCGGGATGGTGATCGGCGCCATGCTCGCGCTACGCGAAGCGGTCGCGGGCACCGCACAGCGTCCGCTCGCCTATGCGGTTTCGATGCAGGCCGAGAAGCTGGGCGATGCATTCCGGCGCGTCGTCTTCGCGCAGGTGCGCATTTCGCTTCTCAACACCATGTTCACGGCGATCTACCTGGCCGTCGTCCTCCCGCTTTTTGGTATCAACCTCCCGCTCACGAAGACGATGATCGTGATCACGTTCGTGGCGGGACTGTTGCCGGTCGTCGGCAACCTGATATCGAACACTGTCATCGTGATCGTGAGCCTCGGCTACTCGATCCACGTGGCGATCGCCTCGCTCGTGTTTCTCGTCGTCATCCACAAGCTCGAATACTTTCTCAACGCGAAAATCATCGGCTCCCGCATCCAGTCGCGCGCCTGGGAGCTCCTGATCGCGATGCTGGCGATGGAGGCCGCTTTTGGGCTCGCCGGCGTGGTCGCGGCACCGATCTACTACGCGTACGTGAAGGCGGAGCTCGCGGAGCGCGGACTCGTTTAGCCTGACCGGGGTTCGTTGCACGCGCAGCGGCGTGAGACGCGCAGCAGATATTTTGTGACGAAATGTTTCTGAAGCTTGTATTTGCCCGCCGCTGCGGTAGTCTCATCGGCCATGTTAGGCGCATTCACTCGTGATATCCGCCTGTTGTGCGGCGTGGCGGTCCTGGCACTGACCGCCGGCTGCCAGTATCCCGGCGGCGCGCCGAGCTCCGGCGCCGGCGCCGAGCCGCGCTTCACGACGGCCGAAAGCCGGCTTGCTCTGCTCGACCGCATCACGTGGGGTGTGAGCGCGTCCTCGGCGCACGCGATCGAAGCAAGCGGCGCGGAACGTTACATCGAGCAGCAGTTGAGGCCCATCCCGGCGGCCTTGCCGCCGCCTGTGCAGGCGCAAATCGATGGTATGACGATTTCGCAGCGATCGCTCGACGAGCTTCTCTTCGAGGTCGAGAAGCGGCGACGCGGTGTGCTCGCGATTCAGGAGCCGGACGATCGAAGAGCGGCTCAGCGGGCCTACCAGCAGGAGCTCACACGGCTCGGTCGTGAAGCTGCGACGCGATCGGTGCTGCGGGCGGTCTATTCGCCGAATCAGCTGCACGAGCAGATGACGTGGTTCTGGATGAACCACTTCAACGTCTTCCAGTTCAAGGGCAATGTCCGCGCGATGGTCGGCGACTACGAAGAGAATGCAATACGGCCGCACGCGCTCGGACGCTTTCGTACGCTCCTCGGCGCCACCGCCCGGCACCCTGCGATGCTGCGTTACCTCGACAACGTGCAGAACGCGGCGAATCGCATCAACGAGAATTACGCACGCGAGTTGATGGAGCTGCACACGCTGGGCGCCGACGGCGGCTACACGCAGGAAGATGTCCAGGAGCTCGCGCGTGTTCTGACCGGCGTCGGTTTCGTGCTCACGCCAAACGTGCCGAAGGTGCGCCCGGACCGGCAGGCGGACTACGTGCGGCAGGGTGCTTTCGAGTTCAATCCGAACCGTCACGATTACGGCGACAAGATGTTTCTCGGCCAAATCGTGAAGGGCGCGGGATTGACCGAGCTCGATGAAGTGCTCGACCGGCTCGCGCGGCATCCTTCGACGGCGCGGTTCATCAGTCGCAAGCTTGCCGTCTATTTCGCGTCCGACGATCCGCCTGCAGAGCTTGTGGAGCGCATGGCCCGAACCTTCGAGTCGAGCGACGGTGACATCGCGGCAACGCTGCGAGTACTCCTCCGATCGCCGGAATTCGCTGCATCGCTCGGCCGCAAGTTCAAGGATCCGGTGCATTACGTACTGTCGGCTTTGCGCTTCGCCTACGACGAGAAGCCGATCGCCAATGCGGCCCTCGCGCTCCTGTGGCTGAATCGCATGGGGCAGGGACTCTATGGCCGCGAGACGCCGGACGGCTACCCACTCACGCAGGCGAGCTGGAGCAGTCCCGGACAGATGACCGCGCGCTTCGAAATTGCGCGCGCGATTGCCGCGGGCCAGGGCGCACTTTTGGGCGACGAAGCTATCAGCGCGAAGAGTACGGACGTGCCGCAGCTCTCGGGCAGCGCGCATTCCGGGGTGGTGCGGAAAACGCTCAGCCCATCGACATTGACTGCACTGGAGCAGGCGCGGTCCGCAGCCGAGTGGAATGTATATTTCCTGTCCTCACCCGAGTTCATGCACCGCTGACTTGCCGATGCACGCGGGAGGAAGACCATGAAACGACGCGATCTTCTCAAGCTCATTGCGCTTTCTCCGGGCGCTGCGATCCCTTTTCAGCTCTACGCGGCCGGAACCGGGACCACGCGCCTCCTCGTCGTGTTTCTGCGAGGTGGTTACGACGCCGCCAATTTCCTCGTGCCGGTGGGAAGCAGCTTCTATTACGAGGCACGGCCGAATATCGCGATACCGAAGCCTGGCACGGCGGCCAATGCCGCGATCGCGCTCGATGGCGACTGGGGGCTCCATCCGGCGGTGCGTGCATCGCTGCTGCCGCTTTATCAAAAGCAGCAGCTCGCCTTCGTTCCCTATGCCGGTACGGATCATCTGTCGCGCAGCCATTTCGAGACGCAGGATACGATCGAGCTCGGGCAGCCGCACGATCGCAGGCGCGCCTACAACTCCGGTTTTCTCAATCGGCTTGCGGCCGCGCTCGCCGGCAGCTCGAATGCAATCGCCTTCACCGATCGCGTGCCGCTGGCTTTTCGAGGCGAAGTCGCCGTACCGAACATGGCTTTACGGCAGGTCCGGAAACCAGCCATCGACGCGGCCCAGACTGCAGTGATCGCGGACATGTACAGGCATACATCACTCGGGCCGGCGGTCGTGGACGGCTTCGAGGTTCGCGACGGCATATTGCGCGAAATGAGCGCGGAGATGGAAGCGGCGAGCCGCAACGCGATCAGCCCGGCCGGCTTCGAGCTCGAAGCGCGGCGCATCGCGACGCTCATGCGCGGCAGATTCAATATCGGTTTCGTCGACGTCGGCGGCTGGGATACGCACGTTCAACAAGGTGGCGCTGAAGGTTATCTCGCCAACCGCCTCGAACAGCTTGGGCGGGGCCTTGCTGCATTCGCCGCAGATATGGGTGAGGCGTGGAACGATACCGTGGTCGTCGTGGTGAGCGAATTCGGCCGCACGTTCCGTGAGAATGGCAACCGCGGCACGGACCACGGGCACGGCAGCGTCTACTGGATCGCGGGAGGCGGTATTCGCGGCGGGCGTATCGCAGGCGAGCAGGTGCCGGTCCAGCGCGAGACGCTCCATCAGAATCGCGACTATCCTGTATTGAACGAATACCGTGCCGTGCTCGCGGGACTCTTCGCGCGTATGTACGGACTGAGCCCGGCGCAGCTCGAGCGAGTGTTTGCCGGGGTCGAGTCGCGCGAGCTCCAGCTCGTTTGAGAATCGCGGCCTGCGCGATCGCGCCAAAGCGCCGCGAAGCGACCCCTCACGCCCTGCGTCAGGTTCGGTTGACGAGCACGAGCACCTCCGACGGTCCCACGTCGCGGATACTTACGAAAGCAGCTCCGTCCCGGCGCTGCACGACCACGCGTTGCCCGATCGGATGCGGCCCCGTATACGGCGACCCGGGATGGGCCGCCATGTGAGCCGCCTGCATCGAATTGGCGACGACTTCCAAGGCCGGACCTTCCGGACCCCAGGGGTTTCCCGCGACGCCCTGTGCGTTCAGCTTCGCATCGACGATCACATCCGCGCCGCGCGCCTGGCTGCCATGGCCGTTGACGATGCAGAGCGCTTCCTCTTCGTCGAGAATTCGGGACCATGCGATCAGCTCGCCTGCGGCTGCTTCGCCAAAGCGGCTTCCTTGAACCGAGATCGGTCGCGGATAGAGGCGGCCATACCTCAGCACGGGAAATTTCCGGCGCACCCCACACAAGCTCGCGATACGCACGAACGCAGGTGAGCGCCTGTTGAAAGCGTGCGCGCCTCGCGTGCCGAATGGCCCGAAACCGGGCAGCGTGGTATCGAGCACGCTGGTGCCGCTGCCGATGCCCGCCGCGCCTGATTTTCGCGGATGCGAAGGCCCGAACATCGCCTCGCGCAGATACTTGTCAGGCCCGCGATTGTAATCAGGCAGGAACCGATCGCGCTCGGATTTTTCCGGGCCCGCGAACGCCTGCTCGGTCCCGTAGTAGACGCATGGAATGCCCAGGCTGAAAAGCTGAATCGCAACGCCGGCGACGACCTGGTGATCGCTGGCCGCGTCACTCGAGAAGCGAACCTTATCGCCGGAAACGTGATCGTGGTCGTCGAGAATCGAAACGTGCCGCCGACCCGCGTTGCGATGTGAGCCGAGGTCGTCGTTCCAGCTCAGCACGAAATCGAAATAGGCGCGCGGCGACGCCAGGCCTTTCGCCACGCGATGAAGCTGGCGTCGCGAGTCCCCGATGTCGAGCGTCGCGTTGAGGTTCGTGCCGAGAACTTCGTGATAACGCCCTGCATCGTAGTCGCCGCCGGCGACCTCGCCGACGAGAAAGAAGTCGGCTTTGCCGAGATTCGCCGCGAACTCCTTGATGCTGCCGCAGAAATTGCGACCGGTCTCGAATGTCACGTGCTTCAGCGTATCGATGCGAAAACCGTCGCAGTCGGTGAGCGCGATCCAGTATTTGTAGCAGCGCGCAAAATAGTCGAGCGCCGGGGAGCTGTCGAAGTTGATGTCGCGCAGTCCCTCGAAATCGGTGCGCCGAAACTCGGCATGCGGATCGTTGAAATCGCCGGCGCCGAGGCTGCCGACGCCGGCGCGTGTGTAAATCTCTTCGGACTGCAGCTCCTGCGGCCACACACCGTCCTCACCGTCGCTTATCACTTCGGCGAATCCGTCGGCGCCGGTGCGCCACTTTCCGCGGCGATAGAACGCGGGCCAATGGCGGTACCCCGGCCTGTCGGCGTCGCCTTCATACACCCAGTTGTTCCCGGTATGGTTGAAGATCACGTCGAGGATCACGCGAAGCTTGCGTGCGTGCGCTGCGCTCACGAGCTCGACGAGGTCCTTGCGGGTCCCGAATCTGGGATCGACTTCGAGAAAGTCCTGAATGGCGTAGCCGTGGTAGCTGTTATCCGGCCGCCGCTGTTTCCAGACCGGTCCGAGCCATACGGTCGTTACGCCCAGATCGGCCAGATACGGCAGCTTCGACTTGACGCCGTCGAGCGTGCCGCCCTGCCAGCGGCTGCCACCCGATTCGGCCCAATGGTCCCATCGAAAGCCGGGCGGTCGCACCGCAGCCCGGTTCGCAGGATCGATCATCGGCCGCGTATGTTCCTGCCCGTCGCTGAACCGGTCGGGCAGGAGAAAGTAGATCACTTCGTCGCGCCAATCTCTTGGAGACGGGAAAAGATTCGTTCGGCGTGGCAGCTGCACAGCCTTGATGGACGACGGGCGTGAACCGCCAAGCTGTTGTTCCCCGAAGCGTGAGGCCATGATCGGCTTCGCCGCCAGATCAGCGCGCGGTCGCGTCAGCGCGCTCGAGGAGCTTCGGCGTAGGGGAGCGCGAGTGGCGTGCGATGAAGTCGAGCGTTGCGCTTGCCGCGCCGTCCGGGTCCGTCCCGGCGGCGTGATAGCCGTCGATCGGCAGAATCACGAGCTCGGAGCCCGGAATCGTCTTCTGCCAGGCAGACAACGTTTCTCTGTCTTTACCTGCCGCATGGGTGCCGATAACCAGCGTGGGACACTTGATGCGCTTGATGTCCTCCCGGATATCGATGCCGCTCACCCAGCGCAGGTAAGCGTGCGCGGTCGAAACCGCCGTCGCACCCATGAGATCGACCCACCAGTCGATGCCGCGCTCCGGCATGTTGCTGCCGAGACGGTTGCGCATCGTCATCCGAGCCCAGCTGCGCATACCGTGGCGTTCCATGTGGGCGATCCAGCCTTCCGCGTTCGGTGGCGTGACGATCGAGCTCGCGAGCGTGATCGTGCGCACGAGATCGGGGCGTGTCGCGGCAAGCACCGCGACGCTGATTCCGCCGCTCTTGCCGCCGACGACGTGCACGGGCCCGTCCGAAACCTGATTGATGAGGCGCACGAGGTCGTCGACAAAAAGCTCGGTGCTGAGCGGGAAGTCTTTCGGTACCGCGCCGGATTGCCCGAAGCCGCGCTGATCGATGCGCACCATGCGATAGCGCCGCGAGAAATGCGGCACCCACGCATGCCACGCTTCAGTCGTTTCGGTGAAACCATGGACGAAAACGACCGTTTCCGGCTTGCTCCACGGATCGGTGTGATCGTCGACCTTGTAGAAGAGCTTCAGATCGGGCAGTTCAAGATACGGCATGTGGCTCCTCCTCTCACTCCGGCCGGATTCCCGCTTCTTTCACGACTTTCGCCCACTTCTCGATATCGGCTTTGATGACGCCCGCGAATTCCGCCGGTGAATTGCCGATCGGAATGGCCCCCTCGATCGCAAGCTGCTTGCTGAACTCCGGCGATTGAACGACGAGCACGATCTCCTTGTGCAGGCGATCGATGATGGCCCTGGGCGTGCCCGCCGGAGCAAGTATTCCATTCCAGCCGCGTGCTTCATAGCCGGGCACTGTCTCGGCGATCGGTGCCACATCCGGCAGGCTCGGGATGCGTTTCGTGGCGCTCACGCCCAGCGCACGCAGCCGTCCGGCTTTCAGGTGCGGCATGACGGTGCCCGCCGACGCGATCAGGTACATCTGAATTTCACCAGAAAGAAGTGCCGTCATGATCTGCGGGCTGCCTTTGTACGACACGTGCGTGATGTTCATGCCGGTCATCGACCGTAGAAGCTCCGAAGCGAGATGGCCGAGGCTTCCACGTCCGACCGAGCCGTAGTTGATCTTGAACGACCTGTCTTTCGCGAGCGCCACCAGTTCCTGCACCGACCGTGCCGGAAGATCGACCGGCACGACGAGCACCGTCGATACCGCGCTCACCAGTGTGACCGGTGCGAACGCCTTCACGGTGTCGTACGGCATGTTCGCGTACAGGCTGGGGTTGACCGCGTGCGACGGAAATACCATGAGCAACGTGTGCCCGTCCGGTGCGGCTTTCGAGACGATTTGCGAGCCGACGATTCCGCTCGCGCCCGGACGATTGTCGATGACCACCTGCTGTCCAAGACTGTCGGTGAGCTTCTGCGCAATCACTCGGCCGAGTATGTCCGTGATGCCGCCCGCGCCGCTTGGAATGACGATGCGAATGGGACGCGAAGGATAGCCCTGTCCTGGGCTTGTCGAAGTGGTTTCCCCGGCCGCCGAGGTGTCTGCAGTCGCGAGTCCCGCCCCCAAAGCGCCGGCCAACACGAATCGGGTAGAAGCCGCGGCCATGCGATAGGGGAGGCGCACCATGTCTGTCTTTCGCGGGAGCCTAATTCCGGCCGCTGGATCTTTCAATGCTCGTGTCGATGATGCGCATCCGGAAAATGCGGATGCGTATGCGTCAGGCGCTCGTGGCGGTGCGCATGCGTATGGCGCTCGCCCGGAGCGGTGGGAGACGCGTGATCGTGCTGGTGATGCTCGTCGTGAACGTGCTCGTGTTCGTGCTCGAGCGGCTCGTGCGTGTGCTCATGCTCGTGACGCTCCGTGAGGTGCAACCAGACGCCTGCGCCCATCAGTACACCGGCAAGGAGTAACTTCGCGCTCATCGGTTCTCCCAGCAGCGGAATCGCCAGCGCGGCTCCGACGAACGGCGCGGTAGAAAAGTAGGCACCGGTGCGCGCGGTGCCGAGATGGCGCAGTCCGTGCACGAAGAGCACGAGACTCACGCCATAAGTAAAAAATCCAAGTGCCAGTGCCCCAATCGCAATCTGAATGGGCGGCAGTATCGGTGTGACCGTCCACGCCAGCACGACATTCGCGGCGCCGGCGATGAGGCCTTTCGCCATCGCAATGAAGGTTGCGTCACTGAGCGCGACTTTCCGCGTGAGATTATTGTCGACGCCCCACAGGAAACATGCTGCCAGAACCGAGAGCGCGCGCAATGCATCCGCGAAGCGCGCGTCTTCCGGCCAGGAAAGGACGACCGCGCCAGCGACAATCAGCACCATCCCGAACGCGATGCGACGGTCGAAGTTCTCGCGAAAGACGAACCACGCGAGGAGTGCGGTGAAAACGCCTTCCGCGTTCAGCAACAGCGACGCGCCGGAAGCCGGCATCCCGGCAAGTCCCCACATGAGCAGGACCGGCGCCAGCATCCCGCCAGCGATGATCGCGCCCAGCAGCCAAGCCCTTTCCACAGCGGGCAGCCGCACCGGTGGAGCGCGCCGCACTGTCCGGAAAAGCAGAAGCCCGAATCCGGAGCCGAGGTAAAGAAGGCCGGCAAGTAACCACGGGCTGACAGGTCCGAGCAGGAGCTTGGCGACAGGGGTGCCGATGCCAAACAGGACGGCGGCGCCCAGCGCCGACAAAACACCCGGATGACGCCAGCCGCTCATGCGGGACAGGCCGTCCGCTTTCCCCCTCTGGCGATGTTCGTTCACAAGGCGCTTGCTTCGTCGAACTCTCTCACAGCATCGCACATCCCGCGACTCCGACCAACGCGTGCAATTCTCGCTCCGCAGCCTTCTCACAGAAAGTTCACTTCGATGGGATTATTCGACGCCGCTCGCTTGGTATACGATACCCGCGAGGGTCGTCCATGGCCTTCACGTGTCCTGAACAACTGACTGGAGGACGAGATGGCGGGCGATCCCACCGCGGCACTGGCGCGATTCGCCGCAACGCTCGATTACGAGCGCATTCCGGCGCGCACTCGCGAGTACACCAAGGATCTTCTTCTCGACACCCTTGCGTGCGCGGTAGCAGGCCATCAGGGCGAGGAAACACACCAGGTCGCGGCACTCGCTTCCGCGCTGGCCCGATCGGATGAAAGCAGTGTCATCGGAGGCGGGCACCTGTCGCTCTCGGGCGCCACGCTGCTGAACGCGTATCTGGTGACCGCCGTCACGATGTGCGATGTCCATCGTTCGACGCTCACGCACATCACCCCGGAAGTGATGCCGCCCGCGCTGGCCATCGCCGAGCGCGATCGACTTTCAGGGCGTGATCTGCTGGTCGCTCTGGTTGCAGGCTGCGAAGTCACGACGCGCGTCGGTATAGGACTCGATTTTCCTGAATTTCGCAGGCGTGGCTGGCATGGACCAGGCGTGATCGGGCCGTTCGGCGCGGCGGCGGCCGTCGGCCGGCTGGCGCGCTTCGATGCCGACACCATGGCGCGCGCATTCGCTCTCGCGGGCAGCCAGGCGGCGGGAACGTTTGCCGCGTGGGGCACGCCCACTGTCAAGTTTCACCAGTGCCGCGGTGCGCTCTCCGGGCTCATGGCTGCAATACTCGCGCAGCAGGGCTTCGTCGCGACACGCGAGTTTCTTACAGCCCGCGATGGCGGGCTCTACAACACGTACACGAACGGCGGCAAACCCGATGCGGCGATCGAAGGGCTCGGTGAGCGCTGGGAGCTCGAGCAAATCGCACTTCGTCTGTGGCCGTCCGCATCGACGATCCAGGGCCTCATTACCGCTGCGTTCGATCTCGTGGAGCAACACGATCTCAAGCCGCAGCAGATACGCAGGGTCCGTGTGGGGTTGAGCAAGACCGGCAACGACATGCACGGTATTTTCCCGCGCTACCAGGGCAAGTTCGAAGCACTGCTCTCGACGCACTATGCTGTCGCCGCAATCCTGCACGATCGTGCGCTTACGCTCGCGCAATTCGAGCCCGAGCGATACAACGATCCGAAGCTGAAGTCCTTTGCAGCGGAAAACGTCGAGGTGCGCGAAGACGCATCCGTGACGGGCGTACAGGCAATCGTCGAAGCAGAGACGACAGGCGGACGCACGGTGAAAGTGCGCTGCGACACGCCGCGCGGCTCTCCTGATAACCCACTCACGCGCGCGCAGATCGAAGCGAAGTTCCGCACGTACGCGAAGCCGAAGCTTGGCGATCAGCGTGCGGAGGAAATCATCCGCATCGTCTCGCAGCTGGAAGCGCTTTCTTCGGTCGGCCAGCTGATGGATTTGCTGCGCGCGCCGCGTAACGCATAACGCACTCCAACCAGACGTCAGGCGAGGAGGCTCCATGAATGGAATGCACGTGCCGTGTATCGCATTGGCTGCAGCCGCCTCGATGGCGGCGGCGCAGGCGTACGCGCAGCGAGCGCCCGGTGCCGCGTCCGATTATCCGACCAGGCCCGTGCGCATCATCGTGCCGCAGGCGGCCGGCGGCGGCGTGGACGTTGTGGCGCGACAGCTGGCTCAGAAGCTCGGCGAAACGTGGGGTCAGCAGGTGCTCGTGGACAATCGCCCGGGCGCGAACGGCATCATCGGCATAGAAGGCATCGCGAAGTCGAAGCCGGACGGCTACACGCTGGGTGCGGCGTTCACTTCCGTGCTGACGATCAATCCCCACGTTTACAAAACGCTGCCCTACGACACCTTCCGCGACTTCGCGCCGATCACCCAGACGGTCACCAACACGATCGTGCTGGTCGTGAATTCATATCTGCCGGCACGTAGCGTCAAGGAGCTTGTCGCGCTCGCGAAGTCGCGTCCGGGCGATGTGGTGTACGGCTCTTTCGGCATCGGCAACATGACCCATCTCGCGGGAGAGCTCCTGCGACTCGAATCCGGCGTGAAAATGACGCATGTGCCTTACAAGGGCGAAACACCGGCGGTCACGGATTTGCTGGGCGGGCAAGTGGTCATGATCTTCGCGACGTCGGCGGGCGTCGCGCCGCATATCAAGTCGGGTCGTCTGCGGTTGCTTGCGACCGGCGGAGACAAGCGCGCA
>Ga0075421_100000645_pt1 | contig 37528 bp, 30 predicted proteins | sample SoiMetdeltSBSDD5_FD_75292 | JGI IMG/M metagenome (GOLD analysis project Ga0075421, IMG submission 75292) | Bulk soil microbial communities from a Populus tree surrounding site in Tennessee, USA - Soil MetaG P. deltoides SBSDD5 | ecosystem: Environmental > Terrestrial > Soil > Tree plantation... | reverse complement strand
GTCACGTCGTCGGCGTCGGCGGGCTTGGCGAGGTAATCCACCGCGCCTAATTTCACGGCCGTCACCGCGGTGGCAATGTTGCCGTAGCCGGTCAGCACGATGGTGCGCGCGGTCGGGCGCATCTTGGCGAGCTCCGCCACCACGTCGAGCCCGTTGCCGTCGTCGAGGCGCATGTCCACCACGGCGAACGCGGGCGCCCTGGCATGGATGAGAGCCAAGCCCTCGGCCACGGAATGCGCGGTGCGCACCTCGAAGCCGCGGCCTTCCATCGCCTTTGCCAGGCGCAGCACAAATGCCCGATCGTCGTCCACCAGAATCAGGGAGCGATCCTGCGGCAGCTCATCGGGCTTGAATGACAGATCCTCGGTCACCGCGATGCCTCCCAACCAAGATACTATACCGGGGCACTATACTACACCCAACCCCTTGTCCTCCGTACTGCTTAACCGCGTCAACCCCGGCTGGCACCAACCTGTTCCGCTCGCGATTCAGCCGGTCCGTGCCCGGCCGTTTCAGGGTCTGCGAAATCGGCGTGCCGCCAGCTCACCCGCGCGATAGCGCCGGTGGCGGGCGCCGGCCGGTTCTCCAGTGAGACCGTGGCTCCGGACCGCTCCAGCAGCGTCTTGGCGATGAAGAAGCCGAGCCCCATGCCGTGAGGCTGACCATCCCGCGTACGCTCGGCGTGGCGCGCCGGCCGCGTTGTGACGTAGGGCTCGCCCAGGGCGTCCAGCACCAGCGGCGATATTCCCGGTCCGTCATCGGTTATCGTAATGACAACCTCGCGCGCCGACCACGTCGCCTTGATCTCCACTTTCGAGAGCGCGAAATCCACCGCGTTGGAGATGAGGTTGCCGAGACCGTAGATGACCCCCGGCCGCCGCTGCCCCACGGGCTCGGCCGGGGCGACCGGTTCGCCGTTCACCTCCGGCGCGGCGCTGATGACGATCCTGGTGTTGGCGCCGCGGTAGGGCGCTGCGGCCTCCTCGATCAGCTCCCGCACGCTGACGCGCGCCAGCAGCGGATCGGGCTCCTGGGTGCCGCGCGTCAGCCTACGCAGGATCTCGCGGCAGCGCTCGGCCTGGGTCTGCAGGAGCGCCAGGTCGTCGCCGAAGGTACCGGCGGAGCTGCCGTCGGGCGGCGCGCCGCGGGCCAGCTCCTTGGCCACCACGGCAATGGTGGAGAGCGGCGTGCCAAGCTCGTGCGCCGCAGCCGCGGCAAGACCGTCGAGGGCGTGCAGCTGCTGCTCTCTGGCCAGCACCATCTCGGTCGCGGCCAGCGCATCGGCCATCTGCCGGGATTCCTTGGCGAGCCGCCAAGCGTAGAGGGCGAGGAACAGCATGCCGGCCAACACCGAGGCGAGCGCGCCCAGATCGTAGAGCATCGGCAGGTCGAACCCGCCCGGCGGATGCCATGGCAGCGGCCGGTGGAAGAAGACGAGGAACGTGGTTGCCACCGCTCCGAGCACGCCCAGCCCGATCGTATTGCGCGGCGGCTGGGTCGCGGCCGAGACCGTCACTGGTGCCACGATCAGAAACACGAAGGGGTTCTCGATGCCCCCGGTCAGATAGAGGAGCGCCGCGAGCTGAAGGATGTCGTAGGCCAGCAAGATGGTGGCGAACACGCTGCTGAGGCGCGTGCGTGCCGGGTAGCGCATGCGCAGGAAGACGTTGAGCCATGCGCTCAGCGCGATCAGGGCGAGGCATACACCGATGTCGAAGGGGAAGCCGAGGACGAAGCGGACGTAGGAGATGGTGGCGAGCTGTCCGACCACGCCGAACCAGCGCAGCCGCACCGCCGTCTGCAGGCGCAGGCGGCTTTCTCCTCCTTCCTTGCCAGGCCGTTCGAGCTGCAGCATGTGCGGGACGACTCGTGCTGGTTGGCGCCGTTTGAACGCGGGTTGGGTTGCGAGCTTGGGCGCGCCGGGCAGCCGGTCGCCTTGCGCTCGGCTTGCTCCGGGCCCCCGTCTGCTGCAGATAGACCTACCACCACACCATATGAGAGGCCATGCAGAAGCCAACGCCGCAAGAAGAGAGGACTGCCGCCCCGCCTGTCCAGGTGCAGGCCCTGCGTAAGGTTTACCGTGACGTAGTGGCCGTCGACTCCATCGATTTCACGTTGCGCCGCGGCTCGGTCACGGCCCTGCTCGGCGGCAACGGCGCCGGCAAGACCACGACCATCGCCATGCTGATGGGCCTCGTCACCCCGACCTCCGGCGTGGCCAGGGTGCTCGGCGCCGACATGGCGCGCGAGCGCTACCAGGTGCTGCACCGGATGAACTTCGAGAGCCCCTACGTGGATGTGCCAATGCGGCTCACCGTCGGGCAGAACCTGGAGGTGTTCGGGCGACTCTACGGCGTCCGCACCCTGGGGCAGCGCATCGGTGAGATTGCGCAGGAGCTGAGGCTCGGCGACCTGCTGAGCCGGCCCTACGGCCGGCTGTCGGCGGGGCAGAAGACCCGCGTGAGCCTCGCCAAGGCACTGCTCAACGCCCCCGAGTTGCTGCTGCTCGACGAGCCGACCGCCTCGCTCGATCCCGATACCGCCGACTGGGTGCGGACCAGGCTGGAGGCGTATTGCCGGGAGCGCGCGGCCACCGTCGTGCTCGCCTCGCACAACATGGCGGAGGTAGAGCGGCTTGCCGACCGGGTGATCATGCTGGAGAAGGGCCGCATCGTCGCCGACGCCACGCCGCAGGCTCTGATCGACCGCTTCGGGCGGCGCAACCTCGAGGAGACGTTCCTCGCCATCGCCCGGCGCGGACAGGCGGAGGCGGAGCTGCAGCCATGATGTCAGGCGCGGGCGGGCTCTTACCTGAGCAGAGGGGCCTGCACGAGCAGACGGGTCTTGCCGCCTCGGCGCGGCGCGTCTCGGCCATGGTGCTGCGGCACTGGTATGTGATCCGCTCATCCTGGCCGCGCACTGCCGAGCTTGTCTACTGGCCGCTGGTGCAGATGCTGACCTGGGGCTTCCTGCAGTCCTACCTCGCCCAGGCCACCAGTCTTGCCGGGCGGGCGGCGGGCCTGTTCATCGGCGCTGTCCTGTTATGGGACATCCTGGTGCGGGGGCAGCTCGGCTTCTCCATCGCCTTCCTGGAGGAGCTGTGGTCGCGCAATCTCGGCCATCTGATGATGAGCCCGCTGCGGCCGGCCGAGCTGATCGCCTCCCTGATCGTGGTCAGCCTGGTCAAGCTGACGGTGGCGATGGTGCCGGTGGCCCTGATGGCCTACTGGTTCTTCGGCTTCAACCTGCTCGGCCTCGGCATCGGCTTCGCCGCGCTGTTCGCCAACCTGATCGTCATGAGCTGGTCGATGGGCCTCATCTCGGCCGGCGTGGTCCTGCGCTGGGGGCTCGGGGCGGAGAATTTCGCCTGGCTCGTCGCGTTCGTGCTGCTGCCGCTGTGCTGCGTCTACTACCCGGTGGCGACCCTGCCCGGCTGGCTGCAGCCGGTGGCGCTCGCGCTCCCGCCCACCTACGTGTTCGAGGGCCTCAGGGCGCTCGTCGTCAACCATACCTTCGAGGCCGGCTACATGATCAAGGCGCTGCTCCTCAATCTAGTCTACTTCGGGCTGGGCGCCGGAGCGTTCGCCTTCTTCCTGCGTCAGGCCCGCGCCAGCGGCTCCCTGGTGCAGATGGGAGAGTAGGTTGGCTTAGGTTGGGTCAAGGCGAAGCCGCAGACCCAAACCGTCATCGCCTCTGAGCGCCGATCGCTGGGTGATCGCTGGACTGCGTTGGGTCTTCGCTTCGCTCGACCAACCTACGGGCAACTATGACCGCCGCGCACATCAGGCTCGCCGTTCTCGCGCTCGCCGGCCTAGCCGCCGGCGCTCTGACGGCGCTGGCCGTGCTGCCACCGGCGCGCGAACGGCTGATGGGGAGCCCCGCCGTCAAGATATCGGGCCGGGCGCTCATCGGCGGACCCTTCACGCTGACCGATCACAACGGCAGGCGGGTGACCGACGCGGACTTCCGCGGCCGCATCATGCTCGTCGTATTCGGCTCGACGTCGAGCGCCGATGTCGTTCCGTCCGCGCTGCAGGTCCTGTCCGCCGCCCTCCACAAGCTCGGCCCGCAGGCGGCGCGCTTTGCGCCGGTTCTCATCACCGTCGCCCCCGCGGGCGACACGCCTGAGCGGCTCAAGCCGTATGTGACGCGCTTCCATCCGCGGCTCGTGGGGCTCACCGGCACACCCGCCGAGGTCTCGCGCGTGCTCGCGGCCTATCGCATTCGCAGCGTCCGCAAGGGCGAGGAGCCCCACGCTGCGGGCCGTGACATCGATCCTCCACCTCTTATCTACGTCATGGATGCCGACGGCAGCTTCCGCACTGTTCTCAGCTTCGCCGCCGGTGCCGATGCCATCGCCACGAGCCTGGCCAAGATGCCTTAGCTATCCGTCAGCTTCCCGGACCGACGATGCGAGCCGCAGGCGAGCGGCGCTCCAATCCGCGACCTCGTATGGCTCGAGTCGTGACCCGAGGTCGCCGATAGCCTCGGGCCTTCGGCCCCTCGATTTCCGGCTGACGGGATCATCCCGGTGTGGCCGGAAAGCCGCTCCCCAGTTGACTCTGCGCCGCAATCAAGGTGGCATCTGCAGGCTGGAACGGAACAGGGGGCAATCTGGTGCTCTATGATTGGTACGAGCTCGGCCGCGCGACGATGCGGCCGGCCCGCATGGCCGCGCGGTCCTGGCGGATGTTCTTCAATCCGCTGAACCCCTGGACGCACACGCCCATCGGCCGCAATACGCTGGCCGCCTGCGAGGTGTTCGAGCGCGCCACCCGTCAATACGCCAAGCCCACCTTCGGCCTCACCCACACCATCGTCGACCGCGCTGCCGTCCGCGTCAGCGAGGAGGTGGTATGGGAGCATCCCTTCTGCCGGCTGATCCACTTCAAGCGCGACATCGACCCGCGCCGCGCCGCCGCCGACCCGCGCGTCCTGCTCGTCGCCCCCATGTCCGGCCACTTCGCGACGCTTCTGCGCGGAACGGTGGAGACCTTCCTGCCCGACCACGAGGTCTACATCACCGACTGGCGGGACGCCTGCAGCGTGCCGGTCTCCGAAGGGCGGTTCGATCTCGACGACTATATCGACGCGATGATCGAGATGTTCCGCCACCTCGCCGGAGACGTTCACGTCTTCGCGGTCTGCCAGCCCTCGGTGCCGGTGCTGGCGGCCACGGCCGTCATGGAAGCGGACGGCGACCCGAATGTCCCGCTGTCGCTCATCCTGGCCGGCGGCCCTATCGACACGCGGATCAATCAGACCGTGGTCAACACGCTGGCCGAGAAGCGCGGCACCGACTGGTTCCGCCGCAACGTCATCACCACGGTGCCGTGGCAGCAGCCGGGGCGCGGGCGCAGGGTCTATCCCGGCTTCCTTCAGCTCTCCGGCTTCATGACCATGAACCTCGACCGCCACATGCAGGCCCAGAAAGATATGTTCCTGCATCTCGTCCGCGGCGACGGCGACTCCGCCGAAAAGCATCGCGCCTTCTACGACGAGTATCTGGCAGTGATGGACCTCACTGCCGAGTTCTATCTCCAGACTGTGGATACTGTGTTCGTCCGGCACATGATGCCGCGCGGGCTGATGACCCACCGCGGGCGCCGCGTCGATCTCACTGCCATCCGCCGCCCCGCGTTGATGACCGTGGAAGGCGAGAAGGACGACATCACCGGCACCGGCCAGTGCCTTGCCGCGCACACGCTGTGCACAGGCATCCCTGCCGACCGCAAGGTGCACTTCGAATGCCCGCTCGTCGGTCACTATGGCATCTTCAACGGCAAACGCTTCCGCTCCGACATCGCCCCGCGCATGGCCCAGTTCATGCGCGCGAACGATCCGTGCGCAGCCAACGACCTGTCGATCGCGCAGCTCGAGCACATGGCCGCCATGCCCGAGCGCGGGCGCCGTGCACACGAGCTGGAGGCATTGGCGTTCAGCTTTGCGCGCTACGCCTGATGCCGACAGTCACATCCCAATTCCTGTCGCGATCGCGCCACACGATCGTCATCTCTCTTAAGCAAGGCTTGAACGATGCTGACCGTCTTGTACAAATCTTGCTAGGGCGTCAGTGTGATACTGCGCGAGCGCGGCGCGCGGGTCATGACGGGTGCGGGTAGAGTTTGACCCGCAGGAGGGCAAGAGAAGCCGATGGGCAGAGGGCGAAGTAGCTCCTTCAAGAGCTCGCTTGAGCTTGAAGCGCTCGGTGCGCCGATCGAGGTGAGGCGCCACGCGGCGGCACGGCGCCTGACTCTGAGAGTGAGCAAGACGAAGCGCGCCGTCCTCGTCACGGTCCCGGCCCAGTGCCGGATGGAGGAGGCCAGCCGGTTCGTCGAGAGCAATCTCGACTGGGTGCGCGAGTGCCTCGGCGCGGTGCCCGCGCCGATCCCCTTCGCCGACGGGGCGAGGATTCCCCTGCGCGGCCGACTGCACCGCCTCTGCTTCCCCGGCGTCACGCGGGCGAGGCCGGTGGTGGAGGTGGCCGCGGGAACAGGAGCCACGCCCCAGCTCGTGGTCTCGGGACGGCTGGAGCACGCGTCGCGCCGGCTGAAGGACTGGCTGGTGGAGCAGGCGCGCGCCGATCTCGACGCCTCGGTCTCGCGCCACAGCAGCACGCTGGGGGTGAAGGCGCGCAGCATCAGCCTGCGCGATCAGACCAGCCGCTGGGGCTCCTGCACCGCCGGCGGCCTGCTGTCGTTCTCGTGGCGCCTGGTTCTCGCGCCGGGTCACGTGCTCGATTATGTGGCCGCGCACGAAGTAGCGCATCTTCTCGAGATGAACCACGGCCCTCGCTTCTGGAAGCACGTGGCGCGCTGTATGCCGCGGCTGGAGGAGGCCAAGCGCTGGCTGCGCAGCAACGGCGCCGATCTCCACAGGTACGGCGCCGCTCCTTAGGGATTAGGTTTCAGGGATTAGGTTTCAGGGATTAGGGATTAGGGTGGGGATCTGCGGAATCCCTAGTCCCTAGAACCTAATTCCTATTCCAAGGCGGCGTGGAGCCGGTCGTAGTACTTTCTCACCAGCTCGACATTGTCGGGAAACTGGATGGGCCGGGCGCTGCTGAGCGCGGCGGTCAGCTCCCGGAGAACCTCCTTCCGCTCCGCGTCCGGCATCGACTTGTCGGTCGTCACCTCGTCGATCCGGCGCTTGATGAGAATCGGTGGCTCGCTGAAGGCCCTGGTCGCCGGATCGATGGCGCTCATCAGCAGGACGATGTTGGCCTCCACGTCGTCGATCTCGTCCAGGCCGGCGAAGCCGTGCTCCCTGGCGATGGACTCGAGCTCCGCCTCGGCCTTCGCCGTGCTCATCTTCTTCTGGGCGGCAATGAAGCCCTCGACGTGCCGCTCGGTCAGCTTGATCTGCTTGGTCGGTGACTGGGCCTGAGCCTGCGCCTCCAGGGCGCCCGGCGCATGCAGCAAGGCAGCAGCCACCGCAATCGCCCCCAGTAGACGAAACGTCTCACGCATCGGCATTGCCCTCATTCCGTAGCCCGCAGACGGCGCCGGCTCGCCGCAGCCGAACGCTCCGCCCGTGGTCTCCGCGCAAGCCGGAAGAGTTGCATCGGCGCCGTGGCTGGACCAAGGCAGCGCGCGGCAGTACCGGCCCAATCACAGACAGTTGTGGGGACGCAAAGGCCCCATCCATGCGGCCGTTCTGGCCTGCAAAATATTTCGGCAGTCGGGCTTCGGCAGTCTCAGGATGTCGAATTTGCGACTGCCGACCGCCGACGCCCGACTGCCGTACTGAGGCAGAGGCTCGCAAGGGATTTGGGCGCGCGGTCGTGAATGGCGACTGCGGCATCCCGAATGGCGAGCGCCGCTCGCCATTCGCTGGCCCTGCGAGGTCCGGCGCCGTCCTACCTCTTGGTCTTGCCGTCCGACACGATCGTGAACACCTCGACCTTGCGGTCGGCCACCAGCTCGCTGATCACGGGACGGAAATCCTTGAAATGCAGGCTGTCCTGGTGCGCCTTGATGGCGGCATCGTCCTTGTAGACCTCCAGCATCACGAACCGCGCGGGATCCTTGGGGTCCTGGGCCACGTCGAATTGCACGCAGCCCGCCTCGTTGGCCAGGCAGCGCTGGGCCTGGGCCGTCATCGCCTCCTTGAATTTCGTCTCCATGCCGGGCTTGGCGGTAAGGTAAGCGAGGATCGCTCGCATCGGTGCATGTCTCCCCAACGTCTGCCGGCTTTGTCTGTGCCGGCTGAGCCACCCTGGCATGAAGTGCTTGCGGCGTCAGCCGGTTATGGCTTGTGCCGGTGAAGATTTTCGGCCAAATTCCCGCCCACCTTGGCCCCGATCCTGCAAGATTGGGGGGTGGGAAACGGGGCAAATCAGTGGCTGATAACGGCGTGCTTATTGTCACGGAGGACACGGTGATCCGTGGCGTTCGTGAGCTGCGCAACTGTCGACAACTCGAGGTGTTCGGCTATCTCGAGGGTGACGTGGCCGCGAAGTCGGTGCTGGTGCATCCCAACGGCCGGCTGTTCGGCAAGGTCAAGTCCGACAACGCCGAGATCCACGGCACGCTGCAGGGCGAGGTGGTGGTCAAGAATCTCATCGACATCCGCAGCGGGGGCGATGTCAGCGGCAACGTCCGCTACGGCAAGCTGGCGCTGGAAGTGGGCGGCAACCTGACCGCCGAGGTGAAGAACGTGCCCCCCACGCTCGCCGGCGATCTGCAGATCGAGGTCTCGAAGGGCGGCTCCGTCCCCCTCACCCTGCAGGACCTCAACGCCCTCGACCCCGACGACAGCTCCAAGGACCTGAGGTTCAGCATCTCGAACGTCCGCAGCGGCTACGTGGTGTTGGCAAGCGCCCCCCGTAAAGCAGTGAACTCGTTCACCCAGGCCGACCTCGAAGGCGGTCAGGTGGCTTTCGTACACGATGGCCGCAGCGCCAATCCGGCAAGCTTCGAAATCGTGGTCGCCGACAGCAGCGGCAGCACTTCCGGTGCGCCGCAGACGGTGCGGGTCGCGGTTCGCGGCTAGCGTGAGCGGCCGTCCGCCCGCTGGTCAACAAGGAGCAGGCGGAGCTGTGAGGCGGGCTCAGGAGCCGGCCGGCTGGGGGCCGTCATAGCCCTGGACAATCGCAAGGTCCAAGATCGCCTTGCCCTGACGCAGCGCCATGGCCTTGGCGTACTCCGGGGAGCGATAGCACTCGAGAGCAGCCTCGTAGCTCGGGAACTCGATCACCACGACGCGGGAGCGGGGCTTGCCCTCCGGTGCCTCGCAGGGCCCACCGCGCGTCAGGAAGCGAGCGCCGTACTTGGCGAATGCGTTGGCGTTCTCCGCGATGTACGCCTTGTAGCCCTCGGGGTCGGTCACCTCGGCGAATCCGACCCAGTATCCCTTGGCCATGTCGCAATCTCCTCGCCTGTTGCCCTGCGTGTAGGTTGGGTCAAGCGAAGCGCAGACCCAACACTTGAGCCTCTACGCGTGTTGGGTCTCGCTGCCGCTCGACCCAACCTACGGCGGCGGCACGCCGGCCGTACCGAACGCCGCCTTCTGTCGCGCTGCCACCTCGTCCAGCACGAAGCCCTCGATGGTCTCGTTGAACATGTTGTGCCAGTTGAGGCGGGCCGCGAGGTGCAGGAACACGCCGCCGAGGCCGATGGCGGCGCGGTCCATGAAGACGAACTCGCGCGGCACCTTCACCGGGCCCTTCTCCTGCAGCTGCTTGTGCACGGTGAAGGCCTCCTTGCGGCCGTACTGGCCGGGCGTGGTGCCTTCCGCAATCTCGCGCTCACGGTTGTCCAGCAGCGGGCCGTAGATGAACCGCGCCCAGATGTTGAGCGTGTCGATCAAGTCCTTGGAGAGGCCCTTGAAGCCCCAGGTCTCGTAGGCATGCACCACCAGCTCCGGCCTGCCCATGAGCAGGCCGGTGTAGAGGTCGATCACGCCCTGCACGAACGGCGGGCGGAAGGTGCGGATGCAACCGTAATCGAGCAGGTTGATGCCGGCCGGCCCGGCCTCATGCTCGAAGATGGTGTAGTTGCCCAGATGCGGATCGCCGTGGATCACGCCGTAGTGGGAGAACGGGAACCACCACGCCTTGAACAGCGCCCTGGCGATGGCGTTGCGCGCCTCCAGGGGCGCACTCTTGTAATCGAGCAGGCGCTTGCCATCGAGCCAGGTCATGGTGAGGAGGCGCTTGGTGGAAAGCTCATGCCGCCACTCGGGCACACGGATGGTCGGCTCATCCTTGAAGATCAGGGCGTAGAGCGCCATGTGGCGCGCTTCCAGCTCGTAGTTCAGCTCCTCGCGCAGGCGCGCCGACACCTCCTGCAGGATATCCGCCGTCTCGATCGCCGGGTTCATGCGCGCGTGCAGCGCGAACACCACCTTGAGCTGGTTGAGATCCGCCTCCACGGCCGACTGCATGTCGGGATACTGCAGCTTGCAGGCGAGAAGCGCGCCGTCGTGGGCCACCGCTCGGTGCACCTGTCCCAGCGAGGCCGAGGCCGCCGGCTGCTGCTCGAAGCTCTTGAACCGCTGCGCCCAGTCGGGCCCCAGCTCTGCCTGCATGCGCCGACGCACGAAGGCCGGGCCCATAGGCGGCGCCTGCGACTGCAGCTGGGAGAGGGCGGTCGCGTATTCGGCCGGGAGCGCCTCGGGAATGGTGGCGAGCATCTGCGCCACCTTCATGATCGGCCCCTTAAGGCCCCCCAGCGCCGTCGCCAGGGCTGCGGCATTGGCGGCATCGTCGCCCTCGCGGCCGAACAGGCGCTGCCCCGCCACGCGGGCCGCCACAGCCCCCACATTGGTGCCGACGCGCACGTAGCGCGCGGCGCGGGCAGAGAGGCGGTTCTCTTCCTCGTCCCGACGGTCGTTCAAGGCGTAGCCCTCCTGACCCCTTGCAATATCGGATCGCAACCCTGCTGCGTCCAGAGGACAAGATGCGCGGGCCGGCGGCGCGCGCTAACCTGAACGGCCGGCGATGCGGGGTCAGACCCCTCGCCGCCAACGCAGCGTTTGAGCAGCGAGCGTCGACGCGAGGGGTCTGACCCCGAACCGAGGGCTGGGACACCGGGAGCCATGCAGGAGCGACGCGCGCCACACCATTCCTCTGCAATCGGCAGCTTCCTGCGCCATCCGGCTACAGCTGCCATCGTCAGCCTCGGCTTCACCCAGATCATCTCCTGGGGCACCACGCTCTACGCGCTCGGCGTGTTGGGCAAGCCGATCGCCGCCGATACCGGCTGGAGCCAGAGCCTGGTGTTCGGCGGGCTCACGGTGGGTCTGCTGGTCTCGGGCGCCATCTCCGCAAGCGTCGGCCGCTTCATCGACCGCCGCGGCGGCAGACTGGCCATGTCGCTCGGCTCGGTGCTCAATGCCGTCGGGCTCGTCCTGCTGTCGCAGGTGCACGACCCTATAAGCTACCTCGCCGCGTGGGCCTTCCTCGGCCTCGCCATGCGGCTCACGCTTTATGACGCGGCGTTCGCCGCCCTGGTGCAGGTGACGCCCTCGCGCGGCCGACGTGCCATCTCCTACCTCACCCTGTTCGGCGGCCTCGCCTCCACCGCATTCTGGCCGATCGGCCACGTCCTGAATGCGGGCTATGGCTGGCGCACGACGCTCCTCGCCTTCGCCGCCATAAACCTGCTGGCGTGCCTGCCGCTGCATCTCCTCGGCCTTGCCAGGCGCGAGACGCCACAGCAGGCGGAGCACGCGCGGGCGACCGGCAATGGCGAGACCCAGCACGGCGGCCGTCCGCTCGAGGGCTCGACCCGCACCATCGCCATGGTGCTGTTCGGCGCCGTCGCCGCGGCGAGCGCAGTCGTAATGGGGGCGCTGGCGGTGCATCTGGTGCCGATCCTGGAGGCGTCGGGGCTCGCTGCAGCGACCGCGGTGGTGATGGCGTCGTTCAAGGGCATGGCGCAGGTCGCCGGGCGCATCTGGGACCTGACGCTGGCGCGCAAGTGGCATCCCCTCGATGTGGGGCGGGTCTCCGTGGGGCTGCTGCCGCTGTCGTTCGCGGTGCTGATGCTGGGCGGCGCCAATTACTCGACAGCGCTCACCTTCACGCTGCTGTTCGGCGTGTCGAACGGCCTCGTCACCATCGTACGGGGCGCGGTACCGCTGGCGCTGTTCGGCCCCAAGGGCTACGGGGAGATCCTGGGCATCCTCGCCACCCCCTATCTGATCCTCGCCGCCGTCTCGCCCGCCGCCTTCGCCCTGGTGGTCGAGCGCTGGGGCTACGAGGCCGGCGAGGCGATCCTGCTGGGCGCCGGCCTCGTCTCATACCTCGGCATGGAGCTGCTCATCCGCTGGTACCGCCGCCGTCCCTCGTGAAGGGTGTCGCCGCCAGGCTGGCCAGGCACTACATAGAGTGCTACGGCAACTGAATTGTGTGCCGAATCTGGCCGGCGAACGTTCTGTACGGACGGGCGATGAGCGACGCGGGAGAGACAACGCAACGGGCAAGGCAGAGCCAGCGGCGCGCCACGACGACGCCGGGCAGGTCAGCGGTCCACCTGCGGCTGGCGCTGCTGGCGGTGGCGCTGGTGCTGCCCACCGTCAGCCTGGTGCTGCTCGGCTCGCTGTGGCTGTGGCAGCACGGCTATGTTCTCTACTGGGCGATCGGCACCTGCATCGCCATATTGGGCGCCTACCTCCTGGAGCGCCGGCTGATGATTCCGCTGCCGGCCGCTGCGGTCGAGGAGCTGCAGGGCGCCGAGCCCGGTGACCAGGGCTGGACCTCGCGCCAGGAGGAAGCCTGGGCCGACGTCCAGGCTCTGGCAGCCAAGGCTCCCGCCGAGCGCATGACAAGCCGCGACGGGGTCGTGAACCTCGGCCTGGAGACCGTTGAGCTGGTGGCCAGGCGGCTGCATCCGGAGCGCGACGATCCGCTGCTGCAGTTCACGGTGCCCGAGGCGCTGGCCCTCATCGAGCGCACCAGCGACGGCCTGCGCAACTTCATCCTCACCACGTTTCCCCTGGGCGACCGCATCACGGTGGCCCAGCTCATGTGGCTGTATCGCTGGCGCGGCGCCGTCAACCTGGCCGAGAAGGGCTATCAGCTCTGGCGTGTGGTGCGCATGCTGAACCCGCTGGCAGCGGCGACGACGGAGCTGCGCGAGCGCTTCACGCGCCAGATGTACGAGGTGGGGCGCGAGCATCTTGCCGGGCGCGTGGCCCGCGCCTACGTGCGGGAGGTGGGACGCGCGGCCATCGACCTCTACGGCGGCAACCTGCGCGTCACCCGGGAGCAGCTGAGCGCCCATGTCTCGGAGGCCTCGCGCAGGGACATGGCCGCCCTGGAGAGCCGCGAGGCCGAGCCGATCCGAATCCTGGTGGCCGGACAGACAGGCGCCGGCAAATCGAGCGTCATCAACACGCTGGCTGGCGCCATGGAGGCGGTGGCGGATACCCTGCCCGCCACGAAGTCGTTCACCACCTACAAGCTGGCGTACGAGGGAATGCCGCCGGCCCTGATCATCGACAGTCCCGGCCTGAGCGGCCCGAAGGGCATCGCGCCGCTGGTGGATGCCGCGCAGCACTGCGACATGGTGCTGTGGGTTGCAGCGGCGACGCGCCCAGCCCGCGATCGGGACCGGGCGGCGCTCGGCGCTATCCGCGAGCGGTTCGCCGCCCAGCCCAACCGGCGTCGGCCGCCGACGCTGCTGGTGCTGACCCACATCGACGGGCTGCGCCCGTTCCAGGACTGGGCGCCGCCCTACGACCTGGACTCCGGCACGCGCGAGAAGGCCAAGTCCATCCGCGGCGCCGCCGAGGCGGCCGGGCAGGAGCTGGGGTTCGCCCGGGACGATGTGGTGCCGGTGCGCACCGATACGACGTCCACAGCCTACAACATCGATGCGCTGTGGGCCAGGATGGTCGCGCTGGTGCCCGAGGCCGAGCGTGCGCGGCGACTGCGCGTTCTGAACGAGGTTCGGAGCGCTTCCGGATGGGGCTCGATGTGGTCGCAGGCGATCAATGCCGGCCGTGTCCTGCGCGACACGCTTTCGGGGCGCGGCGATCAATCCAGGTCGTGAGCCGGCGTGGAGCCCACCAGAAATGAAAGTGACCTTGGCCAGGCCAGACCAAGGCCACTTTCATTCGAAGTGGGGTACCATGGCACGCTGCAGTCGCTCCTGACGCCCCACCGAACCACCCAACGCACAACCAGGCCCAAGGTTCCATAAGCTAAACCCAAGATTGCATCGGTCGGCATGCTGACGCTCCGGACGCGGTAGCGCTGCGTCCGTGTCCAATGTCCGAAGTCGTGGAAATGCCTTCATTAACGGGCCAGTTGAGGCCTCGGGACCTGCGGCCGCGACTGCACCGAGGTGCCGGTGCACCACCGTAGGACAGTACCCACGATCAGCACACAGGGCCCCGTTGGGCGCCCGTCATCGATCAGGCAGCCGATGGTTCCCACGGTCCCGGAGATGTGCCGCTCGTCCGGCCGCGTCGCGTTGAACACGGCGCATACGGGCCGTCCGGGCTCGACGCCCGCAGCCAGGAGGCGCTCCACCAGCTCAGGCAATGTGCCGAGCGGCATGTAGACGGCGGTCGTTGCCTGCGGGTCGGCGAGGGCGGCAAGGTCCAGGTCCTGCGGCAGACGGCCGTCATGGGCGTGGCCGGTGACGAACTGGACGCGCCGGGCGGCGCTGCGGTGGGTGAGCGAGACCTTGAGGCTCGCCGCCGCACCCTGGGCGGCGCTGATGCCGGCCACCACGTCGAAGGCGACGCCGGCGGCCTCCAGCGCGGCGATCTCTTCGCCGGCGCGACCGAAGATCATGGGGTCTCCCGCCTTGAGCCGCACCACGCGCTTGCCGGACCTGGCAAGGCTGACCATCAGGGCGTTGATGTCGTCCTGCCTGCAGGACGGGCGGCGGCCGGTCTTGCCGACCAGCATCCGCTTCGCCTCACGCCGGGCGAAGTCGAGAACCTCAGGTGCCACGAGGTCGTCGAACAGTATCACGTCGGCCGAGCGCAGCGCCCGCACCGCCTTGAGCGTGAGGAGCTCGGGATCGCCCGGGCCGGCCCCGACCAGCGTCACGTGGCCGAGCGGCCGACCCTCGTCGGGACCGATCAGGGCCGTCCGCAGCAGCGCGTTCCAGTCGCTGCGCACGGGCGCACGGTCCGGCGAGGTCAGGGCCAGGGTCGCAAACGCCTCCCAGAAGCGCCGGCTGATGGCATTCCCGAGCCCGCGGACGCCAAGCTCGGCGCGCCATGCCTTGGCGGCCGCGGCCCAGCGCGCGAAACCCGCTGGCAGCAGCGCCTCGATGCGCGAGCGGATGGCCTGCCCGAGCACCGGCGCCGCCCCGTCAGTGGAGATGCCGACGACGAGCGGCGAGCGGTTGACGATGGCGCCGAACTGGAAGGTGCAGAAGGCCGGCCTGTCGATGACGTTCAGCGGCACGCCCAGCGCGCGCGCCGCAACGAGGATGGCCTGCGCTTCCACCTCGTCCGTGGCAGCGGCCACCGCCAATGCGGCGCCGGCCAGATCCGACGGCGACCAGAGCCGCTGCTCCAGGTGCACGGGACCGCCGGGCGGGTCGGCGGCGAGCGCCTCCATGTCCGCGCAGGGCCTGGGGCTCAGCACCGCCACGTGAGCGCCGGCGGCGGACAGAAGCTCCGCCTTCCACGCGGCCGCCTCGCTGCCGCCGATCACGACGGCGCGCCGGCCGTCGAGCGGGAAGAACAGGGGCAGCGTGGCCAGCCTGTCCATGCGGCGCGGGCGCTGGGCGCTGGGGTGCCTGTCGTGCACGGCGGTGTCGCTGGAAGCCATCGGGCCTGGTTGCTCCTGACTACTGCCCATTGCCCGCTGCCAACTGCCCCGGGGTCAGACCCGCAGGGTCTGACCCCATCGACCCGGAGGGTCTGGCACCTGCGATCAGGCGCCTGATCTCGGGGATACAGGAGCCGCAGTTGGTGCCGGCGCCGAGCGCCCGCCCGATGCTCTCCACGCTGCGGCCGCTAGCGCATGCTGCGGCAGCGATGCGCGCGGCACCCACCTGGAAGCACACGCACACGATAGCCCCTTCGTCGACGGCGCCCTCGAATGGGATGCCCGCGAGCAACGCGCGGCGGTCGGCGACCCCGATGTCGACGCGGTCGAACTGCGACTTCAGCCACTCCGGCGACGGCAGCTTCGGGCTGGGACCCACGAACAGCAGCGCCTCTATGCGGCCCTCGCGGTGCACGCCCACGCGGAACACGCCAGCGCCCGCATCCTCGAAGACGATGCACTCGCCCTCGGGCAGGGCCGAGGCGAGCCAGCGGCGCCAACCACTCGCGCCGGGGCCGTCGAACGCGAAGTTGAGGACATGCCCGAACGGCGCGCGGGCGGCCGCCCAGTAGACGAGGCGCGACAGCCGCAGGGGCCGGCGCGACAGGGCGAAGCCGTAGTGAGCCACGGGCAGCGGCGCGAGGCGGGCGGGCGTGGCCTTGGCCTCCGGCTGGCCGGAATGGGGGTCGGTGGCCGGCTGCACCATCGCGCCGATGCGCGCGCCCGAGCTGTTCTCGCCCGACCAGTGGATCGGCACGAACAGCGTGCCCGGTTGCTGGCCGCGATTGACGAGCACGCGCAGCGTCGCCGTGCCGTGCTCGGTGGCGACGCGTGCCAGCGTGCCCTGCTCCAGCCCCAGGCGGGCCGCGTCGTCGGGATGGATCTCCACGAACGGCTCCGCGATATGGGTGGAGAGACGGGGCGAGAGCCCGGTGCGCGTCATGGTGTGCCACTGGTCACGGATGCGCCCGGTATTGAGCACGAACGGCCAGTTGTCCGAGACCGCGGCCGCCGGCCGCGGCGGGGCGATGGCCACGAAGCGCGCCTTTCGATCGGGCGTGAAGAACTCGCCTTCGGCGAAGAGGCGCTCCATCGATCCATCCACGCGCCGACAGGGCCACTGGAAGGGCTGGAGGGCGTCGTAGGCGTCCTGGCCGAGACCCGCAGCACCGGAGATATCGAAGGCGCGCGTACCGTCGTTCTCGAAGCCCGAGAGGCGGGCATGCTCGTCGAAAATCTCAGCGGGGGAAGCGTAGGCGAAGGCCTCGCCGAAGCCGAGCCGCTGCGCCACCTGCGACAGGATCCACCAGTCGGGCCGCGCGTCGCCGGCGAGCGGCAGGAAGGCGCGCTGGCGTGAGATGCGACGCTCGGAATTGGTGACGGTGCCGTCCTTCTCGCCCCAGGCGGCGGCGGGCAGCCTCACCTGGGCCAGACCGACCGTGTCGTTTGAGGCAACGTTCTCCGACACCACGAGCAGATCGAGCCTGGCCAGCGCCTCGCGCACCACGTCGGCGCGCGGCAGCGACACGGCCGGATTGGTGCCCATCACCCACAAGGCTTTGATGCGGCCGTTGGCGATGGCGTCGAACAGGTCCACGGCCTTGAGGCCGGGGCCGGCCACAAGGTTGGACGCGTCCCAGAAGCAGCGTACGCGGTCGCGCTCCTCATCCGAGAAGCCCATGTGCGCGGCCAGCATGTTGGCGAGCCCGCCCACCTCGCGTCCGCCCATGGCGTTGGGCTGGCCCGTGAAGGAAAGCGGGCCGGCGCCGGGCTTGCCGATGCGCCCCGTGGCCAGGTGGCAGTTGATGATGGCGTTGACCTTGTCCGTGCCCTGCCCGGACTGGTTGACACCCTGGCTGTAGCAGGTGACGACACGGGCTGTGGCGGCGAACCAGTCGTAGAACCGCGCCACGTCCTGGATATCAAGGCCGGTGGTACGGGATACGGCGGCGAGCGTCGGCGCGATGAGGCGGGCGGCGGCCAGCGCCTCGGCGAAGCCCTCGGTGCGCGCGGCGATCAGCTTTTCGTCGATAAGGCGGCGGTCGACCAGAGCCACCAGCAGACCGGACCAGAGAACGCCGTCGGTGCCGGGCTTGATGGAGAGCTGCAGGTCGGCGCCCTCGCTGGTGGCCGTGCGGCGCGGGTCGATGTTGACGACGCGCACGCCGCGCTCGGCACGGGCGGCCTGGATGCGCTGGTAGAGCACGGGGTGGCACCAGGCAGCGTTGGAGCCGGCCAGCACCACCAGATCGGCCAGCTCCAGGTCCTTGTAGCACTGGGGCACCACGTCGGCGCCGAAGGCGCGGCGGTGGCCGGCCACCGAGGAGGCCATGCACAGGCGCGAGTTGGTATCGACATGGGGGGTGCCGATGAAGCCTTTGGCCAGCTTGTTGGCGACATAGTAGTCTTCGGTCAGCAGCTGGCCCGAGAGATAGAACGCGATCGCCTCTGGTCCGTCCTGGACCCTGATGGCGGCGAGGCGGGCCGCGACCTGATCAAGCGCCTCGTCCCAGCCCGTGCGCCGGCCATCGACGATCGGGTGCAGCAGCCGCGCCTCCAGCCCCAACGTCTCGCCCAGCGCCGAGCCCTTGGAGCACAGCCGCCCGAAATTCGCAGGATGCGCCGGATCGCCCGCGATGCCCGCACCACCGTTGCCGTCCGGCCTCGCCAGCACCCCGCAGCCGACGCCGCAGTAGGGGCAGGTGGTGCGGATCGGTGACGTGGCGGGGGTCAGACCCCTCGCGTGCGCGTTGAGGCGATGCTCATCCGGCAGTGGCGAGGGGTCTGACCCCTTTTCCTGGCGCGCCATCAATACACATCCGCCTGGTAGCGGCCGGTGGCCTTCAGCTCGGCGATGAAATCGCGGGCGCCGGCCTCGCTCATCTGACCGCCCCTGGAGGAGATCTCGATGAGCGCGTTCTCCACGTCCCTGGCCATGCGCTTGGCATCGCCGCACACGTAGAAGTGCGCGCCGTCCTTGAGCCAGGCCCACAGCTGGGGACCGGCCTCGCGCATGCGATCCTGCACGTACACCTTCTCCCTACCATCGCGCGACCAGGCGGTGGACAGGCGCGTGAGCGTGCCGTCGGCGAGGAAGGCATCGAGCTCGTCGCGATAGAAGAAGTCGGTGGCCTCGTGCTGGTGACCGAAGAACAGCCAGGCGCGGCCCTTCGCCTTCGCCGCCTTGCGATGCCACAGGAACGAGCGGAACGGCGCCACGCCGGTGCCGGGGCCGACCATGATGATCGGCGTGGCGCCGTTGTCGGGCAGCGCGAAGCCGTGCGCCTTCTGGATGTAGACCTTGAGCGGCGTGCCGGGCTTCACCCGGTCGGCCAAGAACGTGGAGGCGACGCCCAGGCGACGCCGGCCGGCGATGTCGTAGCGCACTGCGTCCACGGTCAGATGCACTTGGCTCGGCGTGACCAGAGGCGAGGAGGCGATGGAGTAGAGCCGCGGCTGCAGGGGCTCCAGGCATTCGACGAAACCCTCGGGATCGCAGCGCACCGGACCGAGCTTCTCCAGGGCCGCCAGCACGTCGAGGGTGGCGGCGTCGCCGTCCGGATCCTGGCCCTTGGCCAGCGCCTTGGCCTTCTGCCGCCGTTCGCCGCCGACGAGATAGCTCAACAGCTCGAACAGCATATCGGGGGCGAGGCCCAGCGCGTAGTCCTCGATCAGCGCCTCGCGGATCGGCTTGCCGCCCACCGGGAAGTCGTACGGCACGCGCAAGGTGGCGAGGATGGCCTCGGCCAGCGCCGGATTGTTCCTGGGGTAGAGGCCGAAGCTGTCGCCGGGTGCATAGCTGAGCCCGCTGCCGCCGATATCGAGCACGACGTGGCGCGTGTCCTTCCCCGAGCCCTTGCCGTTGAGCCGCGTTGCCATGCGGAAGATCGCCTCGACCGGGGCATCGCGCGTGCCACGCTCGGGTGCCTTCGGTGTCAGACCCTCTGGGTCTGACACCATTGCTCCTAACAGCGTCGGCATTACAGTGTCAGACCCAGAGGGTCTGACACCATCCAGGAGCCGCTTGAGCATGCGGCTCGTCTCCTTGCCGCCGGGAACGCACAGGTTGAGCTTGGTCTCGGCGCCGTCGGCGATGGCCTTGGAGTACGTCTCGCACATGTAGCCGCACTGCCCGCAGTCCTGCTGCGCCATGGCCGCGAACAGCCGGCGCGGCAGCGACTTGCCCTCAGCGAGCTGCATGCGCTCGTCGATGGGCATCGCCGCATCGTGCCAGGGCGCGCCATCGTCGTCGCCGGCAGGCATTTGCGCGGGAGCGGCGCCGTTCAGGCCCGCCGCACTCAGCTCGGCCTCAACGGACAAGAGACCGGCGAAGAAGCCGTTGAGCCAGATGCGCTGCTCTGGCGAGAAGGGCGCGCTCACCGGGATCAGCTCCTGCATCGGCGGCGGGACGACGGGCGTCATCTCGGTCATTCGGCCGCCTCCGCAGCGAACAGGGTCTTGAGCTGACCGATCTCGTGCCGGCGCGTGAAGGTGAAGAACGGCTCCGTAGAGGACGCGCGGTGGGCCAGGTACGTCTGCAGCATGCGCTCCACCACATGCGGGGCGTCCTCGGCCTTCACGTCGCGGTAGAGCTCGCGGGCGAGGCCGGCATCCGGGCCGAAGCCGCCGCCGACCAGGATGTGATAGCCCTCGACCTGGTCGCCGTCGTCGGAGGTGGCCACCTTGCAGGCCAGAAGACCGATGTCGCCGATGTAGTGCTGGGCGCAGGAGTGGTGGCAGCCCGTCAGGTGGATGTTGACGGGCACGTCCAGGGCCACGCGATCGTCGCACCAGCGGGCGATGTCGTCCGCGTGCCCCTTGGTGTCGGAGGCCGCGAACTTGCAGCCGATGTTGCCGGTGCAGGCAACGAGGCCGGCGCGCACCGAGTTGGTCTCGGTGGTGAGGCCGAGCACGTCAACGGCAGCGCGGGCGAGGGCGACTTTGTCGTCGGGCACGCCGGAGATCAGCAGGTTCTGCCACACGGTGAGCCGGATATCGCCGTCGCCCAGATCCTGGGAGACCTTGGCGAGGCCGCGCATCTGCTCAGGCGCGAGCCGGCCGACCATGGTGGCGACGCCGATCCAGTTGAGGCCGGCCTGCTTCTGCTTGTGCACGCCGATATGGGCCGAGCGGCTGAATGCGGGGCGCGGAAGGGTGGCGTTGGCCGGAACGCGCGTCACCTTGCGGCCGAGCTTCTCCTCCACGAGGGCGAGGAACCGCTCCAGCCCCATGACATCCAGCACGTACTTGAGGCGCGCTTTGGTGCGGTCGGTGCGGTCACCGTGGTCGATGAAGACGCGTACGACGGCGTCCGCAACGGCGGTCGCCTCGGCGGGCCTGACGATGACGCCGGTCTCACACGCGAAGTCCTTGTGCCCCGTGATGCCGCCCAGCAGCAGGCGGAACCAGACGCCCGGCTCGAGGCCGAAGCCATCCTTCACCTCAACGGCCTGAAAGCCGATGTCGTTGGTGTCCTCCAGCACGGCAATGGTGCCGGCCCCGTCGAAGCCGACGTTGAACTTGCGCGGCAGGCCATAGAGGCCGCGGTCGTTGAGGATGTGGAAGTGCCACTCGCGGGCGTAGGGCCGTGTATCGAGCAATTCCTGCGGATCGATGCCGGCCGTGGGGGAGCCGGTGACGTTGCGGATGTTGTCGGCGCCTGAGCCGCGTGAGCACAGGCCCAGGTCCTGGATGGCCTCGACCAGGTTGACGGCGTTCCTGGGCTCGATCTCGCGCATCTGCAGATTGGCGCGGGTCGTCACGTGGGCGTAGCCGCCGGCGTAGCGCTCGGCCAGGTCGGCTAGTCCCGCCAGCTGCCAGTACTTCAGGATGCCATTCGGAAGCCGCAGCCGGCACATGTAGCTCTTCTGGTTCGGCGCGACGTAGAACAGGCCGTAGAAGCGCCAGCGGAAATTGTCGTCCGGCTTCGGCGGCTCGTTCCTCTCGGCCTGGCTTTTAAGCTTCTCGTAGCCGTCGAAGGGGTGCAGCTCGCGCTTGAACTTCTCAGGGTCGGAGAGCTTCCTGCCGGCCTGGAGGAAGCGGTCCTGCGCCTTCAGGCCGGCGGCATCGGGGCCAACCGGCTCGCCGCCCAACGCAGCGCCATTGGTGCCGTTGGCGCCGGGCGCGGTCGCGCCGCTACGCGCGGCACGTCCGGCCTGCAGGCCGGACGTGAACCCTTCGAGGTAGAGCTTCTGCTCCGTGGTCAACTCGCCGTTCATCGCGTTATCCATGTCCTGGAAGCTCCATCGTCATGGCCTCTGCCGCCGCGGCTATTCGGCGGCCATGGGCGCGGCGCTCGCCACGGGCTTGCCGACGGCCTTCGGCTTGTGGGTGAGATAGAGGGCAAGGCCGGTGAACACTGCCCCGCCCACGAGATTGCCCAGCGTGACGGGGATCTGGTTCCACAGCCACCAGTCGGCGAGCGTCACCTTGGCGCCCATCATCATGCCCGTTGGAATGACGAACATGTTGACCACGGCGTGCTCGAAGCCCTGTGCGAAGAAGGTCGTGATCGGCAGCCAGGTGGCGGCGATCTTGCCGACCGTGGAGGTGCTGGTCATGAACATCACGACCCCGAGACAGACCAGCCAGTTGCAGAGCATCGCCTTGACGAAAACCGTCACCATGCCGGCGGCGCCGCTTGCCGCGTAGCCGATGGTCTTGGCCTCAGCCACCTTGACCACCTGCGCGGCAACCCCGGTCGGCTGGACAGTGCCCATGTTGGTCAGCGCAATCGCGAACAGGGCGCCATAGGCGACGCTGCCGATGAGATTGCCGAGGAAGACCCAGCCCCAGTTCGCCAGAACGCGCTCGCGCGGGGTGCCGTGCTCCAGGTGGCTGAGCGGCAGCAGGGCGAAGCTTCCCGTCACCAACTCCAGGCCGAGCATGACGATCATAACCAGGCCGACAGGGAAGATGATGGCGCCGATCAGCGACTGGCCGGTGGATACGGCGGCTCCGAAGGCGAGGGTGGTGGCAGTGCCAAGGATCGCCCCGGCCAGAATGCCGCGCACCAGGAGGTCGCGGGGGGCCAGGCCGAGCTTGGTGCGGCCGGCTTCGATCATGTTGGCGACCACTTCGGTCGGCTTGTTGTAGTCCATGGGTGTCCTCCTCGGGACGAGTTCGCTGCCTCGCTCCGGCGGCGTCTGCCACGGGCCGGGAGGGCCTTGGCAGGTGCTGGAGACGACAAGAATTCCGCCTGTTCCGTGCTCGCTGAGGAGCCGGAACCGGCGGCGGTGCCGTGGGTGTCCCTGCGTTGGGGTTGCGGTCGGCGATCGCCATTGATGGCCGGCCGGCGTGTGGACACACTTCAAGCATCGTGCCAAGTCGAGAGGCAGATGGTTACCCAAGGGAAGACAACGTGTTACGGGACCTGCACGCTTTCGCGCCAGGGCTCCCGATGCCGTGCAGTTCGGCACCGCGTTCAGAATTTGTGCATTGCGTGCTCCTTGCTCGTTCAAGCGGTTCCCTGTGCGCTCAGGCTGCCTCGCGCTCGGCCAGCGCGCGCCCAAAAACCAGCCTGTCTCTGAAGGCGGCAATGGGCGTACACGCGCACATCAGGTCGCGGTACCAGAGGGCGTCGGCGGTGTCGCCGAACAGGACGGCGCCGGCCAGCCGGCCATCGCGCACCGCCAGCTTGCGGTAGGTGGCCGCTTCCTGATCCTCCAGCACGATGGTCTCGGCGCCCTCGCCCTCGAAATCGCCCATGGAGAACACCGGCACGCCCGACACCTTGAGACTGGTGGCGAGCAGCGAGCCGTCGTAGCGGGCGGGAAGGCCGGCGAGATGGCGCGCCAGCGCCCTGGCCTGCGCGTACGCCGGCTCGACGAGGCCGTAGCAGATGCCGCGGTGCTCGGCGCACTCGCCGATGGCGTAGACCGAGGGCAAGCTGGTCTCCAGCTTGTCGTTCACCAGGAAGCCGCGACCCACCTCGATGCCGGCCGCCCTTGCAAGGCTTGTCTCGGCCCGCACGCCGGCCGCCATGACGACGAGGCTCGCAGGCAGCGTGCGGCCGTCTTTCAGGACGACGCGCTCCACCCAGCCGTTACCTTCGATGGCCACGGTCTGCGCCTCGAGGAGCACCTCGATGCCGCGCTTCTCGATGGCGCCCTTCAGCAGAGCCGCGGCAGACGCGTCGAGCTGGCGCTCCATCAGCCGCGGCATGATGTGGACCAGCGTCACGGCAAGGCCGCGGCGGGAAAGGCCGTAAGCGGCCTCGATGCCGAGCAGGCCGCCGCCGATGACGACGGCGCGCGCTTCCACCGTCGCGGTGCAAAGCGCTTCAACGTCTGCGAGGCCGCGGAAGGTGGTGACGCCGGGCAGGTCGCGGCCTGGGACGGGCAGGCGGATGGCGTTGGAGCCCGTCGCCAGCACCAGCCGGTCGTAGCCGAGCCGCGCTCCGCTCGCGAGCACCACCTCCCGCTCGTTGGGCTGCAGCGCGGAGGCCGCGTCTCCCCAGACAACCTCGATGCCGTTTTGCGCGAACCAGTCGCCCGGCCGCAACTCGACGTCGGCGTCATCGACCTCACCTGCGAGCAAGCTCGACAGCAGCACGCGGTTGTAGGGCGGGCGAGTCTCGTTCCCGACCAGCACGATCTCGTAGCAGCCGGGGCAGAGGGCGACGGTCTCCTCGATCAGCTTGAGAGCCGCCATGCCGGCGCCGACGATCACAAGCCGGTCGCGCGGCAGGTCCTTCGCAGGTTGGGTCAAGCGAAGCGCAGACCCAACGCTGGCGTCGTCGTGTCGTTCGTGTTGGGTCATCGCTTCGCTCGACCCAACCTACTCCGCAGCCTGCAGCGCCGGCGCGCGGTGGCGGGCATAGAGGAACTCGATCACCCGCTGGCGGGCCTTGATGTAGGCGGGGTCCGCCGCCAGCTCGAGGCGGCGGCGCGGGCGAGCGAGCGGCACCGTCAGCACCTCGCCGATGCGGGCGGCGGGGCCGTTGGTCATCATTACGATGCGGTCGGAGAGCAGCACCGCTTCGTCGACGTCGTGAGTGATCATCAGCACCGTGTTCTTCAGCTGGGCATGGATTGCCATCACCGAGTCCTGCAGATGGGCGCGCGTAAGGGCGTCGAGCGCGCCGAATGGCTCGTCGAGCAGCAGCACCTTAGGCTCCATGGCCAGCGCGCGGGCGATGCCGACGCGCTGCTTCATGCCGCCCGAAATCTCCATGGGCCGCTTGTCCTTGGCGTGGGCCATCTGCACCAGCTCGAGATTGTGCATGGTCCAGGCGTGGCGCTCGGCCCGCGACTTGGTGGCACCGAACACCTTGTCCACGGCGAGGCGCACGTTGTCGTAGACCGTGAGCCAGGGCAGCAGCGAATGATTCTGGAACACCACGGCGCGGTCCGGCCCCGGATCGTTCACCTCCCGGTTCTCCAGGAGCACCGCCCCCGCTGTCACCGGCGTGAGGCCGGCGACGATGTTGAGCAGCGTGGACTTGCCGCAGCCGGAGTGGCCGATGATGGAGACGAACTCGCCCTTGTCGATGGCCACCGTGATGTCGGCGAGCACCTCTGTGGTCTGGGTACCGCGGGCGTAGGTCTTATCGACGTGGTCGATCTTCAGGTAGGGGCGGGACATGGGGGTCATGATCTCCGGTCTCCTCAGCTGGCGGCCGTGCCGCGGGTGACGAAGCCGGCGGTCAGTGCCACCAAGCGGTCGAGCAGGAAGCCCACCCCGCCGATGTAGACTAGCGCCACGACGATGTCGGGGATGCGGGAGGAGTTCCAGGCGTCCCAGATGAAGAAGCCGATGCCGACGCCGCCGGTCAGCATCTCCGCCGCCACGATCGCGAGCCAGGCGAGTCCGATGCCGATGCGCAGCCCCGTGAAGATGTAGGGCGCCGCGGAGGGGATCATGATCTTCCAGAAGAACTCGATCGGGTTGAGCCGCAGCACCAGGGCGACGTTGCGGTAGTCCTGGGGAATGTTGCGGATGCCGACCGCGGTGTTGATGATGATCGGCCAGACCGAGGTGATGAGGATCACAAAGATGGCGGAGGGCTGGCTGTCGCGGAACGCGGCAAGGGAGATCGGCAGCCAGGCCAGCGGCGAGATGGTGCGCAACACCTGGAAGATCGGGTCGAGCCCGCGCATGGCCCACACCGACTGACCGATGACAGTGCCGAGCGCGATGCCGATGACGCCGGCGAGGCCATAGCCAATGGCGACGCGCTGCAGGGATGTCAACACGCGCCAGCCGAGCCCGATGTCCTGCGGACCCATGACGAAGAACGGCTCGACAATCAAGTCGCGCGCTTCCGTCCAGATCTTGGTGGGTGCCGGCAGCGTGGCGCCGGGCCGGTTGCACAGCATCTCCCAGACCAGGAGCAGCAGCGCCAACGTGACGAGCGGCGGCACGACGCGAGCAGCGGCCGCCGAGAGTGCAGGCAGGATGCGGGCGGAGAAGCCGGACGTGGGCGTCTTGAGTTTGATGACGGCAGCCGGCGCGCTACGCGCCGAAGCCGCCGCCTTGGCCTCGGCCTTCAGCAAAGGCATGCTCATTGGGGACACTCCGTGGAACGGCGCGGGCACTTGGCGTCAGACGACGGCGCGCTTGATGGACAGCGACTTCAGATAGGCCTGGGTGTCGGACGGATCGAACACCTTGCCGTCGAAGAACCGCTCAGGCCCGCGGCTGTCGCCCGCGGGATGCCCCGTGAGCCCGAGCTCCTTGGCGGCCTCGATCCACAGGTCAGAGCGATTTGTGCGATCGACCAGGGCGCGCACGTCGAGCGTGGGCTCGAACTTCCCCCAGCGGATGTTCTCGGTGACGAACCAGGCGTCGAGGCTCTTCCAGGGGTAGGATGCCTCCCCCTTCTCACCCCAGAACTTCATGAGCAGGTTGGTACCCTTGGCGACGCGGCCGCGGCCGTAGTTGATGTCGCCCTTGATGCGGCCGATGATGTCGGGCACCGGCACGTTGAACCACTGGCGCCGGCCGATGATCTCGGCCATCTCCTGCTTGTTCTCCATCTTCTCGCACCACTGCTGCGCCTCCATGACGGCCATCATGATCGCCAGTGTGGCCTTCGGATTTGCATCGACCCAGTCGGCGCGCATGCCGAGGATCTTCTCGGGATGCTTGAACCAGATCTCGCCCGTGGTGCAGGCGGTGAAGCCGATGTCCTGGTTGACGAGTTGCTCGTTCCACGGCTCGCCGACGCAGAACGCATCCATGTTGCCGACCTTCATATTCGCCACCATCTGCGGCGGCGGCACGGTGATGGTGGACACGTCGCGATCGGGATCGATGCCGCCGGCCGCGAGCCAGTAGCGGATCCACAAATCGTGCGTGCCGCCGGGGAAGGTCATGGCCACCTTCACCTCCTTGCCGGCGGCCTTCTTGGCGGCGAACGCATCCTTCAGAGCCGAGGAGTCGGTGCTGACATCGAGGTGCTTGAACTCGTTCGAGACCGAGATGGCCTGGCAGTCCTCGTTGAGGTTCAGGAGCGTGTACATCGGCAGAGGCTGGTTGTTCTGGATCACCTTGCCGGTGGTGTAGAGGTGCGTCTTGGGACGGAGGATGTGGCCGCCGTCGATGCCGTTGGCCCTGGTTCCCAGCGCCATGTTGTCGCGCGTGGCGCCCCACGAGGCCTGCTTCAGGATCTCCGTGTCGGGCACGCCGTGCTTGGCGTAGAAGCCCTTCTCCTTGGCAACGATGAGCGCGGAGGCATCGGTGAGGGCGATGTAGCCGAGCTTGGTGCCCTTGACCTCCGGCCCTGAGCCTTGGGCGAACGCGCCGGATGGGAAAGCGGCCTTGACGGCCGACATCAGGGCGGCGGTGGCCGCGGTGGCGGATGCCGACTTCAGGAGCTCGCGCCGGCTCATGGCCGTGGTGCTGGCTGCCGCTCTCGTCTTCCTGCTCATCTGAGTGTGGTCCCTTCGCCAATACTCATGCTCTGGTGCCCGCAGGCGCTTGCTGCGTTTCTCTGTGGGCCAAACAAAAGCCGCCTCCCCGAGGTCGCGAGTGCGTTGGCGTCCCCCTCGGATCAGCGGCGTTGCTATCGGCCCATCGTCGGACCGTCGGGCGGCTCCGTTGGCGCCCGGCTTGGCAGACCTGCTTCAAGGTTTGTGCCAGTCGCTCCGTGGGCGCGAATGCGGGCAGGCTGCTGCCCGCAGCAGTGCCATTCTGAGGACTTCTTGTGCAGCGCAGCGGATCGAGGGCCGGAATCGACGCCGGCGCTGGTCGAACGGGTCGGCGCGGACGCCGCGACCTTGTCTTATGCCAATATCTTCAACGGATTGACGTGCAGAAGGGCGCCATATTGCCTTCTGTGCCAGCATCCTGCAGTCGCATTGTGCGACGCGATGAAATGAGAGCCGGCAGCAGCCTGCGAACGGGGCAGTCTCGAAGCCGTCAGGCCCGGTGGATCGGCCAGGCCGCCAGGTGCGCGGCGATGTTTTGCGGATCGAAAGCAGGGCCGGCAAAGGCGCCGATGCCGTCGGCCGGCTCGCCGTCAGGCCGCCGTGCCGAGCCGCCCACAGCCGCCTCGTACAGGTCCGGCCGGAACACCTCGGTGGCCGCGGCAAGCAACTCCGGCGACAGCGCCGCCTGGCCCCAGCGGACCATCTGGGCGTAGGCCCACGCCGCCTGCACGGGGTCCGGGCGGCCGGCATCGAGGCGGCCGGTCAGGAGATAGCGATCGCTGGTACGCAGGCTCCCGTCGGACGCGAGCTTGAGGCGCCCGTCGAGGGTGCGCCGGATGATCTCCGGCGTCACGTTGAGGCGTCGGGGCGCGGCCACCAGCGCCGCAGTCTCCTGGCGGTTGGCCGGATCGGCGACGAAGCACGCGGCCCGCTCGAGGGCGCGCACCAGGCGCCCCGTCACGTCGGGGTACTCGCCGGCCCAGTCGCGGCGCACGGCCAGAACCTTCTCCGCTCCCCGCCCCACGATCTCCGACCCGAAGTGCAGGATGTGGCCGATGCCGAGGTCCACAGCGGCCGAGTTCCAGGGGGCACCCACGCAGAAGCCGTCGACGTGGCCGTTGCCGAGGCTCTCGGCCATGTAGGGCGGCGGCAGCACGACGAGTTGCACGTCGTCGTCGGGCACCACGCCTCCCGCCGCCATCCAGAAGCGCAGCTGGTAGTTGTGATTGGAAAACGGGAAGGTCATGCCCAGCGTCAGCGGCGGCAGGCCACACGCCTTGCGTGCGGCCACCACGCGGGCAAGCGCGCGGGCCGACACGGCGGGATCGGCAAGGTCGCCCTCGGCGGCGGCGGAGAGCGCGGTCCACAGCGCCGGAGAGACCGTAATGGCGTTGCCGTTAAGGGCCAGGTTGAACGGCACGGTCAGCGGCACCTTGACGTGGCCGATGCCAAGGCTGGAGGCGATGGCCAGCGGCGCCAGCAGATGGGCTGCGTCGAACAGGCCGATATTGAGCTTGTCGCGCACGTTCGACCACGACACCTCGCGCACCAGGTTCAGCTCCAGCCCCGCCTCGGCGGCGAAGCCCCGGTCCGCCGCCACGATGAGGGCGGCGGCGTCCGCAAGCGGGATGAAGCCGATGGTGAGCCGGGTTGTAGCGGTCGCTCGAGCTGTCATTTGAGGAGCTCCGATGCGGTGATGACCGCCTGCGCGACCTCGGCGATCTTGCGCTTCTCGTTCATCGCGGTCTTGCGCAGGAGAGCGTAGGCCTGCTCCTCCGACAGGCCCTTGGCCTGCATCAGGATGCCCTTGGCGCGGTCGATGGTCTTTCGCTCCTCCAGGGCGGACTTGGCGCGGTCCAGCTCGTCCTGCAGGCGTGCAACGGCATTGAACCGTGAGATGCAGAGCTCGAGGATATCCTTGACGCGCCCCTGCCTGAGGCCGTCGACGATGTACGCCGACACGCCGGCCTCCACGGCCGCCTTGGTCGTCTCGCGGTCCGACTGGTCCACAAACATGGCGATCGGCCGGCGCACGACGCGGGAGACCTGGAACATCTGCTCCAGCACATCGCGGCTCGGATTCTCCAGGTCGATCAGGATGACATCGGGATCGACGCGGTAGATGTGGTTGAGCAGGCCGGCGGTCTCGTCCAGCAGGATCACGTTGGCGAAGCCGGCCTCGCGCAGGCCCGCATCCAGGATGGCCCGCCGGATCGGGTCCTTGTCGATCACCAGGATCTTCAGCGCGGCATCTGCGGGGGCGCTGCTCAAGGCCTCTCGTCCGTTACCAATCGATCCAGATCTGCATCGACGTCCAATCCTGCCGCAGTGCAACAAGAAACTCAATGTGGCTCCCGGAGGTCGTGCCGGCCGCCATTCGCCATTCACCAGCCGGTCCACTAGGAGCGGACGCGCCAGCCGGACCGCGCCATGCTCATGCTGCCGGACGCGTGTCAAGCCCGTGCGAGGCCCGGGGCGGGTCCGCAACTGGCCCCGGTCTGGTTGAGTCCGGCTGAGCTTGGCCCATACCCCATCGAGGAAAAAGGCCGTGGTGAACATCGTCAGCATCTGCGGCAGCCTTCGGAGAGGCGCCTACAACCGGATGCTCATGCAGGCACTGCCCGGGCTGGCACCGCCGGGCATGTCGATTGTGGAGGCGCCCTCGTTTGCGGGATTGCCCCTCTACAATGCGGACGCGCAGGACTCGACCGGCTTCCCCGCCGATGTGACGGCCCTGGCCGACGCGATCCGCGCCGCGGACGGCGTCATCTTCTGCACGCCCGAGTACAACTTCTCGCTGCCCGGCGGCCTGAAGAATGCCCTCGACTGGGTCTCGCGCCTGCCCAACCAGCCGTTCGCCGGCAAGCCTGTGGCCATCCAGTCGGCCTCGCCGGGGCCCCTGGGCGGCGCGCGGGTGCAGTACGACCTGCGGCGGATGCTGCTGTTCCTCGACGCGCAGGCCTTGATCAAGCCGGAGGTGTTCGTCGGCAGCTGCGCATCCAGGTTCGACGAGAAAACCGGCGCGCTGACGGACGAGGCGACGCGCGACTTCGTCAAGCAGCAGCTTGCGGCGTTCGCCAAGCTGATCGGCCGGCACGCCGCGAAGGCGTGAGCCGGGCGACCGCGGGCAATCCTCCGCAAGACCAACCTCCGACGGATGGGAACCCTTCGGCATCACCCAGAGGCATTGCGACGAACCACGTTGCCCGATGCTTGTTCAACCGGATAGAATCGCGCACAGGCTGACATTCGGCACACGTGCCACACTGGCCGGAATTGCAGGTTCGGGCTTGTTCGGAGGGATGCCGTGCGGACGCGGTGGGAACGTGGGCGGGCTCGACCCGACGGGCGCTGGCCCTTGGGCGGCGCGATGCGGACGGTTGCTCTCGGTGGCGGCTTCGTCGCGACCATGCTCGCCAGCGGCACCGCCAGCGCCCAGCTCAACCAGTTTGAGATCCGCCAGCCGAAGGTGGAGGCGGGCGAGGTGGAACTGGAGTACCTCGGCGATTATCATTTCGGGCAGCCGAGGCGCCGCTTCATCGAGGAGGCGCCTGGGGCCTTCCAGTTCGATGGCAATGAGTTCAACCGTCAGCGCCACACGATCGGGTTGAGCTACGGCCTGACCAGGTGGCTCGGCCTGCAGATCGCGCTGGAGGCGGAGCAGGAGCGATTTGAGGACGCCGAGATCGCGGCCAAGGCCCGCGGCTTCGACGAGCTCAAGATCACGGAGGTCGAGCTCGAATCGACGATCGTGCTGATCCCAACCCCAAGGAGCGGCGGCTTCGGCCTCGCCGCTCTAGTGGAGTACAACATCCCGTTCGATCGCCACGAGGCCGATCAGTTGTTCCTGGGCGGCGCGCTGCAGTACGCCTCAGGGCCGTGGACCGCGACCGCCAATCTCTATGCCGTAAGGCATTTCGGCGGCCGGGAGGAGCTGGACGGCATTCCGATCAGCGACGAGCGGTGGGACTTCCAGTACGCTGCGCAGCTCAAGTACCGCGTGAACGAGAAGCTGGCGCTGGCTTTGGAGGGCTATGGCGTCGTCGAGCGGCTCGGCAACAGCGGCACCCGGAGCGAGGAGCGAGAGCTCTTCGGTGATTTCGACCGGCACCTGCTGGGGCCGGTTGTCTACTACAGTTGGGGCAGCGACGACGGCCGGCCAGCGGCCAAGGCCGGCAAGGGCCTGCGTGTGCGCGGCGCCGAGGTCAACGGCAAGAACGGCGACGACGACAACGACGGGGACAGCGACGGCCCGCGGTACACGCTCGGTGCCGGGGTGCTGTTCGGGCTCAACGACAACACCTCCGATGTGGCCCTGAAGTGGTCGCTCGAGGTGGAGTTCTGATGGGCGGTGTCTGACCCGGAGGGCCAGACACCGGCGTTCAGCTCTTCAGCACGCCCGACTGCTTGGCCACGTGGGTGGCGATGGCATCCATCAGTGGCGGCGACAGGCAGTCGTAGGGCTCGAGCTTCAGCTCGCGCAGCCGCGCACGCACCGCGCCCATCTGGTCGGGCGGAGCACCGGACTCGATGATGGAGGACACGAAGGCGGCAAACTCGGGGGCCGACCAGCCCTGGTCCCTGGACAGCTCGGTGTGGATGAAATCGAGGCCGTAGAAGGGGTGCCTGGCGTTCTCGATGCGGCCGTACATGTGGACGCCGCAGCCGGTGCAGGCGTGGCGCTGGATGGCGGCACTCGAGTCTACGACCTTGAGCTTGTTACCGTTCTGGGTCACCGACAGCTTATCGCGCGGCACGACCGCGACCTGCGAGAACAGGGCCCCTCCTGGCTTCCAGCACTTGGTGCAGCCGCACACGTGGTTGTGGGCGCTCTGGCTGGCGACGCTCACCTCCACCGGGTTCGCCGCGCACTGGCACTGCAGGGTGCCGCCGGCAAAGCTGGCGCTGCCCGGCTTCACGCCGTTGTCCACTGCCGGATGGATGGATATCTGGGCCATGGCATATCCTCCTTGGTTCGCTGAAGGCGCTTTCTTCGCGCCAGGCAGGATCGATCGCAACCAGGACATTGTTCACCCGCTCGTGATACCGACGTACGCAAGTGCGAAGCGTCCGTTCCCACTGCAGAAGGGCTTCAACCCGCCCACGTTTTTTCTGTATAATGCTTTTGCAAGGATACTAGACCCTTTCTGCCGAAAGGGAAGCCATTGATCAGCTGGCGAATTGTTACAATGTAACACTTAATGAAATCCCAGCTGCAGGCGCGGCGGCCGCTTAGTATGTCCAGTGCCAACACACCGACGATAAGGAAAACTCGCCATGAAAACCCGCGCCGCCGTCGCTCTGGAGAAGGCCAAGCCGCTCGTCATCACGGACGTGGAGCTCGACGGCCCCAAGGCCGGCGAGGTGCTGGTAGAGATCAAGGCCACCGGCATCTGCCACACCGACGAATTTACACTGTCGGGTGCAGACCCGGAGGGGATATTCCCGGCGATCCTGGGCCACGAGGGCGCCGGCATCGTGGTGGATGTGGGGCCGGGCGTCACCAGCGTGAAAAAGGGCGACCACGTGATACCGCTCTACACGCCGGAATGCCGGCAATGCCCGTCGTGCCTGTCGCGCAAGACCAACCTGTGCACCGCGATCCGCGCCACCCAGGGCCAGGGACTGATGCCTGACGGCACCTCGCGCTTCACCATGGGCGGGCAGAAGCTGTTCCACTACATGGGGACGTCGACGTTCTCGAACTACACGGTGCTGCCAGAGATTGCGGTGGCGAAGATCCGCGAGGACGCGCCGTTCGACAAGGTCTGCTACATCGGCTGCGGCGTGACCACCGGCATCGGCGCGGTGCTCAACACGGCCAAGGTGGAGCCGGGCGCCAAGGCAGTCGTGTTCGGCCTCGGCGGCATCGGTCTCAACGTGATCCAGGGGCTGCGACTTGCCGGTGCCGACATGATCATCGGCGTCGATCTCAACAACGACAAGAAGGCCTGGGGCGAGCGCTTCGGCATGACTCACTTCGTCAATCCGAAGGAGGCGGGTGCCGATCTCGTCGCGCATCTCGTGAACATGACCAAGAAGGGCGCCGATCAGATCGGCGGGGCCGACTACACGTTCGACTGCACCGGCAACGTGAATGTCATGCGCCAGGCGCTCGAGGCCTGCCACCGCGGCTGGGGCGTCAGCGTGATCATCGGCGTGGCGCCGGCGGGGGCGGAGATCGCCACGCGGCCATTCCAGCTGGTGACGGGGCGCGTGTGGAAGGGCACCGCGTTCGGCGGCGCCAGGGGGCGCACGGACGTGCCGAGGATCGTCGACTGGTACATGGAGAAGAAGATCGAGATCGACCCGATGATCACCCACACGATGCCGCTCACCGACATCAACAAGGGGTTCGATCTCATGCACGCCGGCAAGAGCATCCGCAGCGTGGTGCTGTTCTGATTTAGGTTTCAGGGATTAGGGATTAGGTACTGAACCGGACTCCCTGAAACCTAATCCCTGAAACCTAATCCCTCACTTTGTAGTCTTCCCGTCGGGGCCGAACTGCTTGAGGTAGGCGATCAGGTCGTCGATGTCGGCGTCGTCGCTGATGCCGGCGAACACCATCTTGGTGTTGGGGATCTTGGCCTTCGGGTTCTTGATGTACTCGCGGAACGTGGCCTCGTCCCAGGTGATCCCGGAATTCTTGTTGGCCTCGGAGTAGTTGAAACCCTCGATGGTTCCGGCCTTGCGGCCGAACAGGCCGTTGAGGACCGGCCCGACCATGTTCTTGGCATTCTCGCCGAGCTGATGACAGGCCCGGCACTTGTTCCAGATCGACTTGCCGTTGTCCAAGTCCTGTGCAAGTCCCGGGGCCGGTGCCGTTGCGGCCATCGCTGCGATCAGGGCCGCGCTGAATGCAAGTCTTCGCATGTCTCCTTCGATCTCCCTCCGGTCCAAGGCAGTCTGCGCGCGCTATTGGCGCCTTCCCGTCAGCTTTCTCAAGGGCTTTCTGCTGCTGCCAGTGACGCGGGCTTGCGCGGGCGCCGGTAGACGAGCGGCGGCGGTGGCGCGCCGGCCTCGCGCTCGGCCAGCGCCACCATCTCCGCGTGGCGCGAGGACTTGACGCACGCCGGGTCGGCGGCACGGGCGTCACCGGCGATGGCGAATGCCTGGCAGCGGCAGCCGCCCCAGTCGATCTCGCGGCGCTCGCAGCTCCGGCACGGCTCGATCATCCAGTCGGTGCCGCGGAACTGCTGGAATGCCTGGCCGCGCAGCCAGATCTCGGCCAGCGGCTTGTCGCGCACGTTGTCGAAGACGAGGCCAGGGATGGTCTCGGCGGCGTGGCAGGGCAGGACCTTGCCGGAGGGCGTGACGTTGACGATGCCGCGGCCCCAGCCGCCCATGCACGGCTTCGGCCAGGTGGCGTAGTAGTCCGGCACGACGAAGTCGATGATGAGGATGCCCTTGAGGCGCTCCCGCGCCGACTCGACGATATCGGCGCTGCGCCTGACCTGCTCCCGCGTGGGCATCAGCGCGGCGCGGTTGGCGAGCGCCCAGCCGTAGTACTGGATGTGGGCCACCTCCAGCCGGCCGGCGCCCATCTCAACGGCGAAATCGATGATGTCCGGCAGCCGATCCAGGTTCTGGCGATGCACCGGCGCGTTGATGGTGAGCGGGAGGCCGAGCTCGCACACCCAGCGGGCCAGCTCGCGCTTCTTGGCATGGCCGCCCTCGTAGTGAGCGATCCGATCAGCGTTAGCCGGCTGTACATCCTGGATGGAGAGCTGCACGTGATCGAGACCGCGGGCAGCCAGCTCCTCGAGCCGAGCCCGGGTGAGCAATACGCCGGCTGTGATGAGATTGGTGTAGAGGCCGACCTCGACGGCGGTGGCAACGATCTCTTCCAGGTCGCGCCGCACGGTCGGCTCGCCGCCCGAGAGGTGGACCTGCAGCACCCCGAGCCGGGCCGCCTGGCGCAGCACGTCCTGCCATTCGGCCATGGTCAGCTCACCGCCCGCGCCTTCCAGGGCAAGAGGGTTCGAGCAATAGGGGCACTGCAGCGGACAGCGGTGTGTCAACTCGGCGAGCAGGCCTATCGGAGCGCGCTCGCATGCTGGACTTCCGTTGGGTTCAATGGAGGCGGCGTCGTTCACGGCCTAGACTGCCTCGCTGGACTGCGGCAGGAGCCCTTCCCGAAGCTGACCGATCCGCGGGCGAATGGGAGGCAGCAATCCACCCCAACCGGATCGGGCCGAGCGAGTATCGCTCAGCCCGCGGAGGCGCTCGACGCCAGGACGGCCAGTTGTCGAGATGGCAGTCTCGGAAAAAAGTCAGTTGTCCTTGATCTCGGCGGCGACGTAGCTCGTCACCTCCAGGCCGACTTCCTGCTCCGTCACCTGCGGCGCGGTCCAGGTCTCCTTCACGGCAGTTCCTCCATCTTTGGACTGTCTTCGTGTTGACGCTGTGCGGGGCCACGGCCCGGAGCGCAGCGTCGCGGGACAAGCAATGCATTATCCTGCATTTGCTTCCAGCGGGCAAACGGATTTGGGCCGATCGCGCGGGATTGTTGCCGATCCGTCCAAAACTAGGGCGCCGCGGCGTGCCCTGCCGCTCGCGACAGACATTCGGCCTGCCGTCAAAGGCGACCACACGGGCGAAACGGCATCGCCTGCTGACCTTTCAGCAAGGTTACCGCTGGCAGCGGCTGCTCACGCAGATGTGAAAGGTCGGCACGAGATTGGAGTCGGCGCGGCGCCAGGCAGCGCGCATTTTCGACGCGCCCGCGTTTGGGCCTGCGGAAGGTCTGTGGGCGCCTTCTGCAAAGGCTCGGGTAACGATGGCTACATTCCGCCGGCGGAATCCGCAGACGTCGGCCGCCGGAGGGGGTTACGGTAATAAATTGGCGAAAGAGATGTCGTGGAGGATTGCCGTCGGCGGCCGGCATTCGGCCAATCCGGAGTCCACGCATGGGAGAGAATGCCAGCTGTCGGCCTTCCCGCGGTTCCAGCCGCGGAGCGTGTTGGAGCGCGCTGCTGCTCGGGACAGCGGCTGCGGTTCAGCTCGCGCCGGCGACACTGGCCCAGGGCCAGCCGCAGGCGCCCGCCGAAGTGGAGGCCGCGGCGCCAACCGCGGGGGTGCAGAGGATCAGCATCGTCATGGCCCGCGAGTTGCGCGAGCGGCCACCGCCGCTGTCGCTGCTCGACTTCCCGCCGCAGGACGATGGCGTGGCCGGGGCGCGCCTTGCCACCGACGACAACAATACCACAGGGCGCTTCCTGAAGCAGCAGTTCGCGCTGGACGTGGTGGAGAGCGCCTCCGTGCCGGAGTTGATCGCTGAGGTGGAAAAGCGCGTCCGGGCGGGGGCCGGGCTGGTGGTAGCCGACATGAGCGCGGAAGCCCTGCTGCAGCTGTCCGACGCCCTGAAGGGCCGCGACGCGCTCGTCATCAACGCGGGCTCCGCCGACGACCGGCTGCGGGAGGCGGACTGTCGCGCCAACATGGTGCATACCGCGCCGTCGCGGGCGATGCTGGCCGACGGGCTGGCTCAGTATCTCGTCTGGAAGCAGTGGCGCCGCTGGCTCCTGGTGCGGGGAACCGGGCGCGACGACGAGGCGTTCGCCGAAGCGCTGCGGCGCGCCGCCAAGCGGTTCGGTGGCAAGATTGTGGAGGAGCGCGTCTTCAAGGTGGAGACAGGCAGCCGCCGCGCCGACGGGGGGCACGAGCAGATCCAGCAGCAGATCCCGGCATTCACCCAGAACGTACCGTCCTATGACGTGCTGCTGGTGGCGGACGAGGGCGAGCAGTTCGGCGAGTATTTTCCGTACCGGACCTGGGATGCGCGACCCGTCGCGGGCACGCAGGGGCTCACGCCCATGAGCTGGCACCCGGCGCTGGAGCAGTGGGGAGCCACCCAGTTCCAGAACCGGTTCCGACGACTGGCCAACCGGCCCATGCGCCCGCTCGATTA
>Ga0075421_100000644_pt1 | contig 37543 bp, 29 predicted proteins | sample SoiMetdeltSBSDD5_FD_75292 | JGI IMG/M metagenome (GOLD analysis project Ga0075421, IMG submission 75292) | Bulk soil microbial communities from a Populus tree surrounding site in Tennessee, USA - Soil MetaG P. deltoides SBSDD5 | ecosystem: Environmental > Terrestrial > Soil > Tree plantation... | reverse complement strand
GCATGCTGAAGATGTTCAAGGAGCGCAAGCCGGCCGCCACGCCGGCCGCGGGCGAGGGGGGCAAGCCGTGACCCCGGACCTGCCCGGCCACGCTCCCTGGATCGAGCACCTCACGCAGGCCACTTACGTGGCCGCGGCAGCCCTCTTCATCCTTTCGCTCAAGTGGCTGTCGCACCCGAAGACGGCGCGGCGCGGCGTCTTCGCCGGTGTCGGCGGCATGACGCTCGCCATCGTCGGCACGCTGCTCCACCCCGAGATCGTCAACTACTGGTGGATCCTCGCCGCCCTCGTCGTCGGCACGGTGGTCGGCATCCCGCTGTCGTGGGTGCCGCTCACCGCGGTGCCGCAGCGGACGGCGCTGTCGCACGCCTTCGGCGGCCTCGCCGCCGGCCTCGTCGGCACCGCCAAGTACTTCCTCTGGCTCAAGGAGGGGCAGCTCACCCCCTTCCGCACCGGCGCCATCGCGCTCGAGGTGCTGCTCGGCTTCCTCACCTTCACCGGCTCGCTGATGGCGGCCGGCAAGCTGCAGGAGGTGATCCCGACGCGGCCGATCACCTACAAGGGGCAGAACCTCGTCAACCTGGTGCTGCTCGGCACCGCCGTGCTCGCCGGGGTCGGGCTGGTGGTCTCGCCGACGTCGTGGTGGCTCTTCCCGGTAGTGGTGGTCCTGTCGCTGCTCTTCGGCGTGCTCCTCATCCTCCCCATCGGCGGCGCCGACATGCCGACGGTGATCTCGCTTCTCAACTCCTACGCCGGCCTGGCGGCCGTGGCGATGGGGTTCGTGCTCGAGAACAAGGTGCTGATCATCGCCGGCGCCCTCGACGGCGCCTCCGGTCTGATTCTCTCGATCATCATGTGCAAGGCGATGAACCGCTCGTTCACCAACGTGCTGTTCGGCGCCTTCGGCCAGGTGCAGACCGCCGCCGGCGGCGTCGAGACGCGCACCGCCAAGGCGGCCACCGCCGAAGATGCCGGCACGCTGCTCGAGAACGCCAACCTGGTGGTGATCGTCCCGGGTTACGGCATGGCGGTGGCGCAAGCGCAGCACCGGGTGCGCGAGCTCTACGACATCCTCACCAAGCGCGGCATCGAGGTGCGCTTCGCCATCCATCCGGTCGCCGGCCGCATGCCCGGGCACATGAACGTGCTCCTCGCCGAGGCGGACATCCCGTACGACGCCCTCTACGAGCTCGAGGACATCAACCCCGACTTCCCGCAGGTCGACGTCGTGCTCGTCGTCGGCGCCAACGACGTCGTCAACCCGGCGGCGCGCAAGGACCCCTCGAGCCCGATCTACGGCATGCCCATCCTCGACGTCGACAAGGCCCGCTCGGTGCTGGCCATCAAGCGTTCGATGAACCCCGGCTTCGCCGGCATCGAGAACGAGCTCTACTTCCAGGACAACACGCTCATGGTGTTCGGCGACGCCAAGGCGGTCCTGGGGCAGATCGTCAAGGCGCTCTCGGGCGAGGCCGCCGCGGCCTGAGCCCGTGACCATCGCACCCGCGCCGATGCCCGATCAGGGCCGGGCGGAGGCGAGCAGCAGAGTCGCCCAGGTGGACGGCTCGTCGACCGCTGCGCCCGGCGGGTAGACGACCGAGCCGTCGTGCGCCGGCCCGAGAGACCGCAGCTCGACCATCACCCGCCAGGGGCCGCTGCCGAAGCGGCTCCGCTCGAGCTGCACCTCGCGCCCTGCGACCGCAGTGAACGTGAGCTTCGCGCGCCCATCCACCACCTCGGCGCCGCGCAGTGGAACGGCCGGGGAGAACCACCCGTGGTGGTTGGCGAACTGCCACTCCGGCCATCCGGCGGCGGTTCGCTGGCGCTCCCCCACCTGTGCCGAAACGTGGAGGTTCCACGGCGCCTCGCCGGCCGCCGTCTGCAGGTAGAGGTCGAGCGTGCCGTAGCTCCCCTCCGGCAGGGTCAGGCAGAGGAACACGGACTCGGAATCCTGCTTGAGCAACAGGTCGACGGCCGGGGACACCGCCACGCGCGCCGCGTCACTCCACTCGGCGGGCTCGCAGCGAGCATCGAGGAGCACGCGATGTCCGGCGGGCAACGCGACGGTGGGGGGCGCGACAACCGGCGGCGCGGCGGGGGGCGGCGCCGCGGCGGCCAGCGCGACGAGGAGGACGCAGGACGGCGCTGGCAGCACGGCCCGAGGCTACCTCAGGCCCAACGCGCGCGCGGCGACGTGGGACAACACCGTCATCGTCCTCGCCGACGACAAGGCGATCCGGAACCAGCGTCTGGAGGTGGATCGTCGAGCCCGCTCTCGCGCGAGGCCGCGGGGGCGTAGGCTCGGCGCGTGGGCGCCGAGCGGCAGGTGTCGGCCTGTCCCAACTGCGGTACCGGGCTCGAGGGAGCGTATTGCCACGCCTGTGGCCAGAAACGCCTCGACCCGCTGGAGCTGACGCTCGCCTACCACGCGCGGAAGGCCGCCGGGGAGCTGTTCCATCTCGACTCGAAGACCGTGCGCTCGCTGGTGGCGCTGCTCCGTCCCGGTCGGCTCACCGCGGAGCACCTGGCCGGGCGGCGGCAGCCCTACCTGAGCCCGCTCAAGCTCTACCTGCTCTGCGCCGCGCTGTTCTTCCTGTTGGCGCCGTTCACCGGCTTCACCCTCGAGTCCCTGCTCGCCGAGGACCGCAGCGGCCAGCTGGAGCGGGCCGTGGCCACGAGGATCGAGGCGCGCGGCCTCGATCGGGAGCTGTTCCACGAGCGCTACGACGCTCGATTGCAGACCGTCTACACGCTGGCGCTGGGAGCCAGCGTCGTTGCCGTGGCCGTCTTCCTTGCCGCCCTCTACCGACGGCGCGAGCCGCGGGTGGGCGCCCACGTCGTCTTCGCCTTGCACTACGTCAGCTTCCTCTACCTGGTGGCGCCGCCGCTCGGGGCGCTGCGGCGGGGCCTCGAGCTCGGCCCACTGCTGGCGCTGGCGCTCAACTACGCGCTCGTCGCTCCATACATGTTCCTCGCGCTGCGGCGAGTCCACGGCGAGTCGCGCCTGGCGACAGCGGTGAAGACCGTCACGCTCCTGGCGCTCACCTTGGTGGTCGACGGCATCGTCAACGTCGCCGCCTTGCTGCTGACCCTGGCGCTGGTCTGAGGCGCGCAGGGTCGAGCGGCGCTCCCCGCGGTAGTGTGAACGGCGCTCGACCCGGTTCACTCCAGACCTGCTCGCTCCAGTGGGGGTGCCCATGCGTTTCGCCGTCGCCTTCTCTGTGCTGATCGTCACGCTGCTGGCGAGCATGCCGGCCGTTGCAGCGGACCCTCGCGCCCACACGTATTCGATCGTGGCCCGCGACCCGGCGACCGGCAACTTCGGCGTCGCCGTGCAGAGTCACTGGTTTCGAGTCGGCGTCAACGTCCCGTGGGTCGAGGCGGGGGTCGGCGCGGTGGCGACGCAGTCGTTCACGCGCGTCGACTACGGTCCGCTCGGGCTCGCCCTCATGCGCTCGGGAAAGACCGCCGAGGAGGCGCTGCAGAGCCTGCTCGCGACCGATCCCCAGAAGGACGTGCGCCAGGTGGCGATGGTCGACCGCATCGGCAACGTCGCCGCCTGGACGGGGCCGAAGTGCATCGTCGCGGCCGGCAACCAGAGCGGCAAGGGCTACTCCGTGCAGGCGAACCTGATGGACCGGGAAACGGTCTGGCCGGCTATGGCGAAGGCGTACGAGGCCGCGACGGGAGACTTCGCCGACCGCCTGCTCGCCGCGCTCGAGGCGGCCGAGCGCGAGGGCGGCGACATCCGCGGGCGGCAGAGCGCCGCCCTCGTCGTGGTGCGCGGCGAGTCGACGGGCAGACCCTGGGACGACCGCCTCGTCGACCTGCGCGTCGACGACAACGCCGCGCCGCTCGTCGAGCTGCGCCGGCTGCTCGGCCTGCATCGGGCCTACGAGGAGATGAACCAAGGGGACGACGCGGCCGCGAAGGAAGACTGGACCGCCGCCGTCGAGCACTACACGAAAGGCACGGAGCTCGCGCCGCAGATCGCCGAGCTGCCGTTCTGGGAAGCGGTGACGCTTTTCATGGCCGGCAAGGAGGAGGAGGCGCTGCCGATCTTCCGCGAGGTCTTCGCGAAAGAAGAGCGCTGGGCGCGGCTCGTGCCTCGCCTGCCGGCCTCCGGGTTGCTGCCCGCGGATCCGGCGAAGATCGCGCGGATCCTCGCGGTGGCGCCGCAGAAGCCGCGGTGACGCGACGGCGTCGCGCCTCCGACGGGTCATCGCGTCAGACGGGCGGGGACAGGCCCCGCCCCTACATCCGGAGGCAGACGCGACCGGGCTCGCGAGAGCGACGAGAAGGACGGAATCGGCTCGGAGTGTAGGGGCGGGGCCTGTCCCCGCCCGTCCGAGTCCGACTGCGCGGCTAGTCGACGGCGAAGCCGGAGGTCAGGTTCGCCACCGTGCCGGTCATCGCCCCCGCCCGATCGGAGGCGAGGAAAGCGGCGGTGCCCGCGAGCTGCTCGAGGGTCGGCAACCGTCGGAGAAGGGTGCCGCCGGCCATTTTCGCCATGAAGTCGTCGAGGGGAGCTCCGTTGGCGAGCTTGGTGAACAGCTCGTTGGTGTACGAGCCCGCCGCGAGCGCCTCGGGGACCGCGTGCGAGCGGATGCATACGACCCGCACGCCGCTCGGCCCGAGCTCGCACGCGAGGAGCCGCGAGAACGCCTCGACGGCGGCACAGGCCGCGCCGTGCCCCAGGAAGCCGGCGCTCGTCAGGCGCGCGCCCGGTGGATTCAGCACGAGGATCACCCCCGACCCGCGGCCGGTCATGTGCCGCGCCACCGCCTTCGAAGTGAGGAAGTTCGAACGCAGGTAGACGTCCACCGGGTGGAAGAAGTCCTCCTCCGACAGCTCCGCGAGCGGCACGCCCTGCACGTGGGAGACGCCGATCGCATTCAGCGCGACGTCGATGCGGCCCGCCCGTGCGGCGACGGAGTCGGCATGACGCTCCAGCGCGGCGCCGTCGAGCGCGTCGACCGTATCGACCTCGGCCTCGCCGCCGGCCGCGGTGATCTCCGCCGCCGCAGCCTGGAGCGGCGCGAGCGTCCTGCCCGCGAGGAACACCCGCGCCCCCTCGCGCGCGAGCTCGCGGGCCACCGCGCCGCCGAGGGCGCCGCCGCCTCCATAGACGACGGCGACCCGGCCTTCGACCAATCGCTCACGCGGCACGGCCTCCGCGCTCACCGCAGCTCCTTGATCTTCTTCGCGAGCGCCTCGACGATCTCGGTCCAACCCTGCTGGTGGCCGCGTCCCATCTCGTCGTCAGGGATCCCGCTGTGCGTCAGTACGAAGTCGGTGCCGCCCTTCGCCGCGGTGAGCTCGAGCGTGACGCGCGACTCCAGCCCGCGGGTCCCCTCCGACATCCACGTGAACTCGAGCAGCCGCGGCCGCTCGACGCGCACGTAGCGGCAGTAGTGCGGCCAGATCTTGTTGAGGTGCTCCGCCTCCCAGAACCAGAGCTCGTCGACGGCAGCCTTGCGGAAGATCGAGCGATGGGCCTCGAACCACTTGGCGAAGCGGTCGGGGTCGGCCCAGGCGTCGAAGACGTCCGCCGGCGGCGCATCGATGTGACGGGATACGGACGCGGTGAAGAGGTCGACGGCGGGGCTCGTTACGGTAGGCATGGTCATTCTCCTTTTGGGTTGTTGCGGAGGAAGGTTTCCAGGTCATCGAGGCGCTCGCTCCAGAAGCGCTCGTAGGCGGAGGCCCAGCGGGCGATCTGCCGGATCGGCTCTCCTTCGAGCGCGATGTGGTGCTCCCTCCCCGCGCGACGCCGCCTCACGAGCCCCGCGCGCTCGAGCACCTTGAGGTGCTTGGAGACGGCGTTGAGGGACATCGAGAACGGCTCCGCGAGGTCGGTGACGCGGGCGTCGCCGTCCGCCAGGCGCTGGACGATCTGGCGTCGCGTGGGGTCGGCGAGGGCTGCAAAGGCGAGGTCGAGGGCCCTGCCCGTGGCGGGGAGCAATTGTCGTTCAACCATCTGGTTGAGTATAGTCCACGATCACCGCGAGTCAAGCGCCCGGACCCGGCATCCGGAACCAAGCAGTCGGCCGCCGGAAATCGACGAGCGACGCGAGAGGACGGCCGCCCACTGTCTCGCCACTGACTGCAGTAGATTCCGAGGCCGTGGCTTCCGCCGACGCTTTCGAAGAGCTTCGCCGTCACGCGCGTCTCATGGAGACACTGTCCGAGGTGTCGCGCGCCGCGCTCGAGGAGGACGATCTTCACCGCCTCATCCAGCGCGTCGTCGACTACATCGCCGCGCGGCTCGACGTTGCCGTCGCCAGCGTGCTCCTGCTCGACGAGACCGCCGAGAGGTTCGCGGACGAGGTGTCCGCCGGCGATCTCCAGCTCAGCTCGCCGGGAGCCGGCGACTGGCCGGTGACCGTCGGCGCCTGCGGGCGCTGCGCCCGCACCGGCGAGCCCCAACACGTCACCGATGTCGATACCGACAGCGACTACGTGGCCGGTCACCCGGACGTGCGCTCGGAGTACATCACTCCCATCCGCTACCGCGGTCGCATCCTCGGCGTGCTCAACGTCGAGAGCCTGCGCGTCGACGCCTTCGGCGAATACGACCGCGCGGCACTGGATGCCATCGCCGTCCAGGTCGCCGGCTCGATCCACCTCGCCAGCGTCAACAAGAAGCTCGAGGAGGTCAACCAGGAGCTCGAGCGCCTCTCGCAGCTCGACGGCCTCACCGGCGTCGCCAACCGCCGGGCGTTCGACGCGGCCCTCGATCGGGAGTGGCGGCGCGCGGTGCGCGACGGCGGATGGGTCTCGCTCCTCCTCGCCGACCTCGACCACTTCAAGACGCTCAACGACCGCTTCGGCCACCTGTACGGCGACGACTGCCTGCGGCGAGCGGCCGCCGTGCTGGCCTCGTCGGCGCGCAGGGCCACCGACGTCGTGGCCCGCTATGGCGGCGAGGAGTTCGCGATCCTCCTTCCGGGCGCTGCACCGGAAGCGGCGCTGGCGCTGGCCGAGACGATCCGCGCCGGCATCGACGCGCTGGCCCTGGGCGTCACCGTCGCGGCGCCCGACGAATCGACCGGACCGCAGGTGACGGTCTCTGTCGGGACGGCGTCGGCCCGCCCGAGCGCACCCGAGGCCGACGCCATCGTGGCGGCCGCCGACCGCGCTCTGTACCTCGCCAAGCACCACGGGCGCAACCGCGTCGAAGTCGCCCTCCAGGAATAGACGCGCTTCGGAGGCGTCGTACGTCCCCCGCTGCTTGACACGGCGCGCGAGGAGGTGTCAGTGTATTAGCACCGTGCAGATGCACTAGCACACCACCCATTTTGCTTCCCGGCACGAGCGCTCCGCGGAGGAAACGACCCGATGCCCCACTCCCTCGACGATCTCGGACGCCGCGAGCGGCAGATCATGGACATCCTCTTCCGCCGCGGCCAGGCCACCGCGGCGGAGGTGCTCGCCGACCTCGCCGACCCGCCGAGCTACTCCGCCGTGCGCGGCATGCTCCGCCTGCTCGAGGAGAAGGGGCACGTACGGCACGAGTGGTCGGGCCCGCGCCACGTCTACCAGGCGACGCGCGAGCTCGAAGACGTGCAGCTCTCGGCGGCGCGCCACCTGCTGCGCACCTTCTTCAACAACTCGATGGAATCCGCGGTCGCCGCCATGCTCGGCGCCGGCGAGGAGCCGCCGTCTGCCGACGAGCTGCGGCGCCTCTCGCGGCTGATCGACCAGGCCCGCAAGAACGGAGGTCGCCCATGAGCCCCATGCCGCTCGCCTTTGCCGTGACGCTGATCCTCAAGGCGACCCTGCTGCTCGCCGCCGGCGCGCTTCTCGCCTTGATGCTGCGCAGGCGCAGCGCCGCCGCCCGCCACGAGGTCTGGACATCGACGCTCGTCATCGCCGTCGCGCTGGCAGCTCTCGCGCCTCTCGCGCCATCCCTCCCCGTGCCGTTGATGCCGGCGCGAGAGCCGGCGACCGCGACGCCTGCCGTGAGCCACGAGGCTTCGACGGGCGCGGCACCCATCGTCTCCGACGAAGCGCCGGCACGACGAGCGCCATCGTCCGCGGTCACCGCAGTGAAGGCGACCTCCGCCTCCGGCGCGCTCACCGCCATCGGCATCGGCGGTGCGGCGGCGGCGCTCTGGGCGCTCGGCAGTCTGGTCGTGGTGCTCTCCTGCACCGCGGGCCACTTCGGCCTCCGCCGCCTCGCACGCGCCGCGCGGCCGCTCGACGACGGCGAATGGCCCGCGCTCCTCGCCGAGGCGTGCGCGCTCGCGCAAGTGCGCCGCCCGGTCACGCTCTGCGCCAGCGAGAGGGTGGCCACGCCCCTGACCTGGGGCGCACGGCGCCCCATCGTCGTCTTCCCCGCTGGCGCCGAGAGCTGGCCGGTCGAGCGCCGCCGCGCGGCCCTGCTTCACGAGCTCGCGCACGTGGCGCGCAACGACTACCTGGCGCAGCTCGCCGGCACCCTCTCCTGCGCGCTCTACTGGTTCCACCCGGCGGCGTGGATGGCACTGCGACGGCTCCGCATCGAGAGCGAGCGCGCCTGCGACGACAAGGTGCTCGCCGTGGGCACGCCCGCCGCGGAGTACGCCTCCCAGCTCCTCGCGGTGGCTCGCGACGCCGGGGCGCTGCGCCACGCCGGCGCCGCGGTCGCCATCGGCATGGCACGCCCGTCGACGCTCGAGGGGCGCCTGCTCGCCGTCCTCGACGAGTCCACGCCGCGACGCGCTCGCTCACCGCGGCTGCGCGTCGCCGCCGCGACCCTGGCGGCAGTCGCGCTCGTCCCCTTCGCCGGTCTGGTGCCAGTGGCGCGGGCGGCGGGTGTCGTGCCGGCCGCCCTCGAAGGCGGCACGTTGACGGCCTCGATGGGCAGCCCGGTCACGACGGGCGCCGTGACGGTGCGCTCCAGCTCGACGCCGGACCGCTCGACGGAGCGCGGCTCGAAGGGGGGTGGGCAAAGATTCGACCGCAGCCTGGCCGCGACCGCCGGCGAAGAGCTGACTCTCGACCTCGAGACCGGCGCCGGCGTCACCATCCGCGGCTGGGACGAGTCGCGCGTCGACGTCGAGGTGCAGCTCGGCGGAGACGACTGGCGCGGGTCGCGCGTCGACGTCGAGCGCGCGCAGGGCGGCGTCCGCGTGCACGCCTGGCAGGAGGCGCGTGGCCGCTCGACGTCCACCTCCCACCGGCTGTCGATCCGGGTGCCGCGACGCTTCGACGTGCGCCTCGAGTCCGCAGGAGGCGACCTCACGATCGAGGACGTCGAGGGGAGCTTCACCGGCAGCACGGGCGGCGGCGAGATCACCCTCGCGCGGCTTCGTGGCAGCGCCCGCCTCTCGACCGGCGGCGGCGAGGTGCGCGTTTCGGATTCGACGCTCGACGGCTCCGTGAACACCGGTGGCGGCCTCGTCACGCTCTCGCGCATCAGCGGCAAGTTCCGCGGCAACTCGGGGAGCGGCCCGGTGATCTACGCCGATCCGGCCGGCGGCGAAGACGAGGCGCTCGGCACGGGCGATCTCTCGGCGCTCGAGATCGAGGACTCCGGCGACATCGGCTTCGACGCGAGCGACGCCGGCGACGGCGCCGACGCACTGGGAGTCCTCCACATCTCGCGCGCCGGCGGTGACGTGCGGCTCGCCGCGGCGCCGCACGGTGCCGAGATCACCACGGGCGGCGGCAAGGTCGTCGTCGGCAGGTCTGCGGGCCTCGTGGACGCCAGCACCGGCGGCGGCGACGTCACCATCGGTCCCGCGGCGGGCTCGGTACGCGCGAGCACCGGAGCGGGCAGAGTTCAAGTCACGATGGTCGACGCCGGCGGTGACGAACAGACCGTCGAGGTCAAGTCGGGGAGCGGCGCGGTGGCGATCGAGCTTCCAGCCGGCTTCGACGGCACGCTCGACCTCGAAACCGCCTACACCAGGAGCTTCGGGCGGGCCACCCGAATCGACGCGCCGGGGGAGCTGACGCGCGAGACGACCGGCTGGGACGACCGCTATGGCTCGCCGCGACGCTACGTGCGGGCGCGCGGGAAGCTCGGCACCGGGCGCGGGCTCGTTCGGGTGGTGACCGTCAACGGCGACGTCGAGGTGCGGCTGGGGTCCTAGTGGCCACTAGGGGCTAGGCCGGAGCCGATTGCGGCGCCGCGCCGCGCACCTCGTCCATCACGGCGAGGAGCGCGCGGATGAGAGGCCGCAGGGGAGGCAGGCGCGACACCGCGACCAGCCGAGCGATCAGCTCGACCGTTCGCTCGGCGAGGCGGTAGCTCGCCGCGCAGCCGGGCGAGCGGTCGTGGATCCAGAAGAGGATGATCCCCATGTGGTACGTCCAGAGGAGCTCGGGGAGCTCGGACTCGAGGATCTTCGGGACGCGGGCGTCGGACTCGTGGAGCACGCGGCCGAAGAGCGCGGTCGCCTCGCGGCGCACCGCGGCGGAGGCCTCGCTCCACGGGTTGAGCGGGCTCGCCGGGTCGGCGGCCGTCGAGAAGAGCACGGCGGCGAAGCGGTGGTACGGCGCGAGGGTGTCGAGCTTCGCCCGCATCACGCCGCGAAGGCGTTCGCCGAAGGCGGTCTCGTTCGCCAGCACGTCTGCGGACGCGTCCGCGTGCTCCTCGTGGCTGCGGGCGTAGATCGCCTGGATCAGGCTCTCCTTGGAGCTGAAGTAGTAGTAGGCGTTGCCGAGCGAGACGCCCGCTTCGGTGGCAACGGCACGCATGGTCGTCTCGCGCCAGCCGCGCTCGTGGAAGAGGCGCAGCGCGGTGTCGAGGATGTGGGCCCGCGTGCGCGCGCCCTTCTCGGTGGCGAGCTCCTCGTGTTTGGCGGCGGCGAAGCGGAGGTCCGGGTTAGACGACACTAGTGGTAAAGCGGCTAAGCGGGAATTCTGGAAGGGGCGATGTTCTCGCAGACGCGCCAGACAAGGTCGTGTTGCTCGAGCGTATGCCTTAGACGTCGGGTGTCTGCTTCAGTGGCTTGGTCATCTAGTTGAAGCGCAAATCCACGGTGCTTACCGACGTGGACTGCGAGAAGTGAGGTGACGTGTTCGGGGAGCATGGTGCCTTGGACTGGGTGAGGTCGGCCAAGAACCGTTTCGGTGAAGGCGAACACCTGGCGATCATCGGCATTCTCACGGAGAAGCACGACTAGGTCGGCAGGTACGTCGGGCCCGAAGCTGACCATCGATTGCGCCCAGAGAGTGCTTCGAGATGCCGCAACGAGGCTGGCGTAAGTCACTAACGGAGCGCAGATCCCCGCAGTGAGAAGGAGAGCGACTAAGGGCTGGGGGCGACGGACGGGCGCGAGGATGGCAGCTAGGCAAAAGAACGCCACGCCAACGCAAGCAGCAATGATGACGTAGTACGGTGCCGCGTAAGGGGGGCTGCGGAGTGCGAACGCAGCGATAACAAGCCCGCAGGTTGCCCCGAGGAGTGCTCCGGCGACCAGTCTTTGAATCCTCAAGGATGCTTCGGGTGGCAACCACTCCTTCATGCGGCCTCCCGGTGCGCGCCCGCGGCGCCGGCGTCGGCGTGGCTGCGCTCGCTCCAGCGGCAGCAGAGATCCACGGCCGCCTCCTCCCAGCAGGGGAAGTCGAAGTTGAAGCCGGAGGCGAGGAGCCGCTCGGGCACGACCCGCCGGCTCTTGAGCAAGAGCTCGGTCTCGGTGCGCAGGGCGACCGCTCCGAGGGCGAGCATCCATTTGCGGGCCGGGAGGCCGAACCGCGTCCCCCACGCCGCGCGCAGCGCACCCATGAAATCGGCGTTGGGCAGCGGATGCGGCGCCGCGAGGTTGACGGGGCCCGAGAGCTCCTCGTGCGTGAGCAGCCAGCGGACGGCGCGCACGAAGTCGCGGTCGTGGATCCAGGAGACCCACTGCCGGCCGTCGCCCTGCGGGCCGCCGAGCCCCCAGCGCACGAGCCGCAGCAGGATGCCGAACGCCCCGCCCGGGGAGGGTGCCATGAGGATCGCCGAGCGCATGAGCACGAGGCGCGTCCGCGGCGGCGTCGCCTCCATCGCCGCGCGCTCCCACGCCGTCGCCACCGAGATGCTGAAGCGCCAGGTTTCCGGGGCGCCGGGCTCCGCGCCGCCGATCAGGCCCCTGGACTCGCCGTTGGCCGCGTCGTAGCGGTGGGCGTAGATGGTCGCGGTGCTTGCCTGCAACCAGACCCGCGGCGGCTTCGTCGCCGCCGCCAGCGCCGCGCCCACGGCCCTCGTCGAGAGCACCCGCGACTCCAGGATCTGCCTCCGGTTGCGGCGGCCGTAGCGGCAGTCGACGCTCCGGCCGGCCAGGTTGATCACCGCGTCGGCGCCTTCGAGCTCCCTGGTCCAACCCCCGAGACCGGCGCCGTCCCACGCCACCACGCGCCAGGGAGCGGGGCCAGGGTTGCGGCTGAGCACGACCACCTCGTGCTCCTCGTCGTGGAACGCCTGCGCGAGCACCGTGCCGACCTGACCGCTGCCCCCGGGAAGGACGATCTTCATCGTTTCACCTTAATCATTTACGGGTGAGTGAGTTGCAAGCTCATCAGAGGTGAATTGAACGCGTTCAATTCATCTCGACGATAGGCCTCGCCTCGCCAGGTGTCAACCCCCGCGGGAGTCTCCCGAGCCGGCACGCGGTCCGCCTGCCGCCCAACCGCCACTCGGGGATCCCGGTGTTCGCCAACTCCGTCTCCCCTCTCTCCCCGGCGAGGGGAGAGAGGGGCCGGGGGAGTGAGGGGTGGCAGACCCGCCCAGGGGAGGGGGTCGGGCGGGCGGCGGCAGCGCGCTTCGCGCGCGGGGGAGGGTCAGCCGGGGGGAATCACGTAGAGGAGCACGCAGAGAAACTGCAGGATGCTCCCCGCCAGCACGCAGAGGTGCCAGACCGCGTGGCTGTACCGCACCTTGCGCATCGCGTAGAAGACCATGCCGAAGGTGTAGGCGAGGCCGCCCGCGAACAAGAGCGAGAACCCTGCCGGCGCCAGGGACTCGCGCAGCGGCTCGAGCACGAAGACGATGCTCCACCCCATCACCAGGTAGAGCACGAGGGCCACCGGGCGGAAGCGGCGGCCGAGCACGACGCCGAGCACGATCGCCACCACGGCGGTGATCCAGAGGATGGTGAGCAGCGTGGCACCGACCGGACCCGGCAGCTTGCTCAGCGTGAACGGCGTGTAGGTGCCGGCGATGAGGATGTAGATCCCGGAGTGGTCGAGCATCTGCAGCACCGGCCGCAAGTGCGGCAGCGGGATGCTGTGGTAGAGCGTCGACGTCGTGTAGAGGATCACCAGGCAGACGCCGAAGACGGTGCAACCGATGACCTCGCGCGTGGAGCCGCGCAGGTTCGCGGCGGCGACCAGGATGACGAGACCGACGAGGCTGAGCACGATGCCGAGCCCGTGGGTGATGCTGTGCGCGATCTCCTCGCCGACGGTGTATCTCGGGGGCTGCAGCAGCGGCGCCATCGCCGCCGAGCATAGCCAAATCGCGTCACGCCTCGGCGCGTGCCAGCAGCTCGCGGGCGCAGGCAGCGAGCGCCGCCTTGAGCTCGCGTGGGCTGCGGATCTCGAAGGCGAACGGCAGCCGCGACAGCTCGCGCGCGAACCAGGCGAGGTCGTCGCACTGGCCGCAGAGGAGGACGCCGTCGCCCATCGGTTCGAGCACGCCGATGGCGGGGAAGAGCTCGCGCTGCGCGGTGCGCAGGTCGGTGCGCAGCATCACCTCGACCGCGTGCCGGCGAGGCAGCGTCGCCACCGAGAAGGTGAGGTGCGCCAGCGTGTCGAACCCCTCCGGCCGGGTGAACCCCGTCGCCTGCATGCGCGCCGACTCGATGCGGTCGAGGCGGAACGAACGAAGCCCGCCGCGCAGGTGGCACCACCCGACCGCATACCAGCAACCGGCGCGGTAGGCGAGGCCATACGGGTCGAAGTCGCGCTCGCTCGTCTCCCCCGCCGAGGCGCCGGACGCAGCGCGGTAGCGCAGGTGTACGCGGCGGCTCTTCTGCGCCGCGTCACTCAGCGCGGCGAGCACCGCCGAGTCCCCCGGCGGCACCGGTCGCGACAGGTCGAGCGCAACCGTCTCGTCCACCGCGCGCACCCGGCGCTTCAGGTTGGCCGGCATCACCCGCTCGAGCTTCGCCTGCGCGCTCGCCACGGCCGGCGTCGAGTCGCCGAGCCCGAGCCCCCGCGCCGCGAGCAGGCCCACGGAGAGCGCCAGCGCCTCGTCGTCGCTGAACATCATCGGCGGCAGCTTGAAGCCGGCGACGAGGAGGTAGGCGCCGTGGCGTCCGCGCTCGGCGGTGATCGGGATCCCCATCTCCTCGAGCAGCGCGACGTAGCGGCGCACCGTGCGCGGGTCGACCCGCAACCGTCGCGCGAGCTCCGAGCCGCTCATCCGCCCGTGCGCCTGGAGCAGCTCGAGCACGGCGAGGACGCGCGTCGTCGGGTGGTCCATGAGGGAAGTCTAGCGACCTAATAGGGCGGATACCGCCCTCTTTCGCCTCTAGCCTGCTCGCGGCGGTGGGGAACGGACCTTGCCGCACCACCGATCCAACCGGAACAGGAGCCAGACCATGAGCGAGCAGACGCGGATCGACGACGGCCGTCACGACTTCGACTTCCTGCACGGGAGCTGGCGGGTGCGCGGCCGCCGCCTGCGCGAGCGCCTCGTCGGCTGCACCGAGTGGCTGGACCTCGAGGCGGAGTGCGAGTGCTGGCCGATGCTCGGCGGGATGGCCAACGCCGACGAGCTCGCCTCGGAATTGTTCCGCGATCGCGCGCCGACGCGCGCCCGCTCCACGACGTCGGGGCTCGTCGTCGACTCGCCCCTCTGGTTCTCCCCCGGCTTCCGCGGCATGACGCTGCGCCTCTTCGACCCCAAGGCGCGGCAGTGGGCGATCTACTGGGCGGACAACCGCGTCGGCGTGCTCGACCCGCCCGTCCGCGGCGGCTTCGTCGGCGACGTCGGCACCTTCGCGGGCGGTGACGTCCACGCCGGGCGCGCGATCCTCTCGCGCTTCACCTGGCGCCGGGGCGAGAGCCCGCGCTGGGAGCAGGCCTTCTCCGCCGACGGCGGACATAGTTGGGAGACGAATTGGACGATGGACTTCACTCGCGCGGCTGCCGGCGGCTGAGCCGCGAGCCGGCGAAATACAACGCCCCGGACAGCAGGAACCCGGTGAACCAGGCGTACACGTAGATCGCGTCGAAGAACGTCGCCGGCTCCATGACGTCGCCGTTCCAGCCGATGACGTGTGCGCTCTTGAGGAACCCCGGCACGTTGGGCAGCACACCGGCGACGAGGGCCACGATCGCCACCCAGTTGACCTTTCCGTAGCGCCCCTCGGGCCGGTAGAGGTCCGGCACGTCGAGCTCGGTGCGGCGCAGCAGCCAGTAGTCGACGATCATGATCCCGGCGATCGGCCCGAGCAGCGCCGAATAGCCGATCAGCCAGTTGAAGATGTAGGCGTTTGCGCTCGCGAGGAGCTTCCAGGGCATCATCGCGATGCCGAGGATGCCGGTGATGAGCCCGCCGGTCTTGAACGAGATGCGGCGGGGCGAAAGGTTCGCGAAGTCATTGGCCGGCGAGACGACGTTGGCGGCGATGTTCACCGACACCGTCGCGACGCCGACGCCGATCAGCGACACGATGGCGACGGCGATGCGGGCGCCCGCGGAGGCGATGAGCGGCGCCGTCTCCCCCGGCGGCGGCGTCGCCGAGGTGAGCTGGGCGAGGATGAAGACCGGGTCCCAGAGCTTCGCCGGGTCGACGCCGCGGAGGATGACGTGGCACGCGTCGGTGATCAGGACGCCGATCGCCGAGAAGGCGACCATGGTGGTCGGCAGGCCGAGCGTCTGGCCCAGCATCTGCTCGCGCTGCCCCTTTCCGAAACGCGTGAAGTCGGGGATGTTCAGTGACAGCGTCGCCCAGAAGCCGATCATTCCGGTGAGCGAAGGCACGAACACGGGCCAGAACTCCGCGAGGGTCCTGAAGCGCGACGGCGTCGCGAGGATGGGCCCGAGGCCGCCGGCGCGCCCGACGACCCAGACGAGGAGCGCGACCGCCATGACGAGCACGAGCGGCGCCGCCCAGTTCTCGAACACCCGCACCGCGTTCATGCCGCGGTAGATGATGAGGATGTTGAGCGCCCAGAAGACGAGGAAGGTGATCGCCGAGGGGATCGAGAGCCCGAGCAGCGACGCGTCGCCTCCGATCGTTCCGAAGTCGGGCCAGAGCGCGAGGAGGAACGTCTTGACCGCCTCGCCGCCGATGTAGGTCTGGATGCCGAACCAGCCGCAGGCGACGACGGCGCGCAGCATCGCGGGCACGTTGGCGCCGACGGTGCCGAACGAGGCGCGCGCGAGCACCGGGAAGGGGATGCCGTATTTCGTCCCGGGGTGTGCGTTGAGCAGGATGGGGACGAGCACGATGAGGTTGCCGAGACCGATGGTGACGAGCGCCTGCCACCAGCTCATCCCCTGCGCGATGAGGCCGCCCGCGAGCATGTAGGTGGGAATGCAGTGCGCCATGGAGATCCAGAGCGCGGCAAAGTTGTAGGTCGTCCAGTTGCGCCGCCGCGGCGGCACCGGCGCCAGGTCGGGGTTGTAGAGCGGGCTCTCGGCGACGTCGGGAGGCAACGCGGCGGCGGCCTCGCGCGCCAGCTCGGGGTCGTGCATGCTCACCTCGGTGGTCGGGGACGGCGCGCAGCATATCGTCGCGAGAGCGCGGCGGCGCGCCTCGCGAGACGGCGACCCGTCAGCGCGCGATCGCCAGCTTGGCGTGGCGGTTGATCTCGGCGTCGCGGGCCGAGAGCGAGAGGCTCGCCGGCAGCGGCACCAGCTCGCAGCCGAACCGCTGCCGCCGCAGCGACTGGTAGTCGGCGCGGCCGTCGCGACGGACCCGCCAGCCGCCTCCCGCCATCGGGTGAGCACGCGCAGCGGCCGCCAGGCGCGACTGGACGGCCGCTCCGACGACGGCAAACGCCTCGGCGACGGTCCGGAAGTCCCACCGGCGCCGCAAGACGGCGGCGAGCTTCGGGACCACGTCCACTCCGCGGTAGAACTCCCTGTAGCTCTCCCACAGCAGCTCGCGCCAGCGACGTTCGTCGAGGCGCGGATGCCGCCAGGTGACGCAGCTTCCGTCGAAGCGGTCGAGGTCGCGCTCGACGATCAGCCCGTCGCCGAGCAGCTCGTCGTATTGCTCGGTGCCCGGGATCGGCGTCAGGACGTAGAAGCTCGCGAGGTCAGGCCCGAGACGGCGCAGTGTCGCCAGGTGCTCGCGGATCGTCTCCTCGGTGTCGGTCGGGAAGCCGAGGATGTTGGAAAAATGTGTGGTGACCCCGTGCCGCCGGCACATCTCGACGATGCGCGCGTAGCGCTCCGGGTGGTTCTGCAGCTTGTGGGCGTCGCGTAGGGCCTCGCGCCGGAACGACTCGACGCCGACGAAGATCTGGAAGCAGCCGGCCCGCGCCATGAGCTCGAGGAGCTCCTCGTCGCGCTCGATCTGCACGTCGCATTGCGCGAAGAAGGGCAGGCGCACACGCTCGGCGATCATCGCCTCGAGCAGCTCGCGCACCTGGGGGTATTTGTTGAAGTTGTCCGACGTGAACATGACGAGCCGCACGCCGCCGGCCGCCGCCCTGCGCAGCGTCTCGAGCGTCGTCTCGACCGGCTGGCTCCGCACGGCACGCCCCGCGACCTTGATCACCGAGCAGAAGTTGCACGTGTAGGGGCAGCCGCGCGCCGGGTAGACGCCGAGCAGCGGCACGGCGTAGCGCCGCAGGTCGCGACGGGAGGGCGGCACGAGCGGCGGCGGGTCGAGCCGCTCTTGCCACCGTCCGTCCTCGCCATACACGGGCCGCAGCGGCCCGGCGAGCGCGTCGCGGAGGATCGCCGCCCACACCAGCTCCGCCTCGGCGAGCGCGAAGCTCACGCCACGCCCCTGCAGCCCGGTCGTGTCGCAGGTCATGGCATGGGGACCGCCGAGGACACACGCCTCGACGCCGCGGTCGAGGGCAAGCGCCGCCAGGTCGAGGGCACGCTGGAGCTGGTGGCTCTGCACACCGACGAGGGCGAGGAGCGTGCGGGCGCCAGCCACCGGTCGCAGCAGCTCGAGGTATTCGAGGTCGGCGTGCACGTATTCATCGACGGTCGAGACGCCACACGGCACGCCGTCGACGGCGGCGGGCGTGAGGCTCGCGAGGTGCGCGAGCGTGCTGTTCGGCATGAAGCCGCGCCTGAAACGCTCGACGGAGCCGTCCTCGCCGTATTTGCTCGGCTTGACGAGGACGACGCGGAGCGCGGAGGACGCCATGGGCCTGCCCCTCCTTCAGCCAGATCCTCGCACGTGCCGCGCCCGCGGGCTGCTACGGCACCCTTAGTCTTCCAGTGGCAGTCCCCGGGTCTCGATCACCCAGGGCAGGAACGCGAGCCCGGCGAGCGGCACGATCCCGACGAGGAAGAGAGCCTGGAGCGCCGCGCCGTGACCGCGGGCGGCGACGAGCCCGACCACCGTCGGCCCGGCCGCGGCGAGGATGCGGCCGACGTTGTACGTGAAGCCGGCGCCGGTGCCGCGGAGTCGCGTCGGGAAGAGCTCGGGCAGGTAGTAGGTGAAGCTGCCGAAGACCCCGAACACGGTGAGCCCGATCCAGAAATACATGGCAAGGCGCGCCTCGGGCGCGAGGTCGAGCCCGAAGGTGGCGAAGATCGCCGCCGCCGAGAGCGTGAAGTAGAGGCCGAACATGGTGCGCCGGCCGAGGAACTTCGCCGCCGGCACGGTGAGCAGCGTGCCGATGAGCCCGCCCCAGTTGAAGCGGGCCGTGGCCATCGCCTTCCACGCCTCGACGAGCGCCAGCGTCGCGCTGCGGTCGAGCCCGCGCTCCGCGGCGGCGGTCTGCGCGAGCCCGGTCGCGACGACGGGGATGAAGGCGTTGCAGCTCCACCAGGTGATGAGGGCGGTGACCGCCATCAGGAAACCGCTGCGCGTGAGCGCCCGGTGGCGCGCATCGAAGAGCTCGGCGATCGACGGCGCGGCGGCCTGCGACGCCACCTTCCGCCAGCGCTCCGGCTCGCGCACGAAGACGCGGACGAGGAGCGCCATCGCCGCGGGGAGGAGCCCGGCGAGGAACACGTATCGCCAGGAGACCTCGGGAGAGTCGCGCATCCAGCGGCCGGCGATCTGGTAGTTCACCGTGCTGGCGAGGAAGAGCCCCACGGGAGCCGACGTGTAGAGGAGCGCCCCGGCTTCGACGCGTCGCTTCTCCGGCACCACCTCGGCCACCATGGCCGCGCCCGCCGCCCACTCGCCGCCGATGCCGAGGCTCGCGAGGAGGCGGAAGAACGCCAGCATCCAGAGGTTCTGCGCCGTCGCGCAGAGCGCCGTGCCGACGGCGAAGAGGAGCATCGTGAGCATCAGCGTGCGGGTGCGGCCGAGCCGGTCGGCGAGGCGGCCGAAGAGGATCCCTCCCGCCGCCCACCCGATGAGCAGCATCGAGGTGAGGAGACCCGTCCAGCGCAGCGTGGCCACCTTCGCCTCGGGCGAGCCGATGGTGAGGCCGAGCAGCGTCGGCACGCAGTTGGGGGCTACGAAGTTGAAGAGCAGGCCGTCGAAGACGTCGAAGCCCCAGCCGAGCCAGGCGGCCAGCAGCACCGTCCACTGGTAGCCGTTCATCTCCCAGACGAGACGACGGGGGGTCGCGGCGGTCGGTTCCATGGCGTGGATCGAGGCGCATTCTCACACGACTCCATCCGTGCCGGACGCCCCGCGGTCTCGTCGCTTTCAAACGGCGATCGAGTCGCGTGCGCTGTCGGCGACTCACGGAAAAGCCCGGTGTCTCCGTTCACTGAATCGTTTCAGCAAATCGCTGACGGCTGCCGCATCGAACGCGATCGCCATCGGACGCCTCGAGCGCGCGCCAAGCGAATGCGCGGCCCGCGGGTGAAACCTCTTCTGTTACATCGAGCCTGCGACAGGCCGACGGCCCGCGCAGACGCTTGCGGACGCTCGTCTCGACCGACCGACACGATGCGGCTCGAGCCGTTGCCGACGCGCGCTCGCGCGTGTTACCTTGCGATCACAACATCTCGACTTCTCGGGAGGCTCCATGAAGCAGCGTTTCCTGCTCTTCGTCGCGGGTGCTCTGGCCGCACTGCCGGCGCTCGCGCAACAGACCGGCTCGATCGCGGGACGAGTGACGAGCGGCGACGGCGGCGTCATGCCCGGGGTGACCGTCGAGGCGAGCGGCTCCGTCTTGCCGCGCCCGCGGACCACCACCACGCTCGACAACGGAAGCTACAGCATGCCGGCGCTGCCTCCCGGCGCCTATACCGTGACCTTCGCGATGCCCGGCATGGACACGGTGTCGCGCGAAGCGCGGGTGCTCCTCGATCAGACGACGGCGCTCGACGTCGTGATGAGCCCCGAAGCGCTCAAGGAATCGATCGAAGTGGTCGCCGAGGCCTCGGTGATCGACCGCTCCTCCTCCGAGATCAAGACCTCGGTCGGCGAGGAGGTCCTCGACCGGCTGCCGGTGGGCCAGGAATACCAGGACATGTTGAAGCTGATCCCCGGCGTGCAGATCACGCAGGACGAGGTGCGTGGCCCGAGCGCCGGAGGCAGCGGACAGGACAACGTCTATCTCTTCGATGGCGTCAACATCACGCTGCCGCTCTTCGGCACCCTCGGCAGCGAGGCGTCGTCGCACGACATCGCCGAGATGTCGGTCGTCAAGGGCGGCTCGAAGGCGCTCGACTTCAACCGCTCCGGCGGGTTCACCGTCGACTCGGTGAGCAAGTCGGGCACCAACGACTACCACGTCGAGGCGAGCTACCAGGTCCAGAGCGCCGGAATGACCAGCAACCTCAAGACCGGCAGCTCGGCCCAGTTCGACCGCGACCGCGACTGGCTGACGCTCAACGCCGGTGGGCCCCTCTGGCGCGAGCACCTGCTCTTCTACGGCTCGTACTACCGGCCGACCGTCAAGGCGGACAACCGGTCGAACTTCTACGGCTCGGTGCCCGAATACGAGAACATCCGCAGCGAGCTGTTCGGCAAGCTCACCTGGACGCCCACGCACAACATCCTCGTCCACGGCAGCTATCGCGACTCCGACCACGAGATCAGCGCCGACACGGCCGGCACGGCGGGCGCCATCCTCGAGACCCATGCCGGCTCCACCTCCTCGGGCTCGGATGCGACGCTCAAGATCGGCATCGTCGAAGCCTCCTGGGTCATCGACGACCGCAGCTTCCTCTCCTTCAAATACACCGACTTCGCGAACGAGGGCGCGACGCGCCCGGACACCCTGTTCAACTTCCCCATCCGCGTCGACGGCAGCGTGCGCCTCGACGTGGCGAACCTCGACCACCAGGGGCGCTTCGACGTGCCGCTCTCCTCGACCGATCCCACCCTCGCCGCGTTCATCGCTCCGCTCATCCAGCGCTACGGCTACGTCGACGGCGGCGTGCGCAAGGGCGGCGGTAGGGTCGGCGGCGCGAGCCAGATCGACCAGAACGACTTCTTCCGCAAGAGCGCGCAGATCGGCTACGACTACATCCTCGGCAAGAACGTCACTCACGAGCTCCACGCCGGATACCAGCGGTATCTCGACGAGGAGGACCTCGCCCGCTTCTCGAACGGCTGGGGGACCATCACCGCCGCCACGACGCCGACCACCTTCAACGGCCAGGCGGTCTTCTACACCGCGCGCTTCCAGCAGCAGAGCCTTGAAGGAGCGGGCGGTTCGCTGGTTCCCACGATCCACTCCGAGTTCGAGTCGCACAACCTCGAGGTCAACGACACCGTCAAGTGGCAGAACTGGACCTTCAACCTCGGCCTCATGGCGTCGAAGGACACCTACTTCGGCCAGGGCCTGCGCGAGGTGAGCGGCAACGTCTCCGGCTTCGCGCTCGCGCCCGGCCACAAATACGAGATGTTCGAGGTCTCGTGGGGCGACACGCTCTCGCCGCGCGTCGGCGCCACCTGGGCATACGACGACCGCGGCACCGCGTTCGCAAGCGTCTCCCGCTACTACCCTGCCGCGAGCTCGCTCGCCCGTGCCGCGTCGTGGGACCGCAACCTGCGGAGCGAGCGCCAGGCCTTCTTCGACCAGAACGGCAACCTGATCGGCAGCCAGGCGCTGGCCGCTTCCTCGGGCAAGTTCTTCGACGACGACCTGAACCCGCGCTCGGTGGACGAATACATGATCGGCACCTCCCGGCAGGTGAGCTCGGCGTGGAGCGGACGCGCCTACGCCCGCTACCGCTACGGCACGAACTTCTGGGAAGACACCAACAACACCGCTCGGCAGACCTTCAACCCGCCGGCCGGGATCCCGACCGACCTCTACGTCCCGAACCTCGCCACCGTACGCGCCGAGATCGGCGGCTCGTCGTACGTCATCGCCGAGCTCGACGGCGCCTTCACCAAGTTCTACGAGGTGAGCATGGAGGCCGAGCACCGCACGGCGAAGACCTTCGTGCGCGGCTCCTACGTCTGGAGCCACTACTACGGCAACTTCGACCAGGACAACACGACCACCGCCAACGACGCCAACGCCTTCATCGGTTCATCGTTCATCGCCGACGGCGCCGGCCGGCAGCTCTGGGACCATCGTTACGGCAACCTCCGCGGCGACCGGCGGCATCAGCTGAAGCTCTACGGCTTCTACGAGCTGCCGTGGAACGCCAACGCCGGCGGCCTGGCGATCTACCAGTCGGGGCAACCCTGGGAGAAGTGGGACTACTCGATCTACCCGGCGGCGCTCATCGGAACCGACACCGACGACACGAGCCGTTTCGCCGAGCCGGCCGGCCATCGCACGACCGACCCCCACTACCAGGTCGACCTCAACTACACGCAAGACTTCCCGTTCGGCGGCGACCGGTACAACGTGCAGCTTCGCCTCGACGTCTTCAACGTCTTCGACAAGCAGACCGGCTACAACATCCAGAACAAGGTACACACGGCGGGCTTCGGGCAGCCGCGCTCGTTCTTCGAGCCGCGCCGCCTGCAGGCCGCGATCCGCTTCCGGATGTAGCGCCCGGCGGGCGACGAGTCATAGCAGGCCGCGGAAGAGCGCTTCGCGCTCCACCAGCGGCCGCGTCTCGGCATCGGCAGCCGCCAGCGCGCGCCGCGCGCGCGCCTGGCGGTCGGGCTCGCCGATGAGGACGCTCACCTGGGCGCGCTTGAAGAGCGCCATCGGGTGGTCGGGAGTGGCGGCGAGGACGCGATCGAGCGCGACGCGCGCGTCTTCGAGCCGCCGCGCCGCGAGGTAGAGCACGCCGAGCTCGAGGTCCGCGCCGAAGCGCGCCGGCGCGAGCGCCCTCGCGCGCTCGAAGGCGGCGATCGCCGCCGCCGTCTCGCCCCCCTCCATGTGCAGCTCACCGAGTCGCAGGAGCTCCGCCGGCGAGTCGGCCTTGCGCCCCACCACGCGCTCGAGGAGGGCCACCGCCTCCGCCCGCCGCCCCTGACGCGCCCGCACCTCGGCCAGGCAGGCGAGCGCGGGCAAGCGGTCCGGCTCCTGCGCGAGCACCGCCTCGAGCAGCGGCTCGGCCCGCTCCCAGCGCTCGTTGCGGCACTCATGAAGCGCCTGGTAGTGCCTCAGGTCGGGCGAGTCGGGGGCGAGCGCGGCGGCACGGCGGAACCACCGCTCGGCCTCGCCGTCGTGACCGAGCATCGAGTGCGCGACGGCAACGTAGACCGCCGCCATGGGGTTCTCCGGGTCCGCCTTCACGATGCGGTCGAAGAGGGGGAGCGCCCCCACGTAGTCGCCGCGGCTGAAGCGCCCGGAGGCGAGATCGAGGTCGGCGAAGAGCCCCGTCATACGGCGCGGGCTCGGTGCGTCGGGGCGCAGCCGCGAAGCCCCCACCGAGGCGACGTATCCGAGGCTCGCCAGGCGCTCGCGCGTCTCCGCCGGCAGCGCCTCGCCGGCGCCCGGCGGCGCAGGCAACGGATAGCTGCGCAGGGCCTCGCGCGCGCCGCGCTCCGGGGCCGCGCTCCTCACGAGGTCGTGCGCCTCCGCTGGGTCGGCGACGACGTCGTAGATCTCGGTCTCGCCGGAGCGGATCACCTTGAGCCTCCCCTCGACCGCCATCACCTGCGGCTGCCAGCCATAGGAGAGGAAGGGCTTCATCGCCTCGCCCAGGACGGGCTCCTCGACGGCGGCGAGCAGGCTCCCCGGCCCGGCGAGCCCCGCCCAGGCGAGGAGCGTGTCGTGGACCCGGCGGGTGCTCACCGGCGCCGTCACGTCGCCTGCCACGACACCGGTTCCCGCGAGGAGCAGCGGCACGCGCATCGTGGCCTGGTAGAGGAGGTTCCCGTGCTGCGCCTCGCCGTGCTCGCCGAGCCCCTCGCCGTGGTCGCCCACGACGAGGAGCCGCCAACCCTCGCCGCCCGCGCGGCGCGCGAACGCGTCCACGAGCCGGCCGAGCTCGCGGTCGACGTAGGCGACCTCACCGCGGTAAGGATCGGCGGCGTGGCGGCTGCGGAACGGCTCCGGCGGCGCGTAGGGGGCATGCGGATCGAAGTAGTGGACCCAGACGAAGACCGGTGATTCGCCGGCCGGCGGGAGCCACGCGAGCGCGTGGTCGGTCGTCTCGGCGGCGCCACGCTCGAGGGCGCCCTCCGGCCGCGCGTCGTCGTAGTGCGAGAAGCCGCGCGCGAGACCGAACCGGCGGTCGAGGACGAACGAGGAGACGAAGGCCGCCGTCTCGTAGCCCGCCGCGGAGAGCTCGGCCGCGACGAGCGGGTGGCGCTCGCCGAGCGCGCGGCTGTTCTCGTGGATCCCGTGCGCCGCCGGGTAGAGCCCGGTGAGCATCGAGGCGTGCGACGGGAGCGTCATCGGCGCCGTCGCGTAGGCCTGCGCGAAGCGCCTGCCGGCGGCCGCCAGTCGGGCGAGGTTGGGCGTCGCGCCGGCGGCCGCCTCGGGCGCCACCGCGTCGGCACGGGTAGTGTCGAGGGTCACCAGCAGGATCGACGGGCGGCCCGGCGCGCCGGCCGACGCGGCGTCACGTCGATCGGGCGCCTCGCGACGACACCCCCAGACGGCGAGAGCGACCGCCAGAGCCGCCCGCAAGAGCCGTCTCCCGGGGCGCAGCGTCACCCATCGCCTCACGACGGACACTCTAGTACCTCGCTTCCCACGAGTACCTCGCTTCCCACGCCAAGGGGCCGGGCGCGCGAGGAGTGCGCGATAATGTGGGCCCCGATCCCGGAACTCGGTCGACCCCGGAGCCAAGTTGAACGTGCCACACCGCCCGGACCGCGCCTTGCTCACGCTCGCCGCGAGCGCCGTCCTGCTCTTCGCCGGGCCGCTCCGCGCCGACATCTCGGGGCACGTCTACGTGATGGGCACCGATCCTCCGGAACCCATCGCCGGAGCGACCGTGCACATCCGCGCCGACGGCGGGGCTTCCAACGCCATCACTGCCGCCGACGGCAGTTTCACCATCACCGACGACCCGCTGCTGCCGGTCGACATCGCGGCTTCCATACCGTACAGCCGGTCGGCGGCCGTGAACTACGTGATGGGCGGCATCAACACGTTCAACGGGGCCCTGAACGCGGACATCTTCCTCGAGGTCCTGCCGACCGGCGACGTCCCCGGCCACGTGCCCGCGTCGGCGGACAACTGCGGGAGCTGCCACGAGTCCGTGTTCCCGCAGTGGCAGGGCTCGAACCACGCCGGAACGGCGCGGAACGAGTGGGTGATGGACCTCTACTCCGGCGACGGCACGCCCGGCGGCGGCGCGGGGTACGTGTTCCGCGACACCCACGCCGCCGGCGAGACGGGCTTCTGCTCCGCCTGCCACGCGCCGATGGCGGAGGTGCTCGCGCCGGGCACCACCTACCTCGACGAGGTGACGGAGCAGGGAGCGCTCGAAGGCGTCAACTGCGTCACCTGCCACCAGATGGACTCGGTGAACGAGGCGAACCTCAACGCACTGCACTTGCTGGGCAAGGCAACCTACCGCTTTCCCGCCGGTAAGTTCTCTCCAGACTCCTACGTCTGGGGTCCGCTCAACGACGTGACGTTCGACGGCATGCGGCCATCGCACTCGACGCTCCACAAGTCATCGCTGCTCTGCGCCTCCTGCCACCAGTACAACAGGCCGGACAACGGCGTCGCCGGCCAGCACACCTACACCGAGTGGCTGGCCTCGTCTTTCGCGGTTCCCGGGCCGGGGTACCGCACGTGCCAGGACTGCCACATGCCGCCGTCGACCGCGCCCGGCGCGCTCTGCGTTTTCGTCCCCGAGGATCGTCCGGGCGAGCAGCGGCGGCGCCACATCTTCATCGGTTCGACGCCGGACATGCTGCAGGACAACCTCGCCCTGACCGCCTCCGCTGTCGAGATCGCGCCCGGCCGCATTCGAGTCGACGCCTCCGTCAACAACTTCGGCGCCGGCCACAACTTCCCCACCGGCATCTCGATCCGCAACGCGATGCTCGTCCTGACCGCCACCTGGAACGGGCAGCCGCTGGCGCAGGTCGCCGGGCCGACGATCCCCTTCTGGGGGAGCGACGACGTAGCGGGCGACCAGCCGGGCGACCTGGCCGGTCAGGCCGGCAAGGGCTTCGCCAAGGTGCTCGAGGGTCGCATCGACGGCGCCGGTCCGACGGTACGGCCGGTGCTCTTCATCGACGCCGAGGCGGTGCAGACGAACACCACGATCCCCTCGGGCGGGACCGACAATACGAGCGTCGAGTTCCAGCTCCCGCCGGGAACGCCACCGGGCGCGATCGTGCAGATCGAGGCGCGGCTGCTCTACCGCCGCGCCTTCCGCGCCCTCCAGGTCACCAAGGGCTGGACGCAGAGCGCGCACGGCGGCCCGATCGAGATCGAGGTCGCCAACCGGCAGCTGCAGGTGGTTTCGCAGGGCGCCCAGGGCACACTCGAGGTGCCGGCCCTCGGCCGCGCTGGGCTGCTCGTCCTGGCGCTGGCGCTCGCCGCCGCCGGGATCGCCACCGTCGCGCGGCGGCGCTGAGTGACACGGAGGATGGACGCCATCACCGGCCTGCTGCTCACGCCGCGCGCCGACGAGACACAGGTGGTGGACGAGCTGGTGCCGCTCGTCTACGACGAGCTGCGGCGGATGGCGCGCCGCTTCCTCGCGCGCGAGTCCAACGCGAGCACGCTCGCCACCACCGCGCTCGTGCACGAGGCCTACCTCAAGCTCGTCGGACACCAGGACATCCCCGGTCGCGGGCGCGGCTACTTCTTCGGCGCCGCGGCGCGGGCGATGCGCCAGGTGCTGGTGGACGCCGCGCGCCACCGCGCCCGGCGGGGCGGCGGCCGCCCGCTGACGATCTCGCGCGTCGACCCGGCGGCGGACGAGCCGGAGGCCCAGGTGCTGGCGGTGGACGAGGCCCTGACCGCCCTCGCCCTTCGCTACCCGCGGCAGGCACAGGTGGTCGAGTGCCGCTTCTTCGGCGGCCTCTCGGTGGAGGAGACGGCGGAGGCGCTGGCGATCTCCACGCGCACCGTGAAGCGCGACTGGTCGCTGGCCCAGGCATGGCTCGCCCGCGAGCTCAACGCTCGAGTCTGAACGCGCCGCTTCGCGCGCGTCGAGAAGGCAGCCGGCCGGGGTGCCGATGACCGGGGAGCGCAGCGGCGACCAGGCCCCCGACCCCGAGCTGGTCGCCGAGCTCTTTGCCACGGCTCTCGACCTCGAGCCCGCCGACCGCGCGGCGTTCCTCGACGGCGCCTGCGCCGAGGAGCCCGCGCTGCGGCGCGAGCTCGACTCGCTGCTCGAGGCCCATGCCCACGCCCCGTCGTTCCTCGCCTCCGAGCCGGCGGCGGCCCTGCTCGCGGCGGCGACGCTCGGCTCGACGCAGCCGGGAGCGCGGGTCGGCCCCTATCGGCTGCTGGGCGAGCTCGGCCGCGGTGGGATGGGAACGGTCTACCTCGCCGAACGCGCCGACGGCGGCTTCGACCAGCAGGTGGCACTCAAGCTCATCCGCGGCTTCGGCTTCGCGTCGCAGTGGATGGTCGACCGCTTCCTGCGCGAGCGCCAGATCCTGGCGCGCCTCGAGCACCCCAACATCGCGCGGCTGCTCGACGGCGGCATCGCCGACGACGGCGCCCCCTGGTTCGCCATGGAGCTGGTCCGCGGCACGCCGCTCACCACCTCCTGCGACGATCGCCGGCTGCCGATCGCCGCAAGGCTCGAGCTCTTCGAGCAGGCCTGCCGGGCGGTGCAACACGCGCACGCCAACCTCGTCGTGCACCGCGACCTGAAGCCCTCCAACATGATGGTGGCGGAGGACGGCAGCCTCAAGCTCCTCGACTTCGGCATCGCCAAGGTGCTCAGCGACGACGCGGAAGGCGCGGGCCCGGAGGCACTTACCCGCGGCGGGCTTCAGCCGCTGACTCCCGAGTACGCCGCTCCCGAGCAGCTCCGCGGCGAGCCGGCGACCACCACCACCGACGTCTACTCGCTCGGCGTGGTGCTCTACGAGTTGCTCACGGGACGGCGCCCCTTCCCCACCGCCGCGAGCACCGCTCCGGATCGCGGTCCGCGAGAGCCGGAGGCCCCGTCGGCGGCGGTCTCACGACCGATGGCGATTCGTGGCGCGCGCGACGGCGCCCGCGATCGGTCGGCCGACGAGGTCGCGAGCGCACGGGCGACGACGCCGCAGCGGCTCCGTCGTGCGCTCGCCGGCGATCTCGCGGCCATCGCCCTGCAGGCGCTGCAGCCGGAAGCGGAGCGACGCTACGCATCGGTCGAGGCGCTCGCCGAGGACCTGCGCCGGTTCCGCAACGGCCAGCCCGTCCGGGCCCGGCCCGCCAGCTGGCCCTACCGTCTCGGCAAGCTCGTCCGACGGCACCGCGTGGCGACCGCCGCCATCACGGCCGCGGTGGTGTCGCTCGTCGCCGGGCTCGGCGCCAGCCTGTGGCAGGCGAGGGTCGCCGCACGCGAGCGCGACCGCGCCGAGGCCGCGGCCGCCGAGGCCGGCGAGGTCGCCGAATACCTCGTCGACCTCTTTCGCGACGCGGATCCCGAGCAGGGCAGAGGCGCCACCGTGACCGCGCGCGAGCTTCTCGACCGCGGCGCGGCGCGGCTCGACGTCAAGCTGCGCGACCGGCCCTTGACCCGCGCCCGGCTCCAGCAGGCCATCGCCAGCGTCTACCACACGATGCGCCTCCTCGACCCCGAGCTCGAGCTCCTCGAAGCGGCAGTGGCGGTGCGCGAGAAGCAACAGGGCGCAGAGCACCCCGATCTCGTCGATCCCCTGCTCGCGCTCGCCGAGAACCACCTTCGAGCCATCCGTTATCCGCAAGCGCGCGCCGCCCTCGACCGCGCCGTCGCCATCGCCCAGCGCCACCACCTCGAGAACACTCCCGAGTATTGGCGCGCCCTCCGGCTGCTCGGCAACGTGCAGCTGGTGCAGGGTGCGTGGCCGGAAGCGGAGACGAGCTACCGCATCGCGCTGGCGAGCATGCACGAGGCGGGCTCGGCAGAGAGCCCCGACGCGACGGCGGTGCTCAACAGCCTCGGGGTCGCGCTCTCCTCCCAGGGTCGCTACGACGAAGCGATCGCGGTGCACCGCAACGCGCTGGCGATCCGCGAGCGGACGCTCGGCCGCGGCCACTTCACGGTGGCGCAAAGCCTGCTCAACCTCGCCCAGATCGACGTCAACCGCGGCAGGCCGGCCACCGCTGCGCCGCTCGTGGCACGTGCGCTGGCGATCCGCGAGGCCACCTACGGGCGCGACCACCCCGCCGTGGCGGAGATGCTCGCGCTGCGGGCGGAAGTTGCCCGCGCCGAGGGCTCGATGGCGGCCGCCGAGGCCGACTGGCGCGAGGCCCTCCGCATCCGCGAGGCGGTCCTCGGTGCGCGGCACCCGGAGACCGCCGCCACGGGCCTACGGCTGGCACTGCTTCTGGCGAGCCAGGGCAGGGCGGAAGGGGCCCTTGCGCTGGCCGAGACGGCGCTGGCGACGCTGCGGTCGGTCGAGGGAGCCGACCCCGTCGACATCCTCCGTGCCCGCGCCGTGGTCGCCGAGCTGCGCCTGCGGCGCGGCGACAGATCCGGCGCGCTCGAGGCAATGGACGCCGGCCACGACGGCGAGGCCGCGCGGTCTCGCCCGCGAGACGGCACGGCGATCGACGCCTTCGCCGCCCGCCTCATTGCCAGGGGTCTGGTCGACGAAGCTGCCCGGATCCGCGCCGCGGCGCGCACCGGCGCACCCCGGGAGCGCACCCCGTGAGCGGCACTCCGACCCCGCTGACGGTCGGTGGCCCTTCGGGGGTCGCGCCGACGCATGAGGGGAGCGGAGGGTCTCTCTCATGCACAGCCACCGATTCGACATCCATCCCGTCGCGCTTCGCCGCGGTGCTCGCCACGTCGCTCCCACGGTGACGTTGCTGATCGGCTTCGCGGCAGCGGGCTCGACTGTCGCCGTCAGCCCCGCCCAGGCCACCATGGGCGAGGTGCGGTTCCACCAGAAGATCAGCCAGATCACCGGCGGTCTTCTCGGCAGCCTCGAGAACGGAGACAGGCTCGGGGTGAGCGTGGCCTCGCTCGGCGACCTCGACGGCAACGGCGTCTCCGAGATCGCGGTCGGCGCGGTCGGCGACGACGCCGGCGGCACAGATCGCGGCGCCGTCTGGATCCTCTTCCTGAATCCCAACGGTACCGTGATCACGCACCAGAAGATCAGCGACACCCAGGGTGGTTTCAGCGGCGGCCTGGCGGACGGGGACACCTTCGGGTCGAGCCTGGCGGCGATCGGCGACCTCGACGGCGACGGGATCACCGAGCTCGCGGTGGGGGCGAGGTCTGACAACGACGGCGCCGCCGACGCCGGAGCGGTCTGGATCCTCTTCCTCCACGCCAACGGCACCGTCCGGTCGGTGCAGAAGATCAGCGCCACCGCCGGCGGCTTCTCCGGCGCACTCGACGGCGCCGACTCATTCGGCCAGAGCGTGGCTGCTCTCGGCGACCTCGACGGGGACGCGGTCCCGGACCTGGCGGTCGGCGCCCACCTCGACGACGACGGCGCCGACGCCCAGGGTGCCGTCTGGATCCTCTTCCTCGATCCGGACGGCACCGTCGACGACTTCCAGAAGATCAGCGCGACGGAAGGCGGCTTCGCCGGAAACCTCGACCTCCAGGACTTCTTCGGCTTCAGCGTGGCGCGGCTCGCCGACCTCGACGACGACGGCGATCCCGAGCTCGCGGTCGGGGCCCCCGCCGACGACGACGGCGGCTCCAACCGCGGCGCCGTCTGGATCCTCATGCTCAACGACGACGGCACGGTCGACGACCACATCAAGCTCAGCAGCATCTCGGGCGGCTTCACCGGCGACGTCGACGACGGCGATCTCTTCGGGTCCAGCCTCGCGGCGCTCGGCGACCTCGACCGCGACGGCCGGCCAGACCTGGCGGTCGGCGCCTCCCGCGACGACGATGGCGGCAGCGGCCGAGGCGCGGTCTGGAACCTCTTCCTCGAGGAGCTAGGCACCGTGCGCAACGACGTGAAAGTGAGCGACACCTCCGGCGGGTTCGCGGGGGTCCTCGACGACAACGACTTCTTCGGCCTGTCGGTCGCCAGCCCCGGCGACCTCGACGGCGACGGCAACGTCGACCTCGTCGTCGGAGCGCCCAACGACGACGACGGCGGGGCCGAGCGCGGCGCCCTGTGGGTGCTCTTCCTCCACGGCTCGGCGCTCTTCGCGGACGACTTCGAGACCGGGGCCCTGCTGCGCTGGAGCGACACACAACCGTAGCGGCTCTGACGTGGAGGGCAAGGAGGCCACTCCCCGCACGGTCGCGCGCTCGGCGCCTGCGTTAGACTGCCGCCCGAATGGGAAGCCACGACATCGAGCGCGAGCTCGACGCCGAGCGGCTCCGGCAGTTCACGCGGAAGCTGCTCACCGACCTGCGCGCCATCGAGCGGATGCTCGAGGCGGGGGCCATCGAGTCCGGCGTGCGCCGCATCGGCGCCGAGCAGGAGCTCTTCCTCGTCAACCGGCGGTGGGGCGCCTCCTCGAACAACCTCGAGATCCTCGCCGACCTCGCCGACGACGACCACTTCACCACCGAGCTCGGCCGCTTCAACATCGAGTTCAACCTCGACCCCATGATGTGGGGCGGCGACTGCCTCTCGAGGATGGAGGGGCAACTCAATGCCCTGCTCGAAAGGGTGCGGGCGGCGGCCGAGAAGCACGACACGAGCGTGGTGATGACGGGGATCCTGCCCACGCTCGAGAAGGCCGACCTCTCCCTCGACCACATGACGCCGAAACCGCGCTACTTCGCCCTGAACGAGGCGATGACGCGGCTGCGGGGCGGCGCCTACATCTTCCACCTGAAGGGGCAGGACGAGCTCAAGCTCACCCACGACTCGGTGATGCTCGAGGCCTGCAACACCAGCTTCCAGGTCCACTTCCAGACCGGCCCCGAGGAGTTCGCGAAGCTCTACAACATCGCGCAGGCCGTGGCTGGGCCGGTGCTCGCCGCCGCCACCAACTCGCCGATGCTCTTCGGCAAGCGCCTCTGGCGCGAGACCCGCATCGCCCTCTTCCAGCAGTCGGTGGACACCCGCGCCCCCACCTCGCACATCCGCGAGCAGAGCCCGCGCGTGCGCTTCGGCAAGGGCTGGGTGGACGACTCGGTGATGGAGATCTTCCAGGAGGACGTCTCGCGCTTCCGCGTCCTGCTCGCGGCGGACGTCGAGGAGGACCCGTTCCAGGTGCTCTCCCGCGGGGGCGTGCCGACGCTCCAGGCGCTGCGCCTCTTCAACGGCACCATCTACCGCTGGAACCGCCCCTGCTACGGCATCTCCGAGGGCAAGCCTCACCTCCGCATCGAGAACCGCGTGTTGCCCGCGGGGCCCTCGATCCTCGACGAGGTTGCCAACGCCGCCTTCTGGCTGGGGCTCATGAGCGCCGTCTACGACCAGCACCGCGACATCCGCGAGGTGCTGCAGTTCGACGAGGTGAAAGAGAACTTCGTCGCCGCCGCCCGCCTCGGGCTCGGCGCCCACCTCTGGTGGATCGGCAAGAAGGACGTGCCGGCGCGCGAGCTCCTGCTCGAGGAGCTCATCCCGCTCGCCCGCCACGGCCTCGAGCTCGGCAAGCTCGACTCCGCGGACATCGACCGCTACCTGGGCGTCATTCGCGACCGAGTCGAGAGCGGCCGCAGCGGCAGCCAGTGGCTCCTCGACAGCTACACCGCGACCCGCGACCAGGGCACGCGCGCCGAGCGCCTCGCCTCACTGGTCGCCGCCACCGTGGCGCGGCAGCGCGACGGCACGCCGGTCCACACCTGGCCGCTCGCCTCGATGGAGGACACCGGCGGCTGGCAGGGGCACTACACCCAGGTCGGGCAGTTCATGTCGACCGACCTCTTCACGGTGAACGCCGACGAGCTCGTCGACCTCGCGGCGTCGATGATGGACTGGCGGAAGATCCGCCACGTACCGGTCGAGGACGCCCAGCACAAGCTCGTCGGCCTCGTCACCCATCGCACCATCCTGCGCCTCGTCGCCCGCGACCCCGAGACCTTCCACGGCAAGGAGGTGCCGGTGTCGGAGATCATGGAGCGCAACCTCATCACCGGCTCGCCGACGATGACGACGCTCGAGGCGATCAACCTGATGCGGCTGCACAAAGTCGGCTGCCTGCCGATCGTGGAAGGCGACCGCCTGGTGGGGATCGTCACCGAGCGCGACTTCATGAACGTCGCCGGGCAGGTGCTCGAGGCCCTCTTCCAGGGGCGCGTCGAGGCCACCCGTCCGGGCGACTACGCGCGCGAAGGCACCGACGACTGAGCGAGCCGGGCCGCACGGCCCGCTCGATCTCGCAGCCCGCGCGTCTACTGGAACATGTCGATCCCCGACATGCCCAGCAGCCACCAGAACAGAATGAAGAGCAGGATGCCTCCGCAGCCGCATCCGCCGAGCTTCTTTGCGCCAAAGCCCGCGACCAGACCTCGAAGCAGCTTGCTCATCGCCCGCTCCCCCTTCGCGTTGGGATGGAATCCGACGGATGACCGACTCGAGCGCAGGCCGGAGTCTAGCGCCACACGGTTGTCACTTGCGGGGATCTCGCGCACCCGCGCAGAATGAGTCGACCCGGCTCTCTTGCCGGCGCGCGACGACGTGGCGACGAGGCGGGCGGAGGACCTTCGCATGAAGCCGATCCTGAGTGGCGGCTTTGGCAACGCGGCAGCCAGGACGCTGTTGGCTGTCATCTTGGCCGCGGCGGCCTCCGGTCGGCCCGCCCTCGGCGTTCAGGTATCGCGGTCCTTCGCAAACTCCGTCGGCATCGTCAATGGCTCCTGGGGCGGCACCGAGGGGCAGGCCGCTTCGCCCAATGGTTCATGCGCCGTCACGCTCTTCGGAGGCACGCTGTCGCTTGCCGACTTTCGTTTCGGCGTGGCCCCGAACAACGTTCCGTCCGGGTCCGTCATCACCGGCGTGCGCGTCAGGGTCGTCGCCACGAGCCCCGACTCCACCGCCGCGGTCGAGCTCGTGGAGCCCGGCGGTTCCACCTCGCGGCCGATCAGCCTGGCATCCGGCGCCTGCGGCGGCGCGTTCGTCGAGAGCGGCGGCGACGGCGACCTCTGGGGGCTATCCCTCTCCGACACCGACGTCATCGACTCGAGCTTCGGCGTTCGTGTCTCAGGGCAGGGGGACGAAGACCTCGGCCCCTTCCGCCTCGACGGCGTGACGATCACGGTCTTCTTCACGCCACCACCGCCGCCGCCCCCCGCGGCACCCACCGTGCTCGGCGCCACCTCACAGCAGAACCGGGTCCACCTCGCCTGGACCGACAACTCGAGCGACGAGACGAGCTTCTCGGTGGAGCGTTCCACCGCGGTGGTCCCGTTTGCAGAGATCGGCACGAGCCCGCAGGACGTCGCCACCTTCGACGACGCCACCGCACAGTGCAACGTCGACTACTCCTACCGCGTGCGCGCATTCCGCCAGGGCGACGGCATCTACTCGACCTACTCGAACGTTGCAACGGTCACGCACCTCTGCCCCGACCTGACGGTGACCAAGAGCACCTCGACGCCGACGGTCGTCGTCAACCAGACGTGGACCTGGTCGCTCCATGTAGCCAACGGCGGCACTGGCCCCGCCACGTTCACGGAGCTGCAGGCGATCCTCGCCGACACGTTGCCGCCGGCACCCGCGAGCTTCGGCAACGTCGGCGTCTCCTGGGGCGGCGGAACCAGCGGCACCCTGAGCTGCGAGATCCACACGGCCCTCCTCGACTGCCTCGCCATAGGGCTGTTCACCATCCCGGCGGCAGGCACGCTCACCGTCACCGTCGACGGGACGTCGCCGACACCTGGGTTCTTCGCCAACGGCGGCAACGACTGCTCCGTCGACTCTGGGGGCGCCCTCGTCGAGACGTCGGAGATGAACAACGCCTGCAACCTCTCGACGGTCGAGGTGGAGGCGCTCTCGGTCTTCGGCGACGGCTTCGAGTCGGGCGCGCTCGGAGCGTGGGCCGGCTCCTCGCCGTGAGGGGACGCTAGGCCCCGAACTGCCGCAGGTGGTGGTCGAGGTGCTTGCCCATGAGGCGCCCCCACTCGGCACCGGTGAGGGTACCGAAAAACGAGTGGACCTGCCGGCCGGCCGAGTCGGGCCCCAGGTCCACGAAGCGCTGGATCAGCCCCACGAGCCGCACCTTCTCGCGCGCGAAGTCGCGTCCGTCGCTGATGACGAACGTCGGATCCGTGGGCATGTTGCGCGAGAACGGCGCGTCGCTCAGGACCTTCCTGCGCACCATCCAGCCGAGGAGCTTGCCGACCAGGCTGTGCTTCTTCGGCTGGTCCCCGGTCGCCGCCTCGAGCGCGATGGAGCAGTGACCCATCATCTGCGCCGGGTCCATCTTCCCCCACTGCCGCTGTGAGGCGGCGTCGACACGGTCGAGGCGCTGGAGGATCGACCGGCGGCTCTCGGCGTCGAACAGATCGTGCATCGGGGCACCTCCCGGCGACGCCCGAAGCGGCGCCGCCACAGACCTTGCGACTGACCGGCGCAGTCTAGAGCAGGTGCGACGCCGCGACGACCCGCGGCGCGAGCGACCCAGGGAGAGCGCTAGGGAGCGCTTCCCGCCCAGTCGCCGACCTCGCCTCCCTCGAAACCGTCGGCGAAGAGGCCGCCGCGCTCGAAGGCGCCGACGTCGGTCTGGGGGCCGATGACCCGTTGCGCGTGGAGGAGGTCGTAAGCGCCGACGCCGGGAAGCGCGAGGTTGCCGACGTCCGCGGCAGGAGAGCCGGGCCCCAGGGAGTAGTCACCGTTTCCGGGGTCGACGAAGAGCGGATCGACGCCCGTCATCGTCGAAGCGTCGATCGACGACGGAATGGTGTCTGCGACGTCGAGGCCGTTGTCCCAGAAGAGGGAGTTCTCGATCCTGACGACGCCGGAGTCATTCGCCTCGAGCGCGGCCCCCGTGGCGCAGCCGGCGAAGGTCGCGTGGTCTACGCGCACGGTCGAGGTCTCGGCCGCCCGCGCGCGAAGGCCGATGTTGCTGCCGTCGGCCACGAGCGCGTCTGCCAGGACCACGATGGCTTGGCCGGTCGCATCGAGGAAGAGTTGCCCCACCGGCTGGCCGACGTCGTTCGCCGTGAACCTCGCGCGGTCGATGCGCACCGTCGAGTCGCCGAACGACGTGAGCGTGAGAGCGCTGCTGTTGACGCCGGTCCCCTGCACGTCGGAACCGCTCCACGTCGTGTCGGTGATGCTCGCGCGGCCGTCGTCGCCGGTGAAGAGGATCGCGCCCGCGCCGCTCGAGAAGCCCCCGGCGCCCGGGATGGCCACGTTGTTCTCCACCTCCACCCGCACGATCTCGAGGACCGCACTGCCGAAGGCAGAGGCCCGAAGTCCTCCGCCGCTGGCCTGGTCACCGGCCACGGTCGAGCGGGCCCGGTTGGCGGTGATGCGCGTGTCGACGATCCGCGCGGCGGCCGTTCCCTCGAGCGACACGAGCAGAGCGCCGCCCTGCGGAAACGTGAACCCACCTCCGCTCTCGGCCGAGTTGCCGGTGAAGAGGCACCGCTCGACCACCAGCGGCGTGCCACTCGACTGGAACACCACCGCGCCACCCATCGCGGCGCGGCTGGAGACGAAGTTGCTGTCGCGCAGCGTCAGCGACGACCCGAACGTGCGGACGACTCCGCCGAGCGGATCCACCGCATCGGGGAAGGCGTTGCCGTCGCGCACCACGAGCTTCTGCAGGACGATCGTCGCGTCGATGGCGTAGAGGAAACGCGAGTGGTCTCCCAGGTCGAGAAGCGCCGTCGGCGTCGCCGTCGCCGGGCCGCGGACCTCCACCGAATCGCCGTTCATGGCGAAGGAGCCGAGCGTCCACGAGTAGGTGATGCCGACGAGCTGGATGACGTCGGCGGCGCCGGCGGTGCCCGCGGGGCAGGCGTCGCGCGCCGCGTTGGTGGTGGCCGCCATCAGCGCCTCGCGCAGAGTGCAGTTCCCGTTGTTGGTCGCGTCGTCGACGCCGATGGTGACGAGGTAGCTCGCCGCGTGCAGTGGCGCCGCCATCACCGCTGCGACGCAGACCACGGCCGCCAATCTGGGGAGCTTCATGCGCAGGGCCCTCCGCATGGGTACTTTCCTGCCCAC
>Ga0075421_100000643_pt1 | contig 37561 bp, 34 predicted proteins | sample SoiMetdeltSBSDD5_FD_75292 | JGI IMG/M metagenome (GOLD analysis project Ga0075421, IMG submission 75292) | Bulk soil microbial communities from a Populus tree surrounding site in Tennessee, USA - Soil MetaG P. deltoides SBSDD5 | ecosystem: Environmental > Terrestrial > Soil > Tree plantation... | reverse complement strand
GCGGTCTCGGCGCGACCCCGGGACAGCTCTGCATCGCGCGAAGCGCAAGATGGCCGTTTGAGGTGGCCCTTCGAGCTACTCCTGCACTGCTGCTTCGAGGGCCCTCGAGCGATCCAGGAAGTCCTCTTGCCGAACCACCAAGCCCCGCCGGATCGTGAAGAGCTGAAATACCGGCTCGCTGACCTCAACGCCGCTGCCGGAACTGGGTCCCCGCTGCCGAGCCTTGACGAGAACTTGTCCGCGAAGTCGATGACCTCGTCGGGGTCCCAGCGTATGTCCTCGAATGCATCGAGCCAATACCGCCAGAGCTGGCGGTATCCGTCGTGGCCGTAGAAGGCCGGCTCCAGGGCAGGAGGCAGCAGGTCGCCGCTGGGGTGAATTTCCGTCCGGGTGCGATGCTGGGCCCTAATGGCGGGAGTGACGAGTGGCCGCCTTTGGGAGTGGGCGTCGGCCGCCCTCGTGCTCGTGCAGGGTCGTCCCGGCCGCCTGGTGCGTGAGCGCCCGGGCGTCGTTCCCGGGCGCGAACGGTCGCATTGCGTTGACGGCGGGCGTCGCGGGCGTGGAGCCGCTCGATCCGGACTTTGCGTGGGTCGTCAGCATTCGGGCCGACGGCGACGATCCGCGCGTGCTTGCGGGGCCGAAGGCTCGCGCGCCGGCTTTCCGCTCGGACGGCCACATGATTACTGCGGGCAGAAGGTGCGCGCCATTCGCCCCTGAGCTCCTGATTTGGCTCGGGCGCAGGGTGAGCGCGACGTCAGTCGGGCTGGCCCGCGGCTTGCGGGACGGGTGGCGACGGGTCCCTGCTTCATCGGTGGCGACGGCCCGGCCTCTTTCGGCGCGAGCGGCACGGCACCTTCGGCGGGCCGCGAACCTCAGGACGCTCGCCGGCGCGTGCTGTCCGTGTGCGTACGGGAAGCGCGACGGCGAGGACTAACTGAGCTCGATTTCGGCTTGGCGCGACCGGTCGGCTGCGGTGGTGCCTTCGCTGCCGACTTGGTGCGTCGTTTCGCAGATCCGAGGTCTTGCTTGGCGCCCTGAACCGGCTGGTCTCGAATCGGCCCGTCGGGTAGGGGCGGCGCGGCTTCCCGGAGGCGCACGAGCCCCTCGCGGGCCAGGAACGCGCCGCCAACGGCATACGCGCCAGTCACTCCGAGCGCGGCAGCCGCCGGCCCGGGGCGACGAGCAAGCAAGAGGACCAACGCGGCCGTGCCGGTTCCCGAAGCGAGCGCAGCGAGGAGGGCACCTCCGCCCACCATCGCGACCCCGGGCCCTGCCTCTCTTGCCCGAGCGGTCAGCTCGCGCCGCACAACATCCATCTGCTCGCGGGCCACGACCCCAGCCACCTGCTCAACGTGCTCAACTCCGGGCACGGCCATCAGGCCTCGGCTACCCGCGGTCCTTGCCCGTAAGCATGATCACACTGTCGGGAGGCACAGACGGCGGTCCGCGCGACGCTGGCGGTCGAGGACGAGCAGCACCCAGGCCCACCACCACGGGCGTTTCACGCGAGCGCTTGCTCGTAGCCCGTCGGCCCGCTCGAAGCAGAAGCAGCCGCGCGGCGCGAAGCGAGGAGCGCTGTCGCGACGGACGACCGCCAGCAGCGTGCACCCGGAGTGCTGCTCCCGGCAGAACGCGGGAGCGGCACAGGCGTCGATCGCTCGCCCGCGGACGCTTCCGTCTCGTCTTCAGCGACGGTCTCTTCAACCACGGCCTTCACGCCCCCTTCCACCGGAAGGGGAAGTCTCAGGTCAGGGGCAGTGCCATTGCCGTCCAGCGCTTCTTGTCGTGGGCTGGGGCCCGCGTTAGGGTCGGCCGGAGCGCGCTGACGACTTAAGGGATCTGCGTCTTGCCCTCTGACCGGCCACGACCAGCGAGCTGTGCCTGCACCGATTCCGCGAGGGTCGGGCCGTGATAGGCCGGTGCGGGCGGCTCGGATGGGCGGCGATGGCGGTAGGGGCCCTGGCCGGCTCGGCGCTGGCTAGTGGTGGGTCACCGGTCAGCTTCTCGTCTGCCACGGGCTACCCGACCGGCCTGAAGTTCACCTCCTTCGTTGCAGCGGGCGACCTGAACGGCGATGGCAGAGCAGACGCTGTGGTCTCCAACTTTCGCACCAGGATTCTGTTCGCGTTGCCGGGCGGTCGCCTCTCTTCGCCGCGGAACCTCGATCCTCAAGGCGGACGTGTGGCGATCGCGGACTTTGACGGCGACGGCAACCGCGATGTCGTTCGGCTGTCGGACCGTGATGGTAATCCGCGGTCGCGGAGAAGCGCCGTACTGTTTGGCAATGGGCGTGGCGGCTTTCCCAGACGAACGAGATTCGAGGCGCCGGGCCGCCCCCTCTATAACCACCTCAACGACCCGGCGGTCGGTGACTTCAACCGCGACCGTAAGCCCGACCTCGCTGTCCCAGAGGCCGGAAACTCCCAGCCCGGCGTCTGGATACTGCTCGGCGACGGCAAAGGCAATTTCCCCACCCAGAAGCAGTATCCGACTAGAGGCGCATTCGCGGACCAAGCGGCCATCGCCGATTTCGATCGTGACCACAACCCCGATGTCGCGGTAGCCGTCGCGCGGGATGAAATCAGCAATCCCGACGGCCCCGGTGGGCTACAGGTCCTCTTCGGCGATGGAACAGGAGACTTCCCCCGAGCCGCGACCTCGCGCGCTGGCGACCGACTGGTCTCCGTCGCCGCCGGGAACCTCAACGGCGACCGAGCCCCGGACCTAGCCGTCGTAAACGGGAACCCTATCCCGCAGGATCCCAAGCCCACCGAGCTTCGGGTGCTGCTCGGCGATGGCCGCGGAGGGTTTTCGCGGCCGCACCGTTACCGCCTCGGTTGGACACTTGCGTCGGTCGTGATGGCCGATTTTGACCGGGACGGCGACCGCGATCTCGCGGCGACCAACGACATCCCCGCGAGGCGGCGCGAGACGCCCGTGAGGGTGCTTACGGGCAACGGCAGAGGACGCTTCTCTCCTGCCCGACGTTTCGTCGTTGGTCGCACGGACTATGCCCCTGGAAGGATGGCCGCCGCGGATTTCAACCGCGACCGAAAGCCCGACCTGATCCTCGCGCGCGGGTCCGACGGGCGCGTCTCCGTGCTGCTCAACACGACCGGTCGCTAAGCCGGCTGCATCCATGTCCCGTCGAACCACCGGAATGGACGGGAGGCAGCAGCCGTCCCGAAGCTTGCGCGGACCGCTGGTTCCCCTGCAACGGGAGCGCGGGGCCGGCGGCCTCAAGCCTGTTGCCTTGGACGACCACCGGGCGTCAGCCGTGGCGAGATCCGCACCGAGCTGGCTCCTGCTTCGTCCGGAAAACCGAGAGCCAGGCGACCCCGCATTGGCGACATCGAGACCGCTGAGGCTCGTCCGAGGCAACAATGATTTGGACGCCTCCCAAGACTGTCGCAACCACGCGAAAGCGGAAGCGTGCGGAGCGGCTTCTCGGCCTGGGCGAGAGAGCGCGGGCAGCTCACGCGCATCACACGCAAGCTGCCCGCGCATTTACGCGAGTGCGCTTAGACCTAGTTCGCCTCTTTCACGCGGTCCGCGTTCACGAACGCGCCCTGTGAGCGAACGAGCTGGGCGTCGGCCTCCGACAGCTTGAGCTTTCGCAGCTGCTCCGGGCCGGCCGTCTGGAGCGGACCGGTCAGGTTGACCTTGTCGCTTTTCTGCGGCTGGAACTGTGACGCCTCGTTCTCGCCGATGTCGCCGCCCCATTCGACGTAGACGCGATCCTTCGTGCTCGAACCGACGAAGAACCCCTCGTTGCCGTTTACGGACTGCACGACGAGATCCTTGCCGGTCACTGTCTCTCCGACCTGAGCGGAAAGGCCGCCCGCGGGCGGGGGGAGCAAGCTCGCGTTGCCGGCTGTCAGCTGGCCGGCGTCCGAGCTGCTCTTGTCGTCGCCGCCTCCGATCAGCGAGATCAGGAGCACCGCCAGCAGAATCGCAAGCAGCAGGCCCAACAGCAGCGGCAGCAGCTTTCGCAGTCCGCCGCCGCTGCGGCCCTCGACGCGCCGAGCACCGCTGCGGTCTGTACGGGGCATCCCCGCCCCGAATGTCGTTTCCCTTGCCATTGTTCGCTTCCTCTCAGGGCCTAGCGACGGGTGTCGCCGTCGGCCTCGATCTGCTCCTTGCGGAGCTCCTCCGAGACGGTCTGCTCGTCGACGACGGTCTCCTTGTCGAGCCGCACCCGCTCCTTGGGGACCGTCCGCTTCTCCACGACGACTTCCTCCTCGTGGAGCACGACCTCGTGCTCCTCCTCGGAGATCTCCGGTCCCGAGACCGCCTGGTCGACGTTGGCGTCGGTGATCGGCTCGCGCTCGATGCGAACTTCCTCGCGCTGCACGGGCACCGTTTGCTGGACCTCCTCGGTGACCACGTACTTGCGGAGGCGTGCGCGGCCGCGCTCGTGCTTGGCCGTGCCGACGCGCAGCTCCTCCTCGGAGCGGGTCATCGCGTTGTCGGTCGTCGGGCCGCTTGTGTCGTGGCCGACGGCAGCGCGGGCGTCGTCCGTCGCGGTGACGGAGCCCTCGGTGGTGTAGTCGATGCCGTAGTGGCGGAAGAGCTCGGCCTCCTGCTGCTCTGAGAGCTGCTCGTCCGGTTCCATCTTCGGGGCGTCCTTCACCTGCTGCGCCTCGACCTTGACGAGGACCTCCTCACCGCGCGGCGTGGCGCCGGCGAGCGGCACGAACGTGGACTTCGTCCCGAACAGGCCGGTGTTCACAAGTGCCCATTCCGGCTTGTCGGTCTGCTGATCGAGATACAGCGAGTCGATCGTGCCGATCTTGTCGCCGTTGGGGTCCTGGAGCGTGCGGCCTTGCCAGTCGTACGCGTGCGTCATACCCGTAGTCATTTGCGTTCTCCTTGTTGGTTTCGTGCGTGCGGCGGTCAGCCGGTTGTCGGCCGAGCGCCCGTACCGTCCCAGCGCACCGGCTCGGCGCGCGGGGGGGTTTCTTGCATCGCTGACGGGGCCTGGTCCTCGGCGCGCTGCTTGCCCTTCTGGATGTCGGCCTTGACCTGGTCCCGCTGCTGCTGGCCCTTCTGGTAGGCGCCCCGGAGCATCTCCGCGGCGACCTCGCGACCGCCGAGGCCGAAGGCCAGCGCGAGCCCGAGGGCGAGCGCGCCGATCAGCGCCGTGTAGGTGATCTGCACGATCTCCGGGGCGATCTTGAGCTGGTTGAGGATCATGAAGATCGCGATCCCGATCACCAGCGCGGGAACCACCGATGCGACGACCTTCCCGGTGGGCGTGTCGCCCATCGTCTTCGCGACCAGGCCGGCGACCGCGGCGGCCACCACACCCGCGACGACGAAGATCAGTACCGCCACGATCACGTTCGGCAGATACGCGAGCACCTGGTTCATGAAGGCGGTCACGGCCGGGATCTGAAGCGCCCCGATCGCAGCCGACAGCACGAACAGGAAGATGAACCAGAAGACGACAGCAGCGATCAGCCGCGACGGACTCGCCCCCGGACTCACCCGTTCGACGTATTCACCGGTCTGACCGGAGTGCAGCTGCTCGTCAAGACCGACCTTGTCGAGCAGCTTCGCGATGACCGACTTGACGATCTTCGCCAGGAAGTAGCCCACGACGAGGATCACGAGGAAGCCGATCAGGTTCGGGATGAACCCGAACAGGGCGTCGAGCCCCTGCTGCAAACTGTTGGAAAGGTCAACTGCGGAAAGGAGTTCCATCCCCTTCTCTTTCTGTTGGGATCGATACCCCTCTGCCCGGGGCCCGAGGCGGCAGCGGTAGGTGTCAAGGGTTTGTCCATGGGTAGTGGCGGGGCAATGGTGGGGGCCGCTCATCTTCGGATCGGCGAGCTGAGCTACCGCGTCGGGGTCAGCCCCGACGTGCTGAGAGCCTGGGAGAAGCGCTACGGCCTGCTCAAGCCCATCCGCTCGGAGGGCGGCTACCGCCTCTACAGCGAGCGCGACGAGTGGCGCGTTCGGCTGATGCAGCAGAGACTCTGGAGCGGGCTGTCAACCGCGGAAGCGGCCCGCGACGTCGCCCGGATGGAGCACAACAGCGACATGCCCGACGGCTCGGTCGAGACGCCGGCCGAGCTCGCCGAGAAACTCGGGGCGGCGCTCGAGCGATTCGACGAGGACGAGGCCCACGCGCTGCTCGACCGGCTCCTCGGCGTCCACGGGCTCGAGCGAGCGATCCGCGACGCGCTCATGCCCTACCTCCGCGAGCTCGGAGAGCGCTGGGCGCGACACGAGATCACGGTCGCACAGGAACATTTCGCCAGCGGGTTGATCGAGGGACGTCTTCTGACGCTTGCCCGCGGGTGGAACAGGGGTCCGGGACGGCGGGCGGTGCTCGCCTGCCCGTCCGGCGAGCAGCACACGCTTCCGCTCGTCTGCTTCGGCCTCGTGCTGAGAACACGTGGCTGGCGCATCGTCTACCTCGGCGCCGACACGCCGCCTAGCTCGGTCCACATGGCGGCGGACACGATCAGCGCGGACGTGGTCCTGTTGTCGGCGGCGTCGAGCGAACGCTTCGTGACGATCACGAAGGAGCTGCGGGGCCTGGCCCGCGAGCGTCCGCTGGTGCTCTGCGGACGCGGCGCTACTCCGGAGCTGGCGGCAGAGCTGGAAGTCCAATGTCTGCACGACGATCCCGCGACCGCCGCCGAGACGCTGTCGCGCCGGTTCGTGCTCCAGTGATGTACGTCTCGCTCTCACACCTGCGCATCCCCGAGCAGCGCGCCGCGGAACTGGTCTCGGCTTTCCAGCGCCGCGCTCGCCTCGTGGAAGAAGCGGACGGCTTCGTGGACCTTCAGGTATGGCAGTCGGATAGGGACCCCGGCGAGCTCGTGATGGTTAGCCGCTGGCGCGACCGCCGCGCCTTCAAGGCGTACATGAAGAGCGATCGTCACCGCATCTCGCACGCCCGCATCGATCCGGACCTGGACAATGCGATCCGGCTCGAGCGGCTCGACCACCTGCACACCTACGAGGTCGTGGCCGAGTGACCGAACCTCCGAGCGGCGCGCCCGCGCCGGTCACCGCCGAGCTCCGCGACGGGGAGCAGCTAGACCTCCGCGCGCTCGCGGACGAGATCTGCCGCCGCTACAGGAACGAGTTCCCGGACGAGCAGGCCCGCTACGGCGACGCCGGAATGGCCTGGTGCCTACACGACAACCAGCACCTGCTCAACTGGGCAGTGGCCGAATCAAACGGCTACGGCGGCTTCGAACGACAACTGACGTGGCTCGCACGCGTACTCGACGCTCGCGATTTCCCGCTCGAGCGCCTGGCACGCGACCTCGACATAGCGGCAACCGTCCTGAACGAGATGGACACCCGCCACCCCGGGCCCCCTGAGATCCTCGCGGACGGTGCACGCCTCCTCCGATCTCGAGCGTCCGGCCCATGAATGGACGCCGTCTCAGGTCTTGGTGCCCCATGTACGCACTACCACTTCGGGCGACGTTAGGACACGAGCCCCGCAACGGAGCGCGCTAAGTCCAAGAGGACGGTTAGCAGCAGAGCCGTCCAACCGACCGTCAGCAGGAGCGCGCCCGCAAGGGCCGCGCGCTCCGGCCAGCGGCGGCTCTCGCTGCGCGTCCGCGCAGGCTGCTGCGGTTCTCGGGCAGCTAACGGCATCGGCGCTCCCACGTGCTAGACGGGCTCAGCCGGGCCCGGTCGAGGTCAGGTCTTCGGCGAGCGCTGGGTGTGGTGACGGTGGCCCGAATTCGTCGCGTGTCTCGATCTCGACGATTCGCAACCGGGTGCGCCCGAGGAGGTCGTCGCGTTCGGCGGACGACGGCCTCGCCTTAAGCTGCCGCGCCAGCAGGCGTAGCTGCCTCACTCGTCGATCCTCGGGAAGTGACACCGTCAGAAAGTCCGGGCTCGGGTGGTTCAGCCGCTCTTGCGCCTGCGAGACGAGGACCGCGAGCGCGAACCGGACGACGAGGAACGCCGCCGAGGGGGTGCCTTCTCCTCCTGCTCATCGCCGTCATCGTCGCCGAACAGCGTCTCCTTCGCGCCTTCGAGCGCGCCCTTGATCTTCGACCCTCCACCGCCGGAAGACATCGACTCCATTAGCTCGGGGAAGCTCTGAGTGTCGTCGCTTTCCTTGATGTCCAGCCGCCCCACGGCCTCGGCAAAGCGGAGATACGTATCAACACTCGCGATCACGATGCGAGCATCGATCGTGAGGACCTCGATGCCGATCAGCGAGACCCGAACGTAGGCATCGATCACGAGCCCCTTATCCAGGATCACTTCGATCACATCGGCCAGACCGCTCGGACGCGGACGCTCCAAATATCCGCTCGGCGTTGCTCGTTCTGCGGCCATCACGCCCCCTCGGCCCTAGCTCATCAGCGCGAAGCGCTGCACCCGGTCCAAGATCGCCCCGCTCGGGAATCTCTCCGCCCGCACCCGCCCCAGCAACAGCTCCACATACACATCCCGGATCGACGAGCCAGCCATCCCTACCCCTCAGGTCAAACGGTCTGAACCGTCTTCCCAGTCGCAGCCGTGCCAAACGCGACACCAAAGACGAGCCCACGCGCTCCGGAGTCCCCGGTCGCGTGTTAGCAGTAGCGAGCGCGGCGACGACTCGACTACCGGTTGGGACGAGGAGCTAGCGCTGGAGACGCATGAGCGACAAGGGGACCTGGGTGTACTTCTGCGGCACCGCGAGACTGTCGGTGGGGACGATCACGAAGGGTCTCGTCGTCGGCGATGCTGAGATGACTGCTCGCCGGCGCGAGCGACAGTGTCGTGCTCACCCAGGAGGTCCCCTCGACCTGGGCGATGCATATGCAACGCGCGATCACGACCCGCGGCGGTGCGGTCGGGAGCTCACGCTCGCATAGGACGATCCTCAGCGCTCTTGAGGCCGCGTCTGTGGGCTCGTCTGACTCTTGCTTGCAGGGACAATGGAGGAGCCCAATCGGAACGCATCTCGCGGACGGCCGGCACGTGTACACGATCGGGTGGGACACGGTGATCGCGTTGTCGCGCGATCCCGGCACGGGCGCATTGACCCAGCTCGAGGGAGTCTCGGGCTGCCTGGCGGTAACGGAGCGGCAGGCGTGCGCGCGCGCGAGTCGCATGGGCAGCCCGCAGAGCCTTGCGATGTCCCCCGATGGCACGGCGCTCTACGTGGGCTGGACGGATCAGTCGTCATCGTCAATACCGAGGCGAACGGGTCTGTCGGTGCTGCGCAGGGATTCCGCCACCGGCGGGTCGAGTGAACTCGCCGGCGAGACAGGCTGCCTGGACAGCGAGGGCTTGGAGGGCTGCACCCCGTGGTGACCTATCCATGACGAGGGCCTCGCCGCCGCGCCCAACGGCCGCCATGTGTATGTGGGTGCCCTGGGGCTTGACGGCTCGGGTGCGACGCGCGCCGCCATGCTCCGCGTCGAGCCCACGACCGGCGGCCTGCGCCCGCCCGATCCGGCCGCCTGCCCAGACGCACAGCGAAACCGGGAGCCGTCGTCGCCGTGCGCACCGATCGCCTCTCTCTCTACGCTCGCCCTCACACCGGACGCACGGCAGCTCTACACGGCCGACCAGACGTACTTACGTGACTCGGCGACCGGCCTGCTGACGCCGGTCGCCGGTCGCAGGGGCTGTTACTCGGTGCCCGATCCGTCCGACCCGGAGCTCCCCGCGGATAGGTGCATGTCCATGCGACCGTTCCGCACGAGCATCCTGGCGGTCGCCACGACGCCCGATGGCCGCAACGTCTTCATGGGCGACTACGACTGGGCCGTCGGAGGATTCGCGCGCGAGCGGGCGAGCGGCCGCCTGACGCCGCTTCGGAGCCTCGGCGGCTGCGCCCGCGTGGGTGCCGGCGCCCGGTGCAGCCACGCGCGCGCGCTCGAAGGGGCGCACGCCATTGCGATCACCCCCGACGCCCGCACGGTCACGCAGCGGCGTACGTCTCGGACTCCGTCGTCGTGCTCAACCGCGACCGCCGCAGCGGCGCCCTCTGGCAGATCGCCGGCCGCAACGGCTGTGTCGCCGGCGGAAACCGCCGCCTGAACGACACTCTCAGCTGCGCTGCCGGCCGCGCGCTGGATTCTCCTTGGGCTCTTGCGCTGTCGCCGGACGGCCGCCACCTGTACGTCCTGGCCGACGGCATCGCCGCATTCTCCATCCGCACACCCTGAGCACTTACCGCCCGGAAGGACATTCGCCCTGCGACCGCTGTGGACTCTCCGGCGCGCCGGCCAGCTTGCGCCTCCCGCCCGAGTTCGAATCGGCTGCGCGGACTCTGACCAGACGCGCGCTCGGGTGTTCGAGCGCCCGGTCGGTCGTGTACGCACACGCGTGTGCGGACAGGGGTCTCCAGCCATCGCTGGCTCCTTTCTTCAGGTGGTGTATGGGCGAACGCGTTGCCTAGGTCCGCCGGACACGCCGCTTGGGCGGCCGCTCAGCGCAACGGCGACCCTGTTGGCCGGGACCCGCCCGGCGAGGGAGCGCTATCTCAGGCTCGCGTGGCCGCTACTGCTGGGACCGGTCGCCCGCTTGATGACAGCGAGGTCCTCGGCAGCCCCACGCTCTTGCGCACCCCATGCGCGCGGCGACAGGTCGACGTTGCTCCGCATTACGCCCAAGCTGCTGTTCCGGGCGAGGAGCGGAACTCTCGACCTCCGCTTCTGCTCCTCGTCCATGGCGACAGCGCCGCTGCGTTCGTCCGCGCTGCTGGTTCTGCCTCGAAGCGGAACCGCGGCTATGTCAAGTCGCGCTCTTGCCGTGCTCTCGAACTCGTTGAGGCCGTCGGCCGCGCCGCTCGGGAGGTGGTCCTTGACTTCGTTTTCCACTTCGGAGAGGGTCGGGAGCACCCGAGGAAAGAGGCCTGATGCTTCGATACTGCTGGGCCACGTTGGTCAGCTGCGTTGCCGTCGCGTCCGTCTTGGCACCGGCTGCCGTGGCGGATCCCGATCCGGTGAAGAATAAGCAGGCGGTGTCGCGGACGCTGCAGTGCGACAACGGCCAGACGCTTGCTGCGACGTTCGCGGGGGATGGCAGCAACTTCAATGTGACGATCGACGAGCGAGTCTTCGTCTACAAGTGGATCTTTATCGACCGTCCGGCGCCACTCGAGGACACCCTCAACGTCCGAGGCTTGCCCGGGTTCGACGAAGAGGACCTCGTCACGTGTCGCTACACAACGCCGTCGGGGAACTCCGTCACGGCGATCGGCTTCTTCACCGGAGGGGGCTGAGCCAGACCTCGGTTCTCGTCGTCCCGCATGGCCGAGCGCGGCCGTCGCTGATCAACAGCGACTAGTACGTCACCGGAGGGAAGAGCATCAAACCTCTCCCGGGGAGCCCTGGACGGTGTTCGCTTTCGGTTTCGCCTGGAAGCGATAGCGAGGCGGCCCCGGCTCCAACCGGCTGCTTCCCATGCGAAGCGAGAGCGCAGAGCCACGCCTCCCCAGGCATAGGACGAGTCCGTGCCGGAGGGCCCGTGCCGCCGCCGATCAGGGTGCCGGTCCAGGGCGTTGCCGCGGCCCGCCTGCCTTTCGTCAAGCGATAGCGAGTCGCAGCGCCACCGCGGTTGAGAGCTGAATCCGCCCTGCGCGCGCCACTGCGCCTTCGGTGAGCTGGGTCGTCCTGGCGCTGTTGGTACTCGCGGTTGGGGCCGCTGGAAAGCGCGTGTTGCCCCAAACTTTTGCGGGCCGCCCCTTTGGGGTATAGGAGCGAGCAGGCACGGGCCTTCACTAGCAACGGCGCGCTCTGCCTCCTTCACACCTACGCCGTCCTCTCGCAGCCCGCGGGGCACGTCGGCGACCACCCTAAGGAGTTTTCCTGATGGCAGCAACAGACGTAGCCGCCTGGCGCGGCGGCACCGCCGTCGACCGTGACGGCGAGAAGATCGGCACGATCGACGAGATCTACGCGGACGCCCAGACCGGCAAGCCCGAGTGGCTTGCAGTCAAGACCGGCATGTTCGGCACGAAGGTGAGTTTCGTCCCGATCGCCGAGGCCAGCGACGCCGACGGCGACGTGCGCGTCCCGTACGACAAGCAGCAGGTCAAGGACGCCCCGCAGGCGGAGCCCGACGGCGAGCTGTCCCAAGACGAGGAGGCCGGGCTCTACCGCCACTACGGACTCCAGTACTCGGAGGCACGCTCGGATTCCGGACTGCCCCAGGGCCAGTCCCGCACCGAAACCGATAAGGCGACCGTGGGCCACGACACCAGCGGCCCGACCACCGACGACGCGATGACCCGCTCCGAGGAGGAGCTGCGGGTGGGCAAGATGCAGCGCGAGAGCGGAAGGGCGCGGCTGCGCAAGTACGTGGTCACCGAGCAGGTCGAGCAGACAGTGCCGGTGCAACACGAAGAGGTGCGCCTAGAGCGCGAGCCGATCACCGACGCCAACGTCGGCGACGCCACGGCCGGCCCCGAGATCTCCGAGGAAGAGCACGAGGTCGTATTGCACGAGGAGCAGGTCGTGGTCGAGAAGCGCGCTGTTCCCAAGGAGCGCGTGCGCCTCGACAGGGACACCGTGGTTGAGGACCAAACGGTCTCCGAGGAAGTCCGCAAGGAGCAGATCGAGGCCGAGGGCGATACCCCAGGCCGCGAGTAGAAGCCGCGAGGCAGGTGGGGCGCGGCCGGTGCCCGCCCCACCACTCCGCGTCGGAGCAGAACGCAAGGAAAGCAGCAGGCCGACCAGCCGCTGTCCTTGATACGGCCCCTTGAGTGTCCGATCCAAGGCTCCGCCAACCGCAGCCACCCGAACCTGCCTACAGGTATACCCCACCCCGCGTCGGCGTCTACGCGGATAGCCCTACGGCTTGGAAGGCTTCCCGCTCGCTGCGAAAGAAGGCCCACCAGATCACCTTCCCGTCTCGGAGCTGGGTGGCTTGCCACATGTTCTGCTCGACCGGGACGCCGCCCAGTGTTCCAGTCATGCGGAAATGCAAGACGCCCCGGTCGCCGGATCCGCGAACGTCGAACAACTCCCATTGCACGTCCTCGAAGGCGCCGCGAACGGTTTGCCACCACGCCCGAACGCCGTCGTGACCCCGGAAGGTCGTTCCTTCTGCCTCCGCGACCATTGAGGTGAACTCGACGTCCTCGGCGATCAGCGCCAGAAACGCGTCCAAATCGCCCGAGTTAAGCGCCCCAATGGCATCCTCCGCTAGCGCCCGCTGCTCGGCGTTTTCCCACGCCGACAGCCCGGCGGCTTCGAGGGCTTCGGCGCGGGTCGCGTACTCGCGGCAGCGGGCGATCTTTCCTTCACGAATCGTGAATACGACCCCGCATGTCTGATCGGTTTCGACGCCGCTCAGCTTGGCCCGTCCGCCGAATCGCTCAACCGCGACCACCGTGTCCTGACCGGCGTCGATCAGTTCCACCGGCTCGAACCGGTACTCGTCGAAGGTGTCGATCCAGTCTCGGATGTACTTCCGCATGGCGTTCTTGCCGCGGATTGGGCCGGGGTTGTCGACGCCGTCCCTTTCGGGCCGGTAGTCGAGATCGTCGCTCCAATGCTCCATCCACCGGTCAAACCCGCCTTGGGCGAACGCCTCGTAGTTGCGACGAACAAGGTCCACGTTTTCCTGCGACATTGTCCGCCCAGTATCTGCCGCTCGAACGGGCGCGTCCAGCACAGCCGTCCGCCCGAAAATCGACTGTTCTTCGCGACGTTGCCTGCAACGGTTCCCGCCCTCAGCCAGGCGACCCCGCTACCCCACCCGCGCGCCGCAGGCGGGTCATACCTCTTAAACGCGGGATTGCCAGCGGGCAACCTCGCCGGTGCTGGAATTCGACAGGCGCCCGTCCGTGCATCGCCGCCTCCAGTGGCGGCACCGACAAGTACTACGACCAGATCGCCTGGTTCCAAGACGGCAACCTCGCGAAGCTGACGCTCGAATACAAGACGGCAGGGTCGTTCCTGTGGACCGACCACACCCTCAAGGGGCTGACCAACCCCTCCAAGAAGGCGCGCATCTCCGACCACTACCCGCTCTGGGTCGAGTTCGGGCGCACCTGAATACAGGGCGCCGCGGGCTTCGCGGCCGCTGCGACCGGAAGTCCCGCGCGGTAGGACCTCATCGCTCACAGGAACCCCGTATGCGGCTCGACCCGCCGACGATCCAGCCGGGCGCGAGCGGGGACGCCGTCCGCATGCTGCAGCGACTGCTGAAGAACTTCGGCCTCAACCCCGGCCAGGTCGACGGCGAGGTCGGCCCGAAGACAGAGGCTGCGGTCAAGGAGTTCCAGGACCCTCGTCCTGATCTCAGCGGACGGGGTGGTAGGGCCCGAGACCTGGGCCTGGCTCGGAAGCTGAGCCGGGCGAGCGCGCGGACGGCGACCTAGCCAGCTTCGCGCGCGGGCGCCGGTGGCCGGCGATCGCAGCGGCGGACCTTGACGCAGGGGGCCGCCGGCGCGGTGCCCGTGTATCGAGACACGCGGTCTCCGCAGCTCCCGCTATCCCACCTGTCGGAGTCGGTGCGACTCACAGGCGCCGTCACGGCGGACGTCTGCGTGGACTAGAGAGGCGATCGCATGACTTCGCGGTCGAAGGCCACGGCGGCGATGCTGATGCACCACGGCGTGATCGCGTGCGCCCCGGACGTCGCCTTCCGGGTCAGACCGACCGGTGCACGACGCCCCTCGCTTCACGGCGGTGCTGCCTCGAGGCGAAAGGAACAACTAGAGCGCGACGGTGCGGGCCGCGACCAGCTTCCCGTCCGCGAAGCCCTCGGCTCGTACGACCGTCGCCTCGCCGACCGCCGGCACAGTGACGGACGCCTCGCCGCTCGGCGTGTCCACCGACGCTCGTGGCCGGCCATCAACGTAGATGTCCGCGCGGTCGACGTTCGCCCCCGTAAGGTCGACCCGGAGGTCGCCCGCGCCGAGCACGGCTTCGATGTCGAGCCTGCGCACTGGCATGTCGGCAAGCAGCGCGCCGGCCCGGTCGAGCAGGTCCTTGTTGCCGGCCAGCAGGTCGTCGCGGGTCATGCAGTGGCGCACGTCCGGCACGACGCCGAGGTCCTCGAGCGGGGTGCCGGACTGAGCGCCCACGCGCAGCGTGCGGCGGATCGACACGCGCATGTTCGCCTGCTGCGGCAGCGCCTTGTAGGGCGAGCCCGAGTCCGGTGTGGGCGCTTCCAGCAGTTGCTTGAGCAGGCCGTGGGTCCACACGTTCGCGCCACAGATCGAACCAGCAAGCTCAACGGAGCAGCGCGCCTGCGTCCGGGGCCGGGTGCTCGGCGCGCTGCTGCTGATTGTCGGACTCAGCAGCGAGAGGGACATCGCACGCCGGCCCAGCGACGACTGCCTTCCATCGGGCGCAGCAGTCTGGAGCTGAGCTCCGCTGCTCGTCCCTAGGCGCATAGTTCGGACTGGAGAGCAGAGTCGACCAGTCGTGGCCTGACCCCAGCCTTAGCGCGCCGGCGGCGCGATCGCGGACTGCTCTTGGAGCTTGACGGCGGTGGCCGCGAGTGGTAGGCCACGCATAGTCCTGCGCACGTTCCCGCACTTAGGGGGTTAACCATGCGCGCATCACCGCTCGCGAGCGCGGCCGTCGCCGGCCTTGTCCTTTCCGTCTGCCTGACGGCGAGCGCCGCGGCCGCACCATTCACTCTGGGGCCGGACGTCAAGGTCAACGGCGGCTCGACGCTAACCGGCTGCCCGTTCGGCGCCTCGCCCGACTTCGCCGCCGCTTACAACAACACCGAGGTCGAGCCACAGGTGGCGGTGGACCCGACCAACCCTGCGCGAATCACGGGCGTGTCGCAGCAGGATCGCTGGCCGGACGGCGGCGCCCGCGGCCTGTCGTCGTGGCAGTCGAGCAACGGCGGAACCAGCTGGGCCAAGCTCGCGGACGTGCCGTGGAGCGCGTGTCAGGGCGGCCCGCAGCGGTTCGGCCGCGTGACCGACCCGTGGGTGTCCTATGACAGGGCCGGCACCGCGTACTTCATCGGCCAGCCGATCGACTCGGCCGCGCTGGGGATCTCGGCGATCTCAGTGACGTCGACGACGGGATCCACGTGGCGGCCGCCGCAGATCCTGATCGAGGACGAAGGCAGCCGCGGCATCACCAACGACAAGGTCTCCGTCACCGGCGACCCGACGCGCGCGGGCTACGCGTACGCGACGTGGCTGCGGTTCACCCATCCGGCCGAGGGCAGAAACGGCCCGGTCGCGGACCAGCACTCGTTCGCCTTCCGCGGTGAGCCGATGTTCTCGCGGACGACCGACGGCGGGGCGACGTGGTCGGTTCCCAAGCCGATGCGGCAGTCGAACTCGTACTTCCAGGGCAACCAGATCGCCGTGGCCCCGGACGGGACGCTTTACAACGTCGCCGCGAACCTGTTCCGTGGTGCGCTCGCCGGCGGCAACGCGACCTACATGAGTGTCTCGCGCTCCAACGACGCTGGCCTGCACTGGTCCTCGCCGGTGCAGATCGCGCCGATCAGCTTCGTTCAGCTGTTCGTGCCGGACGACCACTTCCCGATCCGGGCGGAGGACTACCTGCCCGACATCGCGATCAGCCCGACCAACGGCGACATCTACGTCCTCTGGTCGGATGGGCTCGGGACGCCAATCAGCAAGGTCGTGATGGTCAAGTCGACGGACGGCGGCCGGCACTGGAGCGGCCCGACGGTGGTGTCGACGGGCGGCCCGAGCGTACAGTCCTATAACCACTCGATCGAGGTCACGGCGAACGGCACAGTCGTGCTGACGTACTGGGACGACCGCAACAATGTGCTCGGCGACGGCATCGCCACGACGGACGTGTGGCTGCGCCATTCGCACACCGGCGGCACGAGCTGGGAGCCCGAGCAGCACATTTCCGGTCCCTTCGACCACTACAACGCGCCGATCTCGTACTTCGCGCCGGGCGACCCACGTGGTCTGTTCCTCGGCGACTACATGGGACTTGAGACGATCGCGGGCAACAGCGTGATCAATTTCCTCTCGACGACCATCAGTGACGGCGCGGACGTGCACGCGATCCGCGCAAACCACCCGTAGCCGACAATGACGCCGGGCGCCCACGTCAGCGGCGCCCGGCGTCACTGCGCCGCAACCCATAGCTCTCTATCCGGCCTCGGGATATGGTCGCTCAGCCGCTCATCTGCCGAGGAAGCAGCAGCCGCGGTCCCGCCTTTCCCATCGTGCACCTCGACGCACCGATCGCCGTGCGCCGCGGTCGCTCCCCCGCTGTTCCTTGCGCCTGAAGGGACGCCTCTGCGTGTCGTGGTCTTCGCTGCTCAGTTGGACGATCTTCAGCGCTCTCGACGGCCGATTCCCAGTCTCGTCTGACTCTCGGTTTGCGGGACGAAGCAGCAGCGAGATCGAAGCGAATCCCCGTTCACCAGCGCCGCTGGTCGTCCATCTCGAAAGCGTCGTGCTCCGCCATCGAGACGCTCGTTCCCGTGGCAATGCGGCAGCTTCGCGGGCGGCATCGGCGTTCGGGGACGGCCGATCGAGTGGGGGCACTGCGTATGGCGGTGTCCGTTCGATTCGCCGGCACCGCTCCGTTGCGTCACCGGATTGGACGCGTGGCCAGGCGGCTTGTGAGGTACTGGGCCGCTGGCGCCAGGGAGCGCCGGGGACGCAGTCGGCCCGGCCGGTGCCCGCGGTTGGGGGCGGTCGTTCAGCCGGCGCGGGTGCGGGTGGTGGTGGGGCCCGGACCTCGAACAGGATGGCAAGGGCGCCGGCCGTAGCTGGCGCCCTTTCGGCCGCTTGCTGCCCGCTAGTGCGGGCAGTCGGCTCCGGGTGACGGCTCGTCGATCCGAGCCGGGAGCGGGGGCGAGGTACGCGGCGCGAGGTAGGTCGCGTAGAGGACGAGCTGCTCGGTGCCCTCGTTTCGCGCCAGGTGAACCTGGCCGGGGTGCGTCGTGAACGCCGACCCGGGGCCGTACGTGATGCCCTGCGTGCAGGCCTCGTCGTGATACAGGGTGATCGCGCCCCGCAGGACGACGTTGATGTTGTCACCGGGGTGGCTGTGCCAGCCGAAGGTCGCCCCCGGCTCGGCGACGATCCGCTGGGTGATGACCTCGACGTCGCCCTTGGTGTGCAGCCGAACCTTCGCGTCGTTGGCGAACTTGCTGTGGAACTTGAGCTCGCCCAGGGGGGCCCGGGCGGTCTCGGCGCTTACGCCGCTCGCAGGCGTGCCGAGAGCCGTGCCGACGAACAGCCCCACTCCAATCACCGCAACCACTGCGGTCACCTTGATCATGACGCTCCTCCTCCTATGAACCCCGCGGCAGCAGCCGCGTGGTGGTTGGTCATCGTCTTCTCCGTCATCAGCTCTACGGCAGGTCGAGGTACTGGCCGAGGAACGCACGCGCGTCCGCGATGTCGAGCCGCTGGCTGTAGTTCTGGGCCCGGCAGACCGCGTCGCCCCCGGTTGCGAGTGCTACGGCGGTGTTGGTCTGGTGGATGAGCTTCGGCGACCCCGAGTCCCCGAAGCAGATGCCACCGTTGCCCTCCTCGGCGTTGGAGTTCATGAGCAGCCTCAGGTAGGCCGGGGTCAGCCCCTGGAAGAGCGACGTCGAGTACATCCGCCCGGGCGGGTTCTCGTATGTCGGCGCACCCTGTCCGAAGCTGGCCATGAAGCCGTAGCCGACGTTGTCGAACACGGTCTGCGGCCGCAGCGCGCCGTTGGCGGCGAGCCGGTCGAGCAGCCCCGCGGTCGGCAGCTCCACCGGGTCCACATCGACCGTGTCGGCGAGCAGCACGACGCCGTAGTCCTTGAAGTTTGAGTGGTCGTGCCCGAACTCGGGATGGAAAGCGATCGCGATTCCCCGATGCCAGTTGGTCGCCGTGACCGCGTCCGTCTCATCGATCGTCACCGTCGGGTCGAAGGTGACGCGCAGCTGGTCGGGCGTGTTGTTGTCGCTCTCGGGCACCCACGCGACGCAGTGACCGGCCGTAATGAAGACACCGATGCCCGGAGCGCTCCTGTGCTCGCCGGCGTAGAAGCCCGAGCAGACGAAATACCGCTTGCCGTCCTCCTCGACGGTCAGCAGCCCCACGTAGGGGTGCCGGTCGCCGTCCGGGACGCCGTTGCTGATGGCGAGCGCGGGCGCGGCCGGCAGCAGCGCCGCGAGCGCCGCCAGTGCGACGATCAGTGCGACCCTCCGGCCCGCCGTCATGCGTGGTGCAAAGGACATGTGGTCCTCCGTTCGTTGCTTGCCCGGCGACCGTCACGCAGGCCGGTCGAGATGCGGTCGAGGCCCGGTGTAGCGACGCCTCTACCGCATCTCTACCGCCGTGGTGCATCGTCCGCGTGTGCCCGAGCCCGGCGATCTGCATATCGGTCCCGACCACCTCGAGGTGGCGGCCGACCGTGGGGCGCTGGCCGCGATCCTCGACGCACGCGGCCGGCATCGCGAGGCGCAGCAGACGCTGCGGCACGTCCTGTCGGTCATCGAGATCGTGCTCGGACCCGACCACTACGAGGTCGCGGCCACGCTCGACCGGCTCGCGGCGAGCGCGCAGCACACAGGCGACTACGCGCAGGCGGCCTCGCTTCATGAGCGCTCGCTTGCCATCAAGCGCCGGATCCTCGGACCCGGCCACGCCGATGTGGCCGAGACCAGCGCTCGGCTGGCCGAGTGCCGGGCGGAGGTGCCTCGCGGAGACGGCGATGAGCGCACTGGATGAGCAGCCCCCGTCCGACATAGGATCGCAAACGGAAGTCGGGGCGACGAACATGGACGTCAAGCTGCTGGGACCCGTCGAGGTGGTCTCGAACGAGACCGCGGTCGCGCTCGGTGGGCCGAAGGAGCGCGCGCTGCTCGCCATGCTCGCGCTCGAGGCCGGCTCGACCGTCTCGGTAGAGCGCCTGATCGACGGCCTGTGGGGCGATGCCCCGCCGGCCACGGCGGCCAAGCTCGTGCAGCTGTACGTTTCTCATCTCCGCAAGGCGATGGCCGGCTGCGCTGACGAGGGCGCGATCGCCACGCGCGGCGGCGGGTATGAGCTGCGCGTCGGGCGCAACCAGGTGGATGTTGCGCGGTTCGAGCGGCTGCTGGCGCAGGGTGCCGCGCGCGAGGCGCTTAGTCTGTGGCGCGGCCCGCCGCTGGCCGACGTGGCCAAGGAGCCGTTCGCCGCGCCTGAGATCAGGCGCCTCCACGAGCTGCGAACCGCCGCGCTCGAGGTCGCAATCGACCAGGACCTCGAGGCGGGCCGTCACCGCGAGGTGCTGCCGGAGCTCGAGTCGCTGCTGGCCCGCGAGCCGCTGCGCGAGCGCTTGCACGCCCAGCGCATGCTCGCCCTGTACCGCTGCGGCCGCCAGGCGGACGCGCTCGAGGCGTACCGGCAGGCGCGTGCCGCGCTGGTCGAGCAGATCGGCGTGGAGCCCGGGCCCGCCCTGCGCCGGCTGCACGAGGCGATCCTCCGGCAGGACCCGTCGCTGGACGCGCCCGCCGACCGGGCCGGAGGGCCCGGGCCGTCGACGCCGCTGCTGGGCCGCGACGCCGAACTCGAGCGGCTGCGCTCGTTGTGGTGGCGAGCGCGCGAAGCGGGCGGCGCCGGCGTGCTAATCACAGGTGGGCCCGGCATGGGCAAGACGCGGCTGGCGCGCGAGCTCGCGCACGAGGTCCGGCGCGACCGCGGGGAGGTCCTCTGGTGCGACGGGGAGGCGCACCCGGACGCCGCGCTCCGCGCCGCGGCCGGTGCGCGCCGGGCGGAAACGCCGACCCTGCTGGTCATGGACGACCTCGATCGCGCACCCGCCCGCGTCCGGGATGCCTTCCGCAAGCTGACGGGCAGCCCGCCTCGAGCTCCGCTCCTAGCGCTGGCGACCGCGACCGAGGCGGACGGGATCGCGGCGGACGAGATGCTCGCGCTGGGTGGGCTCGCACCCGATGCAGCCGCCGCCCTGGCTCGGTTCCACGCCGGCGCGCGCGACGGCGGCGACCTGCCCGTGGACCGCATCGTCGAGGAGACCGGCGGTGTCCCCGCGCGCGTACAGCAGGCGGCTACCGAGTGGACGCGCGCGCAGGCGATGCGCCGGCTCGGCGACGCGGCCGCCCGCACCTCGGCGGAGCGCGCCGGGTGGCGGCTGGCCGAGGACGACCTCGCGACGAGCGTGGTCGAGGTGCAGGACCTGCGCGAGCGCGCGGTCACCGCCGCCGGCGACCGGCGGGCTCCGGGGTGCCCGTTCAAGGGGCTGGCGTCGTTCGACGTCGAGGACGCGGCGGTGTTCTTCGGGCGTGAACGGCTGGTGGCCGACATGGTGGCGCGCCTGCCGGGCGCACGCTTGATGGGCGTCGTCGGACCGTCCGGGAGCGGCAAGTCGTCGGCGATGCGGGCGGGCCTGCTCGCCGCGCTGGCTGGCGGCGTCCTGCCAGGCAGCGAGCGCTGGCCGCTCGTGGTCATGCGGCCGGGTCAGAAGCCGATGGACATGCTGCAGCGGGCGACGCCCGACGTGCCGGCGCGCGGCCGGTGGGTGCTCGCCGTCGATCAGTTCGAAGAGGTCTTCGCGGCCTGCCGGCACGAGGACGAGCGGGCCGCGTTCGTCGACGCAGTGGTCGGGTGCGCTCGCGACGCGCACCGCGAGGCGCTCGTGATCGTCGCGATCCGCGCCGACTTCTACGGGCACTGCGCACGCTACCCGGAGCTGTCGCGCATGCTCGGCGCCAATCACGTGCTCGTAGGGGCGATGGGGCGGCACGAGCTGCGCCGTGCGATCGAGCTGCCCGCGCGCCACGCCGGGCTCGACGTGGAACCGGAGCTCGTCGACGCCCTGATCGCCGACGTCGAGGCCGCGCCCGGTGCGCTGCCGCTGCTGTCGACGGCGCTGCTCGAGCTGTGGCAGCACCGCGACGGCCGGCGGCTGCACCTCGTCGCCTACGAGCAGACCGGCGGCGTCCACGGCGCCGTGGCGCGACTCGCCGAGGCTGCGTACACGCGCCTCGACGACGAGGAGCGTGAGCAGTCGCGACGCATCCTGGTGCGCCTGTCCGGCGACGGCGGCGTCCGCGCGCGCGTGCCGATCGCCGAGCTGGGCGACGCAGACGCGGTCCTGGAGGTGCTCGCCGGCGAGCGCTTGGTCACGATCGGCGAGGGCGAGGTCGAGGTCGCGCACGAGGCGCTGCTGCGCGAGTGGCCGCGGCTGCGTGGGTGGCTCGATGAGGACGCCGACGGACGTCGGGTGCACCGCCGGCTGACGTATGCCGCCCGCGACTGGGACGCGGCGGGCCGCGACCCCAGCGCGCTCGACCGCGGCGCCCGGCTCGCCGCCGCGCTCGAGTGGGCGGCCACGCACGACGGCGACCTCAACATCGCCGAGCGCGCTTTCCTCGACACAAGCCGTTCCGCGAGCGAGCGCGCCCAGCGCCGCCTCCGCGCGGGGCTCGCAATCGTCGCGTCGCTGCTCGTACTCGCGGTGACCGCCGGCGTCGTCGCGTTGAACGAGCGCGGCACCGCCCGCCACGAGGCGCTCGCCGCGGCGGCCCAGCGCCTCGGCGCGCAGGCGCTCGTGGAGGACGACCTCGACCGCTCGCTGCTGCTCGCGCGCCAAGGCGTGGCCCTGGAGGATTCGGTCCAGACACGGAGCAACATGCTGGCCGCGCTGCTCAAGAGCCCAGCGGCGATCGGCGTGGTGCGCGGCGATGGTGACCGGCTGATCAGCCTGGATCTCAGCCCCGACGGCGGCACGCTGGCGCTTCTCGACAACGACGGAACGCTCAGCTTCGTGGACGCGCGCACGCGCCGTCCAGTGGGGCGCGCGATCACGGTCTCCGGCATCGCCGGCGTGATCATCGACGCGGCGTCAGTCGGGCTCGACTTCCTGCAGTTCAGCCCCGACGGATCGCGGCTTGCAGTCGGGGGCGGCGAGCCGGTCGTCATCGACGTTCGGACCCATCGCGAGCTCTTCCCCTTGCGGGTCACCGAGCGGATCGTCTACGGCCTGCGCTTCGCGGACGACGGACGCACGCTGCTCGCGGCCGTCCCGGCACCACCCGAGTTCACGGCCACTATCCAGAGCTTCGACGCGCGCAGCGGTCGACCGCTCGGCCCGGAGCGGCGGATCCGCGAGACGGGCGACCCGACGCTGCTGGCCACGAGCGGCGGTCGGCGACTGGTCACGACCGTCGGCGGGCCGCGCAGCATCATCCGCGACTCTGACACGCTGCGCCCGCTGCGGCGCGTGCCTACCGGTGCGGTCCAGCTGAGCCTGAGCCCCGACGATCGCACGATGCTCGTCGGCGGTGACGACGGCTCCGTGCGCTTCTTCGACCGGATGACCGGCGACGTCAGGCACGCCTCCGGACGCCACGACGGCCGAGTCGTCGGGGCGGTCTTCGGCGCCGACGGAGCCACCGCCGTCTCCGCCGGCGCGGACAGCCGTCTGATCGTCTGGGACGTCAGACGGGCGTCGGCGGTCGAGACGCTCGAGGGACACGCCGGACAGGTCACCGGCATGGCGATCACCCGCGACGGCGCAACGCTCTACACGGCCAGCCTCGACGGCAAGGTCATCCTCTGGGATCTCTCCGGCGCCCGCCGCCTCGGCCGCCCATTCAAGGTCGGACGCGACAGCGAAGAGGCCCCCCGCTACGCCCTGAGCCCCGACGGCCGCGTCCTCGCCATCGGACAGCTCGACGGCACCGTCGCGCTATTCGATCCACAGACGCTGCGAGAGGTGTCGAGGTTCCCGGTGGTCCCGGAGGGACCGGTCCGGGGGATGGGGTACGTGCCCGGCGGCAGGCTGCTCGTCGCCGGCGGCGACGACGGCTTCCTCGCCCTCGTCGACCCGCAACGAGGCAGGACCCTGAAGCGGCTGCCCGGCCACCGCGACACGGTCTTCACGCCGAGCATCAGCGCCAACGGACGCCTCATGGCAACGGCGAGCGGCTTCGACACCGTCCGCCTCTATGCGTTGCCGTCGGGCCAACCGGTCGGCCGTCCGCTGCGCGGCCCACCTGCCGTTGGAGACGTCTCGCTCAGCCCGGACGGGCGAACGCTGGCAATCACGCGCCCGCCGAGCGGAGGCGTCGAGATCCGCGATGTGCCGACGCTCCGACGCCGCACATCGCTGCCCCAGAGCGAGACGGTCTGGGACCTGGCGCGCTTCACGCCGGACGGACGCTACGTCGTCGGCGGCAGCTACAAGGGCTGGGCGCGGCTGTGGTCCGCCGCGACCTGGAAGCCGGCCAGCCGCAGGTTCGTCGGTCACGCCGGACGGGTGGAATGGCAGTCCGCGAGTCCCGACGGCCGCACGCTCGCCACCGGCGGCCCTGACGGCACGGTCCGCCTCTGGGATCTGCCCACGCAGCAGCCGCTCGGCGCGCCGCTCCCCGGCCGCACCGACCGCTATCTCCTCCCCCAGTTCGCACCCGACGGCGCGCATCTGTTCGCGATAGCCACCGGCCGCGCTTACCGCTGGGACGTGCGTCCAGCCTCATGGGCACGGCACGCCTGCGCCGTGGCCGGCCGCACGCTCACCCGATCCGAGTGGAAGGACGCGCTCCCAGAACGCGACTACGACCCGGCCTGCTGAGCGTCCCCGCCAAAGGCAGACCGAAATGCGACACGCCGCCGTGCAGCGTCGGAAGTGCGCGCCCAGAAGCTTCCTCGCGCGCAGGCCCAGCGGGGCACCACTTCCGATGTCGCGTGAAAGGAGGCGTCTTTGCCGAGCGGCCGTCGCTCTCGCCATGGACGACCACCAGGCGTCAGCCGGGGGGAGATCCGCGCCGAGCTGGCTCCTGCATCGCCCTGAAAACCGAGAGTCCGACGAGTCCGCATTCGCGACGTCGAGAGCGCTGAGGATCGTCCGTTGTGACACTGATCGCGGGTCTGCCGAAAGTTGTGCAACCACGCGGGAGCGACACTTCGGCGTCCCCGGCCGCGAGCCGGCGCTTCGCACAGTGACGGCTTGGCGTTTACGGCTCCGGACGGAGATCACGCACGCGCGTTCCGCCCGGAGCCTGGACTGGCCGCCTACTCGCAGCTGCCCGTGAAGCTTGGGGTCAGCGTGTGAGGGTTCGGGCCCTCGACGAAGACGGCGAGGTGAACGCCGAAGTGGAAGGTCTCAAAGGCGGACTGGGGCGCATTCGCGGTCAGCCCGCCGGCGATCGCGGACGTGTTGTCGCTCGCGTTCGTGAGACAGTGCAGGTGCCTCGGGACTTGGGCGCTCGCGGGTGCCGCCGAAGCCAGGACACCGGCGAGGACGCCGGCGAGTACGACGCGGCGCATGTGTCTCCTCCCTCCATGGAGATCCGCTCCGGGCGCGGATCGGTCGACCTGTCGACGCTAGCGCTGGACGGGAACCGGCGTCAAGCCCGCCGCCGGTCTCACACCCGGGTGGCTGAGCGCGCGCTGAGCCTCGCTGCTCCTTGGCGCGACGAACAGCAGCCCAACCTCGGAGTGCTGTTCCCGGACGAATGCGGGCGTCCGGACGCGAGCGCCCGAGACCGCTGAGATGGACGACAAGCAGGTGCGCGGCCTGAGAGCGCTGCTTTTCGAGGAACGGAGAAGTCCTCTCCTGTCCGACGAGCAGGGCCCGGACCCAAAGATTCGGTCGAGCAGATGGCCGACGCTGTCACTCAGCAAAGCGGTCTACTGGGAACTCTAGGCCAGCCGTTTCTAGCGAATTTGCAAGGACTTTGATGGAGCTAGCCGGACTCGAACCGGCGACCTCCTGGGTGCGATTCAGGCGACCCCCAGCCCTGAGTTTGGCTTGTTTGCGGGGTTTTCGCGGCGGTGGAGGCCCGGTCCGGAGGCCCGGATTTGGACTGTTTTCCGCCCATTCCGGCTGGGATCGGGCCAAAGAACGAGGTCTTTGGCCCGACCTCGCCGCTCATGCGGGTTCGTGAGGATGACGCTCCTCGTGGTCTGCGCTGGACCTAGGCTTGCGCGGTCGCCGGCGGACAGAGACTTAGACAAAACCTAGACAGCATGGCCCCCAGGCGCTAACGTGACCTGGACAATATCTAGACACTATCTGGATAACCCCATCAAAGGAGGGTCCCATGCGGAAGTTTCTCGTTTCCCTATTGAGCGTCGGCGCAGTCGCCGCCGTCGCGGCTGCGCCGGCCATGGCTGGCGAACGGGAGGGCAAGACAATCGTCGAGAAGGTTGTTGACATCTCCGGTGCCAGCGGCTTCGACACCAACAGCGGAGATTTCGACATCCTTCGCGAGGCAGTCGTCGCCACAAACCTCGCAGAAGAGCTCAGTGGCAAGGGCCAGCTCACCGTGTTCGCCCCGACCGATCAGGCGTTCCTCGACCTGACCGGCGCCGCGACCGAGCAGGACGCGTTCAACGGCGTCGCCGCCCTCGGCCTGCCGGCCGTGACGCAGGTGCTGAGGTACCACCTGGCGCCCGGCCGTCGCGCCGCCGCCGAGGTCGTCGCCGCGACGCGGGTCAATACGCTGCTGCGCGGCTCGTTCCTCACCAAGGTTCGCGGGACGGCGACGTTGACTGACGCCACCGGCCGCACCGTCGGGATCGCCGCGCCGAACGCGGCGAAGCTCTCGAACGGCATCATCCACGCGATCGACGGAGTGCTTCTGCCCTTCCGGCTGTAGGTCCGCCGTGCCCCACATGGTGGGCCGCAACCGCAAGGCCCGGGGCGGTCGAGCCGCCCTGGGCCTTGTGGCGTTATCGAGCTTCCGCCAACCAGTCGGTCGTGCCCGCTCGAGATGATTGCGAGGCGGCCGACGACCCTCGACGTGGTCGTCCTATCGCGGGCGCCGAGCTGCCGGTGGCCCGGCTGGCGCCTGTGCAGACGCTTGAAGAGTTCCTGGAGGCGCGCGACCCGGTCCTCGGCCAGCGCACGACCGAATTCGCGCTCGTCCTGCCGAGACCACCACGGTCAGGACGAAGGCGGCAGGTCGAGCCTCCCGGTCCGCTTGCCGAGGACGGCCACCGGTTCGGTTCTCGAAGTGGAGCCAGCCGGAATCGAACCGGCGACCTCCTGGGTACGATTCGGGCGACCAAATCACCCGAATAGTCTGACTTGCAGGACATTCAGCGAGCGACGGTCCTTCGCGGCCCACGCGCGATCACCCTGCATTTGCAGGCGATTCACGGGAGTTAAGGCCAGAGAACTGGCGCTGTGGCCTCAACGCATCTCAGACGCGCAGGCGGTCAGTAGACCGCGTATCCGCGCCAGCGGACCGTCGTACTGCTTCCGGCCGAGCGGCCGCGCAGGCGCAATCGCCCGCTGGCGCCATTGTAGGCGCCGGTCCCGCCGATGATCGTGCGCGACGCGGTCACCGATACGGTGCCATCGGGCTGCGGCGTCCGCGTCGAACGGCCAGTGCCGCTGAGCGAGCCGCGCTTTGTGAAGATCGTGAAGGTCGAGCGCGTTGTCTCGCCGCCGCCCGGCATCGGCGTCGGCCGAACCCGTTGCACGATCGCCCCCGCGCCGAACGGGCGGCCTCTGAAGGCGCCGGCCGTCGTGATGACCGCGCCGTCGGCGTCCGTCTTTCGCTGGACGATCGCGTCGCGCAGCACGAGGCTGACCGCGTGCCGGGAGCGAGCCGTCGCGGGCGCGACGTTGACCGCGGCCGCGAGCGCGACAGCAAGTACCGGCACCCGCCAGCGCTGGACACCTCTCGACCCGCTCCTGATCCGCATGGTGTCTCCTCTCGATTGTGGGATGTCCCAGCGTGGAACGTCGGGCGTCCCGGCGCGCCTCCGCGATCCGATTGAGTGAGCGCCGACGTCAATTAGTTCGCTCACCTCCACGTAGGGAGGGCGTCCAGGGTTCGAGTCCCTCGTCGGTTCACGGGAGCCGCTAGTCGCTCGCGCATATCGTCCCTTCCGGGAAGTCGGTTGAGCACCGATTGCCTATCCACAAGTTCAGTTGGCGAGCGTCGTCACGCGCGTCCAGGCTCGCGAAGCGGCCGTTGCGCTCGGCGAGGTTGCCTCGCACCGCGTTGGCCGTGTTCCCGCCCCGAAGCACGATGCCGTCGCGGAGATTGTCGCTCGTCACGTTGTTCGACAGCTGCGACTGAATAATTGATGGCCTCGTCGCGTTGGGAGCGCCGGCAGCGACGATCCCATCGCGCATCCCCACGACGGTGTTGGCGCGAACAATCACGCCCGTGTTGGGGGCCTGGTCAGGCGGCGGGGAAACAAATGCGATCCCCTGCTGCACGCCCCCTCCCACCGGCGGCACCTCGAGCAGGAAGTTCACGGCGCCAGGTCCACGCGAGGTCGCTGGGAACAACGATTTGCGCCCAGCATCAGCAGGTCCTCGGTGGTACGAACGAGCCGACGCGATCCAAACGGGCCACCCGGCACCGCGTACACGTCTCCCGTGGGAACGACCGTTGCCGCTCGACCCACCGTGCAGCTCGACATGGCGAGCGGCGATGGCGTCCTGCCCGTGGCACCCCCGCGGCCGGTGTTAGCGGCGGCAGCACGCGTCTTTGGATTCGACTCGGTGCGACAGGCTCAGTCCGCCTTGACGGCGGGTGCGGCCCCAGTCGGGCTCAATGTCACCGACGCCATTGCTCGTGAGATTGATCTCCGTACCGCCTCCAGCGGGCACGGTCCAGATCTCGGCGTCGCTGCCCAGACCGGCGCCTATCCCGGACCAGAATGCAATCTTGGTTCCGTCGGGTGACCAGGAGGACCAGCGATCGTTGGTCGCCGTACGCGTCGGAGTCAGGTTGACGGGGTCGGAGCCGTCGATGTTCATGGTCCAGATGTCCACGTCCGGCAGTGCTGGCGGAGGCGGGGAATCCCGGTTGCTTCCGAATGTCAGCCTCTGTCCGCTCGGCGAGAAGTCGGGCAACGAGTCGAGCGCAGGGTTGTTGGTGAGGTTCGTCGGCGCTCCGGTCCCGTCTGCGTTCATCAGATAGATCTCCTGATTGCCGTCGCGTGCGCTCTGGAAGGCGATCTTGGAGCCATCGGGAGAAAAGACCGGGACCTGATCCACGGCCGAATCGTTCGTGAGCCGGATCACCTCAGGGTCGGGACAGCCAGGGTCCACGACAGGCGATGCCTCACAGACGTCGGCGTCCATCACGTAGACGTCGGTGTTGCCGCCGCGGATGCTCGCGAACGCGATCTTCTTGCCTTCCGGCGACCAGGCCGGCGCGAAATCGCTCACGAGGTTATCTGTCAGGCGTCGCAGATTGTCGCCTTGCCCGTCGCCGTCGTCATCGGTTGTGTCCATCACGTAGAGCTCGAAGTCACCGCGCGGGTTCGGGAACACCGGAGGGTTTGGGAACTCGAGCGTATTTCGCGTGCTGTAGAACGCGATCTCCTTGCCATTCGGCGACACCGCCGGCTGCCGGTCGAGCTGCGGGTCGCTCGTCAGCCGGATCGGCGTAGCGCCGGTTTCGTCGGTGACGTAGACGTCGTCGTTGATTACCGGCAGCGGACTGTCGCGATCGCTGACGAACGCGATTGGCCCGTTCGTGCCCGGGAATCCCGCCTCTGCGGGTCGACTCGCAGCCACGAGCAGCGAGATCACCGCGGCCGCTCCAGCCAGCAACAGAGCCGCGCAGCGGCGTATCCGGATTGACTTGAAAAGGCTCATCGAGTCACCCCTCCTAAGACGAGCGCAGCGGCACTGGACCGGCGCGCGAGAGTTCGAGATTCAGGCATGGGTCAATCAGAAGCCCTCGAACGGCACGTAGCAGGAGACGTACAGGTCGAAGGGGTACGTCAGCCCCGCCTGCAACTCGAGATCGCTCATCGACGTGTCGGCCTCGAGGTACGCCAGCCACTCCTGGTAATCCTGCTCGGTGAGGACGTCACATGGATTCGGCTCGATCGACCATCCGTTCGGCGACGACGGGTCGACGACCCACGGCCGATCGCCGTATGTGCCGTCGGGATAGAAGTACTTGATTTGAACGATGGTCGTGCAGCCGCCCTCACCGCCGTTCAGGAAGTAAATCGCACACCAATCGGCGTAACCGGCAGGGAACGCGGCCATGTACCGCCAGTACGTGTCGCTGTAGACGATCCCGGTAGCTGCGACGTCCTCATCGACAGTGCCGTCGCAGTCGTCGTCGATCCCGTTCGGCTTGTCGTCGGCGGCGCCCGGGTGCCGGTACGCGTCGTTGTCCGCGCAGTCGCCGTCCCCCACCGTGTACCCGTCGCCGTCGGCGTCCGGATTACAAGCGTCGCCTAGGCCGTCGCCGTCCGAGTCCTGCTGACCCGGGTTCGCAACGTCCGGGCAGTTGTCGCTGGGGTCGCGGACGCCGTCACCATCACTGTCCGGTGGGACGTTCACCGTGTTCGAGCGCGCGGCCTCACACACGTGCTTGTCACCTCGCTGATTACGCACTTGGCGAGCGGCGTGGGCGTAGTAGGCAGCGCCCGGCAGGCCCCCGATGGGATGCGACCAAACGCCGCTCGCGGTCGTTGAGACGGTCGCGACAAGCATGTCGTCGGCACCACTGGCGCGATGAACGGTGATCGAGCGTCCGCCCAGGCACTCTGAGGTGTCCGAGTAGAGCTGACCCGACAGCGCGCCAGCGGCGAGGCTGAGCGAATGCTGCGTCGCGACCATAGTGCTGTGACCGAAAGCGGCGGCCGGAACGGCCATCGCGGCCACTACAACCACCACGATGATCGCCAACAAACGCGAGCTTCTGCCCTTGGTGATGGAGCACATAGGTCTCCTCTACAGCGGCCCCCCGTTCGTTCGGGAGGCATTTGTCGCGGTCTGCTGGATCAGCCTTGCGCGGTGCGCTGACGGTCCGCTGACAGCGTGCGCTACGTGAGCGGCGTTGGACTCGCGTGGCATGGATCGCAGCGGCTACCTACCTCGCGTCGGCCGGGCAGTTAGCTCAGCGACTATCGCTGTCAGCCGCAAGCGCTGCACGCGACGACAGCGTCGCGAGTGCATTCCTGGCCCGACAGGCGCCGACGATGTTCTCGCGTTGCTCGTAGCGCTCGAGCGCCTGCCGTAACGCGCTGCAGGCGTCGCGTTCCCGTCCGGCTGCCTCGAGGATTTCGGCGAGGCGGACGAAGGCGTCGGCCTGCCGGTCGGCCCAGTCGGTCCCGAGGCTGATGTCGACCGCCTCACGGGCGAGCCGCTCAGCTTCAATAAGCCGGCCTTGGTGTCGGCGTACCGCGGCCAGCGCGGCGCTCGCGAGTATCTGGTTGACGCGGTCGTCCGCCGCGCCCAACTGCAGGGCCTGAGCAGCGGCGCGTTCGGCCTCGCTGTCTTTTCCCTGCTGGCTGAGCGCTTCGGCGAGCAGCGCGGCGACGGTTGAGGCGACTGCATGCTCGCCTGTCAGCAGCAGGCGCTCGAGCGCGGGGCGCAGCTGCGCTTCGGCGGCGTGTACGTCCCCCGCCACGAGCTCCACCTCAGCGCAGGGAATCGCGCTGTAGAGGGCCTGTAGCAGCATGCCCATTTCCTCGAGCGCGGTCTTCGCGCTGTGGTAAAGATCGCGCGCCTCTGTTAGCCGTCCCTGAAATGCGAGTCCGAGCGCGAGATGGAGATCGACTCGGGCTCGGCTCTGTCTGTCGATTCCGGCGCGGCGGCCAGACTCTTCGAGCCCGCGCATCGCTTCGGTTACAGGCCCCGACGTCATACAGGTGCATGCGAAGACATCAATCGCGGCGACCTCGCGCGAACGATCGTTGGCCTGGTGCGCGTACTCAGCCGCCCGCTGCGCCTCTGCCCGGGCTTCGTTGGAGCGCCCGAGCCACTCGTCCGAAAGCGCCAGGTACAACCACGCGTCGGCAAGTCCAGCGGCGTCGTCTGCCTGCTCGAGGGTCGGGATCACCCGTTCGATTTTCTTGTGTGACTCCGCCTGGGGAGTGCGCTCGGGGTGACTTCGGGCGTGATGGGTCTCCAGGGCAACCGTCGCCCGGCCCGCAAGTCGGCGGTCGCCAGTGCGCTGGGCGATCGTCAGCGCCTCCTCAAGGAGGTCTTCGGCATCGTCGAGCTCACCTAGTTCCATGACCGCCCGGGCAAGGCCGGGCAGGAGGTCGCGGCGCTTGCGTTGTTCAGGCGGCAGCAGCGCGGCGGCTCGGCCGAGCAAGTTGGCGGTCGCCGGCATGTCTCCGCGCGTCCGAGCTGCTTCTCCCGCCGCCATGAGAGCCTCTGCGGCCCGGTGGGCCAGACTTTCGCTGGTGTCATCCTCCCCGGAGTCTGCGCGGTAGCGCGAGGCCTGCTCAAGGTGGTAGCCGACGATCTCGACCAAATCAAAGCGCCCGTCGGCAGCTTGTTGCTCAAGCCAGTCGGCGAGCGATTCGTGCAGTTCCGCCCGCAATGGCCGCGAAATGCCTCGATAGGCCGCTTCCTGGACGAGCACGTGATCGAACCGGTAGCTCGCGTCGCCCATCGCCTTTGCGGGGGTGCTGCGGATGAAGCGCCTGTGCGCGAGCTGCTCAAGATGCCGCGCCAGCGTTGGACGAAGCTCGCCGGACACTACCGCCGCAAGAGTTCCCTGGTCGAAGTCCTTGCCGATCACAGCCGCGCGCTCGAGCACGGCTCGCTCGCCGGGCCCGAGCCGCTCGAAACGTGTGGCGAGCAGCGCTTGAACCGTTGCGGGTAGTGGGAGCCGCTCTTCGTGGCGTCGGCCGTCTGCCAGCGTCGCGATGATTTGTTCGAGGAAGAATGGGTTGCCCTCCGCGGCCTCAAGCACCCGTTCCTCGTCGGCGGCGGCAAGCCGTCCTTCGTCGACGAGCATTCGGAGGAGCACGCGGGCGTCGTGGTCGGGAAGCGAATCGAGTAGCAGCGAGGCGGAGTTGGGCTGTCCGCCCGTCCAGCCAGGGCGCTCGTCAAGCAAGTCGGGCCGGGCAAGGCAAAGCAACGTAATCGGCGCTTCAGAGCTCACGTCGAGTAGGTACTCGACCAGGTCGAGGAAGGTCGGCTCGGCCCAGTGCAGATCATCGAGTACGAGTAGCAGCGGGCGGCGTCGTGCCATGGACTCGAACACCCGGCGCGCCGCCCAGCGGATTTCCTCCACGGATCCGTCGCTGTCAGCTGATCCCGCCGCTGCCCCCAACTGCCTCCCGATCAGGGCGGCATCCGCGTCTCCGGCGAGCAGGTCTCGGACGCCTTTTTCGACATCGTCGCCGAAGGCGTCCACTAGGAGCTCGCGCAACGGCCAGTAGGTGATGCCCTCGCCGTAGGGGAGGCAGCGCCCGGTCAGAACGTCGGCCTCGTCGCGCAAGGCCTGCGCAAACTCGAGCGCCAGGCGTGTCTTGCCGATCCCGGCCACGCCGAGCACCGTGGTGAGGTAGGCCGTCCGCCCGCGCACCGCCCATTCGAAGACCTGGCGGAGCTGCGCCAGCTCCATCTGGCGGCCAACCATGGCTGCGCCGCGTGGCGGGGGCGTGGCGACCACCGGCGCGACCTCGGTCACCTTATGCACTGATCCGGAGAGCGACTTGCGCTCCTGAGCACGCGGGCGGTGCGGCTCGCTGCGCACGCCTCTGGCGACGAGCGGATAGGTGGTGTCGTCGATGAGGATCTCGCCGGGTGCTGCGATCTCCACCAGTCGCGCGGCGCCGCGCACCGGCTCGACCGCCACGGGATGGCCACCCGACGCGTCGCCTGCGACCACGTCTCCCGTGCTCACGCCGATCTTGACGGCCAGATCCAGCCCTGCGCTCGCACCGAGCTCCGCGACCATTTCGGAGACCTCGGCCTTGAGCTCCGAGGCGGCGCGCAGCGCACGCAGACCGTCATCCTCATGCAAGAACGGCACTCCGAAAACCGCCACCGTCAGCGCGGCTTCATGGCGCTCCACCACGCCGCCGTGGCGGCCGAAGCACCGGGCGGCAATGGCGCGGTAACGTCGTTGAAGCTGATCCACCAGTTCGCGGTCGGGCCGGCTCGTGCCCGCGGCGTCGATCACCAACTCGGCGGACGCCACAGTCGCTGTCTTGCGCCTCCCCCGAACGCCGACCGGTTCCCGTCCCCTCTGCAGCCTGTCACTCGAATGCACGACGAGACTCGAAGCGCCCGACCGAAGGGCGACGAGCGACGAGTCTTGGCGCAGGATCGCGGCCTCGAGCTCGCGCAGCGCAGGTCCCGGGTCGATACCGAGCTCCTCGGTCATCATCCGGTGGCCGTCCCGATAAACCTCGAGTGCCTCGGCCTGTCTGCCGGTCCGGTACAGAGCGAGCATCAACTCGCCCCGCAGACGCTCACGGAAAGGGTGGCGGGCGACGAGCGCTTCCAACCCCGGAACGTCGAGCTCGCGACCGAGCTCGAGCTCGGCCTGAATCCGATCCTCGGTCGCGACGAGGCGCAGCTCCTCCAAGCGTGCGATCTCGGACTGGGCAAACGGCTCGTAGACGAAATCCGCGAACGACTCGCCCCTCCACAGCGCCAGCGCATCCGCCAACCGGGCCGCCGCGCGGGCGGCATCGGTGTGGGCGAGCGCTTCCCGGCCCTCGCGCGCCAGACGCTCGAACCGGCGAGCGTCTATCAAGTCGGCATCGACCTCAAAGACATATCCCGGCGAGCGCGTCACAACCCGAGCGCTTAGCCGTCCGTTGGCGTGATCAGCGCCAAGCGCACGCCGCAGCCTCGACACTGCAGCCTGCAGCGCATTCGCGGCCTCGGACGGAGGGCGCGCCCCCCACAACTCGTCGATCAGCCGGTCACTCGAGACCAGCTCGTTCGCCCGGATCAACAGCACTGCCAACAGCGAACGCTGGCGCGCACCGCCCACCCGGACCAGCCGGTCACCCTGCAGCACCTCTAGCGGACCGAGAACCCGGAACTCCACACCGCGTCCAGTCAGCCGACGGTTAACACAGCCCATTCTGACCCAGCGCTCCGAAATCCGGTAGCGATCGTCGTTCGCAGTGATTCGCGGTGCCGCGCCGCGGCACGCGCACTCAAGCCGCCCACGAGCTGCTCCGATCCTCCTGGTAAGCGCCTGTCAGCGGACCGTCAGCCGACCAACCGATGACTGCCAGCACAGCACCCGCCCCGATCGGAACTACCACAATGCGCTCCTCTCGCCCCAAGCTCCGCTCGCGTCTCGCCATCGTCGCCGTACTAACCGTCGCCGCGGTCGCCAGCCTCGCCCCAGCGGCGGCTGCGACCCACACCTCGGAGCATGCGCTCCCGGCCTTCGGTGTGGGCGCACTTCGAGCCGAATTCCTGGCCGACTATCCGCTCGGGGTTGGCGATCTGGAGCGAATGGGGCAGGCTCGCCTTGGCCTATACCGGACACGCTTTCGCCAAGACCAGGTGCTCGTCGATGGCAGCTTCTCGAACTGGTCGCGGCTCGACAACCTTGCGCGTACTGCGGCGCTGAACGGAGTAGCCCTGCAGCCGGTGTTGATCAACATGCCGCTCGAGGTCTACACGCCGCCCAAGACCGAGGCCGAGCGCGCTCGCTTTGCCGAGTTCGCGGCGGCGGCGGTGCGGCGCTACGGCCCGGAGGGCGACTTCTGGGCAGCGTGCGGCTGTCCCGAGCTGCCGGCACTGGTCTGGGAGGTCTGGAACGAGCCGAACATCGCGCCGTTCTGGGACCTGCCGAGCCCGGCCGAGTACGGCGCGCTGCTCGAGCAGACGGCTGCTGCGCTGCGAGCGGCCAACCCGGCGGTCCGGGTGCTGTTCGGCGGGCTCGCCTACCCGTCGACGCTGAGCGCCACGCGGCTCGAACCGAACGCGTTCCTGCGCGAAGTGATCGCCGCGGTCGGCGCCGACGACTTCGACGCGCTCGCGCTGCACAACTACCGCCCCAATCCGGAGCGGGCGGTGAACACGCTGATCGCGGACACGGTCGGAGCGTTGAAGAGCTACGCCGGCACGACCGCCGACGGCGCCCCGCGCAAGCAGGTGTGGCTAAACGAGTTCGGGCGGCCGACGCTGCCGGATGACCCGGCCACGCCCGAGGACGAACAGGCGGCCTCGGAGGAGGCGCAGCGGGCTTGGCTTGAGACCTTCCTCGGGCTGCTGCTGCCGCATCGCGCAGACTGGAACCTGGGGCCGGCGATGTGGTATTCGCTGCGCGACGGACCGGCTGCCACCGCCTCATGGCAGCGCCAGGGCCTGCGCCGCACCACCGCTGACGACACAGACGGCGGGCCGAAGCCGTCCTGGGCGCTGTACACCACCCTGACCGCGCCCGCCGAGCTGTTGTACCTACCTGCGCTGTATGACCTCAGCGTCGCACGGAGCGGCGCCGGGACTGGCACGGTGGCGAGCAGCCCGGCCGGCATCGACTGCGGGCCGACGTGCTCAGGAAGCTACGCCGCCGGCGCCATCGTGACGCTCACCGCCATGCCGGACAGCGGCTCGCGCTTCGCCGGCTGGAGCGACGACTGCACAGGCACGGGCAGCTGCACGCTCACAATGAGCGAGGCGCACAGCGTCAGCGCCGAATTCGCGCCCGCACCGCAGACGCCGACGGCCGAGACCGCGGTCACAACCGGCCCCGTCGGCGTCGCGAGCGCGCCGAGCGCGACGGTGGAGCTCACTCCCAGCGACGCCGCCGCGGACGACAGCACGCCGCCGTCGATCACTCGGCTGGCGCTGTCGCCAAGGGCGTTCGCGGCAGCGCGGTCCGGGCCGGCGCTGGCCGCCGGAATCGGCACGCGCCTGTCCCTCGCGCTCTCCGAGGCGGCGACCGTCAGGCTCAGCGTGGCCCGCGCCGTCGCCGGTCGCCAAGTGGGCGGCCGCTGCCAGCGGCCAAGCGCGCGGAACGTCGGCCGGCCGCGCTGCACCCGCTGGGTCACCCTAAGCGGCGGCCTCGTACGAAGCCTGCCGGCGGGGCCGAACGCGCTGCGCTACCGCGGTCGGCTCGCCGGCCGCGCGCTCCGGCCCGGTCCCTACCGACTGCTAGCGCGCGCCCGCGACACCGCCGGCAACCTCTCGAGGGAGCGCGGCACCAGGTTCGTCATCCTCGGCTAGCGCGAACCCGCCGTCGCGCGGAGACCAGAGGCTGAGCTACGCACGAACGACACCTTGTCGCCGGTCGCGATCGCGCCCGACGTAGCAGAGTGCAGGTCTGCGCCTTTCCCACCGAGTTCGTGGCCTCGTTACGGCGTCGAAGAACTCGCGGCGGCGGCTGGCGATCCCGCGCAGATCCTACCTTCGACCTCCAACATCGTTGGGTTTCGCTGGTTGCGCAAGCAGCACCAAGCTGAGCGACAGGCGACCACTGATGTTGGTTCAATCGCGGCACCGAGGACCCGCGATACGTAGACGCCTCGCATCGCGTGATCGGAGGTGTCTGCGGGCTGGGGCCCTCGCTGCTCACTTGGACGACGGGCAGGAGCGCCGCACCCTCTCGCGTGCGTCTCCTCGGGCGAGAATGGAGGCGCAGGCCCGCGGCAGCCGAGCTTCCCTGAACTCGAACCCGGGCGCTCCTAGAGAAGTTCCATTTCGTCCCGCGGACTGAGTCGCTCATACTGGCCAAACCGCTTGATAATGCGGTTTCTCATACGCCGGAGGCGCTGGGCTGCGAGCCGATCGGGCCAAAGGCCGGGCCAACGACCATCACCGCCGACGCGGACGGACTGAGCCAGAGACGCGCGAAACCCGCATGGCTACGGGGATTCGCGAGATGGAGCTAGCCGGACTCGAACCGGCGGCCTCCTGGGTGCGATCCAGGCGCTCTCCCAACTGAGCTATAGCCCCGAGGTCGCCCCATGGTAGCGGCGCTGCGGGGCCGCGGATCAAGGCCGCAGGCTTGTAAATTGCATCCG
>Ga0075421_100000642_pt1 | contig 37562 bp, 33 predicted proteins | sample SoiMetdeltSBSDD5_FD_75292 | JGI IMG/M metagenome (GOLD analysis project Ga0075421, IMG submission 75292) | Bulk soil microbial communities from a Populus tree surrounding site in Tennessee, USA - Soil MetaG P. deltoides SBSDD5 | ecosystem: Environmental > Terrestrial > Soil > Tree plantation... | reverse complement strand
GCCTCGCTCGCGATGATCGGCATGTTCGTCGGAATCGCGATATTCGCCGTGCTGGTGCTGCGCAAGAAGCTGCGCGAAAAATCACCGCTCCTCGACGATACGCTGGCCGAGCTCGCCAAGGACCGCGACAACCTGAAGGCCCGACTGTGAGCCGGCGCTTCGATCAGCTCAATGCCCACCACAGCAACCTGCTGGCGCAGGTGGCCGTGCAACGCCGGCAACTCGGGGAGACCGCGGAAGAGATCGAGCATGAGCTCGGCCGGCTCGATCGCGGCGTGGCAATCGTGCGTCGCGTACTGCGCCACCCCGCGATGATCGGTGGCGCGATCGCGGTGGTCGCGCTGATCGGGCCGCGCCGGCTGGTGCGCTGGTCGACGAACGGATTGATGCTGTATTCGACTGCGCGCCAGCTGCTCAGGCTTCGCCGCGAATCCGACGCAGCAGCTCCGACGCATGACGACGGCTGACTTCCAGCACGTCGCCGCACTCTCGCACGCGCACCACGTACTGACCTGAGTCGGTGCGCTCCACCGCGGAGATCTGCTTCTCGGCGATCAGCGCGTTGCGATGGATGCGCACGAAGTCCGGCGCAAATTCCTCGGCCAGCCCCTTCAGCGACTCGTCGATCAGACTCTCCCCGCCGCGGTGCTTGACCGTGACGTACTTCTGGTCGGCCACGAAATAATAGATGTCGGCGATCGGGATGAGACGCAGCTGTTCGCCGAGCCGCGCGCAGATCTGGTCGCGCCGGTGCTCGATGTGCGCCGTCTCGGCAACCTTGACCAGTCGGCTCGGCGAAATACGCGCCGCGTGCCGCAACGCGTGGGCGAGCTTTTCCTTGCGCACGGGCTTGAGCAGGTAGCCGACTGCTTCCGTCTCGAAAGCTTCGACGGCGTACTGGTCGTAGGCCGTGGTGAAGATCACGGCCGGCGGATCTTCGAGCGTATCGATGTGGCGCGCGATCTGAATTCCGGAGAGCCCCGGCATGCGCACGTCCAGCAGGACGACATCGGGACGCAGCTCGCCGCAGCGGCTCAGCGCCTCCTCGCCGTTGGCGGCCTCGGCGACCACTTCGCAGTCTTCGATCTCCGCGAGCAGCCGACGCAGGCGCTCGCGTGCGGGCGGTTCGTCATCGACGATGAGGAGCTTCATGGAAAGCGCAGTTTAGCTAACGGTTTCATCAGCCGGGAAGATCAGCCGGGCGCAGAACTCGCCGGCCGATTGCTCCGTCTCGATGCGGGCGCGGCCGGGCCACGCCAGCTCCAGGCGCTGGCGGATGTTCTCCAGCGCCATGCGGTTGCCTTCGCGCTCGCCGTAGCCCGCCTGCGACGGGATCGGATTGCGGACTTCGATCTGCAGCATGCCGTCGACGCGTCTGCCGACGATCGAGACCGCGCCTCCGGCCGGCAGCATCTCGATGCCGTGATACACGGCGTTCTCGAGCAGCGGCTGCAGGATCAGGCTCGGAACCTCGGTGCGCATCGGCAGGCCGTCGATGTCCCACTGCACGCGCAGTCGATCGCGCAAGCGCAGCTGCTCGATGCGCTCATGCGTGCGAGCGATATCGATTTCATCCTTGAGCGAGATGCGCGCAGTGGCGTCGCTCAGACTGGCGCGGAACAGATCGGCGAGATCCTCGACTGCCTGCTCGGCGCGCTCCGGCGACGAGCGCGTCAGCGCGGCGATCGTGTTCATGCTGTTGAACAGGAAATGTGGCCGGATGCGAGCCTGCAGCGCCCGGATGCGCGCCAGCGCTTCCATCTCGATGCTGCGCTTCCATTCCGCGCTGACGTAGAAATAACGCAGCGCCAGCGCGCTGACGATGAAGCCGACGCCGAGACTGCGCAGCAGGAAGCCCGCGTGATCGGTCGGGAACGCGACGTTGACGCCGGGGACGCCCCGGCTCCAGAGGCGGCCGATCTGGTACACGATCTCGGAGATCGCGCCGATGCAGCTCAGCAGCATCGAGATCGCGATCAGCGACGCGCGCGTCGCCGGCAGCGTGTGCAGCCAGGCGCGCGAGCGGCACAGCACGGCTGCGCAGGTGAGTCCGATCCACAGCAGGAATAGTGAGCTGCCGGCGAGATCGAGCCAGAAGTTGTCGTGCAGCGCCTGGCGCGAGATCGCGAACATCAGCGCCACCAGCTCGACGATCAGCACCACGGCGAGCACCGCGCGCGATTCGCAGAAGTCCGGCAGGAACAGGGTCGAGGACGGACCGCGGGTGTCGGAAGCGGACGCGGCCACGGCGGCGCCTACGAGCCCGGTTTGGTCGGGTCGCGTTTTCCGGCTTGAGCTTGCGCGAACAGCGCATCCTTGAGACGGAACAGCGTCGAGATGTCCTCGTCGCCGTGGCCTTGCTCGATCAGCCGCCGGTAGTGCACCAGCGTCATTTCGATCAGCGGCAGCTGCACGCCGTGACGTGCAGCCATCTCGCGGCAGATCTTCAGGTCCTTCTCGTGCAGCCGCACGCGAAATCCCGCGGGATAGCTGTCGCGCAGGATGTTCGGCGCGCGATGCACGAAATACCAGCTCGAGCCCGCGCCCTTGCCGAGGGTCTCGATCAAGCGGTCCAGCGGCAGCTCCTCGGACTTGGCGAACGCCATCGCTTCGGCGACTGCCTGGATGACGCCGGCACACATGATCTGGTTGGTCGCCTTCGCGGCCTGACCCATGCCGCTCGCGCCGAAGTGCGTGACGGTGCGGCCCATCGCCTGCATGACCGGCAGCGCGCGCTCGAACGCCTGAGCGTCGCCGCCGACCATGATGGCGAGCGTGCCGTTTTGCGCGCCTTCAACGCCGCCGCTGACCGGCGCATCGAGGAATTGGGCCTTGCGCTCACGCAGCTTGTGCGCGGCGGTGCGCGCCGTATCAGCGCTGACAGTAGAGCAATCGATAACGATGGTGCCGGGACGCAGCGTCGGCGCGATCGAGTCGACGACTTCGAGAACATCCGCGTCCGCCGACACGCACATCACGATGACGTCGCTGAGCGGAGCGATGTCCGCCGCTTTCGCGACGGCGGTGCAGCCGGTTTCCTGGGCGAGTGCCTGGGCTTTGGCGGGAGTGCGATTCCAGACTGCGCTGAGCAGGCTCTGCTTGTGCAGATTGCGCGCCATGCCCAGGCCCATGGCACCCAGGCCGACGAAGCCGACCCGCATCACTTGCACATCACGTCCATCGTCGCCTTGGCCGAAGCGCGGGCGGCGGTGAGCTCGTCGTCGCTGAGGTACTTGCGCTGGCCGTCGGGCGTCTGCTGATACAGGCGCTGCGACTTCATGTACGTGTCATAGCGCTCGCGGGCCTTCGTGCACTGGTCCGCCTTCTCATTCGCGCTGAGCTGCGGAGCCTGCTGCTGCTGTTGATCCTTGCCTTGGCTCGCAGTTTGCTGGTTGGCTGCGTCGGCGCTCTGCTGCCGCTTCGCGTCTTCCTGCGCGCGCGCCTGCACGGCGACCACATCCGTCTTCTGCGACTGGATGTTCAGCCGCTCGGCGGGCAGCGTGCTCGGCTTGTCGGTGTACAGAATGTTGCCGTGGTCGTCCTTGAACTTGTAAACGTCCGCCGCGACCGGGCCGGCCGCGAACGCCACCGCGGCGGCTGCTGAGAGCATGAACAGGGTTCGCAACATGACCTTCTCCATCCGTACACCCGTCTGACGGACCGGCGCTGCCGGTTTCGTGAGCGCTGCCAACGGCTTGCGCCCGAACGTGAGCACACTGCTGAAACCGTCCGGAGTTTAACAGGAACCCTGTGCCACGGTGATTCAGACGGTCCCTGTCAATGCCATGGAATGAGCACTGGATCACAGTGAAAACAAAGCGGGGCGCCTTGCAGCGCCCCGCCAGGGACGAGGAACAGGTCGGCGACCTGCCTACAGGCTATAGCCCCGCTCGCCGTGCTCGACGGTATCGAGACCTTCCGTCTCGTGCTCTTCCGAGGCGCGCAGGCCGACGACGAGATCGACGACCTTGTAGCAGATGAACGAGACGACGCCGGACCAGAGCAACGTCACGCCGACGCCCAACAGCTGCGAGCTGACCTGCTTCGCAGTGCCGGCGAACTCGTAGGCGCCGGTCACGTAGTTGAGCACGCCCGTGCCGCCGAGCTCGGGGTTGTTGAAGACACCTGTCAGGATCGCGCCGAGGATGCCGCCGATGCAGTGCACGCCGAACACGTCCAGCGAATCGTCGTAGCCGAGCGCGGACTTCAGTTTCGTCACCGCGAACAGGCAGACGACGCCAGCCAGCGCGCCGATCACCAGCGAGCCCATCGGACCGACCCAGCCGCACGCGGGTGTGATCGCCACGAGGCCGGCGACTGCGCCCGATGCGGCGCCGAGCATCGTGGGCGTGCCGCGGAAGACCCACTCGGCGAAGGTCCAGCCGCAAACCGCCGCGGCGGTTGCGAGGAACGTGTTGATGAAGACCTGCGCCGCGAAGCCGTTCGCTTCGAGATTCGAGCCGGCGTTGAAGCCGAACCAGCCCACCCACAGCAGCGCCGCGCCGACCATGATGAAAGGCACGTTGTGCGGCGCCATCGCCATGGTGCCGTAACCCTTGCGCTTGCCGACCAGCAGACAGCCGACGAGACCGGCGATGCCTGCGTTGATGTGCACGACGGTGCCGCCGGCGAAGTCGAGCGCGCCATGCTTGAACAGAAAGCCCGCGGTGGCCTGCGCTGCGTCCGCGGCCGCCTGATCCGTATACGCATCCGGACCGGCCCAGAACCACACCATGTGCGCAATCGGCAGATACGAGAAGGTGAACCACAGCACCATGAACAGCATCACGGCGGAGAACTTCATGCGCTCGGCGAACGCGCCGACGATCAGGCACGCAGTGATTCCGGCGAATGTCATCTGGAACGCCGTGTACAGGTATTCGGGGATATAGACGCCCTTGCTGAAGGTCGCCGCCGGCATCAGGTTGCCGCTGGCGTCGAGCATGCCGGCCAGGAACATCTTGCTGAAGCCGCCGAAGAACGCGTTGCCGTTCGTGAACGCGAGGCTGTAGCCGTAGATCGCCCACAGCACCGACAACACGCTGAATGTCACGAAGACCTGCATCGACACCGACAGCACGTTTTTTGCGCGCACCATGCCGCCGTAGAACAGCGCGAGTCCCGGCACGGCCATCATCAGCACCAGCAGCGTACTGACGAGCATCCAGGAGATGTCGCCCTTGTCGTACGCCGGCGGCGGCGTTGCGGCAGCAGCTTCCTGTGCCGCGGCGGGCTGCATGCCAATCAACAGGATCAGTGCCGCGAGGCCCATCAGCGCGAGCGCCAGTCGCGTGCGCTCGAGTTGCATGAATGCGCGGCTCGTTGCCAGGATTTTTCTCACTGTCGCTCTCCCCTTGTCCGCTACGGACCGCTTCAGACTGCCTCGACGCCCATTTCGCCGGTGCGGATGCGCACCGTCTCGCTCAGCTCGATCACGAAAACCTTGCCGTCGCCGATCTTGCCGGTGCGCGCCACGTTGCTGATCGCCTCGACCACCTGCTCGGCGATCGAGTCGTCCACCGCGAGCTCGATCTTGGTCTTCGGCAGGAAATCGACGCGGTACTCCGCGCCGCGATACAGCTCTGTGTGCCCGCGCTGCCGGCCGAAGCCCTGCACCTCCGTCACCGTGATGCCCTGCACGCCGATGTCCGCGACGGCCTGGCGGACGTCATCGAGCTTGAACGGCTTGATGATCGCGGTGATCAGCTTCATTGCACGACCCGAGTTGCCGCACCGGAAATGCATCTTCTATGCCACGGACTCGCGCGATCGGGACGGCTGCCGGACCGCGGATCGCAGCGCGCCGCGCACTGCGTTGGTGCGGCTGTTCGGTGCGCTTGCCTCAAGGAGGGGCAGCTCTCTACATTGCTGCCATGGACGCACGTTCTATCGACGATCTGGCGCGGCGGCTGGCAGCTGCCGTGCCGCCGGGCCTCACCGCGCTGCGCCGCGACCTCGAGGACAACTTCAAAGCAGTGCTGCAGTCGGGGCTGGCGCGGCTCGACCTGGTCTCGCGGCAGGAGTTCGACGTTCAGGCCGCGGTCCTGCGCCGCACGCGCGAGAAGCTCGAAGTGCTCGAAGCGCGCCTCGCAACGCTGGAAAACGGCCAGAAAACGCCCGCCGCCAGGCCGTAGCCGGCTGCGACACTCCGTCTGAGAGTGCGCTGAGGAGCCATGGATGGTGTCTACGGTGTTGAGCCGTGCGCAGCACGGCATGGACGCGCCGCTCGTGCGCGTCGAAGTTCATCTCGGCAGCGGACTGCCGCGCTTCACGATCGTCGGCTTGCCTGAAGCCGTCGTGAAGGAGAGCAAGGATCGCGTGCGCGCGGCGATCCTCAACTGCAATCTGCGGATGCCGGATGGGCACATCACCGTCAATCTTTCACCTGCGGATGTGCCGAAGGAAGGCGTGCGCTTCGATCTGCCGATCGCGCTCGGCATCCTGGTTGCGTCCGGGCAGGCCGCGCAGCTGCCCTTCGAGAGTTGCGAGCTGTACGGCGAGTTGTCGCTGGGCGGAGAGATCAGGCCCGTGCGCGGCGCACTGCTCGCAGCAATTGCCGCTGGGCGCGCCGGGCACCGCATGATCGTGCCGCCGGGCAACGTCGCGGAGACGTTGCTGGTGTCCGGCTGTCGCGTCGCCGTTGCGAAGCATCTGCGCGAAGTCGTTGCGCACGCGGCAGGTTCAACTCCGCTGCGGTTCGCAGAAGGCGCGGCGCCACCCATCGTCGCGGCTCAGCATCCCGATCTTTGCGACGTTCACGGCCAGACGCAGGCCAAGCGCGCACTCGAACTCGCCGCGGCAGGCGAGCACTCACTCGTGATGATCGGCCCGCCCGGCACAGGCAAGAGCATGCTCGCGCAGCGGCTGCCGGGATTGCTGCCGCCCATGAGTGACAGCGAAGCGCTCGAAGTCGCGGCGCTGCGCAACATCGCGAGGCTCGCGTTGCAGCCGGCGCAGTGGCGCGCGCGGCCGTTTCGCAGTCCGCATCACACGTCGTCTGCCGTTGCCCTGGTCGGCGGCGGATCGGGCCCGCGTCCCGGCGAGGTTTCGCTCGCGCATTGCGGCGTGCTGTTTCTCGACGAGTTGCCGGAATTCGATCGCAGCGTGCTCGAAGTCCTGCGCGAGCCGCTCGAGAACGGCTCGGTCACGATCTCGCGCGCTGCGCGGCAAGCGGAGTTTCCGGCGAGCTTCCAGCTGATCGCTGCGATGAATCCGTGTCCGTGCGGCTATCTTGGCGACGCGCAGGGTCGGTGCCGTTGCACGGCCGAGCAGGTGCAGCGTTATCGCAGCCGGTTGTCGGGTCCCCTCATCGATCGGCTCGATCTGCATGTGGAGGTGCCGCGCGTGCCGACACAGTTGTTGTCGGGCAAGGCGGCAGCAGAGACGAGTGCCGCAGTCGGAGCGCGCGTGGCGCACGCACGCGAACAGCAGATTGCGCGTCAGGGCGCGCTGAACTCGCGGCTCAACAACAAAGCTGTCGAGCGCTTCTGCGTCACCACGAAGGAAGCGATCGTGCTGTTGAATCGCGCGTCGACGACGCTGGGTCTATCAGCGCGCGCGTATCACCGCGTACTCAAAGTCGCGCGAACGATCGCGGATCTGGCGATGGCCGAGCCGATCGAGGCCCGGCATGTGGGGGAAGCGCTTGCGCTGCGCGTGCTGGATCGGAATGTGCCGGGCTGAAGCCCGACCTACTTCTTCACTCCGCTGACCATGTAGTCGACGGCATTCATGATCGACTTGTCGGAGAGGTTGGTCGCCCCGCCCTTGGGAGGCATGAAACCAGCCGTGCCCTGGAAGCCTTCGATCGCGTGCTTGTGCAGCGTGTCGGCACCCTTGGCGAGGCGCGGACCCCACGCAGCTGCGTCGCCGTACTTCGGCGCGCCAGCTACTCCGGCGCCGTGGCACGCCTGGCAGGTCTGCTTGAACACTTCTTCGCCACCCAGGTCTGCGACCGCCGCGGCCGCTTGCTTCGGCGGCTCCAGCGCGGAGTTGTCCTGGCCGGAGACGGCCACTTTCGTAACCGGTGCGATGCGCTCGTTGATCGCGCGCTTCATTTCCGGGCTCGACTGGACCTCGGCCACCTGAGTGTCGGATGCGACGATGCGGGCGAGCACGTACAGGATCACTGCGATACCGACGAGGATGCCCAGGACGAGCATGAAGGTGTCGAAAAACTTCTTATCGTGCGCGACGGTCACAGCGGCTCCGCGGGGTCTGAAAGGCCGGAAACGAGGCGCGCAAGTATAGGGGCAAAGCTGCTAAATTACCGCCCCCGCAGGTAAGCGCCCGTAGCTCAGCTGGATAGAGTGTCGGCCTCCGAAGCCGAAGGTCGCCAGTTCGAATCTGGCCGGGCGCGCCAACTTCACCATGCAAGAGCAGACTCTCGCAGGTCGCACCATCGCAGTTCCCGAAACGCGCGAGCTCGATGTCTTTGCCGCGATGCTCGAGCGGCGCGGCGCCACGGTGCTGCGCTGTCCGCTGGTCGCGATTCTCGACGCGCCCAATCCGGCGCCGGTGCTCGACTGGATTCGTTGGTTCGTGGGCGGCGCGTGCGACGACCTGATCCTGCTCACCGGAGAAGGTCTGCGGCGACTGCTCTCATGCATCGAGAAGAATGGACCGTCACTGCGCGATGACTTCGTCGAGCAGCTGGCACGCGTGCGCAAGATCACGCGCGGACCGAAACCCGCGCGCGCGTTGCGTGAGCTCGGACTCAAGCCGGACGTCGCCGCCGAAATTCCAACGACGGCTGGCGTCATCGCGACGCTGCGCGCGGAGCAGCTCGCACGTCGCAACGTCGGCGTTCAACTCTACGGCACCGAGCCCAACGCGCCGCTGATCGAGTTCCTGCAAGGCGCCGGTGCGCGTGTGCACACAGTCGCGCCCTACGTCTATGCGACCAAGGTCGATGATGCCGCAGCGATCGCGATGCTCGAGCGCATGACGCGCGGCGAAGTGGATGCGATCGCATTCACGAGCATGGCGCAGGTCGATCGCCTGTTTGCCGTTGCGCCCGCAACAGCAGTGCATGCTGCTCTCGCACGCACCCGCGTCGCCGCGGTCGGGCCTGTCGTTGCCGATGCGCTCGCGCAACGCGGTGTGCGCGTCGCTTCGATGCCGCACGATTCGTTCTTCATGAAACCGCTCACGAGCGCGCTCGAAGCTGCGTTCGCCACTCGCGACGACAACGTCGAGCAGTGAGTGTTGGTTGGCTGCTACGCGCACCTCTTGACCGCCGCGGAGGTGTTCACGTAAAACACTTCGCGAAGTATACAGCGCGTGTTTTTGCCTAGTTTTGCAGAGCGCACCGCATGAGAAGCGCGCCCTGCCTGCGTGGCGGAAATGCAGACGCCGGCCTACAAAAGGTCCTTCCGCACGCGGAGTGTAGTGCGGAAAAAACAAGGTCGATGGAGTGAGCAGAGGGGGTTGGACGTGAAGCGTGTCGAGCACGCTGTCGCGGTTGTGACGACAACGCATCCGGTTGCCGTGCGCCACGTAAAGAACAACATGGCGCCGGCGCTGTTCCCTCCGCATTGCCGTAACGCGGTGCATGCGTCGTGCCGCCGGTTCCCGGAACACCACGTCCAGAACAAAGAGCAGTCTTCACCGCACTCAAGGTTTCGGCACGACGCGAGCAGTCGCGCGCGCAGTGCCGGTGGTCGTTGCAAAACAGAACTTACGGATTACAGGCCCGGCATCCGCCGGCCTAGGGGGTCACAGTGAACATCAAGCGCGCATTGCTCATGTCCGGCGCCTGCGGAATTCTCGCCACCGCGGTCAGTACCGCGCTGGCGCAGGAAACCAATGAAGTCGCCGAAGTCGTCATCGTCACCGGTTCCTACATCCGCGGCACGGCCGAGGATGCGGCGCTGCCGGTCGACGTCATCTCCTCCGATGAGCTGGAGAAGATCGGCTCGCCGACGACGCTGGAGCTGATCAAGGGGCTGACCGTCAGCAACGGCGTCCTCGGCGACACCAACCAGTTCGATTCGCGAGCGCAGGGCAACGAAGGTGCCGGATCGATCAACCTGCGCGGCCTTGGCCGCGAGCGAACGCTGGTGCTGTTGAACGGCCGGCGCCTGGTGACCAACGGCTTCACCGGCGCGGTCGACACGAATCTGCTGCCGTCCGCGGCGATCGGTCGCATCGAGATCCTGAAGGACGGTGCAGCGGCAACGTACGGCTCCGACGCCATCGCCGGCGTCGTCAACGTCATCACTCGCGAGAATCTCAACGGGCTGGAGATCGGCGGCGACTACTCGGACATCCAGGGGTCGGACGGCAACTACACCGCGAACCTGGCCTGGGGCTACAAGGGCGACACCACCAGCCTGCTGATCGCGGGCGGTTATCAACACCGCTCGGAGCTGCCGGTGCTGGAGCGCGATTGGGCCTTCCCGGAGTTCCCTCAGAGTCCGGAGGGCGGCTGGTCGGGCGCGGGTAATCCGAGCGGCTACGTGCTGCGCGGCGGAGTTCCCGGAAGCGGAACCCCCGCGGCCACGCTTGGCACGTTGCGGGATCCGGGCTGCTCCGGACTCGGCGGCGTTCCGACCGGCGGCGTGCAAACCTCAGCGGGTCCGCCGCCCGTGTTCTCGTTCCCGCTGTGCAACTGGCAGTACACGAAGTACGACAACCTGACGGAGGAGGAGAATCGCTATCAGGTCTTCGCGCAGTTCCGGCAGGACCTCGGCGAGTCGACGGAGTTTCACATCGAAGGTCTGTTCGCCGAGACTGACGTGCCGGAATGGAAGACCTCACCTTCTTACGCGGTGCTGCAGCCGGCAATCGTGATCCCGAATCCTGCCGGCGGCGCACCGCTGTTCAGTGGTTACACGGTGTCGGCGCAAAACCCCGGCGTGCAGGCATTCATAGCGGCGCATCCGACGATAACGACCGTGCAGGGCACGACGATGCCATCGGCGGTCGCGATGCGAGACGGCGTCTGGTTGCCGGGCTCGACGTTCCGTCCCTACGCGCTGGGCGGCAATCCGTTCTTTGACAACGGTCCATCGCAAGGCGAGCGCAACTACAAAGGCACGCGGGTTTCGGCGGGGTTCTCCGGTGACATCACCGATTCGATCGGCTGGGACGTGGCCGGGACCTACATGATCGAAAAAGCGCGCCGTACGGGCCGCGACACGCTGGTCTCGCGTCTGCAGCGCGCATTGAACGGCCTGGGTGGGCCGAACTGCGCGGCTGGATCGGCTCCGGGATCCGCGGGTTGCATGTGGTACAACCCCTTCGCCAACGGCATCGCCGGCAACGGCGTGACCGACGCGCCGAATCCGGAATTCACGAGCGCGGGCGACAATCGCAACCCGGACCTCATCAACTGGCTGTTCCCAGAGGGCTTCACGGAAACGAAGACCAACCTCTTCGTGCTGGATGCTGTCGTCAACGGCCGGACGGGCTGGCAGCTGGGCGGCGGCAACGTCGGGTGGGCGCTCGGCGGCCAGTACCGCGAAAGCCACCGCGAGACGGACGTCGACAACTTCACGAACCTGGCGTTCACGCCGTGTCCGAATTCAGTCGACGGCGGTGCGGGCTGCGCACCCGGGCAGCCGGCCACCGGACCGTTCGTGTTCCTCGGCGGCGCGTTCGAGCAGCAGCTGGAACAGGAGGTGTACGCGGTCTTCGGCGAAATGCATCTGCCGCTCCTCGACAACTTCGAGGCACAGATCGCCGCGCGCTACGAGGATTACGGCGGCGCCGTCGGCGACACCTTCGATCCGAAGCTGTCGCTGCGCTGGCAGGTCTTCGACTGGGTGGCCTTGCGCGGTTCCGTGGGCACGACGTTCCGCGGCCCGCCCGAGAACCAGCTGGCCGAGGGCAGCGTCACGTCGCTGCAGAACATCGCCGGCACCTTCCGCGCGGTAGACACCTTCGGCAACCCGCAGCTGGAGCCGGAGAGTGCCACGACTTTCAACGTCGGCATGATCGTGCGGGCCGGCGGCTTCAGCGCCTCGCTGGACTACTGGAACTTCGACTTCGACAACCCGATCGTGATCGAGCCGGTCGGCGGCATCGTCTCGGCGATGTTCCCCGGCGGCGCCAGCGCGACCGCGCCGAACAACTGCGGTGTCGCGGCCTTTGCGGCCCTCCAGTCGCGCTTCACGTTCAACGGCGCCTGCTCGCCGGCGAACATCTCGCGGCTGCGCGTCGGCGTGGTGAACGGCTCGCCGGTGAAGACGGACGGCATCGACGGCAGCTTCCTGTACAACTTTGACGACGTGCTGGGCGGCTCCATCGGTCTCGGCGTGAATGCCACCTACATTCTCAAGTACGACATGGATCCGCAGGTCGTGGAAGGGATCACGGTGGCGCCGGCGTTCGACGGAGTGGGTTTCCTGAACTACCAGACCACGGCGGTGCCGCTGCCGCAGTGGAAGGGCAACGCCTTCGTCGAGTACTCGGTCGGTGCGCACAACCTGCGCCTGACGACCAATTACATCGACAGCTATGTCGACCAGCGCACGCTCGCGGTGAATCCGACGCTCGGCAAGAACATCGACGAGTTCATCACCTACGACGTGAACTACCGGGTCGAGCTGCCCTGGCAGATGCGGCTGATCGCGTCGGTTGAAAATGTGACCGACGAGGATCCGCCGTTCGTGCGCCTGGAGCTCGCCTACGATCCGTTCACGGCGAACGCGCTCGGCCGGGTATTCAAGTTGGGATTGACCAAACGCTTCGGAGCCGATTAAAAGGTAAGAGTCAGGGGGATGTTGACCGTTCGGGGGCGGCTTGCGAGCCGCCCCCATTTTATTTGGCATCCCGGCAAATCAGTCGGGCAGGCTCCAGCCCTGCTCCCAGGGCGGCTCGGGGCCGAAAGTCGTTGCCAGAAAGTCCACGAATGCGCGCACTTTCGGCATCAAATTGCGGCGCTCCGGGTAGACGGCATAGACCGCCAGCTCCTGCGGCTTGAATTTGCACAGCACCGGCCTGAGCGCTCCGCTGCGCAACTGCTCGCCGAGATAGAACGTCGGCAGCAGCACGATGCCGCCGCCCGCCAGGGCCGCGGCCCGGTTCACCAGGCCGTTGTTCGATTGGATGGTGCCGTTGATCGGCACCGTGTGCAGCTCGCCTTCCGGCCCGACCAGCCGCCACTCGCGCGGCGCACTGAGTAGGGAATACAGAATGCAGCGGTGCTCGAGCAGATCTTCGGGGCGCTCCGGCTCGCCGCGTTGTGCGAGGTAGGCGGGCGACGCGCACAGCACCTGGCGGCATGGCGCGATCTTGCGCGCGATCAGATTCGAGTCCTGCAGCCGGCCGATGCGCACGGCGACGTCGAAGCCTTCCTCCACGAGGTCGACCTGCCGGTCGTCCAGGTTCAGCTCCAGCGTGACGCCCGGGAAGCGCGTCAGGAACGCCTGGATCGCCGGGCCCAGGTGCAGGATGCTGAAGCTCATCGGCGCGGACACGCGCAGCAGGCCGCGCGGCTCGGTCTGAAAGCGCGCGACTTCCAGCTCTGCGTTCTCGATCTCGGCGAGCGCGCGAACGCTGCGCGCGTACAGCTCCGACCCGGCCTCGGTCAGGCTGAGCCGGCGCGTCGTGCGATTGAGCAGCCGCGCGCCGAGCTTCTCCTCGAGCCGGGTGATGGCCTTGCTCACCACCGGCTGCGACATGCTGAGCGCCTCCGCGGCCGCCGTGAAGCTGGCCAGCTCCACGACTTTGACGAAGATCGCGATGTCCGTGAGGTTCTGCATAGGAATAAATCTCATGCCGCGCGGCCCGATGATCGGCGGCGCGCAGGTCAATAACGTAGCACCTGTGGTTCAACCCTAACCAATCAGGTGCTCAACATGCTGACTCAGGATACCCGCCAGGCGCGCGACTACTTCGCGCAGAAGCTGGCTTTCATCACCGGTCCGTTCGAGCTGGACGGGCAGATCAAGCGCCGCGAGGCGATCACCGTCGTCGACGTGCGGCTGCCGAGCGACTACCGCGCCGGCCATATTCCCGGCGCCATCAACCTGCCGCAGGGCAAATGGCACACGCTGGCCGGCCTGTCGAAGGACCGCACCGCCGTCATCTACTGCTACAGCCAGACCTGCAAGCTCGCGGCCGCCGCGGCGGTGGAGTTTGCGTCCGCCGGCATCGCAGTCGTCGAGATGGAAGGCGGCTTCGAGGCCTGGGAAAAGAGCGGCCTGCCGGTCGAGAAGTGAGGAGCGTCACCATGAAAACTTCGACCCTGGCCCAGGGTGGTTTCGCGCAAGTCGACCTGTCTCGCGCCGGCGCGACGCTGTTGCGCATCGCCCTCGGGATCATGTTCATCGCGCACAGCGTGGTGCTGAAGTACTTCACGTTCACGCTGGCCGGCACCGCGCAATACTTCGTTTCCATCGGACTGCCGGCATTCCTCGCGTACGTCGTGTTCGCGCTCGAAGCCGTCGGCGGCGTGTTGCTGGTGTTCGGCATTCGCACGCGCTGGGTAGCGCTCGGCCTGGTTCCGGTGCTGCTCGGTGCCACCTGGGCACACCTCGGCAACGGCTGGGTCTTCGACGCGCCGAACGGCGGCTGGGAATATCCGGTGTTCCTGATCGTGATCAGCCTGGTGGTCGCAGCTCAGGCCAACGGCTCGAGCCGCTCGCCTTCGGGCGGCGGGAACTGACTGCAGACTTCACGCAGCCAGTCGCGGAAACGGATGACCTTCGGCAGCTCGAAGTGATGGGGCGGCGCCACGAAGTAGTAGGAGTTGTGCTGGCGCACGCTCTGCGCCGACGGCCTCACCAGGCGGCCGGAGGCCAGGTCGCCCGCGACGAGCGACCAGCGCGCGAGCGCAAGGCCGTGGCCCTGTTCGGCAGCAGCAACGACGGACGCGGAATCGTCGAGCACCGGCCCGCGCTCCGCGCGCATCGTGTCGCCGCCCACGCGTCGTAGCCAGTCCGCCCACGGCTCGCTGGCGCTGTGGAGCAGCTTGTACTTATTCAGGTCGAGGAGCGTGTCGATCCTGCCGAACTTCTCGAACAGCGCCGGACTCGTGACCGGGAACACCCAGTCATCGAGCATTTTTTCCGCGTGCAGCTGCGGCCAATTGCCGCCGCCGTAGCGCACGGCTGCATGGAAGTCCGTGTGCATGAAGTCGACCAGCTCGCGGCTGGCGCTGAAGCGCAGGTCGACCTCGGGATGCTTCTGGTAGAAATCGGCGAGCCGCGGCAGCAGCCACTTCTGCAGGAACGAGCCGAGCAGGCTGATGTTGAGCAGGCCGCTGCTGCGATCCTGCCTGAGCTGCTCGACGGCGCGAGTGAGCTCGCCCATTCCCCGCTGGATGCCGGGGAGCAGCCGCGCGCCTTGCGGCGTGAGGCGCACCGAGCGGCTGTGCCGCACGAACAGCGGCGTTTCCAGGTATTCCTCGAGCGACTTGATGTGGGAGCTGACGGCCGCCGTCGTGACGTTCAGCGAATGCGCAGCACCGGTGAAACTGAGATGGGCGGCGACTGCTTCAAACGCCCGCAGCGCGTTCAACGGCAGCTTCGTTGCGCCTTCCATCAGCGATCCAATTGTTCAGTATTTTTTGAGTGCTGAAACATAAAATCACGCGTCGGCGCCAAAAGTATATCGATTGATTTAACGATGCAAGCTATGATCCGACGCCGCCCAAGCGCGCGCGGGAGGCCCATGACGATCCGGATCAAGCCGGCGATGCCGGCCGACGTGCCCATCATTCTGCAGCTCATCCGCGAGCTGGCCGAGTTCGAGCGGCTGCTCGACGAGGTTCAGGCAACGGAAGAGGAACTGCGCGAGCAGCTGTTCGGCACCCGCCCCGGCGCCGAGGTCGTCATTGCGCGGATCGGCGACGAGGTCGCCGGCTTCGCGCTGTTCTTCTCCAACTTCTCGACCTTCCTGGCGAAGCCCGGGATCTACCTCGAGGATCTGTACGTGCGGCAGAAGTTTCGCGGCCAGGGGTGCGGCGAGGCGCTGCTACGGCACCTGGCGCGCACCGCGCTCGAGCGGGGCTGCGGCCGGCTCGAGTGGTCCGTGCTCGACTGGAACGTGCGCGCGATCGACTTCTATAAGAGCCTCGGCGCGGTGCCGATGAATCAGTGGACGGTGCATCGCGTGACCGGCGACGCGCTCGTCCGGCTGGGAAGCGGCGACCATGTTTGACCTCGCCTCGCTCGCGCTCTTCATGACCGCTACGCTGGCGCTGAACCTCGCGCCCGGTCCCGACATGCTCTACGTGTCGACGCGCAGCCTCACGCAGGGCCGCCGCGCCGGTGTGATCTCGGCGCTCGGGATTGCGGCGGGCTCGGTGGTCCACACTGTGGCGATCGCATCAGGACTGGCAGCTCTGCTGCGCGCGTTGCCGCTGGCGTACGAAATCGTGAGGCTCGCGGGCGCTGCGTATCTGATCTGGCTCGGCGTGCAAGCTTTGCGCGGCAAGGTCGGGCCCGCATCCGGCAAGCCGCTCGACCGCACGAGCGAATGGGCGGTGTTCCGCCAGGGCGCGATCACCAACATCCTGAATCCGAAAGTGGCGCTGTTCTTTCTGGCGTTTCTGCCGCAGTTCGTCGATCCCGCGCGCGGCTCGGTCGCGCTGCAGATCGGCGCGCTCGGCTGCCTGTTCAATGCGTCGGGGACGATCGTGAACGTCGCGGTTGCGTACCTCGCTGCTTCTGCCGGGCGCTGGCTCGGCACGCGCGGGCACGTGGAGAGGATTTTTCGCTGGGTGACGGCGAGCGTGTTTGTAGGGTTGGGATTGCGATTGGCGCTGGGGGACCGGAAATAGGAAGAGTCGGGCTGAAGCCCGACCTACAGACGGATCCGCGGTCGCCGCGTAGGTCGGGCTTCAGCCCGACATCCTCAACGCTTCGTCCAGATCCGCGATCAGATCCTCCACATTCTCCAATCCCACCGACACCCGCAGCAGGCTCTCCGGCGTCACGGAGTGCGGGCCTTCCACTGACTTGCGATGCTCGATCAGCGACTCCACGCCGCCGAGACTGGTCGCGCGCGTGAACAGCTTCGTGCGTGCTGCGACGGCGAACGCTTCATCGCGGCCGCCGCGCACGCAGAACGACAGCATTGCGCCGAAGCCGCTCATCTGTTTGCGCGCGAGCTCGTGTCCGGGGTGCGATTCGAGGCCGGGATAGAACACGCGCTCGATGCCGCGATGACGATGCAAAAACTGCGCGAGGCGCGCGGCCGTGTGCGTCTGCGCGTGCACCCGGCACGCAAGGGTCGTGAGGCTGCGGCGAACGAGCCAGCAATCGAAGGGCGAGGGTACGTTACCCGACGTCGACTGATAGTCGCGCAGATGGTCGGACAAGCCGCCGTGATCGCGCGCCACCACGGCGCCGCCCATCACGTCGCTGTGACCGCCGAAATACTTCGTGCTCGAATGCATGACCAGGTCGGCGCCGAGCTCGAACGGCTTCTGCCACACGGGCGTCGCGAACGTGTTGTCGACGCAAACCAGCGCGCCGCGGCCGTGCGCGAGGTCCGCGATGGTCTCGACGTCGCTGAGATTGAGCATCGGGTTCGACGGCGTTTCGAGCCACACCAGCCGCGTCTTGTCGGTGAGCGCCCTGCGCACGACGTCGGTGTTCGTCATGTCGACGAACGCGTAGCTGACGCCCATCGGACCGACGATGTCGCGCAGCTGCTTGGCCGTGCCGTGATAGCTCTCGACCGGCGCGAGCACGTGATCGCCCGGCCGCAGCAGGCTGAAAACCGCGAGCGATGCGCCGGAACCCGACGCATACGCAGTCGCCTCCGCGCCGCCTTCGAGCGCCGCGATGCATTGCTCGAGGGCGCGACGGCTCGGATTGTCCGGACGAATGTAGTCGTAGCCGCGCGAGAACTCGCCGTCGATGTCGCGCTCGTAAGTGGTGCTCAGGTGCACTGCCGGCGCGACCTCGCCGGTGGCCGACTCGATGTCGCGACCTACACGCACGGATATCGTCTCGATCTTCACATTCGTCTCCGGATTTCGCTGGTCAGCGCCGGCCAGTGTACCCTGCGGGCGCTGTGGAGGACGTGCCTATGGGGCGCATGCCGATCGAAGAAAAGCTCGACAGGCAGCTGAAGTTTCACCGGGTCGAGTGGCGGATCCAGCGACTGGGCTGGATCGTCCTCACGGCCTTCCTGGCGCTGGCGTTCGCTGGTCTGTTCGGCGGCGGGCCGCTCAGCCACACACGGGCGGAAGGCGCGAGCGGCCGCATCGAGTACGAGCGCTTCGTACGCTACGGCTCACCTAGCGAATTCGTGGTCACGCCTGCGAGCGGCGCCGCGCAGGGCATCAGTCGCATCGAAATCACCTCCGACTATCTCGAAGCGTTTCGCATCGAGCGCATCACTCCCGAGCCGACCAACGTTCGAATGTCGGGCCAGCGGCTGATCTACGAGTTCAGCGCCGCGGGGTCCGGTGCATCCATTTCCTTTCACGTCGATCCGCAGCGGCTGTGGCGGCACCGCGCGGTGGTGCAGATCGACGGCGGCCCGCCGCTGGAAATCTGGCAGCTCACGTATCCCTGATTTCACCGAGGAGTCCCCATGGAATCCGTCATTCGCCCGGCGCTCGTATACCTGTTCGTGCTGCTGTTGTTGCGCCTGACCGGCAAACGCACGCTGGCACAGATCACCAGCTTCGACTTCGTGCTGCTGCTGATCATCAGCGAAGCCACGCAACAGGCGTTGATCGGCGAGGACAACTCGATGATCAACAGCCTGATCGTGGTCGCGACGCTGATCGGGATCAACATCGTGATGTCGCTGCTGAAGCAGCGCTCCAAGTGGTTCGACCGGCTGCTCGACGACATTCCGCTGGTCATCGTCGCGGACGGCAAGCCGTTGAAGGACCGCATGGACAAGGCACGCGTCGACGAGGACGATGTGCTGGACGCCGCGCGCGAGAACCACGGGCTGGAGCGCATGGAGCAGATCCGTCACGCGATTCTGGAGCGTGATGGCCAGATCTCGATCATTCCGCGGCAGTGAATGCGATCGTGATTCTCAAACGCGCGGGTGTCGGCGTTGTGTGTGCGGCCCTGGTGCTGAGCATGGCTGCGGCCGCCGAGCCAGCGCTGAAATCCGGTATCGATCTGCAGTACGTCGATCGCAGCGTCCGGCCGCAGGACGATTTCTATCGACACGTGAACGGCCGCTGGCTCGACTCGGCGCAGATTCCGGCGGACCAGGAGCGGGTCACGCCGTCGGCTCAGCTCAACGTCGTCATCAGGACCCGCTTGCGCGAGCTGGTCGAGCAAGCCGCCCGGTCGTCCGACGCGTCACAGCGCAAGGTGGCGGATTTCTACGCGAGCTTCATGGACGAAGCCGCCGTACAAAAACAGGGCCTGCGCCCGCTCGCACGCGAGCTGGCCGCGATCGAAGCCATCGACAGCCCTGCGCGGCTGTGTGCGGCATTCGGCGAGCTGGGTCAGCTGCTGATCACCACGCCGTTCACCACTTCTGTGCTGAACGATCCCGATCGACCGAGCGAGTACGCACTGTTCCTGTATCAGAGCGGCCTCGGTATGCCCTCGCGCGACTACTATCTCGACGACAGTCCGCAGTTCGAGGATGCTCGCCGCGCCTACGAGGCGTACATCAGCACGCTGCTCGGTCTGGCCGGCAACACTGACGCGCAGCGGGCCGCTGCTGCCGTGATGGAGCTGGAGACGAAGCTCGCGCGAGCGCATTGGAGCGCCGCGGCGAGCCGCGATCCCGGCAAGACCAACAATCGCGTCGCGATCGCGCGGTTGAACGAAGTCAGCGACAAGGTCGAGTGGCGCAGCTACCTGCAGGGCTTGGGTGTGACCGCCCGGCTCGACAGCGTCATTCTGGGCCAGACGAGTTACTTCGTCGGCCTCGGCGAATTGCTGCACGAGGCGCCGCTCGCGACCTGGAAAGCGTATCTGCGCTACCAGTTGCTGGCGGCGTACGCACCGTATCTCGGCCGCGAATTCGTCGACGCCGACTTCGCACTGCGCGGCATGGCATTGCGCGGTATCAAGGAGAACGCGCCACGCTGGCGCCTCGCGCTCGATCTGATCGACGAAACCATGGGCGAAGCGCTCGGCAACCTCTACGTGGCGCGTTACTTCCCGCCGGCCAGCAAAGCGCGGCTGCAGGAAATGGCGAACAATATCGTTGCGGCGCTTCGCGAGCGCATCGAATCCGCAACCTGGTTGAGCGCGCCAGGCAAGCGCGCAGCGCTCGACAAGCTGCATACGCTGAAGGTCAAGATTGCGTACCCGGACCGCTGGCGCGACTACAGCGCGCTGCGCATCGAGCGCGGCGATCTCGTCGGCAACGTGCAGCGCGCACGCTCGTTCGAAGTCCGCCGCAACATCGGCAAGCTCGGCACGGCCATGGATCGCGACGAGTGGTACATCACGCCGCAGACCGTCGACGCTTACGGTTATCCGCCGCTCAACGACATCGTGTTTCCCGCCGGCCTGATGCAGCCGCCGTTCTTCGATCCCGACGCCGACGATGCCGCGAACTACGGCGCGATCGGCGCGACGATCGGCCACGAGCTCAGCCACGGCTTCGACGACGTCGGCAGCCAGTACGGCGCCGACGGCGCATTCCTCGGCAAGCCTGGCTGGTTCACGGCCGGGGAGCGCGCACAGTTCGACGCGCGCGGACAAGTCCTCGTCGAGCAATACTCCGCCATCGAGGCGCTGCCCGGTCAGCACATCGACGGCAGGCTGACGCTCGGCGAGAACATCGCAGACAACGCCGGGCTCGCGCTCGCATACGCCGGCTATCACAAATCGCTCGGCGGCAAGCCGGCGCCCGTCATCGACGGACTGACCGGAGATCAGCGCCTGTTCATGGGCTGGACGCAGAAGTGGCGCGCGAAGGTTCGCGACGCCGAGACGCTGCGCATCCTGAAGAGCGACGAGCATTCGCCGCGCTGGGTTCGCGGTTCGGCGCCGCTGCGCAACCAGGATGCCTTCTACGAAGCGTTCGGCGTGCACGCTGGCGATGCGATGTATCTGCCGCCGCAGCAGCGCGTCACCGTCTGGTGAGGGCAAAAAAAGCCCTCCGCGAGGAGGGCGAGGGGGGTTCGATTACACGGGGACGGGGTCCCCGCTCGCGCGGGGCCGATGGGGCTCGTGCGCCGTCACCTCAATCGTCGGCGGGATCAGCTTGTAGATCGCCGGCGTGACGATGCGGGCGATGAGCGTTGAAGACAGCAGCCCGCCGATGATCACCCACGCCAGCGGCGAGTACATCGCGGAGTTCTGCAGCGCCAGCGGCAGCAGACCGCCGATTGCCGTCGCACTCGTCAACAGGATCGGCAGGAAGCGTACTTCGCCGGCGCGCTCGATCGCTTCGTCGAGCGGCACGCCGTCGGCGCGCAGTCGATTGGTGAAGTCCACCAGCAGGATCGAGTTCTTGGTCTCGATACCGACGAGCGCGATGAAGCCGATGGTGGCGGTGAACGAGATCGTGTTGCCGGTGAGACCAAGCAGCAGGATGCCGCCCGCGACGCCGAACGGGACGACAGTCAGCACGATCAGCGTGCTCTTGAAGTTGCCGAACTCGAGCACGAGGATCGCGATGATGCCGAGCAGGGCGATGATGAGCGCCGACTGCAGGCCGCCAAAGCTTTCGGTGCGCGTTTCCAGCTCACCGCCCGGCACGTACGAGTAGCCGCGCGGCCATTCCATCCTGTCGAGCCGCTCGAGCACGGCTTTGGTAACGCGATCGGTGTTGTAGCCGCTCTTGACGTCGGCATTGATGGTCACGGCGCGCTCGCGGTTGTAGCGATGAATCTCCGTGGGTGCGGAGCTGAACTCCACGCGCGCCAGTTGCGCGAGCGGCAAAGTTTCGCCGTTGAGCGTCGCAACGCGCACTTGATCGAGCGCGCGCACGTCCGGCCGCGCATCGATCGGCGTGCGCACCATGATGTCGTACTGCTCGCCATCCGTGTCCTTGAACTGGCCCGCGGGAATGCCGGCGACTGCGAGCCGCACTGCACGGTCGAACTCCACGGCGGGCACGCCGAGCAGCGCCGCCTTGTGCGAATCGATGTCCAGGCTCAGGTTGGTCCGGCGCATGCGCACCGGGTTCTGAACGTCGCGCGTGCCGGGCGTTGCTTCGATGATCTTCTCGACCTGGCGCGCCACGTCGTGCAGCCGGTCCAGGTCCGGCCCGATCACGCGCACGGCGATCGGCGCGGTGATCGGCGGGCCGTTGCGGAACTCACGCACGTGGATGCGCGCGTTCGGATACTTCTCCAGCTCGCGGCGCAGCTGGTCGAGCTCGCGCGGAGTAGTGGTCGGATCGTACTTCGCGAGCTTCACGAACACGTCCGCATAGCTGCTGTCGCCTTCGTTGCCTTGCTCGTTGTAGTAGATGCGGGGATTGCCGTGACCGAGGTTCGAGAAATACGCCTGCAGGTGCGGCAGATCGCGCAGCTTGGTTTCGACGAAGCGCAGCGCGCGGTCCGTCTCGGCGAGGCTGCTGCCGTCGGGTGTCTCGACGGTGATCAGGAAATGCGGCGTATCCGCCTTCGGGAACAGGCTGAAGCCGATGATGCCGCCGACGCCCAGCATCACAACCACGCAGGCGGCGAGGGACGCCCAGACCGTGAGCTTCGGACGCGCCAGCGCGCGATGCAGCAGCGGCTGGTAGAACCGATGGATCGCGCCGGTGATCCACTGCAGCATCCGGTTACCGTGCGGATCCTCGCGTTCCTTGAGGAAGCGGCTCGCCAGGAACGGGATGATCGTGAGTGCGACCAGGAGTGACGCGCCGACCGTCACCAGTACCGCGGTCGGCAGCACACGGATGAACTGGCCCGACGTGCCGCCGATCATCATCAGCGGCAGGAAAGCGAACATGATCGTCGCCGTGCAGCCGACGATCGCTTCGAAGATCTGGCGCGTGGCGAGGATTGCGGCCTGCGTGCGCGAGTGGCCCTCGCGCAGGAAGCGCGCGATGTTCTCCACGACCACGATGGAGTCGTCGACCAGCAGACCGAGCGCCACGACGAAGCCGGCGATCGAGATCTGATTGAGCGAGAAGCCGAGGAAGTACAGCGCCGCGAGGCCGATGGCGAGCGACAACGGAATCGAGATCATGACGACGCTGGCCGCGCGCAAGCCGAGCGGCAGCAGTGTGATCGCGACCAGCGCGATAGCGATCCCGAAATCGTCCTGCAAGCGGCCGAGCCGGTGCGCGACGTTCTCCGACTGGTCGAAGCCGAGCTCCAGATGGATGCGCTTCGGCAGCTGCGCCTGGAAGCGCTTGGCGGCCGCGAGAATGCGCTCGCGGACCGTGAAGATGTTGTACCCGTCCTTCTGGTTCGCGGTCACGAATACGGCGCGTTGCCCGTTGAAGCGGCCGATGTAAACGTGCTGTTGCGTGTCCCAGGTCACCTCTGCGATGTCGCGCACCCGCACGCTGCGGCCATCCGCAACCGCGACGACCGTGTCGCGCACTTCATCCAGCGTCTGGTAGCTGCCGGAAGTCTTGAGGCTGAACGAGCGGCTGCCGATGTCGACCGAGCCGCCGGGGATGTTCGCGTTCTCGCTTTGCAGCGCCTGCATCACGCGACCGGGTGCGAGCTTCAGCTCCGCCATCCGCGGCAGGTCGAGCGCCACACGCAATTCGCGCGCCGGGTAGGCCCAGGTTTCCGACGTGCGCACGCCGTCGAGCGTCTTGAGCGTGTCGCGCAGATCGCGCGCGTAATCCTCGAGCTCGCGATACGGAGCGTCGGGCGACACCAGCGCGAACTGCACGATGTTCACCAGGCCGGGATTGGACTTCTTGATCTCGACTTTCGTCAGCTCCGGCGGCAGCGTCGGGCGCAGCGCGTTGATCTCGCGCACCACCTCGTCGTACTTCTTCTCGGTGTCCACCGACGAATAGAACTCGGCGACGATGACTGCCACGCCGTCGTTGCTGTGCGACTCGATCTTCTTGACGTCGTCCAGCTCGCTCAGGCGATCTTCGATCGGTTTCGCGACCAGGCGCTCGACGTCCTGGGGCTCGGCGCCGGGGTAGGCGATCACGATCTGATAGATCGAGATCGGAAAGTACGGGTCTTCCTGCCGGGGAATGCTGCGAAATGCCGTGATACCGAGCGCGACCAGCAGCGCGAACGCGATGATCGTGAACTGATAGCGGCGGATCGGAAATTCGAGCAGGCTCACTGCAGTCCTCCTCGATGGCCGTTGCCGCGCACGTCAGCCAGAGGCTGGGCAATTGCCACCTGCTCGCCGTCTTCGAGGTACTGCGCGCCATCCGTGATGACCTGCTCGCCCGCTTCGACGCCAGTTGCGAGCGCGACGTTCTCGCCGTCGATGAATGCGACCTCGACGTCGCGGCGCCGTGCACGGTCTTGCTCGAGCACGAACAGCCGTGCGCTGTGGCCGTCGCCTTCGACGATTGCGCCGATCGGCACATACACGCGCGAGCCGGCGCTCGCCGATGCCGGCACGAGGGTCAGTCTTGCCACCAGGCCGCTCTTCAGCGGCAGCTCCGTCGGGTCGAGAGTGACTTCGATGCGGAACATGCCGCTCGCGCCGTCGGCTGCGCTCGCTATTTCCGTCACCTTGCCGTTCAGCGTCGCGTCGGGCAGGGCATCGAGCCGCACCAGCGCGGCGTCGCCGAGACGCACTTGCACGATCTCGCGATCGGCGAGCCCGGTACTGACGATGAATCCCCTGTCCTGCACGCCGAGCACGAGCACCGGCGCGCCCGCTGCGACCTGCTCGCGTTCCTCGGCGAGCCGGCGCAGCACCGTGCCGTCGCGCGGCGCGACGATCGCGGCGTAATTCCAGTTGAACTCGGCGGAGCTGAGCGCGGCCTCGGCCATCGCGGCCTGCGTGCGCAGATCCTGCAGCTGCTCCAGGCTGATCACCTTGTCCTCGTACAGGCGCTCGCCACGAGTCGCATCGCGCTTCGCCTTCTCGCTGGTCTGCCGCGCCTGCTCGACTTGCGCGTTGACTTCCGTCTGCTCGATCTCGCCGAGGCGCTGGCCTTTGCGCACGTGCTCGCCCTCGTGCACGGCGAGCTCGCGGATGACGCCGCCGACCTTGAACGCGAGACGAATTTCGTCCTTGTTCGCAAGCAGGCCGTTGGTGCGGATCGTCGGCGCCGCGGGTCCGCTGGTGGCGGCAGCGACCCGCACCGGCGTCGCGGGCCGCGCTTCGTCCGTCGCCTTGCTGTTGCAGCCGGCGACGACGATTGCGCAGGCGGCGGTCAAGAAGAAATGCGCAAGACGCATGATCAGGCTCCCGGATCCAGCGGGATCTCTCCCGTGCTCGTCGCGTATTCGAGCTCGGCGCGGCGCGCGAGCACTTCGAAGCGGGTGACGTTGTGGTTGAGCTCCGCACGGGTCAGGGCGCTGCGTGCGTCGATGAATTCGACCTGGCTGATGACGCCTTCGTCGCGCTTGCGGCTGGCGATGCGGAATGCAGCGCGGGCAGCGTCGGCACGCGCAGCCGCGGTCGCGAGAGAATCGCGCGTAGTGCTCAGTCGATCGAACGCCTGCTGGACTTCGAGGCGGATCTGCTGCGCGATCTCTTCCTGTCGCAGCACCACCTGGCGCTCGGCGGCCCGTGCCTGCCGCACGCGTGCTTCATCGCCGCCGCCGTCGAACAGGCGCCACGAAAAGACCAGTGACGCCATCCCGAAGTTGTAGCCATCGCCAAATCTATAGTCGACGCCTTGCGTGCCGGCGTCGAAACCGAGCGACAGCGTCGGCCATTTCTGTTTGCGAGCGATGCGCACCTGCTCCTCAGCGGCTTTGCGCAGCTCGTCGACGCGCGCCACTTCCGGCCGTCGATTCAGCGCCGCAGACCACAGTTGCTCGAGCGCGCCTTCCTGTCCCGGCGGCGCGAGCGGCGGGGCGGACACTTCGATCTCGGCTAGCAGCTCGCGATTCAGCAGGAAGTTGAAGAAGCTGCGCGCCTGGCTCGCGAAATTCTCGGTCTCGCGCTGCTGCTGCTCGACTTCGAGCAGCTCGGCCTTGGCGCGCAGCACCTGGTCTTCGGTGATCTTGCCGTTGGCGAACAGCGATTCGTTGACGCGCAGGTTCTCGCGCAGCAGCGCCTGGCTGGCGGCGACGATGTCGACCGAGCTGCGGGCCTTGAGCCAATTGACGTAGGCGATCGTGATGTCGCGCCGCAGGGCGCGGGCGACTGCCATGCGATTGAAGCTGCTGGCATCGAGCAGCGAGCGCTGCGCGCGCACGGCCGCTGGAATTGCCGGCGCATAAATCGGCTGGCGCAGGACGACGCGAGTGTCCTGCTCTTCCTCGCGCAGGAACTGCACGGTGACGTCGGAAATCCGGGGGAACGGCGCGGACCGGCCTTGCGCGGCGAGCAGCTCGTTCAATGTCGAATAAACCGGGTTGAGGGTCGTGCCCAGCGGGATCGAGAACTCGCGTCCGCCTTCGGCGCGCGAGTAGCGGGCTTGCAGCGAGACTTCGGGAAAGAAGCGGGCTCGCGCTGCGGCGAGCGCCTGCGCGGCGCGCTCGACTTCGAGCGTCTCGCTTTGCAGGGAAAGGTTGCTGCGCAGGCCCTCGGCTACGTAGCGCTCGACCACCGTATCGAATTCGCCTTCGCGTGCCCCTTGGGCGAACGCGGCGAGCGACACCGTGAGGCCGACGCAGCCGAGGACCAGGGTGCGCAACACAATCGCACGCTCAGGCGCCGACGGCGTCGATCGCCTGGATCTCGACGGTGCCGCGCGGCTCGTGCGTCACGGCCGGGTTGCTCACCGCGGCGGCGCCGGCGAACACCGACCACGCCAGGATAGAGACGAGGAAGAAGGATTCGACGGCATTCGAGAAACGCTCTTTGAGGGAAGTCATGGTCATTCTCCTTACATTGTTGCAGACGTTGAAACGTTAGAACCCGATTTACCAATTAGACACGTGTCACAAATTGCGTAAAAAAATACCCGTCAGGTCTTCAGTCCACACGTCAGACCCTGGCGGATCAGCCACAGCGCCTGCTGTGCGAGCTGCTGCACGCTGATGCCCTGCTGCGCCAAGGGCTCGCCCTTGGTGATCGCAATCTGGATCAGGCCGTGCATGAAACCCCACAGCACGCGCGAGAAAACCTGCAGGTCGCCCATGTCCTTGCGGATCGTGCCGTCGCGCTGGCCGGTTGTGAGCGCCTCGACGACGACATCGTGCACGCGCTTGCCGCACTCGATGCACGTGGCTGCCTGCGGGCCGGGCTCAGAGCCATCGGCCGTGTACGACTCGAGCCGCGCGCAGGCATCGAAGAAATGGGGGAATTCCTGGGCATAAGCCATGTACGCGCGGCCGCAGGATTCCACCTTGTCCATGCCGCTGCGGGCGCGTGCCGTCGCTTCCTCGAAGCGCTGCCGGAGCATGTCCAACGCGCGCGCGGCGATGGCGAAGTGCAGGTCCTGCTTGTCCTTGAAGTACACGTATACCAGCGCGCGGCTGAGGCGGGCACGGCGGGCGACGCCGTCCATGGTGACTGCGTCCCAGCCCACTTCACGATAGAGATCCTCGGCGGCCTCCACGATTTCCACGCGGCGGCGGTCTTTCTCTTCCTGGCGGCGTTCGGCGATGTACGACATGGGGCGCAGCCTATGCCCGCGTTGACATTGTGTCAACAGATAAATTGCTGTCTAGTTAAAAGAGTCGGGCTGAAGCCCGACCTACGGGTGGGTAGATCGGGCTTCAGCCCGACTCTTTACTGTCTGGGGAGCAGGAACCGCAGCCCGTGTTGGTTCAACACAGCGCCGTCCGGCGTAATGCGCTCGAGCGTCGGGCCTTCCTTAAGTGCCTGTCCTTCCGTGTATTTCCGCATATTCACGAACACGAAGCGGTCGGCGGGCTTCGCCGAATAAACGTGGATGTCCAGATGCAGGTCGGGCAGCGCCGTACCGCCGGCCGCGAGGTCATTTGGCGTCGGCAGAACCTCCTGGTCCTGCGCCGGCTGCGCTGCCTGCGCCGGGGCCGGCGCAACGGCGGGCGCCTCGATCGGGCGCACCATCGGCGGACCGTCCGGCACATTGCCGGCCGCTGCCAGCTGCGGCTCCGCTTCGGGCGCAACGCCGGGCTCGAAGCTGCCAGCTTCGTCAGCGAGCGAATGAACCGCGGGATTCGTCGAAGCATCGACCGGCGGATTGCCGCGCGGCATGCGGCTCGCACTCGCGGGCAGCGGCGCTTGCGTGCCGGGCCGCGCATCGTTGGTCGAAGGAGCGGTGGCAGAGGTGGCCGCGTTTCCCGATTTCCGCGCGCTGGAATTCGCATCGCCGTCGCGCATCAACACGACCAACAGCACGCCGAGATTGAGCACGAGCAGCGCGCCGACCGCGACCACCCACCACGGCTTGTCGCCGCGGCGCTGACGGATCTGCACGTCGGCGAGCGACGGTCCGACCTGCCGCTGCCGCTCGTTCTCGGATTTCTTCAGCGCGTCGAGGATGAAGCTCATCAGCTCGCTCCCGGGCTGTCCTGCGCCTGGGCGACCAGGAGCGGCGCGCCGGACGAGTTGATGAGCGTGTCGAGCACGATCTGAGTCTGCACGCCCGCGATGCCGTCGACGTTGAGCCGATGCTGCCGCTGAAAATCCTCCACCATGCGCACGAGCTCCTCGTCGTAGTAGTCGCTGGAATTCTCCTCGCTCGATTTGCCATGGGCTGTGTTGAGCGAGTTGCGCAGCCAGCGCACGCCGGCGCCTTGCATGCCCGCAGAGAGCGCGCGCGGCGCGGCGACTTGCGGCCGCCACAGGATCAGATAGTCGCCGTACCAGAGTCGTGACAACGAGGCGACCGAGATGGCCTGCGTCGCATCGGGAAAGCGCACCTGCGCCGCTTCGCCGTCGAGGCCCGCGACCACGACCTGATGTGCGTTACCGGCATCGTCGATCAGCGTCAGAATCGCTGGACGATTGAGCGTGCGCAGCTGACCCCACGAGCCCTGCTGATACACACACTCGAGTCCCTGCTGCAGCGCCTGGTTGCAGGGCCGGCCTTTCGCTGCGTCGAACTTCGCGCCCCACAGCTCGAACAGCTGCCCGAAGGCTGTTTCCGTAGTGGTTCGGCCGGGCTGCTCTTTCAGCAGTGATTCGATGTCCGCGGCTGCGGGCGCAGCGGCAGGCTGCGGAGCGCTCGCCGCAGGCTCGACTTCGACTGGAGCCGGCATGGTCGCGGCCGCTGGTTGCGTTGCCGCGGCGGCGACTTCCTCTTCGCCGACAGCGTGATTCGGCACTAATTGCCAGACACCGAGCGCGAGGCCCAGCACGGCGACGGTTCCCGACGCGCCGATCAGCAATTTGATCCACGGCGGATTGAACGAGCGTCCGTACACCTCGCTGGCTGCGTCGCGCACCAATGCAGGACCAATGCGATGCTGTTCCTGCGTGAAAGCGCCGAGCAAGGCGCGGTCGCAGATCACGTTGATGATGCGCGGCACGCCGCCGGTGAGCCGATGCACTTCGCGCAGCGCGGCGGCCGAAAAGATCTCGCCGGTCGCCGAGCCGGCGACCTTCAGCCGGTGATTGACGTAGGAAGCGGTCTCGGCGCGCGACAGCGGATCGAGGTGATAGCGTCCGGTGATGCGCTGGGCGAGCTGGCGCAGCTCGACGCGCGCCAGCACTTCGCGCAGCTCGGGCTGACCGATCAGGATGATCTGCAGCAGCTTCTGCGACGCGGTCTCGAGGTTCGTCAGCAGCCGCACCTGCTCGAGCGTCTCGGGCGTGAGGTTCTGCGCCTCGTCGACGATCACGACGACGCGCCGGCCCTTGGCATGCGCTTCCAGCAGGCGCCTGTTGAGGAGGTCGACGAGGTCCTTGATGCTCGACGCATCGTCGTCGCGCATGAAGATGCCGAGCTCTTCGCAGATCGTTAAAACGAACTCGAGCGGCGTCAACTGCGGGTTGAGGATGACGGCGACGTCGGCATGGCCCGGCATGCGCTCGAGCAGCGAGCGCACCACGGTGGTCTTGCCGGTGCCGACCTCGCCGGTGAGCTGGATGAAGCCGCCGGCCTCGTTGATCCCGTAGAGCAGGTGCGCGAGCGCCTCGGCGTGGCGCTCGCTCATGAAGAGATAGCGCGGATCCGGGGTGATGGCGAAGGGCTTCTCGCCCAGTCCGAAAAAGCTCGTGTACATGCCGGGATACGGGGGAAACGGGAAAAGATCATGCTCGTCGCGCTCTGGTCTTGCAACGCGGGGGCGTCAGGGCGGGGTTAAATTCACTTCAATAGTTCCCGCATCCGCCTTGCTGGCCGCCCGGCACACCCGATACGCTGCCCCTCCCGTTTCTACCGGTATCCGCGCGGCACTGTGAAGGCACTTTCATTTCACCAGCTCACCAAGACCTACAAGAACGGCGTCCAGGCGCTGAAGGGCATCGACCTGACGGTCGACGAGGGCGATTTCTTCGCGCTGCTGGGACCGAACGGCGCCGGCAAGACCACCGCGATCGGCATCGTCACCTCGCTGGTCAACAAGACCGGCGGCAAAGTCGAAGTCTTCGGGCATGACATCGACCGGGAGCTGGCGGTCGCGAAGTCCTGCATCGGGCTGGTGCCGCAGGAGATCAACTTCAACCAGTTCGAGACGGTCAGCACGATCCTGGTCAACCAGGCCGGGTTTTACGGAATCCCGCGCCGGGTCGCGAACGAGCGGCTGGAGAAATACCTGGGCGCGCTGCAGCTCTGGGAGAAGCGCAACGCGGTCTCGCGCACGCTCTCCGGCGGCATGAAGCGCCGCCTGATGATCGCGCGCGCGCTGATGCACGAGCCGCGGCTGCTGATCCTCGACGAGCCGACGGCCGGCGTCGACATCGAAGTGCGCCGGACCATGTGGACTTTCATGCGCGACATCAACGCGGCCGGCACCACCATCATCCTGACGACGCACTATCTGGAAGAGGCCGAGAGCCTGTGCCGCCACGTCGCGATCATCGACAAGGGCCGCATCATCGAGAACGACCGCATGAGCCGGGTGCTGCGCAAGCTGCAGACCGAGGTGTTCGTATTCAACCTGCGCAATCCGATCACCGCGGCGCCGGTATTGCCCGGCTATCAGGTGACGATGCCGGACGATCACACGCTCGAGATCGAGGTGTCGAAGGAGCAGAACCTGAACGACATCTTCTCGCGTCTCACTGCAGCCGGCATCGACGTGCTGTCGATGCGCACCAAGACCAACCGCCTGGAAGAGCTGTTCTTGCGGCTGGTCGAGCAGCAGCCTGCGAAGGCCGTGTCATGACGACTCCGCAAGAGACCCTCGGCCACGCGGCCGCGCGCGCACAAGACGATGACGCGGCGCTGGCGCGCACCAACGCGGTTGGCTTCAGCACGATCGTGATCCGCGAGTTCAATCGCATCATTCGCATCTGGGGCCAGACGATCGTGCCGCCCGCAATCACCGCGACGCTGTACTTCGTGATCTTCGGCAGCCTCATCGGCCGGCGCATCGGCGACATGGGCGGCTACACGTACATCCAGTACATCGCGCCGGGCCTGATCATGATGTCGGTGATCACGAACTCCTACGGCAACGTCGTGTCCTCGTTCTTCGGCGCGAAGTTCGGCAAGCACATCGAGGAGCTGCTGGTGTCGCCGCTGCCGAGCTGGCTGATCGTCACCGGCTACATGGTCGGCGGCATCCTGCGCGGCCTGATCGTCGGCGCGGTGGTCACCACGATCACGCTGATCTTCACGCGCCTGCACGTGCACAACGTCTTGGTCGTGATGACCGCGGTGCTGCTCAGCTCGATCGTGTTCGCGCTCGCCGGCATGATCAACGCCGTTTTTGCGAAGAACTTCGACCAGATCTCCTTCATCCCGACGTTCGTGCTGACGCCGCTCACCTACCTCGGCGGCGTGTTCTACACGATCAAGCTGCTGCCGCAGTGGGCGCAGGGCGTGTCGTACGCCAACCCGATCCTGTACATGGTGAACGCGTTCCGCTACGGATTCCTCGGCGTGTCGGACGTGGACATCCGCCTGGCGTACACGATGATGATCGGCGCCGCAGTCGTGCTCTTCACGAGCTGCGTGTGGTTGCTGAAGCGGGGCGTCGGAACGCGGGAATGAGAGTCAGGCTGAAGCCTGAACCACACGGCACTCCGACGTCGGCTATTGCTGTGGGTCAGGCTTCAGCCTGACTCTTCTTCTTCATCTCCGGTGCTCGGCTCCCGCATCAGCTTCTCCCAATCGCTGATGATCTCTCTCGCGAGCTCCACGTCTTCGTCCGCCACGACGACGCCCACGAGATTGCCGACCGGCAGCTCACCCGCGCCGCTCTGCAGATATTCGCCTTGCACGTGCGCATGCACGCCCGCTTGTTCGAGGACGTGCATGACCAGGTGGGCCTGGATGTGATTGGCTGCCTGGAAGACGCGTTGCATTCACGGATTGTCAGGCTAAAGCCTGACCCACAGCAATCAGGGGAGCTCCGTGGCACCCATCAGGTAACGATCGCACTCGCGCGCGGCGCCGCGGCCTTCGTTGATCGCCCAGACCACGAGGCTCTGGCCACGCCGGCAATCGCCTGCCGCGAACACGCCCGGGATGCTCGTCGCGAATTTGCCGTGCTCGGCCTTCACGTTGCTGCGGGTGTCGGTGTCTACCGCAAGATCCTTCAGCAGCATCTGCTCGGGACCGAGGAAGCCCATCGCGAGCAGCACCAGTTGCGCCGGGTACGTGCGCTGCGTGCCCGCAACTTCGACCGGCACGAACTGGGCCTTCTCGTTCTTCTGCCACTCGATCTGCACGGTGACGATTTCCTTGACCGCGCCGCTCGCGTCGCCGACGAAGCGCTTGACCGTCGTCAAATAGGTGCGCGGATCCGCGCCGAACCTCGCCGCCGCTTCCTCCTGGCCGTAGTCGAGCTTGTAGACCTTCGGCCACTCCGGCCACGGATTGTCGGCGGCGCGATCCATCGGCGGCTGCTGCATGATCTCGAGCTGCGTGAGACTCCTGCAGCCCTGGCGCATGGCGGTCGCGACGCAGTCAGTCCCGGTATCGCCGCCGCCAATCACAATGACATCTTTGTCGCGCGCCTGGATCGGGCTGTGATTCGGGCCGCCGTTCAGCAGCGCCTTCGTGCTCTCTGTCAGGTAGTCCATCGCGAAGTGCACGCCGGCGAGGTTGCGCCCGTCGACCGGCAGGTCGCGCGGCAGCGTCGCGCCGGTGCACAGCACGAGCGCATCGAAATCTTTGCGCAGCAGCTGCGCTTCGACGTTGTCGCCGACATTGGCATTGCAGATGAACTTGATGCCTTCGCGCTCCATGATCTTGAGGCGCCGCTCAACGACTGCGCGCTTGTCGAGCTTCATGTTCGGGATGCCGTACATCAGCAGTCCGCCGGGACGATCGGCGCGTTCCAGTACCGTGACGAGATGGCCGGCGCGGTTGAGCTGCGCGGCAGCCGCGAGCCCGGCCGGGCCCGAGCCGATCACTGCGACTTTCTTGCCCGTGCGCTGCTGCGGCGCATCGGGCACGATCCAACCTTCGTCCCAGCCGTGATCGACGATGGCGTTCTCGATAGTCTTGATCGTCACCGGCGGATTCGTAATGCCGAGCACGCACGAGCCCTCGCACGGCGCCGGGCACACGCGGCCGGTGAACTCAGGGAAGTTGTTGGTCATGTGCAGGCGCTCGAGCGCCTCGCGCCACAGCCCGCGGTACACCAGGTCATTCCATTCCGGGATCACGTTGTTGACAGGACAGCCGCTCGCCATGCCGCTGATCAGCTTGCCGGTGTGGCAGAACGGCACGCCGCAGTCCATGCAGCGCGCGGCCTGGTGGCGCAGGCGCCGCTCTTCCATGTGGTGGTGAAATTCCTTCCAGTCGCGCACGCGCTCCTGCGGCGTGCGATCGACCGGCAGCTCGCGCAGATATTCAATGAAGCCGGTGGGCTTGCCCATCAGTTGCCCCCGACCCGCGCCAGGTTTTTCGCGTTCTCTTCGAACGCCACCATGATAGCGTCGTCACCCGACAAGCCCTGCTCGTGGGCACGCGCGATGCACTGGAGCATCCGGTGATAGTCACGCGGCATGACACGCACGAAACGCGTGACCATGCGATCCCAGTTGTCGAGCACTTGCCGCGCCCGGCCGCTCTTCGTGTAGCCGTAGTGCCGCTCGATCATCGCGCCGACGGCGGCGATCTCCTCCGGCTCCTGCAGCGGCCCGACGTCGACCATCTCCTTGTTGACGCTCGCAGCGAACGTGCCGTGCTCGTCGAGCACGTAAGCGACTCCGCCCGACATGCCGGCGCCGAAGTTGCGCCCCGCCGGTCCGAGCACGATGACGCGCCCGCCCGTCATGTATTCGCAGCCATGATCGCCCACTGCCTCGACCACAGCATGCACGCCGCTATTGCGAACGCAGAAGCGCTCGCCGGCCATGCCGCCGATGTACGCCTCGCCACTCGTGGCGCCGTACAACGCCACGTTGCCGATTATGATGTTCTCGTACGACACGAACGTCGAGCCGGCCGGCGGCGTGATGATGAGCTTGCCGCCCGACAGACCTTTGCCGACGTAATCGTTGGCGTCGCCTTCGAGGAAGAACGTCATGCCGCGCGGCATGAACGCGCCGAAGCTCTGTCCCGCGGAGCCTTTGAAGCGCATGCGGATCGTGTCTTCGGGTAAACCCGCCGCGCCGTACTTGCGCGTGATCTCGCTGCCCGTGATCGTGCCGACGACGCGATGCACGTTGCGGATCGGCAGCTCGGCGCTGACGCGCTCGCCGCGCTCGATCGCCGGCTTGCACAAATCCAGCAGCTGCGTGAGGTCGAGCGATTTCTCGAGCCCGTGATCCTGCGCCATCTGGCAGAAGCGGCCGGTATCCGAGCCGACGTCGGGTTGATAGAGCAGGTTGCTGAAGTCGAGGCCCTTCGCCTTCCAATGATCGATCGCCTTGCGTCCCTCGAGGCGGTCGACGCGGCCGACCATCTCCTCGACGGTGCGGAAGCCGAGCTGCGCCATCAGCTCTCGCACTTCCATGGCGATGAAGCGCATGAAATTGACGACGTGCTCCGGCTTGCCGGCGTACTTCTCGCGCAGCCGCGGATCCTGCGTCGCGATACCGGCGGGGCAGGTGTTCAAGTGGCAGACGCGCATCATGATGCAGCCAGTCGCCACCAATGGCGCGGTCGCGAAACCGAACTCCTCGGCGCCGAGCAACGCGGCGACGACGACGTCGCGGCCGGTCTTCAGCTGGCCGTCCGCCTCCACCGCGATGCGGCTGCGCAGGTTGTTGAGCACCAGCGTCTGGTGAGTCTCCGCGACACCGAGCTCCCAGGGCAGGCCGGCATGAGCGATCGAAGTCTGCGGCGACGCGCCCGTGCCGCCGTCATGGCCGCTGATCAGCACGACGTCCGCGTGCGCTTTCGCGACGCCCGCGGCGACGGTGCCGACTCCAACCTCCGCGACCAGCTTCACGCTGATGCGCGCGCGGCGGTTCGCGTTCTTCAAGTCGTGGATCAGCTCCGCCAGGTCTTCGATCGAATAGATGTCGTGGTGCGGCGGCGGCGAGATCAGCCCGACGCCCGCGGTGGTGTGCCGCGTCTTCGCGATCCACGGATATACCTTCGCGCCGGGCAACTGGCCGCCTTCGCCGGGCTTTGCACCCTGCGCCATCTTGATCTGGATCTCGCTGGCGCTGGTCAGGTATTCGCTGGTGACGCCGAAGCGGCCGGACGCAACCTGCTTGATCGCCGAGTTCTTCGAATCGCCGTTCGGCAGTCGCTCGAAGCGGTCCGGATCCTCGCCGCCCTCGCCGGTGTTGCTCTTGCCGCCGATGCGGTTCATGGCGATCGCGAGCGTCTCGTGCGCCTCCTTGCTGATCGAGCCGTACGACATCGCGCCGGTCTTGAAGCGCTTCATGATGCTCTCGATCGGCTCGACGTCCTCGAGCGGCACGGGCTCGCCGCCCTTCAGCTCCAGCAAGCCGCGCAGCGTCGCCAGATGCGTCGCCTGCTCGTTCACGAGCCGCGAGTACTCCTGGAACTGGCGGAAGTTGTCGTTGCGCACGGACTTCTGCAGGCGGTGGATCGACTCGGGGTTGAACAGGTGGAACTCGCCTTCGGAGCGCCATTGGTACTGGCCGCCGACGGGCAGCGCGTGCCCCTCGACGCGTCGTTCCGGGAATGCTGCACGATGCCGTACCAGCACTTCCTGCGCGATCACATCCATGCCGATGCCGCCGACGCGCGACGGCGTCCAGGTGAAGTATTCGTCGATCACGTCCTGCCGCAGGCCGACCGCTTCGAACACCTGCGCGCCTCGATAGCTCTGGATCGCCGAGATACCCATCTTCGCCATCACCTTGATGACGCCCTTGGTCGCGGCCTTCACCAGGTTCTTGCACGCGGTCTTGTGATCGATGCTGGTGAGCCGCTCGTCGCGGATCATGCTGTCGATCGTTTCGAACGCGACGTAAGGATTGATGGCGCTCACGCCGTAGCCGATCAGCAGCGCGAAGTGATGCACCTCGCGCGCCTCGCCGGTTTCCAGCACCAGGCTGACGCGCGTGCGCAGCCCTTCGCGGATCAGGTAGTGGTGCAGGCCCGCGATCGCGAGCAGCGCCGGAATCGGCGCGAACTCGCGATTCACGCCGCGATCGCTGAGGATGAGGACGTTCACTTCCTCTTCCTCGATCATGCGTCGCGCCATCACGCGGATCTCTTCCATCGACTTGACCACGCCTTTCTCGCCGCGCGTCACCCGGAACAGCATCGGCAGCACGCCGACGCGCAGCCCCGGCAGATCCATGCGACGCACCTTCGCGAACTCCTCGTTGGTGAGGATCGGCCACTTCACTTCGAGGCGGCGGCAGTCGGCCGGCTGCGGGTTGAGCAGGTTGCCTTCCGAGCCGAGACGCGTCTCCGCCGAAGTGATGATCTCCTCGCGGATGCAGTCGATCGGCGGGTTCGTGACCTGCGCGAACAATTGCTTGAAGTAGTCGTACAGCAGCCGCGGCTTGTTCGACAGCACTGCGAGCGGCGTGTCGTTGCCCATCGAGCCGACTGCTTCGACGCCGTGCTGCGCCATGGGCGCCAGGATCAGGCGCTCGTCTTCGAACGTGTAACCGAACGCGATCTGACGCTGCAGCAACGTGTCGTGGTCGGGTTGCGGCACCTGCGGTGCGTCCGGCAGATCGTTGAGATGTACCTGATGATCGCTGAGCCATTGCCGGTACGGCCGCTCGTTGGCGATCGCGCGCTTGATCTCCTCGTCGTCGACGATGCGCCCTTCTTCGGTATCGACCAGGAACATGCGGCCAGGCTGCAGCCGGCCTTTCATCTGGATGTCGGCGGCGGGAATGTCGAGCACGCCTGCTTCGGAGGCCATTACGACCAGGCCATCCTTGGTTACGTAGTAGCGCGACGGACGCAGCCCGTTGCGATCGAGCACCGCGCCGATGCGGCGGCCGTCGGTGAATGCGATCGACGCCGGGCCGTCCCAGGGCTCCATCAGGCACGAGTGATACTGGTAGAACGCGCGCTTCGCGTCGTCCATGCTCTGATGGTTCGACCACGGCTCGGGAATCATCATCATCATCGCGTGCGGCAGCGGCCGGCCGGCCAGCACCAGCAGCTCCAGCGTGTTGTCGAACATCGCCGAGTCCGAGCCGTTCGGATTGATGATC
>Ga0075421_100000640_pt1 | contig 37569 bp, 39 predicted proteins | sample SoiMetdeltSBSDD5_FD_75292 | JGI IMG/M metagenome (GOLD analysis project Ga0075421, IMG submission 75292) | Bulk soil microbial communities from a Populus tree surrounding site in Tennessee, USA - Soil MetaG P. deltoides SBSDD5 | ecosystem: Environmental > Terrestrial > Soil > Tree plantation... | reverse complement strand
GGATGTCATCTTGGTGGGCGGAGGCACACGCGTCACTCTGGCGGCCATGCAGGCGACCACGACTATCCCCATAGTCTTCACTGGTGTTGGTGATCCGGTTACGAGCGGGCTTGTCACCAACCTTGCGCGACCGGGCGGCAATGTCACGGGGTTGTCCGGCCTCGGCCCGGAGCTCGTCGGCAAGAATCTGGAACTGCTCAAGCAGGCCCTTCCGGGGGTCGATCGGGTCGCTGTCCTCCGGGTGCCAGATGCCCTCGGCGAACGTACGGACAAAGACATGCTGACGGGAGCAGAAGTCGCGGCACGGGCGCTGGGGGTGCAGCTTCAATTCGTTGAGGCGCGGAGTGCGGACGAATTCGCCAAGGCCTTCTCGGACATGAGCAGCGCGCGGGCGGCTGCTCTGACTGTGCTGCCGAGCAACAGGTTCCTCAGAGAGCGTAGACGCCTCGTGGACCTGGCGGCCAAGAATCGGCTGCCGGCAGTGTACACATCGAGAGAGTTTGTCGATGCCGGGGGCCTCATGTCCTACGGAGCGAGCCCGACTGATTCGAGTCGGCGCGCCGCTACCTACGTGGACAAGATTCTCAAAGGTGCCAAGCCCGGCGACCTGCCTGTCGAGCAGCCCACGAAGTTCGAGCTGGTGATCAACCTCAAGACTGCGAAGGCGCTCGGCTTGACGATTCCCCCGTCGGTGCTGAGGCGGGCGGATCAGATCATCCAATGACCGGAAGCCGCGCCATGAATTCCCACATCAAGAGGGACACCGCCCTCGGCACCCGCGTGATCGAGTCAACGTCGAATGTAGCAACGGCGGTAGGGTGTACTTCCACTCGGGTGTGGTTTGGTTACTACATGGTTACGACAGGGCCGAGGCATCATACGTTCGGCACATAAATCGTCGATTTGCTGGTGAGCCGTGTGGGACTCGAACCCACGACCCCCTGATTAAAAGTCAGGTGCTCTACCATCTGAGCTAACGGCTCGTTGCGGAGTTACAGCGCACTCCGGTCGAATTTTAGCAGTTTGTGCCGCTTTATGTGCCGTACGCGCCGGCCCCATGAGGCCGGCCAGAGCGTCGACCGCAGCGTGCAGGGGCGCAGCGGTGGCTGAAGCGCAGCCTCATCGACAACGTTTGTGCCCGAGGACTTCCTGTACGGTCCTGCTGTCTCGAACGCCGTGCCCACGCCGCCCCGTCCTTGCGCTCGAACAAACGGCGCGGTTAAGGAAAGACGCGGGCACCCCGCTTTTCGTCATCATTCGATCACTTGATCCGCCCGCAGCAGGAGCGAGGGCGGGATCGTGAGACCGAGTGCCTTGGCGGTTTTCAGGTTGATGACAAGCTCGAACTTGTTGGGCTGCTCGATGGGAAGGTCGGCAGGTTTGGCTCCCTTGAGGATCTTGTCCACGTAGGTGGCGGCATGGCGCCACAGGTGGTGGAAATCCGCTCCGTAAGACATAAGCATGCCGCTGGCCGCGTACTCGCGCATCGTCCCGCTTGCCGGCAGCCGGTACTTGATCGCCAACGCTGCGATCCGTTTTTCGTGCCCCTGCGACCAGCTTTGGTCAGGAATGATGAACACCGCATTGGCCCGCGCCGCCTGGATATTGACGAAAACGTCTTCGATATCGCCTGGTTTTGTGACCGTAAACGGCAGGATGACGACGCGCAGCGCAGGCGCGGCGGCCTGGACGTTCTCGAACTGCCGAACCGCTTGAGGCGTTGCGGGATTCCAGACGACGGCGACATGCGACGTAGACGGCACGGCCGCCTTCAGCAGATCTAATCGTTTCGGACCGAGATCGGCATGGCCATCGGCGTTGCCAGTGATGTTCCCACCGGGACGGGCAAGGCTCGCCACGAGCCCGGCCCCCACAGGATCGGCGTTGACCGTTATCACGATAGGCAGATCCTTGTGCGCATTCCTCGCGGCTAGAATCGCGGGAGTCCCATTCGCCACGATCACGTCGGCGTTGAAGCGAACGAGGTCGGCTGCGAGCGTTGGGAGTCTTTCCAATTGATGTGCCGCATGCCGCTGTTCAAAGGCGATGTTTTGCCCTTCCCGATATCCGAGTTCTCGCAGCCCGTCTCGAAATGCTGTCACCCAGCCTCTATCCGTTTCGACAGAGACAACCGACAGATAGCCGACGCGCCACACTTTTTGCGCCTGCTGGGCCTCGGCGGCGGACGGCGAGGCGACTGCCATCACACTACCGAGCAGGAAAGCGCGGCGGTCCACTAGTCGATTACCTCATTCTGCTCGACAGGGAAACCGCCGGGTCTCGCACCCGCGAGAGTCTTGCGGACGTATGTGGCGGCCTGCGGAGTGACCTCGGCGGCGGCGCGGATAGAGGTTCGGTGCTGGAGCGCGTCGCGGACGATTCGTTTCGCGTCGATGGCGAACGGCGCATCGCGTCGCGTTCCTCGAGGACCGTGCAGGCTTTGAACGGCGGCCGTCGCGCGAGCGATGGATAGGCAACGGCGGTGACAGGAGCTACGCCTAGGGGGGCCCTCATGCAGCGCCGCGCTCGTCGGACTCGGCGTTGGCGAGCGGCGGCTCTTCCGGATCGTCGCTGCGCGACGCCATTGGCGTGAGGGGACGGCGGTCCGCGAGCGGCGAGCCCGGTGCGGCGTAGTCACCGGTCTCGAGGCAGTCTTCACAGACCGCCACGAGCAGCAGTCCGTCTTCGCTTGCCACGCGCACGATCTCGAGCGCATCACGGCCGCAGGCGCAGAGGTGTCGGGAGGTCCTCACCCTCGCTCCTGCGCACCGGACGCCGCGCGGCAACCGTCTTTCATCGATCCGCCAAGAACTTTCATGGTGCCGAGCTGATGCTCGCCAGAGATTCTAACAGCTTATGCGTGCGTGCTTGATGGCAATGCCTTTGCTCGGTCACGAGCCATGGCGTATGTCCTGGCGATCTACAACAATGCGCCGCTCACCCTGCCCGATGGCCCGACGTACATCGCGCAGGCGTGCGGGCGGGAGCGAGACGATCGCATCTGGGAAGGCTGGCTCGAGTTCGTCCCCGACGACGGGACGACCGTCCTGCGCTCGCAGCGCGAAACGACGCAGCCCAATCGTGGCGCCCTCGAATACTGGGCCTCGGGCCTCACGCCGATCTATCTCAAGGGGGCGCTCGAGCGGACGCTGACGCCTCCGCTGACCGTGGTGGATCCACCCGTCGTGCCGGCTGTCTATGACGAGCCCGCGCCGGCACCGGTACCCGTCGCCGGCTTCCCCGAGGCTGAGCCGGTGCTCGATCCGTTCTCCGTCTACGCCAAGGGAGAGGACCTGCTCAGGCGCCAGCTAGCGGCGCTGAGTCGGCGACACCTCGTCGCCATCGTGGTCGGATACGAGCTGGCGGATCGAACGCAAATGGATCTCGAGAGCTTGACCGCTCCGGAGCTCATCGAGCTGATCGCAGGCGGCGTGCGCTGGCGGCTGAGCGCTTAGCGGGCGAACGGCACGGCGCCACCGTTCACGAGCACCCAGCCGAACGTTCCCGTCGAGACCTCGCGGAGCACCCAGCGCGCGGGATAGTAGTAGCCCGCCGTCGTGTGGGCCACCCAGAAGCCCGGCTGGTAGAGCACCTGATCGTTGGCCGCCACCGGCTGCGGCGGCATCCACACCCAGCGCAGTAGCTGACCATACGGGATCGTGATGCCGACCCATGGCATCGTCGGATGCGGATTGTTGACCGTATCGGCGGGGTTGGTCGGATTACCGGGAACGCCGATCGTGGGCGCGGTCGCCGCGGGCGTTGCCGGCGGCGGGGCAGGAGCCTGCGCCCCCGCCACGACCGGCCAGAGCACCTGCGCCGCAAGCACCATCGCAAGCCAGCGTCCCATCACGCCGTCAGCATAAAGCACGCACGCAGTCCTGTCACATGATGCTCGCGCGGACCGAGGGGTACCAGCGGAGCAGCGGCGAGTTCTCGCACAGGATCGTCTCCGTCCGCTGGGCGCCCGTCGAGATCAGGCAGAACGGGACGCCGATCAGCTCCTCGAGCCGCTCGAGATACCGGCGTGCCTTCGCGGGCAGATCCACCTCGTTCCTGGCGCCGACGGTCGAGCTCATCCAGCCGGAGATCTCCTCGTACACCGGCTCGATGGCGCCCATCGCCGTTTGCTCCTCGGGGAAGTCCGTGATGACGTCACCACGGTACCGGTAGCCGGTGCAGACTTTCACCGTCTCGCACTGGTCGAGGACGTCGAGCTTCGTGAGGGCCACCGTGTCGAAGCCGTTGATCCGAACGGCGTAGCGCGCGACGACCCCGTCGAACCAGCCGCAGCGCCGCGGCCGGCCGGTGGTGGCGCCGTATTCGTTGCCCCGGGCGCGGATGGTTTCCGCCAGCTTGCCCGTCATCTCCGTGGGGAACGGGCCGCCGCCGACGCGCGTGGAATACGCCTTGGCGACGCCGAGCACGCCGTGGATCTTCGTCGGCGGCACGCCGGTGCCCGTGGCCGCCCCACCGGCCGTCGTCGACGAGGAGGTGATGTACGGGTACGTTCCGTGGTCGATGTCGAGCATCGTTGCCTGCGCGCCCTCGAAGAGGACCGAATAGCCACTGTCGATCCAGCGATGCAGGAGCAGCGCGGTGTCGGTGATGTAGGGCGCCAGCCAGCCGGCGTAGCGGAGGTACTGGTTCAGGATCTCGTCGACGGTGAACGTCTGGGCATCGTAGATCTCGCGCAGCAGTCGGTTCTTCTGGGCGAGATTGAACTCGAGCTTCTCCCGGAACAGGCGCTCGTCGAGCAGATCGGCCATCCGGATGCCCACGCGCGCGGCCTTGTCGACGTACGCGGGGCCGACGCCCTTGCCGGTGGTGCCGATACGGCGCGAGCCGAGCATTGCCTCGGAGGCGCGGTCGAGCGCCGGGTGGTACGGCATGATGAGGTGCGCGTTCTTCGAGATGTAGAGGTTGCCGTCCAGCGTGACGCCGCGCTGCACCAGCGACTCCATCTCCTCGATGAGCGACCCGGGATCGATCACCACCCCGCAGCCGATGACGCAGCGGCAGCCATTGTGCAGGATGCCGGACGGAATCGTGTGCAGCACGTACTTCTCCCGGCCGACCACCACGGTGTGGCCGGCGTTGTTGCCCCCCTGGAAGCGGACGACCACGTTCACGTGGGGCGTGATCACGTCGACCACCTTGCCCTTGCCCTCGTCCCCCCATTGCGCGCCGATCACCACGATGTTAGGCATCCCGCTGACCTCCCAGCTCACTGAACGACTTCACCGGATCCGCGAGTACGTCCGCGATCGGCACCTTCCGCTCGCCCCCCTGCTTCAGATCGAGCACCAGCAGTTCTCCTGCCTCCGACCGCGGGCTGCCGACGACGAGCACATGGCGCACGCGCTGAGCGCGCGCATACCCGATCGACTCGTCGAGGCCGCGGCTGATGATGTCACGCGCCACCGAGGCGCCGACATCACGCAGCCGGCGCGCGAGCGACAGCGCCGCCGTCTTCTCGCGCGTGAAATCGATGATGAAGAAGTCCGGGCCCGGCAGCTCCACCGTCACCTGCTGCGCCTCCATGATGGCGAGCGCGCGCGCGACGTCGAAGGCGAAGCCGACGGCCGGACAGTCGTAGCCGAAGCGGGCCAGCATGTCGTCGTACCGGCCGCCGCCGGCGACGGAGGCGCCGAAACCCGCGATGTACGCCTCGAAGTAGAGGCCGGAGTAATAGTCGAAGCCCCGCACCTCGCCGAGGTCGAGCAGCACCGAGTCCGCCAGGCCGTAGATCGTGAGCAACCGGTAGACCTCGGTCAAGTTCGCCAGCGCCCGCCGCGCGCGCTCCGTGCGGGCATAGCTCGCCGCACGCTCGAGCACGACCTCGCGCCCGAACAGCGTGGGCAGCGCGAGCAGCGCCTCGGCCACCTCCGGCGGCGGCGTCAGCTCCTGAACCAGGCGCGCGAGCGTGGACGAGTCCTTGCGCGCCAGCGCCTCCCGGATCTCGCGGCGCTTGCCGGTGTCGGTCGTGACCTCCTCGAGCAGCCCGCGAAAGAAGTCGGGATGTCCGAGGTCGATCTGGAACCGGTCGAGGCCGAGCGCGCGCAGCCCCTCGATGGCCATGGCGATGATCTCAACCTCGGCCTCCGGCTTCTCGAGGCCGATCAGCTCCACGCCCGTCTGGTAGAACTCGCGGTAGTGCGAGACGCGCGGCTCGTCGTAGCGGAACACGTTGGTGATGTAGGCCAGCCGCACCGGCTTCGGCTCGTCACGCAGGCGCGTGGCGACCACGCGAGCGATCTGCGGCGTGATATCCGCGCGGAGCGCGAGCATACGGCCCGTCTCGCGGTCGACGAACTTGAACATCGACTCTTGCACGCCCACGTCGGTGCCCACCGAGAGCACGTCGGAGAACTCGAACGTCGGCGTGACCACCTCGCGATAGCCCCAGCGGCGGAACACGTCGAAGAGGCGCGTCTCGACGTACCGCTTGCGGGCGGCCTCATCCGGCAGGTAGAGGCGCGCGCCCTTCGGCAGTTGCGAGTGGACCGGCTTCAAGCCGGATCCTCGCGCAGGCCGTCGAGATGCGCGAGCGTGTTCAGGCGATGCACGGTCGCCCAGTCTTCCTGGTAGTCGATCTCCGTGATGCCGGCCGGCGAGGCGTCGACGGACCAGAGCCGCTCCGGCCCGAGACCGAGGGCGGCCAGGACGATGAGTCGCATGACGATCGCGTGGGAGACCAGGATGACGGTGTCGCCCCGATGCCGCTCGAAGAGCGCGGCCAGCGCCGCGCGCACGCGCGAGTCGACGGCCGCCAGTGGCTCGCCCTGCGGCGGCGTCAGCACGTGCGGTGTGCTCGCCCACGCCACGGCCTCGGCGGGAAAGCGCGTGGCCATCTCGTCGCGCGTGAGCCCTTCCCAGGCGCCGAACGCCATCTCGCGAAAGTCGGGCTCGATGATCGCCTCGAGACGATGCGGCTTCGCGATGACCTCGGCGGAGGTGCGCGCACGCTCGAGCGGGCTGGTGTAGACGGCGGCAGCGGAGGTGCCGGCCAGCGCCTGCGCCACCGCTTCCGCCTGGAGTCGCCCGTGCGCCGTGAGAGGGATGTCTTGCGAGCCGGCGAAGCGGCGCGCCTGCGACCATTCCGTGGCGCCGTGTCGTACAGCGAGGAGCCTCAGCGTTTTCACAACCCGACCATTCTAGCCCAGGCGCGCTGAAAAGGCCCGGCCGCGACGGCGCCTCAGGAGCGCTCGGCGAACACCTTCTGGGCCGCCCGCACGCTGGCGCCGAAGTCGACCGGCTGGCCGAGCTCGCTCAGCACCTGCTCGAGCGCGGCGAGCGCCACGATGGTGTCGAGCTCCGCCGCATAGCCCATGTGGCCGAGGCGGAACACCTTTCCCTTCATGTCCCCCTGGCCGCCGGCGATCGTGATGTTGTGCGCGGTCGAGAAGGCGGCCACGATCTTCTCGGCATCGATGCCGCCCGGCGCCACGACGGCGGTGAGCGAGGGCGTCGGCGTCGCCTTCGCGAACAGCTCGAGACCGAGCGCCTCGACGCCGGCCCGCGTGGCGCGCGAGAGCCGATCATGCCGCCTGAAGACGTTCTGGAGGCCTTCCGCCTCCAGCATCCGGATCACCTCGCGCAGGCCGACCACGATGGACACGGCCGGCGTGAAGTGCGCCTCGTTCTTCGCCACCGTCCGGCGCTCGGCCGCGACATCGAAGTAATACTTGGGCAGCTTGGAGGTGGCGTTCTTCGCCCACGCCTTGTCGCTCATCGCCACGAACGCGAGGCCCGGCGGCAGCATGAGGCCCTTCTGCGATCCTGACACCACGACGTCCACGCCCCAGGCGTCCATCTGGAGGTCCGCGATGCCGAGGCTCGACACGGCGTCCACGATCAGGATTGCCTCGGTCCCGCGTGTGGCCGCCGCATAGCCGCGCACGTCGTGCAGCACGCCGGTCGACGACTCGCTGTGCTGCGCCAGCACGGCCTTGGCCCGCGGATGTGCGCGAAGCGCTTCCGCGACGCGCTCGCCTGGCACCGTCTGTCCGAACGGTGCGGTGAGGTCGACGTGACGGACGCCCCAGGCGTCGCAGATCTCGGCGAAGCGATCGGCGAACCTTCCGGCGCGCACGAGCAGCACCTCGTCGCCGGCCGAGAGTGTGTTCGCGATGGCGGCTTCCATGACGCCGGTGCCGGACGACGCGAACGGCAGCACGTCCTGCGAAGTCTGGAAGAGCCGCTTCAGCCCGGCCCGCACCTCGATGAAGAGCGCTTCGTACTCCGGCGTGCGGTGGTGCAAGATCGGCTGCGCCATGGCCAGCAGTACCTGGCTCGGCACGGGCGTCGGTCCGGGCGCCATCAACTGGTACTTCTTCATCGGGATCACGGCCTCCTCGGCGGAGCTGGCTTCGGCGTCGATAGTAGCACGCGGTCGTGGACCGGAGCCGACCGCCCCAGCGCGGTCACGAAGATCGCGTCCTGGCCGGCGGCGCGCGGCGAGAAGAAGCGGACGACCTCCGCATCGTAAAACGTCAGGCCGCTGGCGCCGAAGCCGAGCGCATAGGCGGCAAGGTAGGCGCGCCCGCCTGCGATACCGGCTTGCATGTTGACGAGCCGGTAGCCGCGGTCGCCTGCGGCCGCGAGCACGGCGTTCAGCGGCGCCAGGAAATAGATGACGGCGGCCGCGTCGCCACCGAGCGGCTGCTCGAGGGTCAGAAACGAGGACTGTCGCCGGAAATTGCCCTCGGCCAGCCGCTCCAGACCATGGGCGCCGGCGTCATACCGGTACGCGCCCGGCGTGATGCCCCGCACGGCGTTGATGACGAGATAGAGGTCCACGCCGCCCGATGTGACATCCTGGGGCACTGGCCGCACAGCCGCCCACAAGGCGGCGCCGAGCTCGTCCTGGCCGAGTGGCGAGTGCGCGAAGGTGCGCGTCGAGCCTCGGCGCTGAACCGTCTCGCCCAGCGTCCGACCGCTGCTGGGATCGGGCACCGGCAGCCGCTCGACATCGCGCGCGGCCGGCACCGGGGCCGGCATCGTGCGGCTGCGCCACGCGCGCACGGCATCCGGATCGGACAGCGCGGAGGCGGCCAGTGCCTCCCGCATCAGCGGATAGTCGACCTGCGTGCGCGACAGCGGCATCACGGCGGGCGTGATGGTCTCTGGCTCGGCGGCGGGCGGCGCCGGCGCGCCGTCGGGACCGATCGCCAGCAGCTCCAGCGCCGCCTCGTGCGTGACGTCGAGCCCGAGCAACCGATTCACGGCGGCATCGACGAAGCCAATGTAGAGCCGTGGGGCAAGGCCGAGCGCGCCGGCGACGGCGAGCCCGTTGGCGAGCATCGTGCCCGAGTCCCAGAAGAGGTGGCGATATCCGCGGGCCTGATACTTCCACGTGTTGCGCCAGTAGATCGCGCTCAGCACGAGCGTGCACGCCCGCCGCGCGAGCGCGGCGTCGGCGGCCGCCGCGGCGAGGACGTCGCGCACGTCGCCCGCGCGAAGACGGCGTAGCACGAAATCGCCCGGCGAGAAGTGGTAGAGGCCGGATGCCAGGCCATCGACGTCGGCGGCGATGACGTAGACCTCCGTCTGGTAAAGCGCGCCGGTGGACGCGGCGGCGCGGAAGAGCACCTCGCCACCGCCGGGATAGCTGCGCTTCTTCGTCACCCCCGCCATGTAATACAGCAGCGAGGTCAGCGCGCCGAGCGTGAGCGGCGCGACGGCTGGCGCGCCGCCCACCTTCGACACCGCGGCCAGTGCCGGCGTCGCGAGCGTGTCGACCTCGCGCGGCAGTGGGGTCGACGGCGCGTCGATGTAGACCTTGAACGGAAACGGCTTGTTGTCCCAGTCGAGCGTGTGGCCGGAACGGCGCACGGAATCCGGCGTGTGGGTGGTCGCATCGTGAAATCGACGGGCGTTGTCGCCGGCCACGCCGTCGATTATCGCGCCATCCGAGATGGAAGGCCTTTACCCAGCAGAGTGGGCACCGAAGTACCGAAGGACCGCTCCGGCCGGCCGCGAACACCGGTCACAATGGCGCCGGCCGGTGTCGGCATCGACGTTGCAATCAAGGCGGGTATGCGGACAAAGACCTCGTTCGATCTGTGGAGCACCGAGCAAGTCCTGCTGGTCTACGAGCGCTACTTCGGCAAGCTGGACCCCAAGGCGCGTCGCCGGATCGTCGAGGACGCGCGGCTCAACGGCTGGGATCGCAGCTGGGGCGATGGGATCGAGCTCCTCGCCGCGTAACGGCTATTTGAAGCGGTACGGCGGACGAAACACGCCGCGCTCGGTGATGATCGCGGCGATGAGCGCGGCCGGCGTCACGTCGAAGGCCGGGTTGTAGACGGGCGAGCTGTCGGGCGCCGTCGGGTGCGGTCCCACGCGACGGACCTCGCGCGCGTCCCGCTCCTCGATCGGGATCTCGGCGCCGGACGCGAGCGCCGGATCGATGGTCGAAAACGGCGCCGCGATGTAGAACGGGATGCCGTGATGCCGAGCCAGCACCGCGAGCGCGTAGGTGCCGATCTTGTTCGCGGTGTCCCCGTTCGCCGCGATGCGATCGGCGCCGGTCACGATCAGATCGACGTCCCCGCGCGCCATCACCGACGCCGCCGCCACGTCGGCGATGAGCCGGTGCGGGATTCCCTCCCGCACGCACTCCCATGCCGTGAGCCGCGATCCCTGCATCACCGGTCGCGTCTCATCCACCCAGAGCAGCGCCAGCTTGCCGCGCGCATGCGCCGAGCGCACCACGCCGAGCGCGGTGCCGTAGCCGGCGGTGGCGAGTGCGCCGGCGTTGCAGTGCGTGAGAATGCGCGCGTTGGCCGGCACCAGCTCGGCGCCGTGATCGCCGAGCGCGCGGTTGGCGGCGAGGTCCTCGGCCAGGATGGCCTCCGCCTCGGCGAGCAGCCGGGCGCGCGCCTCGGTCACCGGTCGCGCGCGAAGCGTCTCCGCCGTCCGGCGCATGCGGTCAAGCGCCCAGAAGAGGTTCACGGCGGTGGGCCGCGTGGCCGCGAGGCCTTTCACGGCGGGCTCGAGGTCGGCGATGAGCGCGTCGGTGGACGTCGCGTTGCTCGCGCGCGCGGCCAGCACGACGCCGAAGGCGGCGGCCACGCCGATGGCGGGCGCGCCGCGAACGACCAGGGTCCGGATCGCCTCGGCGACGTCTTCCCAGCGCGTGTACGCGCGCTCGACCTCGCGCTCCGGGAGCAGTGTCTGGTCCAGCAGGATCAGCGCATCGCCCTCGAAGCGGACGGGGGCGATCGACGATGTCACAGCTCGGTCAATCCACCACTCCACCAGCGCATGGCGCGTCGCAGCACCTCGTCGAGGTCGGCGTTGAGCTTGAAGTTCCACGACTTGCCGCCTTCGCGCTCCACGCGCCCGTCGACGCTGAAGCCCTCGGGCCGCGTTTCACCGTTCAGCCAGGCGCCGCCGCTGTAGCCTTCCTTGCCGAACAGCCGCGCGCCGAGCCGGAACCCGTGCAGCCCCAGCTTCAGGTCCACATCGACCGACGATCGCTCCGGCGCCGGCGATGGGCTCGGCTCGGACGACACGAGCGTCTTGTGGTCGGCGGAGGCCGGCGTCGCCGCGAGCACGGTGGCGCCGAGCACGAGAGCCAGGGCGAGAAATCCGGTGTGCATGCTCATCCTCCCAAACGTCGGATCACGTCGTCGATCGTCAGGCCATCCACGCGCACGTACTTGTCGCGGCCGGTGACCCCGCGCACGATGCGGACGGCCGAGCTCCGGACGCCAAGGGCGGCCGCGAGCAGCGCGCCCACCGCGGCATTTGCCTGGCCGTCCACGGGGGCCGCCGTCACGCGCACGCTGAGGGCGCCGTCGGTACGCCAGCCGGCGATGCCGGCGCGCGCCGCGCGCGGCTGGACGCGCACGTGCAGGAGACCGCCATCAGGGCGCGCCGCCATCGTCCTGCGCGTCCGTGAGCTCCTCGGCGCCGACGAGGCGCTGGTAGCGCTCGAGCGTGGAGGTCATCTCCTCGAACACCTGACGCCGCATCCGCCGCAGAGCGTGGATCTCGGTCCGGATGCGCGCTTCCTCACCGCGCACCGCCTCCAGCACCTTCTCGGCGCGGAGCTCGGCCTCCCGCACGATCAGCTCCGCCTCGCGCCGGGCGGCCGCCTTCATCTCCTCGGCCAGCCGCTGCGTCGTCACCAGCGTCTCCTGCAGACTCTTCTCCCGCTCCGCCACGCCCCGCGAGCGCTCCTCGATCGCCGTCATCTGCTCGCGCAGCAGCGCCGTCTCCTTGAGGACGGACTCATAGTCCTCCGCCACGTCGTCGAGGAAGGCGTCGACCTCGTGCGGGTCATAGCCCTTCAGCATCTTGGACGAGAACTGCTGGTGGCGAATGTCGTGGGGCGTGATGCGCATCAGGGCCTCGCTATCTCAGGCTCAGCGCCAGGTCGCGCAGGGTAGAGATCAAGAAGCTGTCCAGGAAGAAGATCGCGAGGATCACGACCATGGGTGACAGATCGATGCCCATCGACAGCGTCGGCAGCCGATATCGGATCGGACGCAGGACCGGCTCCGTGACCCGATACAGAAAGCGCACGATGGGGTTGAACGGATCAGGATTCACCCACGACAGCACGGCGCGCGCGATGATGATCCAGAAGTAGGCCTGCAAGACGAGATGGAGCAGGTTCGCCAGGGCCAGGATGAGGTTGCCGGCGACGAACACTACGCGGGTCCACGGCCGAGCTCGCGCGACCGGAGAGTCGCGCGCTCCACGGCCCGGATGAACGTTGTACGGACGCCGCCCTCTTCCAGCGCCGCGATACCGGCGATGGTGGTTCCTCCGGGGGACGCGACCATGTCCTTCAGCGTGCCGGGATGCATGCCCGTCTCGGAGAGGAGCGTGGCCGCGCCGAGGACGGTCTGCGTGGCGAGCGTCATGGCCGTCGCGCGATCGAGGCCCATCTTCACGCCGCCGTCCGCCAGCGACTCGATCACGATCGCCACGTACGCCGGCCCCGAGCCGGACAGCCCGGTGACCGCGTCGAGCTGCTCCTCGTCGAGAACGACCACCTTGCCCACGGCCGCGAAAATCTCCTGCGCCGTCTCGAGATCCTCGGCCTCGAGGCCGGGTGTCTTCGCGATGGCGGTGACGCCCTCGAGGACGAGCGCGGGCGTGTTCGGCATGACGCGAATGAGCCGCTGGTACTTGCCGAGGACGGACTGGATCGTCGCCGTCGACACGCCGGCCGCCAGCGAGATCACCAGCGGCCGCCGCGTCAGCGCCGGCAGCACCTCGCGCAGGACGGGGGCCATGATCTGCGGCTTGACGGCGAGGATCACCACGTCCGACGCCGTCACCAGCGCGCCGTTGCCGGTGAGCGGGCGCACGCCGTATTGCTCGGCGAGCTGACGCGTGCGCTCGGCGCGGACGTCCGTCACCGCGATGGTCTCCGACGGCACGAGATTCGACTCCACCAGGCCGCGGATGAGCGCTTCGCCCATGTTGCCGCCGCCCACGAAACCGACCTTCTTGCCCTTCACCCCCATGCCTTACCTCACCTCGGGATAGCCGGGCAGGCCGGGCAGCCGCGGCAGACGGGGCCCGAAGATCGCCGTACCGACGCGGACCATCGTGGCCCCTTCCTCGATCGCGACCTCGAAATCGGCGCTCATCCCCATCGACAGCTCGGGCAGGCCGTGACGCTCTGCCAGTTTCCGCAGCATCCGGAACCACGCGCGCGCGTCCTCGGGGCGCTCCACCGCGGGGGGGATGGTCATCAGCCCGCGGACCTTCAACCCCGCCAGTGCCGACACCGCGCCGACGGCGGTCTCGACCGCTTCCGGCGGCCAGCCGCCCTTGGACAGCTCGCCGCCGACGTTGACCTGGACGAACGCGTCGATGGTGCGGCCCCTGGCGCGCGCGCGGCGGTCCAGCTCGCGCGCGAGGTCGATGCGGTCGACCGAATGGATCACGTCGAAGAGCTCGAGGGCATCGCGGACCTTGTTGGTCTGCAGGTGCCCCACGAGGTGCCACTGCACACCGCGGCCGAGCTCGGCGATCTTGTCGCGCGCCTCTTGTACCCGGTTCTCGCCGAGGGCGCCCAGCCCGGCGGCGACGGCGGCGCGGATGCGGGCGACGTCGACGGTCTTGGAGACGCCGACCAGCAGCACGTCCTCGGCGCGGCGACCGGCCCGCTCCGCGGCACGCGCGACGCGCTCGCGCACGCGCTCGAGATTGGCCCGGATGTCCTGCATATCAGCATGGGGATTCTAGCATGCGGCTTTGCTATTCTCGCGCCATGGCCCCGTTGCGGGACCTCGAGCTCACCATCCAGTCCCGCTATCCCTTCGTCGCCGTCGAGACATCCGAAGAGGACCGCCTGGAGAAGGCCCTCACCGATATCGCCGCCGACCTCCGGGTGCCGTTCTTCGTGTGGACGGTGACGAGCGGCTTGCGTCGGGCCGGGCTCATGAACGCCATGTACGACACGCAGCAGCCGCTGCGGGCGCTCAACACGGTGGCCGCCATGACGGGCGAGACCATGTTCCTGATGAAGGACCTGCAGCGCTACTTCGGCGAGCCGCCGGTGGTGCGCAAGCTCCTGGATCTGGCGCCCGACTTCAAGCACGACCGTCGCGTCATCGTGTTCTCCGGCGTGAAGATGGAGCTGCCCGCCGAGCTCAGCGCGCTCACCGCCCTTCATGCCCTCGAGCTCCCGGGCGCCGACGAGCTGAGGCGCATCGTGAAGCAGGCAGTCGAGACGTGCCAGCGCGACGGCCCGGTGACGGTCGAGCTCGCGCCGGCCGACCTCGACCGCCTGGTGGAGCGACTGCGCGGCTTCACCGCCTTCGAGGCGGAGCGCGCGGTCACCCGCGCGATTCTGAGAAACCGCTCGCTCGGCGTCCGCGACATCGAGACGATCGTGGAGATCAAGAAGGAGCTGCTCAAGAAGGACGGCGTGCTGGAGTACATCGCGCCCGAGGAGAACCTGGCCGAGGTCGGCGGCTTCGCCAACCTCAAGACGTGGCTCGAGAAGCGAAAGAAAGCGTTCGGGTCGGAGGCCAGGCAATTCGGAATCGAACCGCCAAGGGGGATGCTTCTCCTGGGCGTGCAGGGGTGCGGCAAATCGCTCGTGGCGCGAGCGGTCGCGAAGGAGTGGGGCCTCCCGTTGCTCAAGCTCGAGGCGGCACGGCTCTACGACAAGTACGTCGGCGAGACAGAGAAGAATCTCGAGCGCGCGCTGCAGACCGCCGAGCAGATGGCGCCGTGTGTGCTCATGATCGACGAGCTCGAAAAAGGCCTCTCCTACAATCCCGGCGGTGACGCCGACGCGGGGCTGTCGAAGCGAATCTTCGGCCGGCTCCTCACGTGGCTCAACGATCGCAAGGCGCCGGTGTTCGTCGTCGCGACGTCGAACAACATCAGCGAGCTGCCGCCCGAGCTCACCCGCAAGGGCCGCTTCGACGAGATCTTCTTCGTCGACCTGCCGAACGCAACCGAGCGCCAGCAGATCTTCAGTGTGCACCTCAAGAAGCGGAAACGGAACCCCGGCCTCTTCGATCTCAGCGCCCTCGCCGACGCGTCAAACGGCTTCACCGGCGCCGAGATCGAGCAAGCGGTCGTGTCGGCGCTCTACACCGCGTTCTCCAAGGGCATGGAAGTGACCTCGGCCATCATCGCGTCGGAGCTGTCGGCGACGAAGCCGCTCTCCGTCACGCGCGCCGAGGACGTCAACGCCCTCCGCCAGTGGGCGCGCGACCGCGCGGTGATGGCGAGCTAGCCGCTAGAGCGCGGCCACCGTCACGAGCCGGCCGCGATTGCCCTTGCGGTAGGAATACAGCAGCTCCGGGTGACAGGCGGTGCAGAGCCGCGGGTTCTCGATCCGCGCCGGATCGATGCCCGCATCCGCGAGCAATTCCTCGTTCGCGGTCCACAGATCGAGCATGACGTGGCCCGGCCGTGACGGCCGGCTCCAGCGCGCCAGTCGCGCGGCGCCGAACGCGCGGCTGAACTCGCCGATCACGGGCTCGTCGACTTCGTAACAACACGGGCCGATCGCGGGCGCGATCGCGACGTCGAGCCGCCCGGGCTCGGCGCCGAGCGACCGGAGCGCCGCCACGCCCGCTTGCTGGGCCCCCTTGACCGTCCCGCGCCAGCCCACGTGCGCGACCGCCAGCGCGCGCGCCTCGGCGTCCCACGCCGCGATGGCCAGGCAGTCGGCGGTGAAGATCGCCAGCGGCACGCCGCGCTCGGCGGTCACGAGCACGTCGGCGTCACCGGCGAAGCCGCCGGTCGCGCGCACGACGTCCGCCCCGTGCACCTGCCGCGCGTACGCAACCCGCGCGAGGTCGAGACCCGCCGCCGCCAGCGTCTCCCGCGCATCCGCAGTGAACGGCCCCGTCCGCTCCGACGGCGATGTGACGCCGGGGCAGTGCTTCGTCGTCGTCACATGCGCCAATCCCGCGCTCGCGAGCGACGCGAAGGTGAAGTACATCGGCGGATCTCCATACGCTCGGAGCGAGGCCGGCATGCCTCCGGTCACAGGTGACGACGAGGATGGCGGTGGCTGGATCGAAGCGACGTCATACCAAGATCATCACACGCGACGCACTCGGGTCACCGACGCTGGGGGGTATCGGGGGGAGCTGCGCTCCCCCCCGATGATCGACAAGCGAGCTTCGCTCGCGTGTCTGATGAAGCAACAACTAATCAGCACTCCGCCTGAGAAACGTCGGCACGTCGTAGTCGCTCTCGGCCAGCGGATCGTCGAGCTCCGCCCGGTTCTCGCCATACCGCCGCCGCCATGCCGGTGCGCTGCCACCACCGCTCGCCGCCGGCGCCGTGGCCGCTTGCCGGGCCGTGCGTGGCAGATCGACGACCTTGCCGGTCGGCTCGCTCTGCACCTTCTTCTCGGTGAAGCCGGTCGCGATCACGGTCATGCGCACCTCGTCGCCGAGATTCGGATCGATCACGGCGCCGAAGATGATGTTCGCGTCGTCGTGCGCGGCCTCCTGCACGATGCGCGCGCCTTCCTCGACCTCGTGGATGGAGAGATCCGGTCCGCCGGTGAAGTTGATCAGGATGCCCTTGGCGCCTTCGATGGAGGTGTCATCGAGGAGCGGGCTGGCCACCGCCTTCTGCGCGGCGTCGAGCGCGCGATGCTCGCCCTTGCCGACACCGGTGCCCATCATCGCCATACCCATGCCCGACATGATGGTCCGCACGTCGGCGAAGTCGAGGTTCACCAGTCCCGGCACCAGGATCAGATCCGAGATGCCCTGCACCGCCTGCTGCAGCACGGTGTCGGCCACCTTGAACGCCTCGAGCAGCGGCGTCCCGCGGTCGACCACGGACAGCAGGCGCTGGTTGGGAATGGCGATGAGCGTGTCGACGACGTTGCGGAGCGCATCCATGCCGGCGTCGGCCTGCAAGAGCCGGCGCTTGCCCTCGAACGTGAACGGCTTGGTCACCACCGCGACCGTCAGGATCCCGAGATCCTTCGCCAGCGACGCTACCACCGGCGCCGAGCCGGTGCCGGTGCCGCCACCGAGCCCGGCCGTGATGAAAACCATGTCCGCGCCTTCCAGCAGCCGCGTGATCGTTTCGGGGTCCTCCAGCGCGGCGTTGCGGCCAACCTCTGGGTTCGAGCCGGCGCCGAGCCCCTGTGTGAGCTTGGCCCCGAGCTGGAGCTTCACCGGCGCCGGAGAGGCGCGCAGCGCCTGCATGTCGGTGTTGGCCACGATGAAGTCCACACCCGTGAACTGGGCGGCCATCATGCGACTCACCGCGTTGCCTCCGCCGCCACCGAGACCGATCACCTTGATCTTCGCCGCCGGCGGCACCTCGTCCAGCTCGAAGAGCGGGCGCCGTGCGCGATCCTTCTCCATCCATGCCTCCTTGTGATGTGCGGCCGCGCTGCGCCGCGGTTGTGCACGTCGGGCCGCGACCGCCTCGTCCCGGGCAAACAGTGGCGGCTGTTCGCCTCCGCGCGGCGGCCGATCTTCTCTAGAGGATTTCACTGAGCCATCCCATCAGGCGCCGGGCCCAGCGGCCAAGCGCGTGTCCAGGGACCGTGTCCGACCACACCGGCCCCGGCGTCTGTCGGCGCGCGCCGTAGAGCGCGAGGCCGACCGCCGTCGCGTAGATCGGGCTGCGGATCACGTCCACCAGTCCGCCGACGTCGCCGGGAACGCCACGGCGCACCGGTTGATCGAACACCGACTCGGCGAGCTCGGGCACGCCCTGGAGAATCGAGGTTCCACCGGTGACGACGACGCCGGCCGTCGCCGCCTCGGAGAACCCGGCGCGCGTCAGGTCGCGGGCGACGAGGGTGAAGATCTCCTCGACCCGCGGCTGGATGATCTCCGACAGCACCTGGCGTGAGAGCTGGCGCGGCTTGCGGCCGCCGACCGACGGCACATCGACCGTCTCCTCCGCCGGCACGAGTGCCGTGAGGGCACAGCCATAGCGCTTCTTGAGGTCCTCGGCGTCGGCCATCGGCGTGCGGAGGCCGACCGCGATGTCGTTGGTGATGTGGTCGCCGCCGAGGGGCAGGATGGCCGTGTGCCAGACGGCGCCATCGCGGAGCAGGGCCACGTCGGTGGTCCCGCCGCCGATGTCGATGACGATGACCCCGAGCTCGCGCTCGTCGTGGTAGAGCACCGCCTCCGAGGAGGCAATCGGCTCCAGCACGATGTCCTGCACCGAGAGGCCGGCGCGGTTCACCGAGCGGATCACGTTCTGCACCGAGGTGATGGCGCCGGTGACGATGTGCGCTTCCACCTCCAGCCGGACGCCCGACATGCCGATCGGCTCGCGGACGCCGTCGGCGTCGTCGATCATGAACGTCTGCGGGAGCACGTGGATGATCTCTCGGTCTTGCGGGATGTTGATGGCGCGCGCCGCATCGACCGCGCGATCGACGTCGGTCTGGCTCACCTCGCGATCCTTGCCCGAGATCGCGACGACGCCACGGCTGTTCACGGAGCGGATGTGCCCGCCGGCCACCCCGGCGTAGACGGCTGCCACTTCGACGCCGGCCATCTGCTCGGCCTCGGCGACCGCCTGCTTGATAGCCTCCACGGTGGAGTCGATGTTCACCACGACGCCGCGACGCAGACCGCGCGAGGGAGCGGCGCCGACACCCACGACGTCGAGCGCGCTCGCGCCGCACGGGGCGGCGATCACCGCGCAGATCTTCGTGGTGCCCACGTCGAGACCGACGACGAGCTCCGCCTTGCTGCGCCTCATCGCGCGCCCCGGTTCAGCACGACCTGATCCTTGAATCGCAGGTCGACGCCGTTGACATCCTGCGTGGCGACCTGTGCCAGCACGCCCTCGAGACGGGCCAGGCGCTCGTCCCACTCCTCGGCGCCGAGACGCACCTCGACGCCGTCGACCGTGTAGAGCACCGGTCCCTCCGCGCGGCTCATGTCGATCTCCGAGATCTCCGCCGTGAGGGCGCTGCCCGAGCGCAGCAGAGCCCGGATGAGCGCGATGGCCGCGCGCGCCTTCGGCCCGGGCGACGTGCGCATCGTCGCCAGCTCGTCCTCGCTCAGGCCGCTGATCACCGGGACCTCCGGGGCCACGGCCCGCGCCTCCTCGCCGAGCACGCGACCATCCTCATCCATCCAGTGCAGCCGGCCCGCGTGGACCAGCGTGAAGGGTCGCCGCTCCTCGACGATGATGGTGACCCGGTTCGGCAGCTCGCGGACGACGTCCGCACGGCGGATCTCCGGCATGCCCTCGATCCGCGCGATGACGCCGCGGCTGTCGATCGTCCACAGGTTGGCGCCCGGGGCGATGCCGGCTGCCGCCAGGATCCGCGCGACCGACACCCGCGACGCGCCGCGCACCTCGACCGCGGTGACGGCAAAGCGCGGCGAGGTCGTGACCCAGCGCACGGCGCCGAGCAGGACCGCCAGCGCGAGCAGTACGAGCAGCGAGACGCGCCCGGCACGGGCCAGCTGCGGCAAGCGCCGCGCGCGGGGGCGCCGCGCTCCCACGCGCTGGCCGACCACCAGGGCGGAGCGCTCGGCCCACACGGCCGGCGCCTTCGCGCGGGCGCGGGGCGAGATCAGGCCCTTACTCACCGAGGATGCGAATCTCGGTTTCGAGCACCACTCCGAACTGCGCGTGCACGCGGTCGCGCGTCAGCTCCATGAGCGCGATGATGTCGGCGGCGGTGGCGCCGCCGCGGTTGACGATGAAGTTCGAGTGCTTCGACGAGATCTCCGCGCCGTTGAGGCGCTTGCCCTTGAGACCGGACTTCTCGATGAGCTTCGTGGCGAGCTCGCCGGGCGGGTTCTTCCACACGTAGCCCGCCGATGCGAGCGCCAGCGGCTGCGTCGACTTCTTCTGCTTGAGCCGGACCTTGATGTCCTTCTGGATCTCGGCGAACGGCCGCCGCTGGAACTGCAGGCGGCAGCCGACCAGCACGGAGCCGGCGGGCGCGTGGAACGCGCGATAGTCGAGGCCGCCCGAGGGCTTGAACTCGCCGATCGAGCCGTCCGCGTGGAGGAAGTAGACGGCGCTCACGAAATCGCCGATCCAGCCGTCCGGCGTGCCGGCGTTCATGGCCAGCGCGCCGCCGATGGTGGCGGGGATGCCGACCAGCGCCTCGACACCGCCGAGATTCAGGGCGGCCGCCTCGCGGATCAGCGCCGACAGGCTCACGCCCGCGCCCGCGATGGCCTCCTCGCCGTGGAACTCCGCGCGCCCCAGACAGCCCTCGAGCTTCAGGACGACGCCGCGGATGCCGCGATCGCGGACGAGCAGGTTGTTGCCGCCGCCGACGACGGCCACCGGCAGCTGCTCGCGCTCGGCATACATCAGCGCGTGCCGGATGTCGTCCACGTCCTGGGGCACCACGAAGATGTCGGCGGCCCCGCCGATCCGCAGCGAGGTGTGGAAGCTCAGGGGCTCTTTGAATCGGACTTCCCCCCGGATCTCTCCTAGCATGTACGCCTCCCCTCCAACGTGTCGGCTTCCAACGCTTTGAGAATCTCGGGCCCCAGCAGGCTCACATCGCCGGCGCCCTGGGTGAGCACGATGTCGCCCGGCCGCACGACCGCGCGCAGGTGCTCGATGATCCGCGCGCGATCGCTGCCGAGATATGCGACGTGACGATGGCCATGCGCCCGGATGCCGTCCGCGAGGGCGCCGGCGGTGACGCCGGGAATCGGCGTCTCGCCGGCCGCGTAGATATCCATGACGATGACGGCGTCCGCCTGGTTGAACGCGGTGAGGAACTCCTCCCGCAAGTGCTTGGTCCGCGTGAACCGGTGTGGCTGGAAGACGGCGATGACCCGCGAGTCGAACCCGGCCTTGGCGGCGGCCAGGGTCGCGCGAATCTCGGCGGGGTGGTGGCCGTAGTCGTCGACGACGGTGACACCGGCCACCACGCCCCGCACCTGGAACCGGCGCTGCACGCCGGCGAAGGCGGCCAGAGCCTTCTGGATGGTGACGAACGGAATCTCGAGATCGAGGCCGACCGCGACGGCGGCCAGCGCGTTCAACACATTGTGACGTCCCGGGATCTGGAGCGCGCACTCACCGAGCCGCGTGCCCCGCTGGAATACCTCGAAGCGGCTCGACATGCCCGCAAGCGTGACGTGGCGGGCCACGAGGTCGGCGGCGGCATCGATGCCGTACGTGATGATCCGCTTCTCGACGCGGGGAATGAGCCGCTGGATGTTCGGCTCGTCCAGGCACAGGACGGCCGCCCCGTAGAACGGCACCTTGGACACGAACGTCGTGAAGGCTTCCATGATCAGCTCGAGGTTGCCGTAGTGATCGAGGTGCTCGGCGTCGATGGTGGTCACCACGGCGATGGTCGGGTCGAGCTTGAGGAACGAGCCGTCTGACTCATCGGCCTCGGCCACGAGGAACTCACCCTGCCCCATCCGCGCGTTGCCACCGAGGCTCGTCACCCGCCCGCCGACGATGACGGTCGGATCGTGGCGCCCCTCGGCCAGCACGGCGCCGATCAGCGACGTGGTGGTGGTCTTGCCGTGGGTGCCCGCGACCGCGATGCCGTACTTCAGTCGCATCAGCTCGGCCAGCATCTCGGCGCGCGGAATCACGGGGATCTGCCGCTCGCGCGCCACGCGCACCTCGACGTTCTCGCGCGAGACGGCCGAGGAGTAGACGACGACGTGGGAGTCGTCCACGTTGCTGGCGTCGTGGCCGATGAAGATCTTGGCGCCGAGCTGCTCCAGGCGCTCCACGGCGTCGTTGCGGCGCATGTCCGAGCCGGTCACGCGGTAGCCGAGGTTCAGCACGATCTCAGCGATGCCCGACATGCCGCTGCCGCCGATCCCGACGAAGTGGATCTGCTGGTAGCGCTTAAACATGGGCGTGCTGGGAAATGTTCAACAGCACTCCGGTCGCGATCATGGTCATGAGCAGCGCCGAGCCGCCGAACGAGATGAACGGCAGCGGTAGTCCTTTCGTGGGCAGAAGACCGGTCACCACGCCAAGGTTGACCAGCGTCTGGGTCGCCAGCAGCACCGTGATGCCAAGGGCGAGGTACGAGCCGAACGGGTCGGCGGCGCGGAGGCCGATCCGCAGGCCACGCCAGACCAGCACCGCGAACAGACCGACGATCGCGACCGCGCCCACGAAGCCGATCTCCTCGCCGACGATGGCGAAGATGAAGTCCGTGTGCGCCTCGGGCAGATAGAAGAGCTTCTGGCGAGAGCCACCGATCCCCTGCCCCACGAGGCCGCCATTGCCCAGCGCGAGCCACGACTGGATGATCTGAAAGCCGCTGCCGCGCGGATCGGACCAGGGATCGACGAAGGCGGTGATCCGGCGCAGCCGATACGGCGCCATCCAGATCGCCAGCGCGATGAGCGGCAGCGCCGGGGCGGCCACCCACGCAAGGTGGCGCGTCGGACTGCCGGCCAGATAGAGCAGCCCGAACGTGACGACGATCAGCGTCATGCAGTTGCCGAGATCGGGCTGCACCAGCACCAGACCGGCCAGGACACCCGCGACCGCCAGCGCGGGCGCGGCGCCCGTCCGGAACTCTGCCAGGTCACCGCGCCGCTTCGCGAGGAAGGCGGCCAGGTAGAGGACGAGCGCGAGCTTGGCGAGCTCGGCCGGCTGGAACGACACGGGCCCGAAGCGGATCCAGCGGCGCGTGCCGTTGATGGCCTGACCGAACGGCGGCACCAGGACGAGCACGAGCAGCAGGCCGGCGACGATGAGGAGCGGCAGGACGGCCTTCTCCAGCAGCCGGTAATCGACGCGCAGGGCGACCCACAGCGCGGCGGCGCCGAGGACGGCCCAGAAGAGCTGCTTTTTGAGGAAGAAGTACGGGTCGTGGAACCGGTCCGCGGCCACGATGGCGCTCGCCGAATAGACCATCACCACGCCCGCGGACACCAGGACAACGGCGGCGCCGAACAGCCACATGTCCGGAGTCAGTCGGCGCGGCATCAGCCGAGACTCTCGATGAGGCGCTTGAAGACGTCGCCACGGTGCTCGTAGTTGTCGAACATGTCGAACGACGCACAGGCCGGCGACAGCAGCACGACGTCGCCGTGCTGGGCGGCGGTCAGCGCGGCGTCGATGGCCGCCGGCATGGAGTCGGCCCCGGTCACCGCGATGCCGGCACGCTCGAACGCGGCAGCGATCTTGTCGCCGTCCTCGCCGATGACCACGGCATGCGCTACGCGGCCGCGCGCGGCCGCGGCCAGCGGCGTGAAGTCCTGGCCCTTGCCCTTGCCGCCCGCGATCAGCACGATGCGCTCCGGGAAGGACTCCAGCGCCTTGATGGTCGAGGCGACGTTGGTGCCCTTGGAGTCGTTGTAGACGAGGACGCCGTCGACGTCCCTGACGAACTCGATGCGGTGCGCCACCGCCTTGAAGCTGCCGATGACGCGGCGGATGCTGTGCACCCCTTGCCCCATCCGCAGCGCGCACGCCGTCGCCGCCAGCACGTTCTCGACGTTGTGCTCTCCACGGAGCCGGATCTCCGAGACGGGGCACACCTGCTCGACGCGGCCGTCGAGTCGGGCCACCACCCAGCCGTCGCGGACGAACACGCCTTCGTCCACGGAGCGCACCCGGCTGAACCAGAGGACCCGCGCGGCCGTCCGATGGGCCAGCGCTCGGGTGGGCTCGTCGTCGGCGTTGAGGACCGCGCAGTCGGTGGCCGTCTGGTTCACGAAGATCCGCGCCTTGGCGTCGACGTACGCCTCGAGCGTCCGGTGCCGGTCGAGATGGTCCGGTGTGATGTTGAGCACGGCCGCGATCCGCGGACGGAACGTCTCGATGGTCTCGAGCTGGAATGACGAGACCTCGGCCACGACGACGCCGTCCGGGCCGAATTCGAGCGCGTGCGCCGCCAGCGGCGTGCCGATGTTGCCGCCCACCAGCACCGGGCGAGACTCGGCGGCCAGCAGCGCGCCGGTGAGCGCCGTCGTGGTCGTCTTGCCGTTCGTCCCCGTGATGGCGACGGCGTCGGCCTCCATGGCGCGCCAGCCGAGCTCGAGCTCTCCGATCACCCGCACGCCGCGCGTGCGGGCCGGCGCCAGCTGCGAGCTGTCGACCGGCACACCGGGGCTCACGACGACCAGCTCTGCGCCCGCGAACGCCGCCGGTCCGTCGACGAGGTGCACGCCCTCGGCGGCGAGGGCGGCCACCTCACGGCCGAGCGAGGCGACGGGCTTGAGGTCGGTGGCACGCACTTCCGCCTCCGCGGCGGCGAGCAGGCGCGCGGCGGCCACGCCGCTCTTGGCGAGCCCGACGACGGTCACCCGCCGTCCAGCCAGCGTCGCCAGCCACTTCCGCCCCCTCGTCGCCAGGTCGGCCTCCCTCAGCAGCTCGATCACGCGCGCACGCCCGTCACCGCAGCTTCAGTGTGGTGAGCGCCAGCAGCGCGAGCGCAAACGAGACGATCCAGAATCGCACGACGATCTTCGGCTCCGCCCACCCGTTGAGCTCGTAGTGGTGATGGAGCGGCGCCATGCGGAACACGCGACGGCCGGTCAGCTTGAAGCTGGCCACCTGCAGGATCACCGAGCCCGCCTCCACGACGTAGAGGCCGCCGATGAGGGGCAGCAGCAGCTCGGCCTTCGTGAGGACGGCCAGCATGCCGATCGAGCCGCCCAGCGCCAGCGAGCCGGCGTCGCCCATGAAGACCTCCGCCGGATGACAGTTGAACCACAGGAAGCCGATCGCGGCGCCGATCAGCGCTCCGCAGAAGACGGTCAGCTCCCCGGCGCCGCGCACGTTGAGGATCTTCAGATAGTCGGCTGCCCGGAAGTTGCCCGTCAGGTACGCGATGATGCCGAACGCGCCGCCCGCCATGACGATCGGTCCGATGGCGAGGCCGTCGAGGCCGTCGGTGAGGTTGACCGCATTCGAGGCGCCGATGACCACCAGCATCGCGAACAGGAACCACCAGCCGCCGAGGTGGAGCAGCCAACCCTTGAGGAACGGAATCGCCAGCACCGGCTGCCACGCCTCCGCCGGCTGCCACCAGACGATCTGCAGCAGCCCCAGCGTCAGCACGACTTGCGCGGACATCTTGACGCGCGCCGGAAGCCCCTTGCGCGTGCGGACCTTCGTCGAGTCGTCCCACATGCCGATCAGCCCGAAGCCGGCGATGGCCAGCATCGCCACCCAGATGTAGCGATTGCGCAGATTCCCCCAGAGAAAGCTCGAGCCGAGGATGGCGATGAGGATGATCACGCCACCCATGGTCGGCGTGCCCTTCTTGGTGTTGCGGTGACGCTCCGGTGTGTCCTCGCGGATCGTGTCCCCGCCCTGCTGCATGCGCTTGAGCCGCCGGATCAGCCACGGCCCGAGGATGAGCGAGATCACCAGCGCGGTGATCAGCGCCATGAACGACCGGAACGTCAGGTACCGAAAGACGTTGAAAACGATGTTGTCCCGGGCAAGCGGCACGAGGAGGTAATACAGCATCCATCATCCTCTTCGACGCGCCACGAGCGCATCGACCACGCGCTCCATGCGCATCCCCCGTGAGCCCTTCACGAGCACGACGTCGCCGGGCACCAGGCGCTTGACGAGGTGGGCGACGGCGTCCTCATAGGTCTTGGCGTGGTAAGCCTCGGCGATGCCGGCGGTGCGGGCGGCCTCGACCGCCAGCGCCGCGGAGCGGCCGACACCCACGAACTCGTCGGCGGGCAGCGCCGCCACGGCCCGGCCCATCTCGCGGTGCGCCTCGTCCGTCATCGGGCCGAGCTCCAGCATGTCGCCGAGCACGACGACGGCCCGGCGGCCGCGCCGGCGCGCCGAGAGCATCTCCAGCGCCGCCCGGACGGACGTCGGACTCGCGTTGTACGTGTCGTCCAGGATGGTGACGTCGCCGGCGACGACCCACTGCCCGCGTCGTGCCGCCGCGCGCGCCTCACCGAGGCCCCGCGCGATGTCCTCGAGGTCGAGCTTGAGCGCCACCCCCACCGCGGCCGCCGCCAGCGCATTCGTCACGTTGTGACGCCCGCCGAGGGTCAGCGCGACCGGCACCCGGCGACCGCCGACCTCGAGCGCGAAGCGGAGCCCGGTCTCGCCATCCGTGACATCGCCGACGGCCCGCACGGTGGCCGCCGGTGCGACCCCGTAGGTCACGACGCGGCCGGCGCACTCGCGCGCCATCCAGGCGACGCGCGGATCGTCGGCGTTCAGGACCGCGATGCCGTCGGCGCCGATGGCCCGCACCAGCGCCGCCTTCTCCTCGCGCACACCGTCGATCGAGCCGAGGAACTCCGTGTGCACGGGCGCCACCACGGTCACCACTCCGACCGTCGGGCTCGCGATGGCCGCCAGCGCCGCGATCTCGCCGCGCTGGTTGGTGCCGAGCTCGACCACGGCCGCCTGGTGCTCGGACGTCAGACGCAGCAGGGTGAGCGGCAAGCCCCACTGGTTGTTGAACGAGGAGGCCGGCTTCAGCACGTTGAACCGCGTGGCGAGGACGGCTGCCGTCAGCTCCTTGGCGGTCGTCTTACCGATCGACCCCGTGATGGCGACCACCGGCACGGCGAATTTTGCGCGGTGCCACGCGGCCAGACGCCCGAGGGCCCGCGTCGTGTCCTCGACGAGCACGGTCGGGACGTTGGCCGGCACGTCGTCGGGCAGCGCGTGGACGATGACGCAGGCGGCGCCTCGCCCGGCCGCTTCACCGAGGAACGCGTGGCCGTCGAGACGGTGACCGACGATCGCGAAGAAGGCATCGCCGACGATGAGGGTGCGAGAGTCGATGGAGACGCCGGTCACGGGCACGCTGAGATCACCGGTGACCAGCGCGCCCTGGGTGGCGCGGACGATGTCCTGGACGGTGAAGGCGGCCATCGGCTTTGCTATCGCCGCCGCTCCGCGAGGATGTCTCGCGCCACGGCGCGATCGTCAAAAGGCAGGATGTCCGTCCCTACAATCTGATATGTCTCGTGCCCCTTCCCGGCTATCACAATGGCGTCGCCGGCCGCCGCCCAGGAAAGCGCTGCAAAAATCGCCGCTCGTCTCTCAGCGACCATAGCATAGCGATCGGGCGCTGCACAGACTCTCCGCACGCCAAACGCGATTTCTTCGATGATCGCGTCGGGATTTTCCGAGCGCGGGTTGTCCGAGGTGATCCAGACACGGTCGGCGAGACGCGCGGCGATCTCGCCCATGATCGGCCGCTTGGTCCGATCGCGGTCGCCGCCACAGCCGAACACGACGCCGAGCCGTCCCGTCGTGATCTTTCGCGCCGTGGTGAGCACCCGCTCGAGCGCGTCGGGCGTGTGCGCGTAATCGACGACGACCAGGAACGGCTGACCGGCCGCCACCTGCTCGAAGCGGCCGGGCACCGCGGTCACTCCGGCGAGCGCGTGCGCGATGACCGCCGGCTCGAGGCGCAGCGCGACGCCCACCCCGACGGCGCCCAGCAGGTTCATCACGTTGTGCTCGCCGATCAGCGGCGACACGATGTCGACGGCGCCGCGCGGCGTCTCGACGCGCATGTGGATGCCATCGAGGGACGACGTCCAGCGCGCGCCGCGCACCCGATTGCCGGCGCCGAAACCGAACGTCAGGACCTCGAGCCGGAGGCCGTCCACCATGCGCGCTCCCCACGGATCGTCCCCGTTCACCACCGCCGTCCGCCGGCCTTTGGTCGAGCCCGCCAGCAGCTCGAAGAGCCGGCGCTTCGCCCGCCCGTACTCGTCGAGGCTGCCGTGAAAGTCGAGGTGATCCTGTGTCAGGTTCGTGAAGACGCCGACGTCGAACGCGAGCCCCCCCACGCGCGAGAGCGCCAGCGCGTGCGAGGAGACTTCCATCGCCACGCCCTTTACGCCCCGGTCGCGCATGGTGGCGAGCATGGCTTCGATGTCGAGCGCCTCGGGCGTCGTCTGGCCGGACGGACGGACCTCACTGCCGACGACGTACTGGATGGTGCCGAGGATGCCCGTGGGTCCGGCGGCGCGCAGGAGCGAGTCGACGAGGTACGACGTCGTCGTCTTGCCGTTGGTTCCCGTGATCCCGACCAGCGTCAGCGCCCGCGACGGATGCCCGTAGTACGCGGCCGCCAGATGCGCCAGCGCCGGGCGCGTCGCGGGAACCAGCACCTGGGCCACCGCGACATCCGGCACCGCCTCGCCCTCGGTCACGACGAGGCTGGCCCCGCGGGCGACGGCCTCGGGAATGAAGCGCCGCGCATCCTGCTTGAAGCCCGGGACGGCCACGAAGCAGTCGCCACGCTCGACCTTGCGGGAGTCGGCGGTAAGACCGCGCACCGTTGAGGGCACCGGGCCAACCACGCGCTTGTCCGTGAGCGCCTCGAGCAGCAGGCTCACGCGGACCTCCGCGGCCATCTCACTCCACCGCCTCGCGCCGCGGGGCAGGATCCCGGTGGGCCACGCGCACCACCGCGGGCGACAGCGTCAGCCGTGCGACGGCCTCGTCGGTGAGCAATGCGCCCGGCGCCGGCGCCTGCTGCACGACGCGGCCGCGCCCGACAATCTCCACGCGCACGCCGCGCGGAGTGAGCGCCGCCAGCGCCTGCCTCAGCGTGCTGCCGCGGAGATCGGGCATCACGCCGGCCGCTGTCTCGGTCGCCAGCGACGCCAGTCGCACGCCGCCGGCGATCTGTCCATCGGCGCCGCCACCGGTCACGATCTGGATCGGCGAGACGTCGCGCGGCGTCACTTCGAGGTAGCGGAGCACGGGACCGGCGATCGCCGAGAAGATCGGCGCCGCCGCCTCGCTGCCCCACTTCTCGTTCTTCGGCTCGTCCAGCATGACCAGCATCACGAGGCGGGGATCGTCCGCCGGCACGAAGCCGACGAAGGAGAGGACGCCCGGCGCGCGCGAGTACCGGCGCGTGGCCGGATCGAGCTTCTGAGCGGTGCCGGTCTTGCCCCCGACCTCGTAGCCGGGGACCATCGCGAAGTGGCCGGTGCCATCCTCGACCACGCGCGTGAGCATCCGGCTCAGCGTGCGCGCGGTGTCCCGCGAGATGACCCGGCGCACCGCCTTCGGCTCGAACCGCCGCGTCTCTCGACCCTCGGCGTCGAACTCGGCCTTCACGAGGCGCGGCTGCATCAGCGTGCCACCGTTGGCGACGGCGCCGAACGCCGCCACCATCTGCAGCGCGGTCACGGAGACTTCCTGGCCGATCGACATCGTCGGCAGCGACAGCAGCGACCAGCGCTGCGGATCGCGCAGAACGCCCCGGCTCTCGCCGGTCAGGCCGACGCCGGTCGAAGCGCCGAAGCCGAAGGCCGTCATGTACTTGTAGTAGCGCTCCTTGCCCAGGCTCAGGCCGACCTTCATGGAGCCGACGTTGGAGGAGTTCTGGAGCACCTCGGTGAATGTCAGCCAGCCGAACCTTTTCCAGTCGTGGATGACGGTCTTGGCGACCGTGAGCTGTCCGTTCTCGGCGTAGATGCGATCGTCCGGTCGGACCACGCCCTCCTCGAGCGCGGCGGCGGCGAGGATGACCTTGAACGTGGAGCCCGGCTCGAACGGATCGGTGATGGCGCGGTTCCGCCAGACGTCGCGCGACGGGACGTCGGAGAATGCATTCGGATTGAACGTGGGTCGGATGGCGAGGGCCAGGATGTCGCCCGTGCGCGGGTCCATCACGACGGCCATGGCCGCCTTCGAGTTCGTCCGCCGATAGGCCACGTCGATCTCGCGCTCGGCGAGGTACTGGATCGTCTTGTCGATCGTGACCATCACGCCGTGGCCGGGCGCCGACGGCGACAGCACGTGCTGCGTGACGACCTCGCGGCCAAGCGCGTCCCGGCCGACGATCGCCTTGCCCGGCGTCCCCGCCAGCACGTCGTTCCAGGCTCGCTCGATACCCTCGAGCCCGCCGTCGAGGCCTTCGAAGCCGAGGACCTGCGCGGCGAGCTCCCGGTTGGGATACAGCCGGAGTGGCTCGTCGAGGAAGCCGAGGCCCGGCTCGGCCAGGTCGCGTACTCGCGCCGCGTCCACTGGCGGCAGCTTGCGCTTGAGCCAGACGAACGACCGCGACGAGGTGAGGGCCGCGTGCACCTCGCGCGCGGGCATGTCGAGGATCGGCGCCAGCCGCGCGGCCACGCGCACGGGATCGCCGACGACGCGAGGCTGGGCGAACAGCGACTCCCCGGGCGTCGAGGTGGCGAGCGGCGCCCCTTGCCGGTCGACGATCGGCCCACGCGCCGCGTTCAGGACGACCGTCCGCGAGTATTGTCGCTCCGCCATGTGGGCGAGCTCCGCGCGCTTGACGACCATCAGCCAGGCGAGCCGGCCGGTGACGCCGGTGAAGGCGATCACCAGGATGGCGGCGAGGATGAGCACGCGCGCGCGCAACGCAACGGTCATGGCTAGCGCGTCGTCGTCCTCTCGTCCGCGGACGCGACGCGGTTGCGCTGGGCGGCGGCGAGGCCGGTGCTGCCGCTCACGAACTCGCGGGCGTGACGGATCTGGTCGCGCGCCGGCACGCTCAGGCCCAGCTGGCGGGCGCGCTGCTCGACGCGCAGCGGTGAGCGAAGGGTCGCTTCCTCGATCTCGAGCCGCTGGATCAGCGTCTCGGTGCGCGCGCGCTCGGTGCGCAGGGCGTCCAGCTGATAGGCCAGATGCACCTGCTGGACACGCAGCCCGACGACGCCGAGGGCGCCGACGACGAGCACGGCCGAGACGGCCAGGGCGGCGCCGAGCGAGCGCCGGACACGGGGATCTGCCTCACGATGCAGACGCTGTGGCTTCTTCACACCATGCGCTCCAGCACGCGAAGCTTCGCGCTCCGGGCGCGGGGATTGGCCCGCACCTCGTCGTCCCCGGGCGTCAGGGGCGACGGCTCCAGCTCCACGTAGCGCGTGGAACTGAGCGCACGGAACGTCTGCTTCACGATGCGGTCTTCGCCCGAGTGGAACGAGATCACGCCGAGCCGACCGCCGATGGCGAGCAGGTTGGGGATCTCCTGGAGCGTCTGGCGGAGCGCTCCGGTTTCGTCGTTTACCGCCATGCGCAACGCCTGGAACGTGCGCGTGGCGACGTGCGTGCGCCGCGGCCACGCCGCGCGCGGGACAGCGGCGCGGACGGCGGCGACGAGCTCGCCGGTGGTCCGCAAGGGCCGGCGCCGAACGATGACTCGCGCGATGCGCCGCGCGTACCGTTCCTCGCCGTGCTCCTGGATGATGCGGGCAAGCGTCGCTTCATCGAGATGGTTCAGCAGGTCGGCGGCCGTCTCGCCGCGGGTCGGATCGAGCCGCATGTCGAGCGGCTCGTCCCGCTGAAAGCTGAAGCCACGCCCCGATTCGTCGAGCTGGAGGGACGAGACACCGAGGTCGAGGAGCGCGCTCCGCGCCTGGCCGACGCCGTGTGCGCGGGCGACTCCGACGAGGTCGCGAAAGTTGGCGTGGACGAGGCGCACGCGGTCGCCGAAGCGCGCGAGGCGCGCGGAGGCGCGCGCGAGGGCGTCGGGATCGGCGTCGAGGCCGAGCAAACGCACGTCGGCGCCGCTCATTGCCAGCACCGCCTCCGCGTGACCACCCATGCCCACCGTCCCGTCGATCACCCAGCCCTCGCGCCGTGGTCGCAACAGCCACGCGACCTCGTCCACGAGGACGGGAACGTGAACCGCTAGACTCCGAGTGCCGAGAGCTTCTCGAACAGCGTCGGAAGCGCGTCGCCCTGTGTGCGCTCGTACTCGTCGAACCGCGCGCGATCCCACACCTCGAACATCTTTCGACCGCCACCGAGGATCGTCACATCCTTCTCGAGGCCGGCCTGTGCGCGGGTGTCCGGCGGCAGCAGGATCCGCCCGGCTCCGTCCAGCGCGATGTCCTTGGCCCTCGAGATGTAGAGCCGGCTCACCTTGCGGACCTCTGGCGAGAACATCGACTGGCCGTTCAGCTTCTCCTCGAACCGCTGCCATTCCTCTAGCGGGTGGACCTCGAGACTGTATTCGTTCGGCACGACCACGAGGTTCTCCCCATATTGCGCCAAGGCATCCCGGAACCTGGCCGGGACGCTGAGGCGCCCTTTCGGGTCGATCGTGTGCTGGTAGCGGCCCCTGAACATTTTTATGGGGGCGTGGACCCATTTCATCCCACTTCGCCCCACTTGCAGCCGACTGTACATTTGTCAAAAACCGGCTGTCAAGGGAAAACCACTCGATTTTTAAGGAAGATGCGCTATGCAGGCGTTTGGCCGACAGATGGTGGAGCTCGCCGGAGGCTCCCCTGTCGCTGGTGGAAGCCGGGTCGGAGCCTACCCGCGCGGCAAGAGGCGAAGGCGCTGCTCGGAAAGCGCCTCGAGGTCACCCATACAGAGGAATGGACAGCGCGCCTCGGCCGTCGCTCGTACGGCATCGGTCTGCAGCGCGCGGCTGGTCGGCCCGACCGAGACGAACACGTGGACCAGCCCTCCCCGCGCGAGCGTCTCGCCGATCACGTCCGGTGGAGTCTCCAGCGTAGGCGCGTCAGGCGCCGGCGTGAGCAGGACATAGCGGACGCGCCGGCCGCGCGCGAACCACGGGAGCTCGCCGAGCGGATCGAAGCCCCTCGCCAGCGGCACGTCGAGCTCGACGAGGTAGCGGAGGACGCCGAAATAGCCCGGCACAGCCCCCGCAAGGCGGCCGGTCAGCGTCGGAAGGATCGCTTCGTCGAAATGCGGCGCGACCAGCGAGAGCCGTACGCGGCGGCCCGGCACTCCGGCCGCAGGCGACAGCAGCGGAACGAGACGAACCATCTGCGGCGCGGGAACGCAAGGAGCGCGCCGTATCACGGACAACGGTAACTGTCTGAAATCGCATTCGCAGGGCCGGCGATCGCGGCGCAGACCGACCATCTGCTGTGCGCCGGCGCCCAGCGACAGTGCAGTCTCAGCGGTTACGGAGGCGAACGCGCGTCGAGACGGCCGTGGTCGGTGATGTTGCGCTCGCCCCGTCCGACACCGTCGAGAGCGCGACGACGACCGATCGTACCTCCGCCGCCACCGAGGTCGGGAGGCCGCGCGCGTCGAAGTAGCGTAGCTCGAGTGAGCCGACGCCGTTGACGACGGGCTGGGCGCCGCCGCCGGCGTCCCGTCTCAGAATGGCGCCGGCCAGGCGCCACGTGACCCGCTCACCGGGGGCGGCGATGGCGCCGTCGCCATCGAGATCTTGCTGGAGCACGAGGCGATCCGGCTCGGCGACCGTGACGGCGTCGAACCATTCGCCGCCGAAGCCGGCAGTCCGCACGTCGGCCACCATCCGGGCCAGCGCCACGCGGGCACTCTGCTGAGTCTCCGCTCGCATCGCGCCGATGGCCCACACGCGCTGCCCCTGCTCGAGCAAGCCGAGCGCGGCCATGGAAACGACGCCGACGAGAGCCAGGGTCACGAGCAGCTCGGTGAGCGTCATGGTGGCAGCGTCGACCGCACCGATGGGCGCGTCAATGTCCAAGAATGTTGACGTCAGGCGCGAGGCGCGCGGACTACCAGAGGAACGCGATGCCTCCATAGAAGAGGTGACTGCTGAGATCCGCGCGGTCACGAGCCGTTTCGGTCGCGGGGAAGCCGAAGATCGTGCCGGACTCCTTGAACCGGAAGGAGAACGGCTCGGTCTGGAGGTATTTGTATTCCGCGAAGAGCGCGACATGCGGCGTCAGCAGGAACCGGGCCCCCCCGAGTACGTGGATCCCCGGGCGCACGTCGGTATCGGAGATGTGCTTGTTCGCGTCGAACACGGACGTTCGCGTCTCGAGCGTTGCGATGAACGCGCCCGCGCCGACCCCGACGTACGGCTGGAGCCGGCCGTGTGGATATCGCGGCGTGGACAGCAGCCGGTATCGATAGAGGAAGTTCACGCTCGCGGCGGTGACGTCGATGTCAGCCGATTGCAGACGCGTACGGATGTCGCCGCTCACCCCGGCGAACATTCCCGTGAAGCGGACCGTCTGCGCGCCAGCGTTCGGCTCGAAGTGATACACGTCGAGCTCCGCGCCGACGTTGCCGCCGAGCACGTCCTGCGCGAAGAAATATCCGCCCTTGCCGCCGAAGACCACCGAGGAGTCGAAGGACAGATCGCGGGCGCGTCCATTGACGAACGGCCCTCCGTTGAGCTCGAGCTCGGTGCGCAGATCGTTCTCTTCCGTGAGCGCGGTGCCCACATACGCGCCGAGGTAAGGCTCGGCCATGGCGAGCGACGGGCAAAGCAGCGCGAGACTTGCGAGCGCGATGACGAATCGAGTCCGGGTCGTTGTGATGGCGGGCTTCCCCCTGTAGAGGCTGCTGCGGTAAAGGCTGCCGCGATCTGAGCATCTACAGCCGCGCCATGTCAATTTTCCCGGCCACGACCCCGCGACAGCCCACGCCGTCGCGGGTGCAGCGCGGCGCTCAGATCGCCGTCATCAGCACTCCCCGCAAGTGAAAGGCGAGAGGCGCCGGCGTGCCCGTGGTACCCGGAGCGGCCGCCCCGTTCAGCAACTGCACGATCTGGCCACTCGTGAACTCGATGCCGGTGGTCAGCGGCAGCACGGTGGTCGTCTGTGCCGGCACGCACAGGGGCCCAGTCACCGTCGAGTCCGTCTGGGTGAGCGTCCCCGCGATCGACGTCGTGGCGGTGTTCCCCGTCAGCGAGGTCGTGCCCGTGGCCACCTGCGTCGTGAGCGGCGGCGCGGCGACGATCGTCGGCGTCGCGGTCGTCGTGGCGGTCGCGCCTGTCGCCGTCGGTGTCCCGGTGCCGTTCGTCGTCGGCACCGGTGCGATGGCCGTGCCGCCGCTGCGGTTCACCGCTCCCCCGCACACTGGCGTGGTGCCGGTGTTCGTCACCACGATGTCGGTCACGACAAGCGTGACACCGGTCGGGACCGTGAACGCGTCGATGGCGGTGGCGCCGGCCGGTACCGCGCGCGTGATCTCGACGACGTTCTGGACGACGGGAAGCGTCGCGGTCCCGAGTGTGCCGGTCGTCCCCGTGGGCGCGGGTGAGATGCTCGTCGTCTGCGCGCCGAGCTGGTTGGCCGCGACAACACCCACAATCACCAGGACAATCGCAAGCACAGATTTCATAGGAGCCCCCTTCGTGGTGCGGAAGTTGGCCCCGGGACTCGCAACCACGGTGCCACCGACGGTGGCAGCCCCCCGGTCGGTGGCGCCGTAACTTTTACGCGGTGCTCAGCTCACGGGTGGGCGGTGCTGCCGCCACGGTCGCGCCCGCTCGAAGGCGGCGCACGCTCGCATGACCACCTGGTCGTGGAAACGCCTGCCGACGATCTGCAAGCCGATCGGCAGCCCGTCCTTCGTGAAGCCGCAAGGGACCGAGGCTGCGGGCTGTCCGGTGAGATTGAACGGATACGTGAACGGAATCCATCCGTAGGCCGGCACCGGCCGCCGCGCGATCTCCGTGGGATTGTCGAGGCCCACCTTGAAGGGCGGACACGCAATCGTCGGCGTCAGCAGCAGATCGTACTTCTCGAAGAACGCGCGCGGATGCTGCCACCACGCGAGTCGGTCGATCCACGCCTGCACGTACCGCGTCGGTGGCTGCTTCAGCGTCAGCTCGATGAGATTCAAGAGGCCGGGATCGATGTCGTGGCGCCGATCGAGGAACGGCGCCATCCGCGCGGCGATGCCGCCGCAGAAGATCTGCTCCCAGCAGTCCTTCGGCGAGGGCCACTTCGGCTGCACCTCGTCCACACGGCAGCCCATCTCGCGAAAGGCCTTGGCCGCGCGGGCACACGCCGCGCTCACCTCTGGATCGACGACGTCGGCGTTCCCGAGGTCGTCCGTGTAGGCGACGCGAAGGTTCTTGACGCCGCCGCCGAGCGTCTTCGAATAATCCGCGCCGTCCGCCGGCAGCGAGTACAGGTCGCGCTCGTCGGGACCGGCCACCACGTTCATGACCAGGGCGGCGTCCGCCACCGTGCGCGTCATCGGCCCCACGTGCGAGAGGCTCCACGCGCCGCTCGGCGGGTAGGTCGGCACGCGGCCGTACGAGGCCTTGAAGCCAAAGATACCGGCGCACGAGGCCGGGATGCGGATCGAGCCACCGCCGTCGGTGCCGACGTGCAACGGGGCGAGACCGGCCGCGGCCGCCGCCGAGGCGCCGCCGCTCGAGCCGCCCGGCGTGCGCTCGATGTTCCACGGGTTCCGTGTCGGCCCGAAGAGCAAATTGTGAGTGGCGCCGATCCAGCCGAACGTCGGCGTGTTCGTCTTGCCGATCATGATCCCGCCCGCGGCCTTCATCCGCTCCACCATCGGCGCGTCCTCGGTCGGAACGTTGTCACGGAAGAGCGGCGTGCCGAACGTCGTCCGGACGTTGCGCGTGATGACCAGGTCTTTCACGCTGAACGGAATGCCGTGGAGCGGGCCGAGCTTCGCGCCGCGCTTGCCGAGCGCCCGCTCGGCCGCCTTCGCCTCGCGCCGGGCCTGATCGGCGTTGATGAGCACGTAGGCGTTCAGCCGCGGATTGAGCTTGTCGATCCGCTCGAGGACGCAGTCGACGAGCTCCACCGGCGAGACTTTCCTCTTGCGCATCAGCGCGGCCAGCTCCGTCGCGGACAACCACCAGAGATCCTGATCAGGCATCGTGAGTCGGCTCCATGTTAGTGAGTGAACAGCTCAGCGCGACCCGCGCAGGCGGGGATCCAGGGTGTCGCGCAGGGCATCGCCGAGCAGATTGCTGCCGAAGACCGCCAGGCTGATCGCCACGCCGGGAAAGAGGACGAGATGCGGCGCCTTCTGCGCGTACTCGGCCGCCGAGACCGACAGCATGCGCCCCCACGACGGGTACGGCTCCGGCACGCCCATGCCGAGAAACGACAGCGTGGCCTCGACCAGGATGGCGCTGCCGAGCTGCGCCGTGCAGAGAACGATGAACGGCCCCACCGTGTTCGGCAGGATGTGACGGAAGGCGACGCGGAGGTGCTGCACGCCAAGCGCGCGCGCCGCCTCCACGTACTGCATCTCGCGGATGGAGAGCACGCTGGCACGAATGACGCGCGCCGCGCGCGGAATGATCGGGACGGAGATCGCGATGATGACATTGCGGATGGACGGCCCCAGCGATGCCGACATCACCAGCGCGAGGACGAGCAGTGGCAGCCCCTGCAGGATATCGAGGAACCGCTGGGTAATGAGATCGGTCTTGCCTCCGGTATAGCCGGACAGCAGGCCGATGATGCCGCCGAGCAGCGAGCCGAGCAG
>Ga0075421_100000639_pt1 | contig 37578 bp, 36 predicted proteins | sample SoiMetdeltSBSDD5_FD_75292 | JGI IMG/M metagenome (GOLD analysis project Ga0075421, IMG submission 75292) | Bulk soil microbial communities from a Populus tree surrounding site in Tennessee, USA - Soil MetaG P. deltoides SBSDD5 | ecosystem: Environmental > Terrestrial > Soil > Tree plantation... | reverse complement strand
CGCGTGCCCCGGCGACGATGACGCGGCCGACACGCTTGAGGCGCTTGAGCGGATGCGTCGCGAGAATGCCGTGGATCGGGTGGAACGCGAAGCGATGGCGGTACGCGTCGATGTGCGCCGTGTGGCGCGCGAACTCGTCCTCGAAGCGCGCGTTGATCTCGTACGGGTCGCGCGTCTTGGGCAGTACGCGCTCCCACACGTCGGGATACGACGGGTGATGCACGCGGTCCCAGGCGTCGGTCACCGCCGCCGCCATGATCACCGTACAGCCGGGCTTGCCCGCCGCATCGATCATCCCGCCGAGATAGCCGAGCCCCATCGAGATGAGCGTGAGAATTGGATTGAGCGACGCCCAGATGGCGTACGGGCTCGAGTCGGGCACTCCATAGACCAGGATGTCGACGGGCTCCGTGGCGACGGCGCGCCGCGGCGGAAAGAGGGCGGTCAAGACGTCGAGTGCCGCGCGCCGTGTGTCGTCCACGGCGCCCGCGAACACGCGCGCGGCGTGAAACGGATCGGCCAGCAGCGTGTCGATCTTGAAGATGCGCCGCCCCAGGCGCGCCTCGAGGTGATGGCCCATCTCGTCGAGCACCGCGTGCATGCGGTTGCGCTGCAGCGACATCGACATGCCGTCCGGGTCGTGCGTGACGCGGATCGAGCGCCACGTCGAGAGCCCGATGCACACCGATTTCCACCCGCCGGTGAAGCCGCGGATGTAGTTGGTGTTGACGTAGACCGTGAGATCGGCGTCGGTGACGCGCCGGCTGACCTCAACGGGATAGCCGTGCTCCGGCGTGACGCCGAGATCGACGATCTGCTCGGGGTCTTCGGCGTCGTGGCACGAGAGCTGTGTTCCGAACTCGGCGACCAGTGCGGGGTCGAGCAGGCGCTCGAGCTCCGCCGGCCGGCACATGCGGTGCAGTGCGTTGGCGCACACCAGCCGCACCTGCGAGCGTGACACGCCGGATGCCGCGAGCTCGTTGAGCACCGCCCGAATCGCCACCGGACGGATCCGACCGAACGAGCCCGTGGTGTGATCGTCGAAGGCGATCGTCACGCGCGCATCCGGCTTGACGAGATCGCGAATGCGCGGCAGCCCGAGCGGCGTGGCCAGCGCCTCGCGCACGGCGGCGTCGAGATCGGCCAGCGGCGGGAGCTCGCCGGCGGGCTCGCTCGATAACCGCCGCGTGCCGGACGGTAGCGTCGCCGTCAGCGCGCCGGCACCGTACGGCAGCTCGACGTTCATCGCGCGCTCACGCCGTCCACTGGCGCGGGCCCTCGTCGGTGAAGCCGCACTGCTCGCACGGATGGAAGTAGTGCATGGCGGGCGGCATCGCCACGGCCAGGCGCAGCGACAGCTCGGTGCCGACGTTCTTGATGTGATGGACGGTGCCGCGCGGTACCCACACGATGTCGTCCTTGCTCGCGCGAACGATCGTGCCGCCGGTGAGCTCCCACTCCAGCACGCCGGCCAGCACCACCCACCACTCGTCGAAGTCGGCGTGCCAGTGCGGACGGTTGCCGCCGCCGGGCGGGCTCGCGATGAGCGTCACCAGCTGCCGATCGTCGGCGATGATCCGCTTGGACCACGGCGGCGCCTTCATTTGAGCGATGACGTCGGCGATGCGGGTGTGCAACACGTTCGGCCAGGTGGCGTTGGCGGCCGTTGGCGGAATCGGACCTTGCACGATGGTCGGTGTCATGCGCCATAGATGAGCACAGGACGGGCGCCTGGGCTAGACTCAGGCCCCAGTCTCCGATCAGGAGGACTCGACGATGCGTCCACGCCTCGTCCTGACCATCGCGCTCACTCTGGCCCTCGGCGAGTCCGTGTACGCACAGCCGGTGCCGCGTCCGGGCGGTGAGCTCGTGTTCGTCGTGGGCTCCGAGAGCCCGTCCTACGACGCGCATCGGGAGGAGACCTTCGGGCTGCTCCATCCGGCGGCGCCGCACTACAGCACGCTCTTACGCGTCGATCCGAACGACACCACCGGCACGAAGATCATCGGCGACCTCGCCGAAAGCTGGGCCGTGTCAAAGGACGGGCTCACGTACACGTTCAAGATCCGGCGTGGCGTGAAGTTCCACGACGGCTCGGCGCTGACCTCGCGCGACGTCAAAGCCTCCTATGACAAGATCCTCTCGCCACCGCCGGGCCTGACGAGCCCGCGCAAGGGGCAGTACGCCGTCGTGGAGGCGCTCGAGGCGCCCGACGCCGAGACGATCATCTTCCGTCTCAAGCACCCGTCGGCCGGCTTGCTCTCCGGGCTGGCCTCGCCGTGGAACTGGATCTACAAGGCCGACATCCTGACGAAGGACCCGCACTGGTACGAAAGGAACATTCTCGGCTCGGGGCCGTTCACCTTCGTCGAGCACGTCAAGGGCTCCCACTGGGTGGGCCGGCGGTTCGCCGACTATTGGGACCGCGGACGGCCGTACCTCGACGGTTACCGCGCGATCTTCATCCCGAACACCGCGGCTCGCATCGCGGCGGTGCGCGGCGAGCGGGCGCTGATCGAGTTCCGCGCGTTCAATCCGTCGGCGCGCGACGTGCTCGTCGCCGCGCTCGGCTCCAAGATCACCGTGAAGGAAAGCCCCTGGGACTGCGCGCTGTGGGTGGTGCCGCACCACGAGAAGAAGCCGTGGGACGATCCGCGCGTGCGCCGCGCGCTGACCCTCGCTGTCGACCGGTGGAGTGGCAGCAAGGCGCTGTCCCGGATCACGATCCTCAAGGAGGTCGGCGGGGTGCAGGTGCCCGGCACGACCTACGCCGCCGCCGAGACCGAGCTGGTCCGGCTCGCCGGGTTCTGGCGCGACGCCGAGGCATCGCGCGCGGAAGCGCGCCGGCTGTTGCGCGAAGCCAATGTGCCGGAGGGATTCGCGTTCGTGCTCAACAATCGCAATCTGCCGGAGCCCTTCGAGCCGCTTGCCATCTGGCTCGTGGATCAATGGAAGAAGGTCGGGCTCAATGCGACGGTACGCGTGATGGAGACGGCGGCGTGGTTCAACGCGCTGCGCACCGGGGATTTCGAAGTGAGCATAGACGGGCAGTGCGGCTACATCGTCGAGCCCGATCTCGATCTCTACAAGTTCCTGTCCGCCGATCGCACCGACGCCTCCTACGGCCGCTATACGGACCGCGCGCTCGACGCGCTCTACGACCGCCAGGCCCGCGCGCGCGACGTCGACGAGCGCCGGCGATTCGTGCGCGAGTTCGAGAAGCGGCTGCTCGACGAGCAGGCGCACGTGATCCCGACGCTCTGGTGGCATCGGATCGTCCCGTATCATGCGCGCGTGCGGGGCTTCACGATCACGCCGAGCCACTTCCTCAACGGCCAGCTCGACATGATCTGGCTGGCGGAGTGAGAGCATGCGCATCTTGATCTGCCTTGCGCTGGTCGTGCTCGCGCTCGTGTCACCGGCGGGCGCCCAGGAGCGCCCGCGCGCCGGTGGCGAGCTCGTCTTCCTGGTGCCGTCGGAGCCGCCGTCCTACGACGGCCACAAGGAGGGGACGTTCGGCGTCATCCATCCGCTGGCGCCGCACTACAACACGCTGCTGCGTATCGATCCGACCGACAAGACGGGCACGCGGCCCATCCCAGACCTCGCGGAGTCGTGGACGATCTCGCCGGACGGGCTCGTGTACACGCTGCGATTGCGGCAGGGCGTGCGCTTCCACGACGGCAGTCCGATGACCTCGCGCGACGTCAAGGCCTCCTACGACAAGATCGTGTTCCCGGCGGCGAACGCGGTCTCGATGCGCAAGGGCTCCTACACCGCGATCGAAGTGATCGAGGCACCTGACCCGCACACGGTCGTGTTCCGGCTCAAATGGCCCCAGGCTTCGTTCCTCACCAATCTTGCTTCGCCGTATAACTGGATCTTCAAGGCCGACATCCTCGCCAAGGACACCCGCTGGTACGAGACCAACGTGATGGGGACCGGCCCGTTCAAGTTCGTCGAGCACGTCAAGGGCTCGCACTGGGTCGGCAAGAAAAACCCCGACTACTGGGACAAGGGCCGTCCGTACCTGGACGGCTACCGTGCGCTGTTCATCTCGTCGTCGTCCGCGCAGGTGGCGGCGGTGCGGGGTGAGCGCGCGCACATCCAGTTCCGCAGCGTCAGCCCCGCCGACCGCGACGCGCTCGTGGCGTCGCTCGGGTCGAAGGTGGCCGTGCAGGAGAGCGCGTGGAACTGCGGCCAGCTCGTGACGATCAACCACGAACGCAAGCCGTTCGACGACCGGCGCGTGCGACGCGCCCTGACGCTGGCGCTCGACCGCTGGGAGGCGTCGAAGAATCTCTCGCGCATCGCCGTCGTGAAGGAAGTCGGCGGGATCCAGGTGCCGGGCACGCCGTGGGCGACGCCGCCCGCGGAGCTGGAGAAGCTCGCGGGCTACGGGCGCGACATCAAGGCCGCGCGCGCCGAGGCGCGACGGCTGCTGCGCGAGGCCGGCGTTGCCGAAGGCTTTTCGTTCACGTTCAAGAACCGCGGCATCCCGCAGCCGTACGAGCCGATCGCCATCTGGCTGATCGACCAGTGGAAGCAGATCGGCCTCAACGTGCGGATGGAGACGATCGAGGCCTCCGCGCACGTGTCGCATCTTCGCCGCGGCGACTTCGAAGTCGCCAGCGACGCGCAGTGCAGCTTCGTCATCGACCCCGATTTCGACATCCAGAAGTTTCAGTCCGCGGGCATCTCGGACAACAACTACAGCCGCTACAAGGACCCCGTGCTCGACGACCTCTATACCAAGCAGTCGCGCGCCGTCGATCCCGACGAGCGCAAGCGGTACCTGCGCGCGTTCGAGAAGCGCCTCCTCGACGAGGAGGTCCGCTACCTCAACACGCTGCAGTGGCATCGCATCGTCGTGCACAATGCCAAGCTCCGAGGCTGGACCGTCACGCCGTCGCACTTCTTGAACCAGCAGCTCGATACGGTCTGGCTGGCGGAGTAGTCACACTGAGAAAGAGAGAGCCATGAACATGAGAGTCGTGGCGGCCCTGATGGCCGCCTTCTTTGTCACGTGTGGTCTTTCGTCTGCCGCGCTCGCACAGGACAAGCCCCGCCCCGGTGGCGAGCTGATCTATCTCGTTCCCTCGGAGCCGCCGTCCTATGACGCTCACAAGGAGGGGACCTTCGGCGTCGTGCACCCGCTGGCGCCGCACTACAACACGCTGCTGCGCGTCGATCCAACCGACCGCACGGGCAGCAAGGTCATCGGCGACCTGGCCGAGTCGTGGACCGTCTCGCCCGATGGGCTCACGTACACGCTGAAGCTCCGCTCCGGCGTGCGCTTCCACGACGGCAGCGTCCTGACGTCGCGCGACGCCAAGGCCAGCTACGACAAGATCGTCTTCCCGCCGGCCGAGACGTCGTCGTATCGCAAAGGGCAGTACCGCGTCGTCGAGGCCATCGAGGCGCCCGACGCGTCGACGATCCGCTTCCGTCTGAAGTGGCCCGAAGCGTCATTCCTCATGACGCTGGCCTCGCCGTACAGCTGGATCTACAAGGCGGACATCCTGGCCAAGGACATTCGCTGGTACGAGAAGAACGTGATGGGCACCGGCCCGTTCACGTTCGTCGAGCACGTCAAGGGCTCGCACTGGGTCGGTAAGAAGAATCCGAACTACTGGGACAAGGGCAAACCGTATCTCGACGGGTTCCGCGCGCTCTTCATCAGCTCGTCGTCCGCGCAGGTCGCGGCCATTCGCGGCGAGCGCGCGCACATTCAGTTCCGGAGCTTCAGCCCGGCCGAGCGCGACACGCTGGTGGCCGCGCTCGGCTCGAAGATCACGGTGCAAGAGAGTCCCTGGGACTGCTCGATGCTCGTCGCGATGAACCACGAGCGCAAACCGTGGGACGACAAGCGCGTGCGCCGGGCGCTCACGCTGGCGCTCGATCGCTACGAGGGCGCGAAGAATCTTTCACGCATCGCCGTCGTGAAGGACGTCGCCGGGATTCAGGTGCCCGGCACGCCGTGGGCGACGCCGCCCGCGGACCTGGAAAAGCTGGCGGGCTACGGGCGCGACATCAAGGCCAGCCGCGCCGAAGCCCGGCGGCTGCTCCGCGAGGCCGGCATTGCCGAGGGCTATTCGTTCGTGTTCAGGAACCGCGGCATCCCGCAGCCCTACGAGCCCCTCGGCATCTGGCTCATCGACCAGTGGCGGCAGATCGGTCTCAACGCGCGGCAGGAGACGATCGAGGCGTCCGCGTACCATCCAATGCTTCAGCGCGGCGACTTCGACGTCGCGATGGACTTCCAGTGCGGCTTCGTGATCGAGCCCGACATGGACATCGACAAGTTCCAGTCGGTGGGGATCTCCGACCGCAACTTCGGCCGTTACAAGGATCCCGTGCTGGACGATCTCTTCGTCAAGCAGTCACGCGCGATCGATCCGGAAGAGCGCAAGCGCTATCTGCGCGCCTTCGAGAAGCGCCTGCTCGACGAGGAGGTGCACTACTTCTGGACGCTGCAGAACCATCGCATCGTCCCGCACAGCAACAAGGTGCGCGGCTGGACGATCACGCCGTCGCACTTCTTGAATCAGCAGCTCGACACGGTGTGGCTGGCTGAGTAGCGCCGTCAGCGGCGTGGCCCGGCGTCCGCGCGAGTTTTAGCGCGTCGGCCGCCGGCGCCGCGACGCAACCAGGCCGTATGCCTGACTGACGAGCTTCGCGATCACGGTCCAGTTCGGGCGCCGATCGATGCGGACGCCGACCCAGCCGCGACCGCCGACGTACGGCGGCCGGAAGAACCGCGCGGGATCGGTAAAAATCATCGCCTCCTGCTCGCCGAGGGGCGCCGGCAGCCACACCGCCAGATGGTCGGCGCCGTGATGATGGTCGTCGAGCTGCGCGAACAGCTTGCCGCGCACGCGCCACGTGGGCTCGCCCCACGCGAGCTTTTCAGTGGTGTCGGGCAGGGCGAGACAGATCGCGCGCAGCCGCTCCACGGCCGTTCGCTGCGATCCTCGCCCGGTGCGCCGTCGTGAGCGGGCTTGGCGACGACGCTGCCTCATCGGTCGCGAAAGTGCGGCATCACCTCGCGCGCGAACAACTCCATTGAGCGCCTGATCTTCTCCTGAGGCAGGCCGCCGAAGTTCATCCAGCAGAGCACGTGGCCGACGCCCGCCGCGCGCATCGTCTCGACCTTGCGCGCCACCGTGTCGGGTGAGCCGAAGGCGACCGTCTCGCGGACGAGATCGTCCCAGTTGATCTTCGCCAGCCGCTCGGCCAGCTGTCGAAAGTGCGGCTGCAGGCTCGGGTCCGCTTCCTCGATGCGCTCGGGAATCACGAAGCGGCGGAAGGACTCCTGGTACCAGAGCTCGGCGTCCTTCGACTCGGCGAGCGCCTGCGCATCCGTCGGCGCCACGTAGATCTGGCGCGAGACACCCCAGCGTTTGAGCAGGTCGGCGATCTCGTCCTCCGCGCGTCCGGCCTTGCGCGCGGCGTTGACGTAGGCCTCGCGGTTCGTGACGAGCTGCTGCTCGGCGTTGCCGCGCAGCACCGAGTTCAGCATCGGCCAGCCGCGCGCGGCCGTGCCCTCGATGCTCTCCTTGCTGCCGCACACCTGGTAGACGGGCGGATGCGGCTTCTGGTACGGCTTCGGCATCACGCGCGTGTCGCGAATGGTGAAGAAGCGGCCTTCGTAGGAAAACGGCTCGGTCTGGGTCCACGCCTGCGTGATGATCTCGACCGCTTCCTCGAAGCGATCGCGATTCTCCTGCTGCGGCACGTTGTAGCCGCGAAACTCGGCGGGGCGGTTGCCACGACCGAAGCCGACCTCGAGTCGCCCGCGCGAGACGATGTCGACGAGGGCCGTCTGCTCGGCCAGCCGCAGCGGATGATGGAACGGCAGGATGGCCGCGGCGAGCCCGATGCGCACGCGGCGTGTCCGCGACGCCGCCACGGCGGCGAGCGTGCCGGGATCCACCGCGAGCCCGTAATCGATGAAGTGATGCTCGGTCAGCCAGATCTGATCGAAGCCGAGCTCCTCGGTCCACTCCATCTGTTCGAGCTCGCGGTGCACGACCTCGTCGTGGCGCAGCCACGGCACCGCCTGGAAGAAAAAAAAGGTCCCGAAGCGCATGGGATCGTCGCTCCTCTCACCGCATCGGTTCGGCGCCGGGGATGCCGAGTGCAAACTGGCCGAGCGCCTCGTAGCCGGTGTCGCTGACCATGAAGTGTTGGCCTCCGGCGGCAAGGTCGCGCAGGCAGCGCTGCAGCACGCTCGCGTCGTAGACCGCCGAGCCCCCGGCATAGCGGAACGCGCTCGTGACGAGCTCGAGGCACACGTCGCTGACGTGCACCGACGCCGCGCGGAGCTCGGCCTGGCGGCGCGGCGTCAGTCGTCCGCCGGCGCTCACGGTCTCCCACGCGGCGGCGTTGACCTCGATCGCAAGCGCGCGTGCCGCTGCGAGCCGCATCTCGGCGGCGCCGACGAAGCGCTGGAAGGCAGGGCGCTCGGCCAGCAGCGTTGGCGCCATGCCGCGAGCCTTCGACGTCGCCAGCCGCGAGACTTCGTCGAGGGCGCGGCGTGCCACGCCGACCGCGAACGCGGCGTGCTCGTTGGCCACGAAAGCGGGCCAGCCGAGTCGATATAGCGCGCCGCCCCGACGCGGGACCGCGCTCTCGTGATCCCATGTGAACGCCTCGGGCACGAATCGGTCGTGAACCGAGAAATCGCACGAGCCGGTACCGCGCAGGCCCGCGACCTGCCAGTTGTCATGGATCTCAACGTCGCCGACCGGTATGACGAACACGCGCCGCTCGGAGCCACGCACGCGCGCGGTCCCTGACACCCAGTCCGCGTGGCGAATGCCACTCGCGAACGCCCACCGTCCGCTGATGCGATACCCCCCGTGCGCCGGCTCCGCCGTCCCGGTCGGCATGTAGCAGCCCGCCGCGCGCGGCGTCTTGCCGCCGCCGAAGATCTTGCCGACGGCGGCGTCGCCGAGATAGACGCCGGGGAGTGCGAGCGTGGTCGCGCCGACCATCAGGCACCACCCCGCGGTGGCGTCGATCGCGCTCAGCGCTTCGATGACTTCGATCTGCGTGACGGGATCGGCTTCCGCGCCGCCGAGTACCGCGGGCAGTTTCAGCTTGAGCAGACCAGAGTCGTCGAGCGCTGCCACCGCCGCCGGCGCGAGCGTCGCCGCGCGCTCGGACTCATCGGCGCTTCCCGCGATGACGTCGCGGATTTTCTCCACGGCATTCAGCAGCGACTGACGCGTCTGCGTTCGCTCAGTCAAAGGCGTAGCCCGCTCGGTCATGGCGTACGGGTATACCATGGCGCGCGATGGCCGATCCCGTTCGCGTGCACCTGCGCGTTCCCGGCACGGCGCCTATGCCCGAGCTCATGCGTCTGCTGCGGTCGATCGAGGCGGCGGGCTTTGACGGCGCGGGCATTCTCGACAGTCAGCTGCTCTCGCGCGACACGTTCGTGGTGCTCGGCCAGGCGGCGACGAATACGTCGCGAATCACACTGTTCCCCGCCGTCACCAATCCGTTCACGCGCCACGCGTCGGTCCTGGCCAGCGCCATTGCCACCGTCGAGGAGCTGGCGCCCGGGCGCGTGAAGTTCGTGATGGGCACCGGCTATACGTCCGCGAGCACGATCGGCCGCAAGCCGGCGACGCTTGCGGAGATGCGTGCGTGCATCGGCGCCGTGCGCGCGCTGCTCGCCGGCGAGTCGGTGGCCTTCGACGGCACGCCCGGGCGTCTGGGCTACGCCGCGAAACGCCGAATCCCGATCGTCATGGCCGCCTCGGGCCCGAAAGCGATCGAGCTGGCGGGGGAGATCGCCGACGGCGCGCTGCTGCTGGTCGGCTTCAACCGCGGGATCATCGAGCGAGCGCTCGAGCATCTGGACCGCGGCGCCAAGCGCGCCGGACGGCGAGTCGAGGACCTCGAGATCGTCTGGGCGGTGCGTGTCGGCATCGCGGCAACGGCGGCCGAGGCGCGGCGGCTCGCGCGACCGACGGCGGTGCACTGGGGCGTGCTCCGCTGGGGTGGGCACTGGGTAGAGCCGGCCGGGCTGCGACTGCCGAAGCTCGAGATCCCCGAGGCCGTCTGGAAGATCTATCCCGATCTCTCCCACGCACACGACTGGGAAGCGGCCATCGCCGCGACATCGTTCGTCGCCGACGACGTCGTCGCGCAGCTCTGCGACGCCATCGGGCTGGTCGGTACGCCGGACGACTGCGCGGCGCGCATCGTCGAGATGACCAAGCTCGGCGTGCGCAACCTCTATCTGATGCCGCTGCTCACCTTCGGTCTGCCGGAGCCGGAACTTGCCGCGTTCCGGGATGTTGTCTTCCCAAAGCTCACCGCGGCGGGTCTCCGCCCGGCCCGCTGAGTCGCTCCGAATCCCGCTGCCAAGGAGGCGTGCAATGCGAACCGTGATCGGATTGGTCCTAGCGGTCGTCCTGGGTCTCGCGCTGACCGGACCGGCCGCCGCGCTCGAGGTCGGCGACCGCGCGCCCGACTTCGCGCTGAACGGTCCCGATGGCAAGCCCGTGAAGCTCGCCGACCTGACGGCGAAGGGGCCGGTCGTTCTCTACACGTTCGTCGCCGCCTTCACCAACACGTGAACGAAGGAAGTGGCGGGCTTCGACGCGGCGCTGCCGCAGTTCGAAGCCGCCGGCGCCCAGGTCGTGGGCGTGAGCGCCGATGCGTGGCAGGCCCTCGCGGCATGGAAGACCCAGAACAACATCAAGCATCTGCAGCTCTCTGACTTTCGCCGCACGATGCTGCCGGCGTACGGGGCGATCGTGACCGACGAAAAAAGTCCAATCTATCGCTACCCTAAGCGCGCGTACTTCATCATCGACCGCAACGGCGTCGTGAAGTTCGTCAAGGTCCTCGACAACCCGACGATGCTCCTCGAGCCGGAAGAGGTCCTCGCTGCCGTGAAGGCGTCCGGCAGTTAGGTCGGGTCGGCGCGCTCGCCGCGCGTGCGCAGGCCGCGCGCGCCGAACGCCAGGAGCGCCGCCGCCAGCCATGCCAGCGCGCCGTAGAAGAGGTAGGCGCCCGGCAGGCTGACGGCGGCCAGCGCGCCCGTCACCAGCGGGCTCGCTGCCGTCCCGAACTGCAGCCCGAACGCGAGCCAGCCGAAGGCTGCGCCGCGCTGCTCGCTCGGTACGATCTCGGCGCCGAGCGTGTAGGCGAGCGTGATCGCGCCGCCGAGGCACAGGCCCGCAAGCCCGCGCAGCACCAGCAGCGCCGGCCAGCTGCGCGCGAGCGCCATGGCCGCGCACAACGGTCCGCCCACGAGAAGCACCAGCATCAAGAGCTGCGCGGCGGGGAGCCCGCGCGTGAGCCGGGCGACGACGTTGGAGGAAATCGTCGCCGTCACCGCGGCCACGGAGATGATCGTGCCCGAGACCGCGGCGATGGCGGTGACGCCCGGCAGCTGCGTGATGTGAAGCGGGATCAGCAGGGCCAGGCCGCGGTCGAGAAACTGAGCGATCAGCAGCATCGCGACGACCACGGGAAAGTTGCGTTGCCGGATGACGTCGCGCATGCGTAGCCGCGGCACCTGACGCCCACCCCCGCGCGGCGGCGCGACCTCGCGGAACAGCACGAGCAGCGCCACGAGGGCCAGCGCACACATGCCGGCAGTCACGAAGAACGCGTAGCGGATCCCGAAGTGCGAGGCGACATACCCGCCGGCGGCGGGACCGACGGCATTGCTGAGCAGCTGTGCGGACTGCAGCATCGCGATCACCGCCGGCACGCGGTCAGCGGGCGCCGAGACGCTCGCGAGCGCCATCGCCATCGGCGTGAATCCGGCGAAGAATCCCTGCACGATCCGCGCGACCAGGAACTGCCGCACGGACGTCACGAGCCCCATGGCGGCGATGATCACGACGAAGCCGCCGAGCGAGCGGATCAGCATGAGCTTGCGGCCAAACCGATCGGCCAGTCGGCCGACGAGTGGCCCGAGGAGTCCCGAGACCGCCGGCGTCACCGCCGCCAGCACGCCCGACCAGAGCGCGATGCTCGACGGATCCGTCACACCGAGCTCGTGCACGTACAGCGGCAGGAACGGCGAAAAGAACTGAAAGCCGACGAACGCCACGAAGACGGTGATGGTGAGCGCCCAGACGTTGCGCTGCCAGCCGCCCGCGCCGTTCGTCACGACGCGCCGGCGTTCAGCCGCCGAGATACGCGCGCTGCACGCGCGCGTCGGCCAGGAGCGCCTCGCGACCGCCGACGAGCACGACGCGCCCGGTCTCGAGCACGTAACCGCGGTCGCACAGCTCGAGCGCCTCGACCACGCGCTGCTCCACGAGCAAGATCGTGAGCCGCCGCTCGCGCCGGATGCGATCGATCGTCTCGAAGATCTGCTCGACGATGCGCGGGCCGAGTCCCTGTGACGGCTCGTCGAGCAGCAGCAGCGCCGGCTGCGCCATGAGACCGCGTCCGAGGGCCAGCATCTGCTGCTCGCCGCCAGACAGTGAGCCCGCCAGCTGCCGCTCGCGCTGGCGCAGGATCGGGAACAGCTGCAGCACGACCTCCAGCGCCTCGCTCCGGCGCGCGCGCGCCGCGCGCCGATAGGAGCCGAGCTCGAGATTCTCCCGCACGCTCAGCGTGGGAAACACGCGGCGGCCCTCCGGCACGTGCGCGATACCCGCCGCCGCACGCTCGCTGGGGCGCAGCCGTCCGAGGTCCCGGCCCTGGTAGTCGATGCGCCCCTCGGCCGCCGGCACGGTGCCGGAGATCGCCTTCAGAAGTGTCGTCTTGCCCGCGCCGTTGGGGCCGACGAGCGTGACGAACTCGCCCTCAGCGACCTCGAGCGAGACGTCGCTGAGCGCGTGCAGGCCCTCATAGGTCACGCCGAGGCCGCTGATGGTCAGCACGTCGGCGCCGCCATGCGCGCAAGCCAGCGCTTGCCCAGATAGGCCTCGATGACGGCGGGATTGCGCGTCACGTCGCCCGGCGCTCCCTCGGCGAGCCGCCGGCCCTGATCGAGCACGACCAGGCGGTCGGCCAGTCGCAGGAGCGCCTGCATCGTGTGCTCGATGATGACCACGGTCACGCCACCGTCGCGCACGCGGCGGATCATCCCGATCATGACGTCGACACCGTCGGTCGAGAGCCCCGCCAGCGGCTCGTCCAGCAAGGCCAATTGCGGCGCAGTGGCGAGACATCGCGCCAGCTCCATCAGCCGCAGCTCGAGCGTCGTGAGGCCCCCGGGCAGCGCGTCAGCACGCTGCGTGAGGCCCACCTGCGCCAACGCGCCGAGGGCGACCGTACGCGCGCGGGAGACGGTGCGCTCTCCGACGAACGCGCCGACCATTACGTTCTCGAGCACGGACAGGCGGGGGAACGTGCGGACGACCTGGAACGTTCGTCCCACACCGCGGCGGCACAGCGCGCTCGGCCGCAGGCCCGTGACCTCCGCTCCGCGAAATCGCACACTTCCACGATCTGGGATCAGAAAGCCGTTGAGAATGTTGAAGAGCGTCGTCTTGCCCGCGCCGTTGGGCCCGATGACTCCGAGGATCTCGTGCTCCCGCACGTCGAAGCTGACCTCTGACAGGGCCTGCAGCCCGATGAACGCCTTCCAGACGTCGCGCACCTCGAGCAGCACCGTCCCGGACGGCGTGCTCACAACCGCCGGCGCCGTCGCCGGTGCGACGATCGGCTCGGTCGCGCCGGCGCCGCGAGCGCCGCGGGCGCGCAGAACCTCGTGCACGCGCCAGTAGAGGCCCTCCGGCGCGTAAAGCATGATCAACATCAGCGCCGCGCCGTACACCACTCCCTGGATGCCGGGCAGGCGGTCGCCGAGCGTGGAGTCGAGCACCTCGCTCACCGGTACCATCACCGCCGCGCCGATCAGCGGGCCCCACAGCGTCCCGATCCCGCCGACGAGCGAGACGACCAGCGTCTGCGAGATCACGAGCAGACCGAACACCGCATCCGGCGTGACGATGAAGAGGATCGCGTGGATGTAGACGGCGCCCACGACGGCCGCCGGCGCCGCGCTCAGCACGTACGCCGCCATCTTGGCGCGGAAGGCGTCGACGCCCATCGCCTCCGCGGCCTGCTCGTTCTCCTTGACCGCGCGCAGCCGGTACCCCAGACGCGACGTTTCGATCGCGCGCGACAGCACGAGCGTCGCCGCCAGCACGCCGAGCGCCAGCAGATCGAAGGCGCGCGGCTCGCTGAATTGCATGAACCAGCCGGGCCGGTCGCGAATCATCGGGATCGCGACCTCCTGATAGCCGAGCCAGTCCATCACGATCCGAAAGATCAGCGGATAGGCGAGCGTCGCCAGGCCGAAGTAGATGCCGGCGAGGCGAAACGTCGGCACCCCGATCAGGATGGCCGCGAGCACGGCGACGGCGATGGCGACGAGCATGCCGAGCCACGGCGTCAGACCGGTCTTCACGACGAGCAACACGGTGACGTACGCGCCGATACCGAAGAAGACCTGGTGGCCGAAGGAGATCTGGCCCGCGTAGCCGCTGATGATGTTCCACGCCAGCCCCATCGCGGCCCAGAGGAAGACCAGCGTGAGGACGCGGTGGTGATAGCGCTCCTGCAGCAGAAGCGCGAGCACGAGACCGGCCGCGACGATGGCCGCGATGGCGAGCCAGCCGCGGGCGCGCGACGCCATCACACGGTGCGGGCGCGGCGGCCGAAGAGGCCCTGCGGCCGCAGGTAGAGGACGAGCAGGAACACGATGAACACACCGGTGTTCTGCAGCTGGAACGGCAGCACGAGCAGCGTGAGCGACTGCACCAGGCCGATGACGAGGCCGCCGACGAAGGCGCCGGGGATGCTCCCCAGGCCGCCGAGCACGACGGCGACGAACATCAGCACGATGAAGTTGCCGGCGACGCTCGGCTCGATCGGGTAGTACGTCGCGAGCAGGCCGCCGGCGGCGGCGACGAGCGCGATGCCCACACCGAAGGCGAGCCCGTGCATTGCACGCACGTCGATGCCCTGGTAGCTCGCGGCCTCGGGGTCATCCGCGGATGCTCGCAGCGCGCGGCCGACATCGGTGCGCGTGAGGAAGACGTACACCCCCGCGGCCAGCACGAGCGCCATGGCGAATGCGTACGAGCGAGCCTGGTTCAATAGTATTGGCCCCAGCGCGAACGCCTGGGTGGCGTACGCCGTGCGAATCCCGCGCGGCGTAGGCGTGAGGATCATCGTCGCCGCGTTCGTGATCACGAGCGAGAGCCCGAGCGTGAGAATCAGCTGCGCGTCCATCTGCCGCTGGGGATCGCCGCCGCCGGTCACGCGCGCGAGGAGGCCGCGGTGCACGACCCAGCCAAGCGCGAAGAACGGCGGAATGGTCAGCAGCGCACCGAGGAGGGGATCGACGCCGGCCATGGCGTAGAAGAACGTCAGGTACATCCCGAGCATCATGAAGTCGCCTTGCGCGAAGTTCACGACGCGCATGACGCCGAAGATCAGCGCCAGGCCGATGCTCATCAGCGCATAGACGCCCCCGACGAGCAGGCCGGTGGCGACGTACTGGATGAGCTCAGCGACGACCACCGCGGCGCGCCGGCGTCCGGCCTACTTGTGCCAGGCGACGGGCCGCGTCGCGACCGCGGTCGGCACTACGGTGAAGGGCTCGCCGCCCTGCCACTGCACGATGAGCGGTGTGGCGCCGACTCGGCGGCCGCGCTCGTCGAACTTGATGCGATTGGGATAGAAGGACGTCGCGGCGGGTCCGGACGTCAGGTCGATCTTCGCCAGCGCGTCGCGGATTGCCTTGGGATCGGCCGACTTCGCCTGCTCGATCGCTTCCTTGATCAGCCAGACGTGGCCGTACGTGCACAGCGGGTCCTGGGTCATGAACGGCTCGCCCGTGCGCTGCATGAACTTCTTGACGAATTCCTCCTGGCCCTTCATCGGGTGCGTCGCGACGACGGTCTGGATGCTGTCGAGCATCTCCTTGCCGAGCGTTTTGACGTACTCAGGGGTCACGAGCCACGCGCCCACTCCCTGGATCGGCGACTTCACGCTGAACTCCTTGACCTTCTGAAGCACCTGGATGGAGTCCGGGAAGTTCGTCGCGCCGTAGAAGACGATGTCGGGCTGGGCGGCGCGCAGCTTCTGGACGATGGCCGTCGCGTCGGCCAGCGGCGGCGTCCACACCTCGTCCACGACCAGCTCGATGCCCTTGGCGGCCAGCAGCTTTTCGCGCAGGGGCTTGAAGAAGAACACGGTGGCGGCGGTGTTGTCCCCGACGATCGCCGCTTTCTTGATCGGTCGATTGTTCTTCTTGGCGAGATCGGTCACCAGCTCGAGCGCCTGCTCGGCCTGCAGCGACGACACGGGCGAGGTCTGGAACGTGTACTTGAAGCCGCGCTCGGTGATGCTGTCCGCGTACGAGAGCGTGAGCCACGGCACCTGCAGCCGCTCGGCGACCTCGGTGACGCCGAGCGTGAACGACGACAGCCACGAGCCGATGCCGGCGCTGATCTTCTCGCGTGTCAGAACGCGCTGCGCCGCGCTGACGGCTTTCTCCACGCTGTCGCCGGCGTCCGCCTCGCGCAGCACCAGCTTGGCGCCGCCGAGCGCTTTGATCCCGCCCTGCGCATTGATCTCCTCGATCGCCATGTCGGCGCCCATCTTCTTCAGCTGTCCCTGCCGAGCCCAGCGGCCCGACAGCGGCGCCACGAGCGCGATCTTTACGTCGTCGGCGGCCGGCACCGGCGGCACGATCACCGCGGCGGCGAGCATCATGGCGAGCGTGACGGTCAGCGTGCGGATACGGAGCGACATCGCGATCTCCTTCCGTCGGCAAGAGGGGATTCGGACGGACGGCCGCGACTATACACCCGGGTGGTTGCCTTTCAGGCAGCACGACCGACGGCCGACTGACGCGATCGGGCAGCACGCCCGAGCGGCCGCGCGGTTGGTGCCGCCGGCGCTCGCAAACCGCCGTATTCGCGCAGGTCGGCGCCTCCTTACATCTGGCACGGCTTGTGTACTCGTAGACGGCGACCAATGAAGGCTTTGGGAGGAGGCGAGATCATGGAGAAGGTGGTGAAGGCGCAGGGAGTCCTCGTGGCGAGCATGCTGCTGGTGCTCGTGTCGTTGCCCGCCGTCGCGGTTGCCGTGAACGGCCATCCCGCAGTGCCGGCGGGTCTGCCGCCGGGGACGCACTGCGACTGCGAGACCCGCTAGCGCGCCGAAGCGACTGGCACTGGCGCGCCCGCTGATCTAGGATGCGTGCCCGAAAGGGGCCATCCATGACGGCGAAAAAAGGTACGGGACTCCTGATGGTGTGGGCCGAGGTGCCGGCGGAGAAAGAAGCCGAGTTCAATCGCTGGTACAACGAGGAGCACCTCGCTGAGCGGCTTGCGATCCCGGGCTTCCTGAGCGGCGCGCGGTACGAGGCGGTGAAGGGCGGGCCCAAGCACCTCGCCGTCTACGAGCTCGAGAGTCCGGCCGTGCTCGAGAGCGACGCGTACAAGAAGGTCGCGACAAATCCCACGCCGTGGACGCAACGCACGGGACCGCAGGCCGTCGCCACCACGTTCATCCGCAACGTGTACGCGATGATCCATCCCCGCGCGGTGACGCCATCGATCGCCGCGAGCGGGATGGCGCCCGCGCTGCAGCTCGGACGCATGGACGTGCCGGCCGAGGTCGATCGCGAGTTCAACGAGTGGTACAACTCGATCTACGTCCCGAATTACGAAAAGGTGCCCGGCGTGATCCGCGGTCGTCGCTACCGCGCGGTGGCCGGCTCGCCGGCGTACTTGACGTTCTACGAGTTCGAGCATCCGCGCGTCTCGGAGAGTCCCGAGTGGCACGCGCAGCGTAACGCCGTGCCCGCGTCCGAGCGCATGCGCGGGGTCATGCGCCACGCACCGGGCTCCCCGGGCGTGTACGTGAAGACTTTCGAGCTGAAGCGCTGAGGTGGCGACTGAAGTAACGTTCGAGCGCGACGGACGTGTGGCCGTTGTCACGATCGATCGTCCGTCGGATCAGAACCGTCTCACGCGCGAGGTGCTGCTGACGCTCGAGGAGATCGTGCAGCGCCTCGCCGGCGACGACGAGACGCAGGCCGTCGTGCTGACCGGCGCCGGCTCGCAGTTCTTCTCGATGGGCATCCTCAATCCCGTCGTGCGCGCCAGCTACAGCAAGCCGCAGATTCTCGAGCTCGTGCGCACCGCCAACCGCGTGTACGACGCACTGGAGGCGCTGCCGCAGGTCGTCATCGCCGCGCTCAACGGTGCCGCGCGCGCGGGCGCGGCCGAGCTCTCGCTTGCCTGCGACATCCGGCTCGCCGCTGCGCACGCGACGTTCGCGCTGCCGGAGGCGCTGTGGGGCGGCTTCCCCGGCGCCGGCGGACCGGTGCGGCTGCCGATGCTCGTCGGCCGCGCGCGGGCCCTGGAGCTCATCTGCACCGGCCGCGAGCTGGACGCCACCGAGCTCGAGCGGCTCGGCCTCGTCCTCGCCGTGCATCCGAGCGAGCGCCTGCTGCCCGAGGCGCGCGCGCTTGCCACGCGCATCGCAGCCAGCGGCCCGCTGGCCACGCGCGGCGCCAAGCGCATCGTGCGTACGCGCCTGATGTCCGGCTTCGGCGAGGCGCGTGCGCTGTCCGACACGCTGCGTGCGGCACTCGAGTGGAGCCAGGACGTCGACGAAGGCATGGCGGCACATCGCGAGGGCCGCGCGCCGCATTTCACCGGGCGCTGAGCGATGCGCCCGGCGAGCCAGACGCTCGGCGCGCTCGTCGACGAGATGGCCACGGCGCACCCCGTCGCCGAGGCGGTGGTCTTCCGCGGCGAGCGGCTGAGCTTCTCGGGGGTGCGGGACCGCGCGGACTCCGTGGCGCGCGCGCTGCTGGCGCTCGGCGTCCGCAAGGGCGACCGCGTCGTCGTGGTGCTGCCGAACCGGCCCGAGTGGCTGATCGCCGCTATCGCCGCGGCCAAGATCGGCGCGGTGACCGCCGCCCTCAGCACGTTCTCGACTCCGCGCGAGCTGGCGTGGATGCTCGAGCACGCGCAGCCGCGCGTCGTCGTGACGATGGAGACGTTTCGCGGCCGCGATTATCTCAGCGCGATCCGAGAGGTATGTCCGGAGCTGGGGCACGCGGCCCCGGGTGCGCTGCGCAGCGAGCGGCTACCCGAGCTGCGCGCGGTGATCACGATCGGTGCGCGGCGGCACGACGGCATCCACGCGTGGGCCGATCTTCCGGCGCGTGGCGCGGACGTCCGCGCCAGCGCGCTGGCCTCGGCACAGGCGGAGGTCGGCGCCGCCGACCCGTGCTTCATCCTGTACACGTCCGGCTCCACCGCGACGCCGAAGGGCGTGATCCTCGCGCACGGCGGCGTGATCGCCAACGGCTTCGACATCGGCGAGCGCCAGCATCTCACCGCCGCCGACCGTGTGTGGCTGGCCGTCCCGCTCTTCTGGTCGTTCGGCTCGGCCAACGCGCTACCGGCGATCCTCACGCACGGCGGCGCGCTCGTCCTGCAAGAGAGCTTCGAGCCGGGCGAAGCGCTGGCGCTGCTGGACGAGGAGCGCTGCACGGTGTACTACGGCATGGCGAACATGGCGCGGGCGATGCTCGAGCATCCGGATCGGCCGCGGCGCCCGCTGGCCGCGATGCGGACCGGGCTCACCATCGGTCTGCCCGAGGACGTCGCGATGACGATGGAGGCCGTCAACGCCCGCGAGCTGTGCAACGTGTACGGCGCGACCGAGACGTACGGCAACTGCGCGGTCACTGACGCCGGCGACGCGCTCGACATTCGACTCTCGACCCAGGGTCGGCCGCTGCCGGGTATGGAGATCCGCGTCGCGGATCCCGCGAGCGGCCGTGTTCTGCCGGCCAGCGAGGTCGGCGAGCTGCGCGTTCGTGGCTGGGTCACGCCCGGGTACTATCGCGAGCCGGAGCAAACGCGCGCCGCGTTCGACGCCGATGGGTTCTTCGTCACGGGTGATCTCGGCACGCTCGGCGACGACGGCCGCGTGCGGTTCCGCGGGCGGCTGAAGGAGATGATCAAAACGGGCGGCATCAACGTCGCGCCGCTCGAGGTCGAGGGCGTGCTGCTCGCACATCCAGCCGTCAAGCAGGCGTACGTCGTGGGCCTGGCCGATCGTGCGAAGGGCGAGATCGCGGCGGCCGCTGTCGAGCTGCACGACGGCGCCACGGTGAGCGGCGAGGCGCTGATGGCCTTCTGCCGCGAGCGCCTCGCCAGCTACAAGGTGCCTGCGCGCATCGTGTTCAGAAAGGCCGACGAGTTTCCGCGCACGGCGACGGGCAAGGTGCAGAAGCCGCGTCTGCGCGAGGATCTGGAGCGCACAGGCTGATGCGCGCCGTCGTCTGCCGCGAGTGGGGCGAGGTCGAGAGTCTCAAGATCGAGGACGTCCCGGCGCCAACGCCGAGACCCGGCCAGGTCCTGATCGACGTGAAGGCGACGGCGGTGAACTACGCCGACTCGATCATGGTCGCCGGGCGCTACCAGACGAAGCCACCGCTGCCGTTCAGTCCTGGGCTGGAGACGGCGGGCGTCGTGGCCGCCTGCGGCGAGGGCGTGACGCGCTTTGCGCCTGGCGATCGTGTCATGGCGATCCTGGCTTACGGCGGTCTCGCCGAGATGGCGGTGGCCGACGAGGTCGAGACGTTCCGGCTCCCGGCCGGCATGCCGTTCGACGAGGCGGGCGCGTTTCCCATCGCGTACTTCTCGAGCCACGTGGCCCTCCGGTGGCAGGGTCGCCTCGAGCCCGGCGAGACGCTGCTGGTGCTTGGCGCCGCGGGTGGCGTCGGCCTCACCGCGGTGGAGATCGGCAAGGCGATGGGCGCGCGCGTCATCGCGGGTGCGAGCACCGCCGAGAAGCTCGCGGTCGCGCGCGAGCGCGGCGCCGACGCGACCGTCAACTACGCCACCGAAAAGCTGACCGAGCGCGTGCTCGCGCTGACGGACGGCAAGGGCGCCGACGTATGCTTCGATCCGATCGGCGGCGAGCTCTTCGACGCGGCGCTCTCGGCACTGGGCTGGGGCGGACGCATTCTTCTCGTCGGCTTCGTGGGCGGCGTGCAGCAGATCCCGGCCAATCGACTGCTCGTCAAGCACCGCGCCGCGCTGGGCTCGTCGCTGCGCTACTTCCGCTGGCACGCGCCGGATAAGCTCGAGCGCTCGGTCGACGAGCTGTTCAGGTGGTACGGCGAGGGCAAGCTGCGGCCGCTGGTCAGTGACCGTGTGCCGCTCGCGCGCACCGTCGAGGCGATTCGTCGCCTCACCGACCGCAAGGCGCACGGCAAGATCGTCGTCCTGCCCCACGGGGCATAGATGGAGATTCGTGTCACGCGCGAGGGTCCGCACATCGTCGTGCTGACCATCGACAACCCTGCGCGGATGAACGCGCTGACGCGCGCGATGATGGTGGAGCTCGGAAGTTTGTGGGACGAGCTCGAGCGCGGCGCCTGCCGCTGCATCGTGCTGACCGGTGCCGGCGAGCGTGCGTTCACCGCCGGCGCCGACATGAGCGGGGATCTCTCCGCCCCCGCGGAGCTGGCGCGCATCGTCAACCACGCGCTGCTCAAGCTCGACGAGTTCAGCAAGCCGATCGTGGCCGCCGTCAACGGCGATTGCGCCGGCGGCGGCGTTGAGCTGCTACTGGCCACGGACGTCCGCGCCGCGGCGCCGCACGCGCGCTTCGGCCTGCCCGAGGTGAGGTGGTCCGTCTATCCCTTCGGCGGCGCCACGATCAAGCTCGTCGCGCAGATCGGCTACGTGCACGCCATGGAGCTTTTGCTGACGGCGGGGCTCATCGACGCGGGCGAGGCGGCGCGCATCGGCCTGATCAATCGCGTGGTGCCCGCCGACCGCCTCATGCCCTGGGCGCTCGAGACGGCTGAGCGCATCGCCGCCAACAGCCCATCGGCGGTGCAAGCGGTGAAGCGACAGATCACCGCGACGCTGGCCGAGCACGCGCGAGCGCGCGAGGCGCTGGACCAGACGCTCGGCGATCAGGTGCGAGGCAGCGCGCACTTCCGCGAAGGCGTCGCCGCGTTTCGCGAAAAGCGCGCGCCCCGCTACGAATAAAACTCGGAGGGGCGCCTCACAGGCGCGCCTCCGGCGCGACGGCCCCCTCCGATGCCTCCCCCCGGGAAGGATTGCGCCGGCAAAGCCGGCGCTCGAACACCGGGTCTCTTACAGCGCGCGGTAGACCTCCGTCTCGAACTTCGTGAGCAGGTCGATGGTCGTCTCGTCGAAGAAGGGCAGAAGCTGCGACAGAAACACGCCGCACACGCGCTTGCCGCGGTCGATCCAGAAGTAGGTGTTCGCGAGACCCGCCCACGCCAGGCTTCCAGCCGACCGGCCGGTGGGCAGCGCCGCCGTGTTGATGACGAAGCTCAAGCCCCACTTCGTCGACATCCCGCCGAAGAGCTCGACATCCCTCGAAAGCCCGGGGATTGCGCTCGTCATCGGGCCGACCTCGAGGGGGCCGATGTGATTCTGCGCCATCTGCTCGACTGTCTCGGGACGCAGCACCGGCGCGCCGTTGAACGTGCCACCGTGCAGGATCATCTGCGTGAACGCCAGGTAGTCGGGCGCAGTCCCGTTCAGCCCGCCTCCCCCCATGAAGAATTCGGGCTCCTCGGGCAGCGCGAACTCGATCGGCGCCAGCGTGCCCTTGTCGTCACGCTGGTGGACGCTGGCCAGGCGCGCGCGCTGCCCCGCCGAAAGCTTGAACGATGTGTCCTTCATGCCGAGCGGCCCGAGCACGTTCTGCTGCAAGTACGCGTCGAGCTTCTGGCCCGACACGTTCTCCACGATCTTGCCGACCCAATCGATGTTGATGCCGTACTCCCAGCCCTCACCGGGATCGAACAGCAGCGGTGTCGTGAGCGCGGCGTTCGTGCATGTGGTGATGCCGGGCGTATCCGTCACCGTTTGATACTGCGCGATCTCGGTTCGCCAGATCTCGTAGCCGAATCCGGCCGTGTGTGTGAGCAAGTGCCGTAGCGTGATCGGCCGCTTGGGCGCGCGCAACCGCGGCTGCCCCGCGGCGTCGAAGCCTTCCAGCACCTGTGCTTTTGCCAGGGCGGGTGCCGACTGGGCGGCCGGCGCGTCGAGCGCGAGCTTGCCGCGCTCGACGAGCTGCATGGCCGCGGTGGCCGTGATGGCTTTCGTCATCGACGCGATCCACACGACCGTGTCGAGCGTCATCGGCGCGTCCTTGCCGAGCTCGCGGCGGCCGAAGGCGCCCTGGTAGAGCACGCCTTTGTCCGTCGCGGCCATCGCGACGATGCCGGGCATCTTCTTCGACTCGACGGCCTCGGTGAACATCGCATCGACGGTCTTCAGACTTGTCATGGCTTTCTCCGCGATGTCGAAACAATCGGTGCGGGGCCCGATCGGGCCCCGCCGCCTTTACGCCTCGAGCTTGTAGAAGGCCTTCGCGCCGCCGGCGAGGATCTGGCGCTTTGTCTCGGCCGACAGCTCCGGCCGATCGGCGATCATCTTCGGCGCGCCGGGGAAGAAGCCGTCCGGATGCGGATAGTCCGTCGCCCACAGGATCTTGGACGGGCCGATGAAGTCGGCCAGCACGTTGAGGCTCTTCTCGACGGGCTCGAACGAGATCCAGCAATTGCGCTGGAAGAGCTCGCTCGGGCGCATCGACAGGCCGGAATCGTTGAAGCCCTGGTCGTCGAAGTGCCGGTCCATGCGGTCGAGCCAGGGCGCGATCCAGCCGCCGCCGGATTCGAGGAAGGCGATGCGGACCTTCGGGTGACGATCGCACACGCCCGACCAGATCACGCTCATGGCCGCCAGCATCATCTCCATCGTGTGCGAGATGATGTGCTTGGCGCCGCGCGTCTCGAAGCGGTCGACGCCGACCTGCGGCATGCCGCCGCTGGCGCCCTCGTGCAGACCGATCGAGAAGTCCAGCTCCTCGACCTCGTTCCAGAACTTTTCGTAGTCGGGGTGGTGGAGCATGCGGCCGTTGTAGGGATTCGGGCGCAGGAAGCCCGCGCGCATGCCGAGGCGATTGCGCGCGTACCGCATCTCCTCGATGGCCGCGTCGATCGACTGCATCGGCAGCATGGCGACGCCGAACAAACGGTCCGGGTACGGTGAGCAGTAGTCGGCCAGCCAGCGGTTGTACGCACGGCACACGGCGGCCGCCAGCGCGGGATCCTTGATCGCGCCCGAGAACAGGCCGACGCTCGGATAGAGGAACGCCGCGTCGATCCCGTCGAGGTCCATGTCGGGGATGCGCGCGTGCGGGTCGAAGCCGCCCTTGCGGCCGTCGATGTACTGCATCGTCTCTTCGGGGACCTCGCCCTGGCGTGCGCCGATCGCCCCGATCACGCCAAAGCCCTTTTGGCTGCCGAGCACCTGGCCTTCGACGTCGAGACGCTCCTTGCCGTCGGTGTCCCGCACGATGCGCGGCGCGCGATCGCGGAACTTGGGATCGATGTACTTGTCCCAGATGTCGACGGGCTCGAGGACGTGACCGTCGGCGTCGATGACGTTGTAGGTGCGCGGCATGGCGGACCTCCTCTAGGACGGTGCGGTGATGAAACCACCGCGCCGGATGGTCGTCAAGACGGGCGCGCCGCCCGGATAGCCCGCCACACGCGCTCGGGCGTGGCCGGCATCTCCATGTGCTCGACGCCGAATTCGGCGAGCGCGTCGACGATGGCGTTGACCGTCGCCGCCAGCGCAGGCGTCGTGCCGCCCTCGCCGCCGCCGCGCAGCCCGAGCGGGTTGGTGGTCGACGGCACCTCACTGATTTCCGTCGTGAAGCTCGGCAAGTCGTCGGCGCGCGGAAGCACGTACTCCATGAACGTCGCGCCGAGCATCTGGCCGTCGGCGGTGTAGTGGCAGTCCTCCCACAGCGCCTGGCCCACACCGGCGGCGATGCCGCCGTGCGTCTGGCCGTGCAGAATCATCGGGTTCACCGCGCGCCCGCAGTCGTCGACGCACGTCCACCGCACGACCTCGACGACGCCGGTCTCGGGATCCACCTCGACTTCGCACACCGCGCAGCCGTAGGGAAACGACGGCACGGGATTGGTCTCGTCACTCTCGCCGGCGAGCGGCCCGGCCAGCGCGGCCGGCGCGTCGGCGCGCAGCGCCGCCCGCGCGACGTCGAAGAGTCCGACGGCGCGATCGGTGCCCCGCACGCCGAAGCGGCCGCGCGCGAACTCGATGTCGGCGTCGGCCGCCTCGAGCAGCCACGCGGCGATCCGCGCGCCACGCTCGATGATCTGGTCGCCGGCCTTCGCCATCACCACGCCCGCCTGGCGCATCGAGCGGCCGGAGTGCGAGCCGCCGCCCACCGGAGCGATCTCGGTATCGCCGGTGATGACGCGCACCTGCGACAGCTCGACGGCGAACCATTCGACGATGAGCTGCGCGAAGCTGGTCTCGTGCCCCTGGCCGGAGGACAGCGTGCCGATGACCACGTCGATACGCTCGTCCGGACGCACGGTGATGAACGCGCGTTCGCGCGGCGCCCCCGTGTTGAGCTCGAGATAGTTCGACAGCCCGATGCCGCGATAGCGCCCGCGCGGTCGCGCCTCCGCACGGCGCGATTCGAAGCCCTTCCAGTCGGCCAGCGCCACCGCGCGCGCCATGACGCCGGGATAGTCGCCGCTGTCGTAGACGAGGCCCATGGGATTGCGGTAGGGCATCGCGCTCGGCGGGACGAGATTGCGGCGGCGCAGCTCGACGCGGTCGAAGCCGTGGCGGCGCGCGGCGATGTCGATGAGCCGCTCGAGCACGTACATGACCTCGGGGCGTCCGGCGCTGCGATACGGGTACGTTGGCGACGTGTTGGTGAGCACCGCGCGCCCGCGCACGTACCCGGCGGGGAAGTGGTAGAGGCTCGGCAGGACGCCGCTGCCCTTGCCGAGCGGAATGAACGAGACGGCGTGCGCGCCGACGTTGCTCGTGTGGGTGCCGCGCAGCGCAAGGAACTTGCCGTCGGCATCCAGCGCCAGCTCCATGTGCGAAACGAGATCGCGCGCGTGAAAGTCGGTCAGGAACGCTTCGCGGCGCTCGCACGTCCACTTCACGGGCCGTCCCAGCCGCCGGGCCGCCCACGGCATGAGCGCGAACTCCGGATAGCAGGCGTTGCGCGTGCCGTAGTTGCCGCCGACCTCGCGGGCGACGACACGCAAAGCCTGCCGCGGGAGGCCGAGCGTCTCCATCAGGTCATGCTTGATCCGCTGCACGCCGCCCGAGCCGGCGTAGAGCGTTACGTGCTGGCGGTCGGCGTCATAGACGGCGAGCGCGACGCGCGGCTCGAGCGGCACGCCGGTCACGCGGTTGACATGCGTCTCCAGCCGTACCACGTGCGTTGCCCGGGCGAGGGCGGCGTCGGCCTCAGCGGCGTCGCCGGTGTCGGCGTCGACGCACAGGTTCGAGCCCGCTTCAGCCCAGACGAGGGGCGCGCCGGGCGCGGCGGCGTCGAGCGCGCCGGTGACCACAGGCAGCGGCTCGTACTCGACGCTGACGGCCTCGGCGCCGTCGCGCGCCGCCGCCGCCGTCTCGGCGACCACCATCGCGACCGCTTCGCCGACCATACGGACGTGGCCGTCCGTCGGCATCGGCGGATGCGGCGCGATGAAGTGCGGCGAGCCGTCACGGTTGTGCAGTTGCGGCTCGTACGGATTGGCGGGCACAGGCCGGTGCGGGATGGGTTGCAACCCGTCGGCAGCGACGTCGGCGCCGGTCAGCACCGCGATGACGCCGGGTACCTTCAGCGCGGCGCCGCTGTCGATCCGCACGATACGCGCGTGCGCGTGCGGCGAGCGCACGAAGCAAGCGTAGGCCTGGCCCGGAAGGTTGAAGTCATCGCTGTAACAGCCGCCCCCGGTGACCAGCCGCGCGTCCTCCACGCGCCGCACGGGCTTGCCGAAGCCGTTGACGGCGGTGCGCGTGCGCGACTGCAGCAGCGACATCGCTATTCCGCGAACTGGGCGGCACGCCAGCGCAGCGCGGCGCCGAGGCCCTCTTTCTCGCGGATCTCGTCGAACTTCGTGCCGATCTCGGTGCGCGCGGCGTAGAGCGGGGCCAGGACGTCGACGCCCGCGTGCATCGCGGCGAGGAATCCCGAGCACTCGGCGCCGCGGTTGATGGCCAGCTTCGTCGCGGCCAGCGCCTCGGGCGACATGAGCGCCATGCGGCGCGCGACCTTCATCGTCGCGGAAGAGAGCTCCGCGCGCGGGACGACGCGATTGACCATCCCATAGGCGAGCGCCGTTTTCGCGTCGATCGGATCGCCCAGATAGAGCAGCTCGCGCGCGCGCTTGAGACCGATGATCCACGGCATCACCATCACCGGGCCCACGTTCGAGAAGCGGATCTCCGGCTCGCCGAACTGCGCATCCTCGGCGGCGATCGTGAGGTCGCACACCATCATCAGCTCGCAGCCGCCGCCCAGACAGTGGCCCTGCACGGAGGCGATCACGGGCTTCTTCATCGTCCACGGCGTGAGCTCGAGTCGCGCGTCGTCGGTGAGCGATTCGTGCCAGGCCAGCGCGTTGCCTTTGCGCGCGGCCCGCGCCGGATTCGGCGAGATGTCGTAGCCGGCGCAGAAGCTTCGCCCCTCGGCGCGCAGCACGACCACGCTCGTGGCGGGATCACGATCGGCCTCGTGGAAGCGCTCGATCAGGAGCTTCTTGAGCTCCAGGCTGATCGCGTTCAGCTTGTCGGGGCGATTCAGCGTGACGATGCCCACGCGGCCGTCGGAGGCGTACGTGACGACGCTCATCGGGCTCGGCTCAGCGGGACGAAGATCGACACGCGCGGCTCGGGGCCGACCTCGCGCGTCACGTGACCCTGGCCTGTGAGGTCCTCGGCGATCAGGATGTCACCGGGGCCGAGGCGGCGGACCGTGCCGTCACCGATCTCGATGTCGACGGCGCCGGACAGCGTGAAGACGGCAGCGTAGGCCGGCGCGTGATGCCACGGATTGGTGCGCCGCGGCGCAAAGCGACGCACGACGATGCCACTGCCCGGGATCAGCTCGGCGCTTTCCGACTGGTCGCCGAGCGGCTTGAAGTCCGGCTCGATCTCCTGGAAGTGCGATTTGCCATCCGGGCTGCTGTAGATGCGGATGATCGCCATTGGCGCCTCACTGACTCACGTTACGGATGAACTTCTCGGGCGGGTCCGGACCCCACTGGCTCCTGAATCCCTGCTCGACCGACAGCAGGTTGCCGCCGCTCTTGGCGTTCAGCCGGTCAGTGTCGGCCCAGCGCTCGTGCACGCGCCCCCACGGATCGGCCCAGTAGTCGAAGACCTGGCTGCCGAGCAGGTGTCGCCCGACACCCCACATGTGCTCGTACTTGCCGACCTTCGTGAGGTACTCGTGGTCCTTGAACACGGCGTCGACGTCGGGGACCTCGAACGACATGTGGTTGAGCCCCGCGCGCTCGTTCTGCACGCAGAACAGCGTGTGGTGATCGACGTACTCGTCGCCGCGATCACAGCGGTTGAACGAGCCGATCAGGTGCTCGGGGTCGCCGGCGTACACGTCGTCCGAGCGGATGAACCCCAGCGTCTCGCGGAACCACTGCACCGTGTCCTTCACCTTCGGCGTGGCGAGCACGCCGTGGCCCATTCGCTTGACGGGTGAGGGCGACGGGCGCAGCCGCATGAGATTACCGGCGCGCCGCAGGGGTTCGGCACCGCTGTTCATGTGCTGCTCGGGAACCGCGATCGGCGGCAGCGGCTCGATGCCGTACACGACCTCGATCTGGTAGCCGTTCGGCTCGCGCAACCGCACGCGCCGGCCGCCGCCCGGTTCGTCGATCGATTCCATCTCGGAAGCGCCGGGTGCCTTTGCGACGCGGCGGAGATCGTCCTCGCTCGCCGCGTAGTAGGCGAGACCGACGAATTTCGGGTCGCCCTTCTCGGTGATGTGCAGGTGATGCATGGCATCGGTCCCGCGCATGTACAGCGCGGTCGGCGTACGAGCGGCACGGATCATCCCGAAGTGCGTGAGAAATTCCTCGGCCGCGTCCAGATCGGGTGCGCGCAGCCGGCCGTAGGCGAGGTCCTTCACTTTGATCATCGGCGAATCTCCATGCGACGGATCAGGCCGTTGTCGATCTCGTAGACGTGCTGGACCATCTGGTCGGTCACCACGGCGCCGCGCAGATCACGGACCACCTGGTGGACGTCGACCACCACGCGTCCGCGGTCGATCGCGTTGAAGCCGCGCGGCTCGACGTGCGGGTCGATCATGGTCCATTGCCGGCTCCAGTAGGCGCGCACCGCCTCGCGGCCGCGAACGTACCCGCCCTCCATCCCGTTCGGCCACTCGACCTCGGGATGCATCGTCGCGAGCGCGCGATCGATGTCGCGCGCGTTGAACGCCTCATAGGCGGCGGTCAGCAGCTCCACTCGCTACCGTCTCCAGCCGAGCCAGTCGCACACGCCGCGGTCGGCCACGGACGTTCTCGAGTGTCGGCGCCCCAGATGTGAACCTGTGAGTCGACGATCAGCATGAAGGCTTCCTTTCCGGCGCGGCGGTGGCGCTACTGGCCGCCGGTCACGTCGATCGTCACGCCGGTGACGAAATCGGCGTCGCTCGAGGCGAGAAAGCAGATCACGCGCGCCTGATCCTGCGGCTCGGCGATGCGCCGCAGCGGCACGCGCTCGCGCTCGCGCGCCTGCTGCTCGGGCGACATGCCGTCCCAGCGCGGCCGCAGGCGAGGACTCAGGGTCAGGCTCGGCGCGATCGCGTTGACCGTGATCCCGTGCGGGCCCAGCTCGAACGCGAGCTTGCGCGTGAGCGCGATGATCCCGCCCTTGGCCGTCGCGTAGGCGCTGCTGCTGCTCTCGCTGAGACCGCGGCCGGCGATCGAGGAGATGTTGACGATCTTGCCGGCGCGCTGGCGCTTCATGATGGGAACCACGGCGTGGCAGAACAGAAACGTCCCCGTCAGGTTGAAATGCAGCAGCCTCTGCCAGTCGGCCAGCGAGATCTCGTCGATCGGCGCCGCCGGCTTGCCGATGATGGTGCTGCCGCCGACGGCGTTGACGAGGATGTCGATGCGGCCGTGATCCTGGACGGTGCGCTGCACCGTCGCTTCCACCTGGGCGGCGTCGAGCGCGTCGGCGACGAGCGTGTGCGCGGTGCCGCCGCCGGCACGGACGGCGCCGATCGCCTCGTCGAGCGCGGCCTTGTCGGTGTCCACGAGGACGACAGTGCCGCCCTCGCGGCCGATGATCTCGGCGGTGGCGCGGCCGATGCCGCGCCCGCCCGCGGTGATGAGCGCGGTTCGTCCCTGGAATCTCATGGTGGCGGGAGTGTACCCTACTCGCCGCCGGCGACAAGGAGGCCGCGATGGACATTCCGGACAACGGCTGGGGACTCGAGGGCAAGGTCGCACTCGTCACGGGCGGTGGCGCCGCGGGCGACGGCATCGGCAACGGGCGCGCGGCGGCCATTCTGCTCGCGCGCGCGGGTGCGAAGGTCGTGGTCGCCGATCGCGATCTCAAGCTCGCACGGCGCACGGCGGAGATGATCGAGTCCGGCGGCGGCCAGGCCATCGCCGTCGAGGTCGATGTCACGCGCGCCTCCGACTGCGCCGCGCTGGTGAAGACGGCCGTCGAGCGGTTCGGGCGGCTCGACGTGCTCGACAACAACGTCGGCATCGGTAGCCGCGGCTCCGTCGTGGATCTGGCGGAAGAGGAGTGGCGCCGCGTGATGCAGGTCAACGTCGAGACCATGTTCCTCGTTGCCAAGCACGCGATCCCGGTGATGAAGGGCACCGGCGGCGGCGCCATCGTCAATGTCTCGTCGATCTCCGCGCTGCGGCCGCGCGGGCTCACGGCGTACACGACGTCCAAGGGCGCCGTCATCGCGCTCACGCGCGCCATGGCCGTGGACCACGGCCGGGACGGCATTCGCGTCAACTGCGTGGCGCCCGGGCCGGTCTACACGCCGATGGTCTACGCGGGCGGGATGTCGCCGAAGGCGCGCGAGACGCGCAAGAACGCGTCGGTGCTGCGGCAGGAGGGCACGGGCTGGGACATCGGCTATGCCGTGCGCTTCCTGCTGTCGGATTACGCGCGCTACATCACGGGTCACACGCTCGTCGTCGACGGCGGGACCACGCTGATGGGGCCGGAGCGGGATTACTCCGGGTAAGCAGCGTCAGCCCTTGAGGCCGCTGACGCGCACGCCCTCCACGATGCGCTGGTTGGCGACCACGAAGACGACGAGGAGCGGCAGCGCGCTCAGCGCCGCGCCGGCCATGATCGGGCCGTACGATTCCGAGCTGTACGCGCTGCGCAGGAGCGCGAGCGCGACGGGCAACGGAAACATCTCCGGCTTGTTCACGGCGATCAGCGGCCACAGGAAATCGTTCCAGGCCGAGCGAAAGGCGAAGATCGCCAGTGCCGCGAGCACCGGCTGCGAGAGCGGCAGCACGATGCGCGTGAAGATCTGCCAGGCGTTTGCCCCGTCGATGCGCGCGGCCTCCTCGAGGTCGGCCGGCATCGTGAGAAAGAACTGGCGCAGGAGAAAGACGCCGAACGCGAAGGTCATGGCCGCCTCGGGCACGATCAGACCCTGGTAGGTGCTGAGCCAGCCGAGCTGCTGAACTAGCACGTACTGCGGCACCAGGACGACCGCGTTCGGAATCATCAGGCTGCCGATGAGCACGGTGAAAATGGTGTCGCGGCCGGGAAACCGCATCCGGGCCAGCGGGTACGCCGCCATCGCGCTCGTGAGCACGACGATGGCGACCGTGCCGAGCGCGATCACCAGGCTGTTGCCGAACGCGCGGCCGATGCGCGTCGTCCGTGAGCTGCTGAACAGGACCTCCTCGTAATGCGACGCGGTCACCGGCCACGGAATCCACTCCGGCGGCAGCCGGACGATATCCGCGGTGACCTTCACCGACGTCACCATCACCCAGACGATGGGCGCGAGCCAGACGGCGGCGAGCACGCCGAGGGCGAGCGTCAGCACGAGGGCCTGCACGCGCTGGCGGCGCACGCTCAGTACTCCGTATGCCCGCGCAGCAGCCGAAACTGCATCACCGAGAACACCATGATGATGGCGAACAGCACCCAGGCCATGGCCGACGCGGTCCCGAACTGGAAAAAATTCTGGAACGCCGTCTCGTAGAGGTGTTGCACGACCGTGCGCGTGGCGTCGCCGGGGCCGCCGCCGGTGAGCACGAACACCTGGCCGAAGATCTGGAACGAGCCGATGACGTGCGTGACGACGACGAAGAGCAGCACGGGCCGCAGCAACGGCAGGGTGATGGCCCAGAACGCGCGCCAGCCGCCGGCGCCGTCGAGGGCGGCGGCCTCGTAGAGCTCGCGCGGGATGTCCTGCAGCCCCGCCAGGTAGATGACGAGATAGTAGCCAGTCACCCACCACACCGTCGTGCCGATGATCGCCCACATCGCCGTGGACGGATCGGCGAGCCACGACCGCGCGGGAACACCGAGGGCACGCAGGTAATAGTTGAACGGTCCGACGACGGGGTCGAGTAGCCACAGCCACGCCAAGCCCACCGTCACCACCGACAGCGTGAACGGAAAGAAGAAGACGCCGCGAAGGACGTTGCGCAGCGCTCCGCGGTTGAGGGCGAGCGCCAGCAGGAGTGGCACGGCGAGGATCGGCAGCGTGCTGGCCACCGTGTAGAACGCGGTGTTCCAGAGGCTCACGGCGAAGCGTGTGTCGTCGGCGAGTCGCGCGTAGTTGGCGAGACCGACGTACTGATACGTCGCACGCCCGAGTCTCGCGTTCGTGAACGACAGCCGCAGGCCCTCGAGCAGCGGATAGAGGCGGAAGACGACGAACAGCACGAGGCCGGGCAGGAGGAACAGCCAGGCCGTTCCCGTCTGCCGGCGACGGCGCCGCGGCACGCTCAGTCCGGCAGCGCGTTGATCTGCCGGGCCAGGTCCTCCATCGCGGCCTTGGCCGGTTTCTGCCCCGTGTACATGCTGTCGATCACCGGCCGCGTGAGGTTTTCCGCGGCGACCCACTTCGGCGTCGGCTGCCCGACCTGCCAGTTCGGCGCCTGCGCCAGCAGCGTCTTGAGGACGGGATCGGCGGTGATTCGCGGATCGCCGTGCGCCTTGCGACTCGCCGAGACCTGGCCCGCCTTCAGCGTCCACTCCGCGACCTGATCGGTCATCCACCGGATGTGCGTCCAGGCCGCCTCGCGGCGGCTCCGATCGGCGCTCTTGGGCTTCGGAAACGCGTACTGGTGCGGCATCGACCAGACGATCGGCTGCTTGTAGAGCCGTGGCACCGGCGCCGCGGTGAAATCCACCTTGGCGTCTCGCAGACCGGTGAAGTTCCACGAGCCCGCGAGCCACATGCCGAGTCGGCCGGCGATGAACGCGTCGCGACAATTGGCGTTCGCGGGCGGCGCGATGCCCAGCGCGCCGCCGAGACCGGACCAGAATTCCGCGACCTCGACCGCGGCCGGATCGCCAACACCTGCGCGCTTGAGGTCGGCGGTATAGATGTTCGCGCCGTTCTGCCAGAGCAAGTTGTGGAAGCCCCACGTGTAGCGCCCAGGGTTCAGCGTGCCGATCGCGAAGCCGAATGCATCGCCTCGGGTCATCTTCTTGGCCATGGTGACGAGCTCGTCACGGGTCGCGGGGACCTTCGGCTTGCCGTCGGCGCCGGTGAGGCCCGCCTCCTTCATCACCTTGACGTTCAGATAGAGCACATGTTGCGGCACGTCGAGCGGCAATGAGTAACGCTTGCCCTGAAACGTCCCGCCCTGCCACGTGGCGGGCAGGTAGTCTTCACCACGAAAGCCTTTGCCGGTCGCCATACCGTCGTCGATCACCTCGAGCACGCCGTCGTACGCGAAGTGCGGCACCTCGACGGTGTGGATGAGCACGAGGTCGGGACCCTCGCCGGCGGGCACCGAGACCTGCAGCTTTGGATAGAGCTCGGCCCAGGGCAGCCGCTGCTGCTCGATCCGCACCCTCGTCTCGCGTGTAAAGCGGTCGATGAGCTCGTCCATCACCTTGCCGTCGGCGCCGGTGAGCCCGTTCCAGTAGGTGATGGTTGCCTTCGGCTGCGCCGCGCCGTAGCGCGGCCGCGCCATGGTGGCGGCCGTCCCTGCGGCAGCGATGAGAAACGTCCGGCGGGTCAGTGTGCGGCTCATGATCTCCTCCGTCACGGCTTGGCGCGGAATCTACCTCAAGTCCTTCGCCATGACCACATAGGTCGGCGCGCTGTAGCCGGCGTGGGTCTCCTCTCGCACGACGCGATACCCGCACCGCTCGTAATACGCTCGCAGCCACGGCAGCGCGATGCGCACGCCGAGCTCCACGCGCTGCGCACCGAGCGCGCGGGCGCGGTGTTCGACCTCACCGGTCAGCCTCCGGCCAATGCCATAGCGCCGCAGCGCCGGCAGCACGGACAGGCGGCCCAGGTCCACCCGCTCGCCATTGCGGTGATAGAAGACGCAGCCCACCGGCGTGTCGTCGGCGCTGGCGAGCACCGCGCCGCCGGCGGCAAGCGCCGCCCGCAGCGACGCCTGCGTTTCGCCGTGCGCGCCGGACGGTGGGTCGAGTCGGCCGCGATACTGCTCGAACGCCGCGTGCACGAGGCCGAGCAGCGCCGGCACGTCGGCGGCGTTCGCGTCGCGCACGCGGATCGCTTCCGCTCGCATGCCCGGAGTATAGTCGTCGCGCACGCTGATCCGGAGAGAGGAGCGGCATGACGCGAATCGGCATCGATCTGCAGCGACGACTCGGCACGGTGGATCGTCGACTCTTCGGGCAGTTCATCGAGCACCTCGGCCGCTGCATCTACGGCGGCGTGTACGACGAGGGCTCGCCTCTCGCCGACGCGCGCGGCTTTCGTCGCGACGTGCTGGAAGCCGCGCGGCCCCTGCGTATTCCGATCTTGAGGTGGCCGGGCGGCAACTTCGTGAGCGGCTATCACTGGCTCGACGGCGTGGGCCCGAAGGACAAACGGCCCCGGCGCAGCGAGCTCGCCTGGTACGCCGAAGAATCGAACCGATTCGGCACGGACGAGTTCATCGAGTACTGCCGCGTGCTCGGCGCCGAGCCGTTCATCTGCGTCAATATGGGCTCCGGCACGATGGACGAGGCGCAGGCCTGGGTCGAGTACTGCAACGGAACGGGCAACACGTCGTGGGCCAACCTCAGGCGTCAGCACGGTCACCCGGACCCCTTTCGCGTGCGCTACTGGGGCCTGGGCAACGAGATGTACGGCGGCTGGCAGATCGGCAACATGAACGCCCACGATTACGTCAAGAAGGCGCGCACCTTCGCCATGGTGATGAAGCGCACCGATCCGTCGATCCAGCTCATCGGCTGCGGCCACAATGGCTGGAGCGACTGGGATGAGATCACGCTCAGCGGACTCGCCGAGTTCGTCGACTTCCACTCGATTCATCTCTACACGGGCGGGCCGGACCATTACGCGACGGTATTCCAGTCGCATCAGGCCGAGCGTGCGATCCGAATCTGCTCGGCGCTCATCGAGCGCGTCCGCTATGCCCAGCGTATCGCCCACCCCATTCACATCGCGTTCGACGAGTGGAACGTGTGGTGGCGTACACGCAGTCACGAGGATCGGGTGGGAGGGGTCGAGGAGCGCTACACCCTCTCCGATGCGCTTGCCGTCGCGACGTACCTGAATGGCTTCATCCGCCACTGCCGAACCGTCCGCATCGCGAACTTCGCCCAGCTCGTGAACGCCATCGCGCCGATCTTCACCAGTCCCCACGGCCTTTTCTTGCAAACGATCTATCATCCGCTGCGGCTCTACGCCGAGCACGTCCGGGACATCGCCCTCGACGTTCGCGTTGACGGGGAAACGTATGCATTGCGTCCCGACGAGGAATCACCGAGCGGCCGGGTCCACAACGTCGCCGACCTCGGCCCGTTCACGCTGATCGACGCCACGGCCACATGCGACGAGTCGGGACGCGAGCTGACGGTGGCGCTGGTGAACCGCGACCGACAGCGAGACCTGTCGGTGATGCTCGAGGTGGTGGGCGGGACGCTCGCGGGCGCGGCGACGCTGTGGGAGGTGAATGGGCCCGACGTGAGTGCGACAAACTCGTTCGAACACCCGCGCGCCGTCGACGTGCACGAGCGCAAGCTGCAGGCCGGCGGAACGCGCCTTCAGATGCTGCTGCCGGCGCACAGTGTCACCGTGCTCCGCGTCGACGTCGCCCCAAGCTAGATCGTTCGGCTCGCGCGTCAGCGCGCCGCGCGCACCGACTCTTCGAGCAGCTTCAGCGCGGCGCGTGTGAACGCCCACATGTTGCGCTCGCGGTCGGCGTCACTCGTCTCCACGGTGATGACGCGCTCGACCGGCCCGCTCACGGCGATGCACGCGTGGCCGGCGGCGTCGCCATAGCGGTTGCCCGTCGGGCCGCTCGCGCCGGTCTCCGCCAGGCCCCACGTCGCGCCCATCAGCTCACGCACCGCCTTCGCCTTCACTTGGGCGTAAGCCTCGGTGCTGGAGCGAATGTTCTTCACCGCCTCGTCGGGCACGCGCAGCAACCCGCGCCGGGCCGCCTGCGTATAGATGACGCCGCCGCCGAGGAAGTACGCCGATGCTCCCGGCACGGCGAGCAGCGTCGCCGAGATCAGGCCGCCGGCCGAGGACTCGGCGACGGCGACCGTCTGCTTGCGCTCCTTGAGCAGCGCGCCCAACGCGGCGGCGATAGATAGCTCGTTCGGCATTGCGCGCTGATTCTACCTTCGAGGCGAAGCGCCGAGATGCGGGCGGAGGCATTCGACGACCGTGGCGACGTTCGGCTCCTCGAACATCGAGATGTGATCACCCGGCACGACGTGGATCTCGACGCCGTCGCGGGCCAGCTTCCCCCAGCCCCAGTCGACCGGCTGCCCGGGGATGATGCGGTCGGCAGATCGGAAGAAGACGATGCGCCCGGGATACGGCGGCGGCGCGTACGATCGGATGGCGAAGAGCAGCGCGTCGTCGATGGACTGAAAGCGTTCGCGCCCGGCGCCGGTGCCTATGGCCGTCTTGTACGCCTGCCGCCACACGGCCGAGCGCGTGTTGCGCCGAACCGTCCGGCATCGGGCGACGACGTACGGCAGCGCGTCGGAGAGCGGCAGGCGCGCGACGCGGCCAGTGTGCAGTCGCAGGCGGCGACCGATTCTCGCCATGGAGTCCCGCCACGTGGAGGCGTGCAAATCGGGCGGTGACGCCTCGAACATCGCCAGGAGCGCAACCTCCGCGCCCGCCGCGCGAAGCTGTCGGGCCGCCTCGTACGCCACCGTGCCGCCCGCCGACCAACCCGCGACGTAGTACGGCCCGGTGGGCTGCGCACCGCGGATGCTCGCGACGTGGTGCGCGGCGATCTCGGCGAGCGAGAACGGATGCGACAGCATCTCGACAGGCGGATGGGACACGCCGAGCATCGGTTGCTCGGGGCCCAGCCGCCGCCCGAGCGTGCGATGGATCGGCCCGGCGTCGATGAAGAAGAGCGGGGGCTTGTCGCCCGAGGGCTGGATCGGCACGATACGCCGCGACGTGCCGGCACGTCGCTCGCGGAGCAGGTCGGCCTGCTGGCGTATGGTCGGTGCCTCGAACAGGTCCGCCACGGTCAACCGCGTATCGAAG